>OGDF01002270.1_pt1 | contig 26514 bp, 29 predicted proteins | sample 1570141 | NCBI WGS metagenome assembly OGDF01 (sample SAMEA4370581, study PRJEB24528) | human gut metagenome | reverse complement strand
GTGGCAGCTATCTGAGGGAAGATAGCTGCTATTTTTCAGAATAGATGAGAAAACCTTATTTTGGCAAAAATGCCAAAATAGGGTTTATCTACAGTCTGAGGTCACTAGAGGATCTGGTGACCTCTCTTTTTGTATTTAATTTGATATGATATCTGCTTAGTTAGATAAGAAAAGTGTTCGGTATAGGATTTATATTATTAAAATTTGTATAAGTTTGCGATCTTGTCGCTGACCGAGGTTCGCGTTACAATGGCAGTAATGATGACAACGAAGGAGGCGGAGCAGATGTTACATGAGATTGGCGATCGGGATTATTGCTGTCAGTATGTGGATGATGCGTTGCGCGCGCCGGAGGATGTGGTGCTGGCTTTTCGCGGCGATGAGGTGTTGTTTTGCGGAGGGTCTTTGCCGCGCTTGCGTGATTTGGCGGCAGATATTGCGCTGCGGTATCTTTTCAATATTTCTGGCGTGCGGTTCTTTTTAGCGGAAGAGCCGGTGACAGAGTCGGAGACATTGCATTATGAGGGTGTGCGCAGTCTGCGTTTGCTGCAGCCACAGTGGCTGGCGTTTGCTGGTATGACAGGCTATCATCTGGCGGTGTGGTATGGCAACAATCGCTTTTGTGGGGCATGTGCAACGCCGTTGGAACATAAGACGAGTGAGCGGGCATTGGTTTGCCCAAATTGTGGTCGAGTGTATTATCCAAATATCGCTATTGCTGTGATTGTGGGGATCCTCGATGGCGATCGCATTCTGCTTTCGCGGTATGCAGCTGGTGCGTATCGCAATTATGCGCTGATTGCTGGTTATGTGGAGATCGGCGAGACGCTGGAAGATGCGCTGCGGCGTGAAATCATGGAGGAAGTCGGGCTGAATGTGAAGAACATTCGCTTTTACGACGACCAGCCGTGGGGATTCTCACGGACGCTGTTGGTGGGCTTTTTTGCTGATTTAGATGGTTCGTCGGAGGTCTTTGTGGACCATCGGGAACTGTCTGAGGCTGTGTGGATGTCGCGGGCAGACATGCCGGAAAGCGACCCGCGCATCAGCATGACGGCAAAAATGATGGAAGCCTTTCGCCGTGGTGAGGATGTGTGATTTTCATGGGAAAATGTGCCTTTCATGGGTGCGTGTGCCCTGTATGGGTAAATGTCCATGGGCGGAAAATAAAATCAATAGAAGGTATTTTTCCATTTTTCGCTTGACGCTGTTTCTGTAAATGCTATAATGAATTTAATCCAATAAAGCATTATAAATAACGCGATGATGGAGAAGCGATATGTCAAACGCTTTTCAGAGAGCTGCCGGTTGGTGAAAGGCAGCAGCTGAGCATATTTTTCCACTCCGGAGCGGCGAATGATGAATTTGACGGGGGCGCCCGATACAGCGCACAAGAGTTGGCGCAAGCACAATTTGGGTGGCACCGCGAGAATAGTATAAGCTCGCCCCATGATGGGGTGGGCTTTTTTGTTTGCTCCACGAGCGCCGCTGATACGAATGGATTTATAAAGGAGTGTTACAAGAATGAAAAGAGCTTATAATTTTAATGCGGGTCCATCGGCTATGCCGCTGGAAGTTTTGCAGGAAGCCCAGGCCGAGTTCCTGGATTTTCAGGGCACTGGAATGAGTGTGATTGAAATCAGTCATCGCAGTGCAGAGTATGCAGCACTGCATCAGGAAACCAAAGCATTGCTGAAGGAACTGATGGATATCCCAGACGATTATCACATTCTTTTTTGCCAGGGCGGCGGCAGCACACAGTTTCTGATGGTTGCAGCAAACTTCCTGACAAAGAAGTATGGCGCTTATGTGAACACGGGCGTTTGGGCGAAGAAGGCCATGGCTGAAGCAAAATTCTATGGAGAAGCGTATGAAGCAGCTTCCAGTGCGGATAAAAATCACAGCTACATCCCACAGTCTTTTGAAATTCGTCCAGAAACGTCATATGTTCATTTGACGGCCAACAATACGATTTATGGCACCGAATATCCAGATTTCCCAAAATTTGATGTGCCGATCGTTTGCGATATGTCCAGCGATATTCTTTCTCGCCGCGTCAATGTGGCAGACTTTGATCTGATTTATGCGGGCGCTCAAAAGAACCTGGGACCTGCTGGTGTAACGCTGGCCATTGTTAAAGATGATTTCTTGAAGACAGCCCGCACCGATCTGCCAACGATGCTCAAATATCAGACCTTTGTTGATAAAGACTCTACCTATAATACACCACCAGTCTTTGCCATCTATATGGTCAATAAGACCTTGCATTGGATCAAGGCGCAGGGCGGTGTTGACGTTATCGCAGCGCGCAATGCAGAGAAAGCAAAATTGATTTATGATGTGATCGACCAGAGTGAAGGCTTCTATATTGGTCATGCAGAGCCAGCTTATCGCAGTAATATGAACATCACCTTCAACCTGCAAACGCCGGAGATGGAGAAGGATTTCATCGCACAAGGCAAGGCGGCTGGCTTTGTCGGCATCAATGGTCACCGTTCTGTCGGCGGCTGCCGTGCATCGGCGTACAACGCAGTGCCGGTTGAAGCTTGTAAAGCGCTGGCAGAATACATGAAACAGTATCAGAAAAACCATCAATAATACATGTACCAATTAGGGAGGAAACAATTATGAGAATTTTAGTTAGCGACGACGTTAGCGAAAAAGGCGTTGCCATTCTGCGTGAACACTTCGATGTCGATATTAAGACCAACATGCCACCAGAAGAACTGATTGCCTGCATCGGCGAATATGATGGCCTCATCACCCGCAGCCAGACCCAGGTTACGGAAGAAGTCATCGCTGCAGCGACCAACCTCAAAGTCATCGGTCGTGCCGGTGTTGGTGTTGATAACATCAACATTCCAGCAGCCACAGCACGTGGGATCGTCGTTTGCAATGCGCCGGAAGGCAACACTATTGCAGCGGTTGAACACACCATTGGCATGATGCTGGCTGTCACCCGTCACATTCCACAGGCTCATCAGTCCATTCAGGAAGGCAAATGGGACCGCAAGAGTTTCACCGGCATTCAGCTGCAGGGCAGAACCCTTGGTGTCATTGGGGTCGGTCGTGTCGGCAGCCGTGTTGCCAAGCGCATGCAGGCCTTTGAAATGAATGTCATCGGGTATGACCCATATATCACCGAAGAACGCGCACGTCAGATTGGTATTGAATTGGTCGACTTTGATACCCTGCTGAAAACATCCGATTATATTACCATTCATACACCATTGACCAAAGAAACACGCGATATGATCGATGCTGAAGCTATTGCTAAAATGAAAGACGGTGTGCGTCTTGTGAACTGCGCACGCGGCGAATGCTTTGACAACCAGGCCATCGCTGAAGCGCTCAAGAGCGGCAAGGTTGCAGGTGCCGCCATCGACGTTTATCCAAATGAACCACTTACGTTGGAAAACAACCCATTCCTTGGCATGTTCAACGTTGTTCAGACTTCTCACCTTGGTGCTTCCACCATTGAAGCACAGGAAGGCGTTGCTGTGGACGTTGCCTACGGCGTTATCGATGCGCTCAATGGTAAACCAGTTATGAATGCTGTGAACATGGCGCCAATTCCAAAGAGTGTGGCTGCTGTTATTCAGCCTTATTTCGGATTGGCTGAACGCATGGGGACCATCGGCATCTATCTTGCCAGCGGCCCCGTTAAAGAAGTGGAAATCGAATACAGCGGTGAACTGTCCAACACCGAAACCGAACACCTCAGCACTGCTTTCCTCAAAGGGATGTTGAACCCAATTCTTCAGGACAGCGTCAACTATGTCAATGCACCAGGTTTGGCAAAGAAACGCAATATTGATGTGAAGGAAAGCAAAACCCAAAAGGTTGGGTATTACACCACCGCCATCACGGCACGCATTAAGACTTCCAACGGAGAACACATCATTGCTGGTACGCTCTTCGATGGCAAACAGCCTAAGATCGTTCAGATCGACCAGTACCGTGTCGACTTTACGCCGGAAGGCTACCTCCTCTTGGTGCCACATGTTGACCAGCCAAATATGATCGGTCAGATCGCTACTATTCTTGGTAAGGCGCAGATCAACATCAATGGCATGCAGGTTGGCAATACCACCGAAAGCGGTACCAACATCATGGCTGTTGCTGTAAACGACGACATTCCAAATGACATTTTGCTGCAGATCTCTGGCATCGAAGGCATTCTCGATGTCAAACTCATTCATTGCGAAGCCTAAAGGATGTGACCTATGACAAGAATCATTTTAGTTCGTCACGGAGAAACCACCTGGAATGTGGAGGGCCGTTATCAGGGTCAGGAAGACACGCCGCTCTCTGAACGCGGACTTGAACAGGGAAGACTGCTCGCCGAAGGGCTGCGCAACATTCCTATTGATCGTGCCATTTCCAGCCCATTGCAGCGTTCTTTTCGCACTTGCCAATTTTGTGCAGATCTGCATGGATTGACCGTCAGCAGCGATGAGCGTTTGCTGGAGATCAACCATGGCAGCTGGGAAGGACGCTTGGCAGCGGAAATTGCTGCGGAATATCCACAGGACTTTGAACGCTGGCACAGTGAGCCGCATCTCGTGCAAATGCCGGATGGCGGCGAAAATCTTGAAGATGTACGCCGACGCGTGCGTGCTGCTTTTGATGATTATGTGCGTCAGTATCCCAACGAAACCGTTCTCGTCGCTGCGCACGATGCGGTGAACAAAGCCATCATTTGTGATCTCATGGGCATTGGCATGGAGCATTTCTGGCAGGTGAAGCAGGATAATACCTGCATCAACGTACTAGAATATAATGAAGGAACTTGGCGCATTGTTCTTTTGAACAGCACTGCACACATGGGTTATCTCTTCAGTGGCATTGAACAAGCAGGCCTTTGAGCCGTGATATAGTACAAAAAAGGTCCACGCGGCGTGCGTGGATCTTTTTTGTACGAGAGGTATTGTATAAGCAATGCTTAGCGCTGGGCGGTGTTATGATTTAATGATAAAACCCGAGGCGCGTTGACCGGTGTGGTGGAATATGGTAACATATAATCTGTGTGCGAATGCACAAATGTCCGAGCCGTTGGGACATGATATCGTCTGTAGAATTGAAGAAAACATATTATTATTTGAGGTGAAGAACTATGCCTGGATTGGTATTGTTAGGAGCACAATGGGGCGACGAAGGGAAAGGAAAAATCACCGATTACCTTGCAGAGCGCGCTGATTATGTCGTGCGCTACCAGGGCGGCAATAATGCTGGCCATACGGTGGTTGTCAATGGAGAAGAATTTAAGCTGCGCTTGATTCCATCGGGAATCATTTCCGGCCACGCAACCTGCGTCATTGGTAATGGTGTGGTTGTGGATCTCAAGGTGCTCATCAAAGAAATGGAATACCTGAAATCAAAAGGCGTGGATGTCAGCCGCTTGCGCATCAGTGACCGCTGCCATTTGATCATGCCTTATCATATCAAGCAGGATGAATGCGAAGAACTGGCGAAAGGCGATGCTAAAATCGGTACGACGAAAAATGGCATTGGCCCTTGCTACATGGATAAATGCGCGCGTATTGGTGTGCGCATGGGCGATGTTGTCGACAGAGCGTATTTCCTCTCTCGCCTGCAAAGTGCAGTTAAGCTGAAAAACGACCTGCTCGGCAAACTTTACGGCGTAGAGCCATTCGATGCTGAAGCCATTGCAGATGAATATTTGGCACTGGCAGATCAGATCAAGGATCAGATCTGCGACACGTCTTATCTTTTGAATGAAGCCCTTAAAGCAGGCAAAAAAGTTTGCTTCGAAGGGGCACAAGGTACTCTGTTGGACATCGACCATGGGACTTATCCATTTGTTACGTCCTCCAATCCAAATGCTGGCGCAGCATGTGTAGGCGCAGGGGTTGGTCCACAGAACATCAATGAAGTGCTTGGCATTATTAAGAGCTACACCACCCGTGTTGGTGCTGGTCCATTCCCAACCGAACTCAATGATGCGGTTGGCGAAGAAATGCAGCAGCGCGGTCATGAGTATGGCACTGTTACTGGACGTGCACGCCGCTGCGGCTGGCTCGATTTGGCCATTGTCAATTATGCAATTCGCCTCAACGGCATTACCGGTCTGGCGCTGATGAAACTGGATATTCTGGATACCTTGCCAGAAATTAAGATCTGCACTGGCTATAAGCTGCATGGTGAAGAGATCAAGCACTTCCCTGGCCGTCTCGATGATCTCGAACAGGTGGAACCAATTTATGAAACCGTTCCAGGCTGGCAGTGTGACACCACGTCCTGCACGCATTTCGATGAACTGCCGGATGCAGCGAAAGCATTTGTTGAACGTGTAGAAACTTTGACCAGTGTACCGGTGAAGATCGTTGCTGTTGGTCCTGGCCGCGAACAGACCATCATTCGTGAACATGTGCTTTAATCGTTGAGGATTCGGTATGACGAAACAAAAATCCTTTTTTAAAGGTGCGTTGATTTTAACGATCGCTGGCGTCCTGGGCAAAATGCTCGGGGCGCTTTATCGCATCCCTTTCAACCGCATCGTTGGTGAAGAAGGGGCGGCGCTTTATGGCCTGAGTTACTCGGTGTATCAGATTCTGTTTGCCCTTTCAACGGCAGGCATTCCACTGGCAGTATCGAAGATGGTGGCTGTTTATGAAGAACGCCGCGAATCTGGTGAAAGCTTGCGCCTTTTGAAAGCGGCGTTTACCATGTTGGCAATCATCGGGCTGCTTGTGGGGCTGTTTGTATTTACACAGGCGGAACGCATTGCTGTGTTTATTTTCAACGAACCAGCGGCTGCCTTGAGTCTGAAGATGCTGTCACCAGCCATGCTCTTCAGCTGCTTGATGGCGGTACTGCGTGGATATTTCCAAGGGCATCAGCAAATGGTGCCAACGGCGATTTCGCAGATTTTGGAGCAGTTTTTCCGTGTCGGCACTATTTTTATTGCCATCTTCCTGCTGGCTGGGCGTCCACTGGAAGTGATTGTTGCTGGCGCAAGTTTTGGCTCTGCTGTCGGTGGCATTCTTGGCTTTGTGTTTTTGGCTGTATTCTTTATGTGGTACTACAAGCGCAACCATCCGACGAATGCAGTAGAACCAACGACACAAGAATCTACAGGAGACATGCTTAAGCAGCTGCTCTATTACGCCATTCCAATCTCCATCGGCGCGTTGGTGCTGCCAATCATGCAGCTGATTGATTCAACGTTGGACATTACGCGTCTTGAAGCCTCTGGCATGGCACATTCTCAGGCATTGGTTCAATATGGTTATCTCGCCAGCTATGCCATGCCGATCATCAATTTGCCATTTATTATTACAACAGCAGTATCGGCAAGCTTGGTGCCAACCATTGCCAACCTTTATGAGCAAAAAGATCACGATGGTGTCAATAACAACATCCGCACGTCGCTGATGCTGACCATCATCCTTATGCTGCCTGCTGCAGCTGGTCTGGCCACGCTTGGCACACCGATCTGCACCCTTCTTTACAACAACTCAGCATCTGGTGCGGCGCTTTCTTATGTTGCCTTCACTGTGCTGGCTGTTGGTGTCTATCAGGTATCTGGCGGCGCACTGCAAGGTTTGGGCCGTGTTTTTATTCCGATGTCTAGCTTGATCATTGGTGCCATTATCAAGGCAGTGCTGAACTATGTGCTTTTGGCACAGCCTGGTGCAGATATTCGCATGGCTGCTATTTCTACTGTCGTTGCCTTTACGGTGGCTGCACTGCACAACTTGTATCAGCTTGGCCGCATTGTTGGGTGGAAATGGTTTTCATTGAAGCAGTTGGTTATTAAGCCGGTTGTTGCAACACTTGTGATGGCAATTGCCGTAACGGCAGTCAAGTTTTTCTTTGTCGATCTCATTGGCCGTGCCTTTTTGATCACCGCCTGTGGTGTTGTCGTGGGCGTTGTGGTGTATTTCGTGGTGCTTTTCCTCATCGGCGGCATTGATCGCGATACTCTTGAAAAAGTGCCAAAGATTGGCCCAAAATTGGCCAGCAAATGGGGCGGCAAATAATCCCGACCTTTCAAAGCGTTTCTTAGGAAGCGCTTTTTCTTGTCTGAGAAGGAGGATAATAAGCCATGGAACATGCGGATCTTTCACCATTAACAGACGTTGTGACGCGCTTGTTGGGGCCAGATGGCTGCCCATGGGACCGCGCTCAAGACCATGTGAGCATGCGTAAGCATATGATTGAAGAGGCGTATGAAACATGCGATGCTATTGATCGTTGTGACGCAGCCAATCTTTGTGAAGAATTGGGTGACGTGCTCTATCAGGTGGTCTTTCATGCGGCGCTGGCCGAAGAAGAAGGGGCATTTACCCTGCAAGAGGTTGTCGATGGTGTAGCAGAAAAAATGAAACGCCGGCATCCCAATATCTATCCGCCAAAGGATGCTGACGCTCCTCGTGACTGGGAAAGCATTAAGCGGCAAGAGAAAGCGGCGCGGCATCAGCCAATGACTTTGCCCGCCAGCCTGCCGGTGACCTTGAAAGTGACCAAGCTTGCTGCAAAATTAAAAAAAGCAGGCATTACAGAAGAAGCCATGCAGGCGCTGTGTGCCGACGCCACAGAACACGCCTTGCTGAAAGTGGTATTGGAAGCTGCCGCACTGAACCAAGATGTGGAGTTTTCTGGACAGTCATTGGCGAAAAAAATGGAAAATATGTTGGAAAATATTTCAAAGATTTAAGAACCTGTCGAATAGTGACCAAAAGCAAAAAAACTTGTTAAGATGGCGTTTTGGCGCTTTTCATGTCCATAAGTTTGTGGTAAAATTCAAGCAAGCTATGGAGTCATCTATCAAACATCATACAATTAGGGAGGAAATTTCATTGAATAAATCCGAATTAGTTGCAAGTGTTGCTGAAAAGTCTGGCTTGACCAAAAAAGACGCAGAAAAGGCTGTTAACGCAGTTTTCGATTCCATCACTGCAACCCTCGTTTCCGGCGAAAAAGTTCAGTTGGTAGGTTTCGGTACTTTCGAAGTAAGAGAACGTAAAGAACGTCAGGGCCAGAACCCACAGACCAAGCAGCCTATCACTATTCCTGCAACCAAGGTTCCTGCATTTAAGGCAGGCAAAGGTCTTAAGGATGCTGTTGTCGGTAAATAATCAATATCGAAATTTTGCTCATGGCCCTAAGCTGTAGCCTCGGTTGGCAGCTTAGGGTTGTTTTTTTGACTGCATAGGCTGAATCATAACAAATGAGGAGACGATCATGCGCATCGATAAATTTTTGAAAGTGAGCCGCATCATTAAACGTCGCACCGTTGCCAAAGAAGTCTGTGACGGTGGCAAGGTTAAAGTGAATGGGCGTGTGGCAAAAGCTGGCACAGATGTTGTGGCTGGTGACGAAATCGAGATCCAGTTCGGTGAAAAATTGTTTCGTGCGCGCATTAAGGAAGTGCGTGAAACAGTACCAGCGAAAGAAGCCGACAGTTTATACGAAGTTTTGGTTTGAACTGGAACGTGAACAGAAAACTCGTGAAAACATCATGGCCGAGGTCACAAGTGCGCCACAATAGATGAAAGAGGTGAACCGATGGCAAACAACAAACATCAATCGCTGTCTTCACGCTTGCGGTTGCAGAAAAAATCCAAGAAAGATCAGCCGTCCATTTTAAAAGAAGAAGAGGAAAAATGGAATTGGACACGCATCGCCATATTGGTTGTGTTGATCTACGCTGGAATGACATTCATGAATGGGTGTTTTTCCATCATCGATCTGAAAGCTCAGCAAAATGCGATCGTTGCTCAGACACAGGAAGCACAGTCCAAGCAGAGCGATCTGGAAAATGAAGTATCTTATATGCAGACGCAGGAAGCTGTTGAAAAAACGGCACGAGAAGATTTGAAGATGGTAAAGCCGGGCGAGATCTTATTGACGCAGCGAGAAAGCACCACTGATGATCAAAAGAAGTCACAGGCTTCTAAAGAAAACTCTGATACGACTGAATAATCCGCTTGTTTGCTACTTGACAGAGGTTTCCGTCCATCGTTATAATGAAACCAGACGAATAATTTTGAAAAAAACGGGAGGCTAGCAAGCGCATGTCCAATACTGTAGGGCAAATTTTATCAGGTAAAGTGACCGGGATTACGAATTTCGGCGCATTTATCGAATTGGAAACCGGAGAAACCGGATTGGTACATATTTCTGAGATCGCGGATACCTTTGTAAAAGACATCCATGATCATCTCAATGTCAATGACGAGGTTAAGGTAAAGATTCTTAACATCAATGATAATGGCAAGATTGGATTGTCTATCAAGCAGGCAAAGGAACGTAAGAAACCTCAGAAACCTTCTCCAAGCTTTGAAGATAAAATTGCACGTTTTATGAAGGACAGCGACGAAAAGCTGGCATCCTTCAACAAAAATATGAATGCGAAACGCCGTAGTGGCAATCGCTATTAATGGGATGACCGTTACAGAGCCGTTGCGAAGCAACGGCTCTCTTTCTTTATGACGTTTTTTAGAGAGGATGAATGAAAGGATGAAAACAGGCATCATCGATATTGGTTCAAACAGTGTGCGCATGGCATGGATGGATGGCGCACCACATTATGGAACCCTGCCGGAAGAACGTCTGCGTTACAGCCGCTTTGCAGAACACGCAACGGCTACTGGACTGCTCGAGAAAGCGGCAGTGGATCGTACCATTGCCGCTGTGCAGGAGCTTTTGGCAGAGGCCGCGGACAATGGTGTGGACGTGAAGCGCATCAGTGCCACATCGGCTTTGCGTGAAGCGAAAAATCAGGCAGAGGTGCAGGCAAAAATGGAAGCCGCACTGCAGCGTTCGATTACGCTGCTGGCGCCAGAAGCAGAGGCTCGCTACAGCTACGAAGGCGCCATTTACGGTCTGCCTCGTCAGGGGCGAACAGTGGCGGTACTCGATGTCGGTGGGGGATCCACAGAACTTTGCTGGGGAGAAACACAGGGCTTCGCAGCCTCGGTGCCTGTCGGCGCGGTGCGGCTGAAAGAAGCAGCCGATCAAATTGGGCCATTGACTGTGGCCTTGGCACCATTGACAAAACGTGCGCCAAAAGGCAGCAGTGTACTCTTAGTCGGTGTCGGCGGCACGCTGACAACGATGGCAGCGCTTTTTGAAGGCATGCAGACTTATGATCCACGCATGATTCATCAAATGACCTATGGTGCCAATGCCATTTCTCAGATCAATGACATTCTCAAAGGGATGACGATGGATAAGCGGTTGGAATTGCCAGCGCTGACCGCTGGCCGCGCGGATATTATCACCCAAGGCTTGGATATTGCTCTGACAGTGATGCATGCGTTAGAAACACCAGCTTTAACTGTAAGCACCACCGATTTGCTTTTCGGGCAGCTTTTGGAGCTCATTGAGGCATGAAAACTGGGCAGGTGCAGGAAAAACTGTTGATGGATTTTCTGGAGCGAACCGTATCGCCTGGAGATACCATTTTGGCGGCTGTATCCGGCGGTGCCGATTCGATGGCAATGTTGGATCTGTTGCTGGGCTGCCGAAAAAAGTGCGGCTATCAAGTGGTGGTGGCACATATCCACCATCATCTGCGGACAGCTTCTGATGCTGAATGGCAGTTTGTGATGCAGTATTGCGCACAGCGCGAGGTGCCGTTTTATGGACGGCATGTGCGGGTTGTTGAGAGCAAGAAAAATGGAGAAAGCCTGGAAGCAGCAGCGCACCGCTTGCGGCACGAGGCACTGCGTACGATCATGCGGGCGTGCGGTGCACAGTGGCTGGCGCTGGCGCATCAGGCCGATGACCGTGCAGAAACGGTATTGATGAATCTCCTGCGTGGCTGCAGTGTGAACGGTCTGGCCGCTATGCCGGCGCGCGATGGCGTCATCTTGCGGCCGCTTCTGGCCTTTAGCAAGTCGGCATTGGAAGCCTATTGCGCGGCGCAGAAGATTCCCTTTGTGAACGATGAGAGCAACGCAGATACCACCATTTTGCGCAATCGCCTGCGGCATGAATTGCTGCCGGATCTGCGCGCGTATAATCCACAAATCATTACGGTTCTCAATCATCTTGCAGAAAGCAGCGAACAGACAGCAGCTTTTTTAAAAACGCAGGCAGAGACGTTATACAATGAGGCGCTTGAAATGGAAACACCACAGTGGGTGCTTTTACGGCGCCAGCCGTTGTGTGATGCGCATGAAGCGGTGTTGGGAGAACTGGTGCGCGCGCTGGCACAGTGCCTTGCTGGCAACCGCGGCAGTCTGCGTTTTGAGATGGTGGCGGCAGTGGCTGAGCGGCTTCGTGCAGGTGACGGCCGATGCGATTTGGGGCAAGGCATCATTTGTGAATGCACGCGGCGTTGGCTGTACGTTGGTCATAAACCGCGCGGAGCGTGGACGATGAACAATGGCCGATGGCAGCAAACTTTTCTGGATGCCGAAGTGTATGGCTCAGAGAACATCGTTGTGCGCGTTTATGAAAGCGGCGATGCCATTGCAGTGAAAAACCTTGGCCGCAAGCGTCTCAAGAAAATTTTTCAGGAAAAAGCACTGCCGCCTACGCTGCGTTCTGTGTGGCCGGTGGTTTATGATACCAAAATAAAAGAAATTATTTGGGTCCCATTCCTTGCGCAGTCGCCGCAACTCATGTATTATAATAGTGTTACCTATTTGAAGGTTACGTTACATTGCAGGATCGCGCAGCATGATGCGCGGCTTGAATTTGATCGAATAAGTAAAGATAAGTAGGAAATAGGAGGTACTATGAAGCGTTCAACATGGAAAAGCTTTGCGGTATACCTTGTGATCTTTCTTCTCTTCTTTTCCATGATCGAGTTTTTCGGAAGCAGCAGTGAGCCAACTTCCGAACAAAAAGAAGTCTATGGACAAAATTACACCGAGTTCATGGAAAATGTTGAAGAAGGAAATGTTAAGCAAGTTACCATTACGACGTATGACAATTATCAGGAGATTAGCGGTACGACCAAAAACGGTGAAATCTTCAGCATGCCGATCTCCAAAAACGACGACAATCTGACGCAGAAACTTGTGGACGAGGGCGTTGAAGTCACCCAGGCAAAGACACCAGAACCATCCCCATTGCTGAATTTGCTGGGTTCCATTCTGCCAGTGCTGTTGCTGGTTGGGGTGTTCTTCTTCCTCATGAGCTCTGCACAGGGCGGCGGCGGAAAAATGAGCCAGTTTGGCAAAAGCAAGGCCCGTGTGACCGTCGACAGCCACAACCGTGTGACTTTTGACGATGTTGCCGGTGCTGATGAAGTCAAAGAAGAACTTGCCGAAGTGGTCGACTTCCTCAAGAAGCCACAGAAGTTTAAATCGATTGGTGCTAAGATTCCAAAGGGCGTTCTGCTTTTTGGCCCTCCAGGGACTGGTAAAACCTTGCTGGCGCGTGCCGTTGCTGGCGAAGCAGGCGTACCGTTCTTCTCCATCAGTGGGTCTGACTTCGTGGAAATGTTCGTCGGGGTTGGTGCAAGTCGTGTTCGTGATTTGTTCGATCAGGCGAAAAAGAACAGTCCTTGCATCATCTTCATCGATGAAATTGATGCTGTAGGGCGTCAGCGTGGCGCCGGTGTCGGCGGTGGTCACGATGAACGTGAACAGACATTGAACCAGCTGCTCGTTGAAATGGATGGTTTCGATGCCAACGAAGGCATCATCATTCTCGCAGCAACCAACCGTCCAGACATTCTCGACCCAGCGCTCTTGCGCCCAGGCCGTTTTGACCGTCAGGTCACTGTTGGCCGTCCAGACGTACGTGGCCGCGAGGATATTCTTAAAGTTCACACACGCAACAAACCACTGTCAGCAGAAGTAGATCTGAAAGTTATTGCGAAGCAAACTGCCGGTTTCACAGGCGCAGATCTGGCCAACTTGGTCAATGAAGCCGCCTTGTTGGCAGCGCGTGAAAACTTGACAAAGATCACCCAGGAACATTTGGAAAAATCCATTGAGCGTGTTGTTGCTGGTCCGGAAAAGAAAAACCGTGCTCAGATGAGCGAAGCCGAGCTCAATCTTGTCAGCTATCATGAAGCTGGTCATGCGGTCATCGGTCACTTCCTGCCAGGGTGCGACCCAATTCATAAGGTGTCCATTATTCCACGCGGTGCAGCAGGTGGTTATACCATGAGCTTGCCAACAGAGGACCGCAACTACATGACGCGTACGCATCTTTTGCATGAGGTTACCATGATGCTCGGTGGTCGTGTGGCAGAAGAGATCGTGCTCGGTGAAATTTCCACCGGTGCGTCCAACGATATCGAGCGTGCTACGAAGACTATTCGTCAAATGGTTACCCGTTGGGGGATGAGCGATGAGCTTGGTACCATTGCCTTTGGTGAAGATCAAGAACAAGTCTTCCTGGGCCGAGATCTTGGCCATAGCCGCAATTATTCGGAAGCCATTGCCTTCTCCATTGACAAAGAAGTGAAGCGCATCATGGATGAATGCCATAAGCGTGCGCATGATTTGCTCAACGAACATCGCGACAAGCTGGATGCTGTTGCCATGGCACTGCAGGAACGCGAAGTGCTTAACGCTTTCGAATTCCAGGGTGTGATGGACGGCAAGCCACTGGATCAGATTGATAAGGAAGAAGCTGAATATCTTGCTAAGCTTAACGAAGAAAAGCAGCGCAAGATTGCTGAACAGGAAAAACGTGAAAAAGAACAGCCACCTGTTCAGAAACCGGCAGAACCTGTCAGCGAACCGGCAGAACCTTTCTCCTTCGAACAGTGGGTGCGAGCAGAACAGCCAAAGGCTGAAAAGTCTCAGGCACCTACCCAGCCAGTGAACGATGAAAAGAAAACAGACGATGCCGATGCGCCAAAACCTTGGGACACTGTTCCAACACCACAGCGTGATCAATCTTCTGAGAATCTCGGATTGCCATCCCAACAGGATGACGACGAAAAGAAATAAAAATAAGACCGCCGCTATGTTGTGATAACATAGCGGCGGTCTTTTGTGTTCAGTGTTTGTTTCGTGTCTTTTTCAACAGCAGGCGGACCAGAGTGAACGTTGCCAACAATGCAAAGATGGCAATGGTTGTCGTTGGCGGATAAAAAGTGCTTCCAAGATTACTGTCCACGCGCGTTCCATTGATGATGAGTGGCAGCGGCAAACGAATGGCCAGATAAAAGGCTGCGAAGGCAGCCAGCAAATACACTAGCGGTGTGAACCAGCGCAGCCAGCGGTCACGCACCAAAAGGGCGCAGAGAATGCCAGCAATCAGCCATGGTGCGGCTGTCAAGAGCCAGACATAGAGATAGGTGACTGGAATACCAGCAACGGTGGTATTAGGAATTTGGAAGTTGACGGAGAGATTGATTTTGCTGATTTCTGCAAGATAACCAAATCCAGTGAAATTGATCCATAACAGAACCGAGGTAAGCAGTGAAAGCATGAAAGATTTTAACATGATGGTCACCTCCAGAATGACATGAATAAAAAGGTCGTAATTTTCAAAAAAGTTCTTTTTATAGTATAACTGATGAAAATATATGATGCAATAATAATTTGAATTGAACAAGAAGATAGAATGCTTCTTTATTAAAAATCAATTCTGCTATATAATAGATAGCAGTGAATAAAACTTGATTCTTAGAGGAAGAAGGGTTGAACGTGTATAAAATTGTAGACTACAAACACCTTGGCGGCCAGACCCACGAATTGGTCATCGAAGCGCCTCAGCTTGCTAAAAAAGCAAAAGCTGGTCAATTTCTCATCGTGCGCATGGGTGAAGGGGAAGAACGTATTCCGCTGACCATTGCAGACCATGATGCAGAAGCTGGCACTGTCACCATCGTTGTTCAGGCAGTTGGACACTCCACGAAAAAAATGGTTGAAATGCGTCCAGGTGATGCGTTTACAGACGTTGTGGGACCATTGGGACAAGCTAGTGAAATTGAAAACTATGGCACTGTTGTCATTGTCGGCGGTGGTGTAGGGATTGCGCCAATTTATCCAATCGCTCGCGATCTCAAGTTGGCAGGCAACCGCGTCATTGCCATCATTGGCGCCAAGAACAAAGATCTGCTGTTTTGGGAAGATAAACTTGCTGCCGCAGTTGATGAAGTCCGCATCGCCACCGATGACGGTTCTGTCGGTCACAAAGGCTTTGTCACTGATTTGCTCGCAGAAGCTTGCGACAGTGAAAAAGTGAACATTGTATGGGCTATTGGGCCAATGATCATGATGTACAATTGTGTGAAAGTGACAAAAGAACGTGGCATTCGTTCCATCGTTAGCATGAACCCTGTCATGATCGATGGTACTGGTATGTGCGGCGGCTGCCGTGTGCGCGTGGGCAATGAAACAAAGTTTGCTTGTGTCGATGGGCCAGAATTTGACGGCGATCTGATCGATTTTGATTTGGCCATGAAGCGTTCCCGTTTCATGCGCGATAAGGAAGCAGAAGCTACCGAACACGATCATGTTTGCAATCTCGGCCTGAATCACGAAGGAGGCGCACAATAATGGCAAGCAAAGCACCTAGACATGACATGCCTGTACAAGACGCAAAAGTCCGCGTCACCAATTTTAACGAAGTTGCACTGGGTTACAGTGCCGAAACTGCTGTCGCTGAGGCAGAACGCTGCCTGCATTGCGCAAAGCCTCGCTGCGTTGAAGGCTGCCCAGTGCATGTAGATATCCCTGATTTTATCGCTGCACTTGCTGAAGGAAATTTTGCTGAATCGGCAAAGCGTCTGAAACAACACACCAGCCTGCCAGCCATCTGCGGTCGTGTTTGCCCACAGGAAAACCAGTGCGAAGGCAAATGTGTGCTCGGTATCAAGGGTGAACCTGTCGCCATCGGTCGTCTCGAACGTTTCGTGGCTGACTGGGACCGTGAACAGGAACACGAAGCTGCGGCACTGCCTGAAAAGAATGGCAAGAAGGTTGGCATTGTTGGTGCCGGTCCTGCTGGGCTTGCCTGCGCTGGCGATCTTGCTAAGATGGGTTATGACGTCACCGTTTTTGAAGCACTGCATACCCCTGGCGGCGTGCTCATGTATGGGATTCCTGAATTCCGTCTGCCAAAAGCCATTGTTCAGCACGAAATCAACAACATCCGTGAACTGGGTGTGAAGTTTGAAGTGGATGCTATTGTTGGTAAACTTTATGACATTGAAGAGCTCAAAAACGACTACGGCTTCGATGCATTTTTCGTTGGCACTGGTGCAGGGCTGCCGCACTTCATGAATCTGGAAGGGGAAAACCTCAACGGCATCTATTCTGCCAATGAATTTCTGACCCGTTCCAATCTGATGAAGGCTTATCAGTTCCCTAATGCAGCAACGCCAATTAAAGTCGGCAAACGAGCAGCCATCATTGGCGGCGGCAACGTTGCCATGGACGCTGCGCGTACGGCACTGCGCCTTGGTGCGGAAGAAAGCTACATTGTTTATCGCCGCAGCAAAGAAGAAATTCCTGCACGTGCCGAAGAATTGGAACACGCTATTGAAGAAGGCGTGCAGCTCAAACTCCTGAGCTCCCCAATCAAATACATTGGTGATGAAAACGACGTCGTCACTGGCATGGTGCTGCAAAAATACGAACTCGGCGAACCTGACGAAAGCGGGCGCCGCCGTCCGGTTGCCATCGAAGGGGAAACCGAAGAAATGGCCATCGATACTGTCATCGTTGCCATCGGTCAGGGACCAAACCCAATCCTCACCAACAGCACTGAAGGCCTTGAACTCAATAAGCGCGGCAACATCGTTGCTGATGAAAAAGGCCAAACCAGCCTGCCATATGTATTTGCCGGCGGCGACATCGTCACTGGCGCAGCCACTGTTATCAAGGCCATGGGCGCTGGTAAAGATGCCGCTGTGGCCATCGATGAATATCTGAAAGCTCAAGGCTGAGCTGCTTATTAACTTTAAAAAATCAACGCTGACGCGATTTGCGTCAGCGTTTTTTGTTGTGCGTGGGTTGTGGTGGCATTCGTCAGAGAAATGAAGTATAATAATGGCAGTACGATTTAGGAGGATCGCGCATGGGAAATTTTCTGCCAAGCTTGAGCGATTTGATTTTGACGCTGCTGGCTATTGTACCGGCTATGTGTTTTCATGAGTACGCGCATGGATGGATGAGCTATAAACTCGGTGATCCATCGCCAAAATATGACGGACGCCTGAGTTTGAATCCATTGCACCATATCGACCCAATTGGCGCGCTGTTCCTGCTTTTCTTCAACTTTGGTTGGGCGAAGCCGGTGCAGGTAAATCCGCGCTATTACAAAAATCCAAAGAAGGGCATGGCGCTGGTGGCGCTGGCCGGTCCGGTGGCAAATTTCATTTTGGCGCTGGTTTGCCTGATTGTCACCAATGTTATTGTCAAACTGACCGGCGGCAGCGTGTCGTTCACGGTGTATTTGATTTATCAATTCTTTATGCTGTCGGCGATGGTCAATGTGGGGCTGGGTGTGTTTAACCTGATTCCGCTGCCACCACTTGATGGCTCAAAAGTTCTCGCTATGTTCCTACCATCAAAATACTATTTTAAATACATGCAATTTGAACAATGGGGCTTTATCCTGCTCTTTCTGCTCTTGGCGATTGGTGCATTCAGCGGCCCATTGTATTATCTGCGCAACGGCGTCATCAATTATTTGGACTTTATCGCCAATGCGCTGACCAGTTTTCTTGCATAAAATAAGAGCGCTCCTGTGCGCATAAAAGGAAGTGACATATTTGTCAAACACAACGCCATTGAAAGTGGCTTTTCATACGTTAGGCTGTAAAGTCAATCAGCATGATTCCGCCATTATGGCGGCGCTGTTTCAAGATGCCGGCTACACCATCGTGGATTTCAACGATAAGGCCGATGTGTATGTCGTCAACACCTGTACAGTGACCCATCTCAGTGATCGCAAGTCGCGTCAGATGATTCGCCGCGCAGCAGGTGAAAATCCTGATGCTACGGTGGTTGTCTGCGGCTGTTATGCGCAGACTGCGAAGAATGAGCTGGAAGCGCTCGATGAGGTGGATCTCATCATCGGCACCAATGAACGGCATCGTGTGGTGGAGGCGGTGGAAGAGTTCCGCGCCAATCATGTCAAAACCGCTTATATGCCGGATGATGATGAGTTGTTCGTTTACGAAGATTTGCCGCACGAACGCGTCAGCGGCATGACCCGTGCTTATGTCAAGGTGCAGGAAGGCTGCGATCAGTTCTGCGCTTACTGCATCATTCCCTATGCCCGCGGTCCGCTGCGTTCCCGTTCGGAAGAAGACACCATTGCCGAGATCAATATGTTGGTGGACAAAGGCTACAAAGAAGTGATTCTTACCGGCATTCATCTTGGCGCTTATGGGCGTGGGGTGAAAGATCAAACTTGTGATCTTACGGGCCTGTGCCGTCGCATCCTCGATGAAACCAAGATCGAGCGTCTGCGCTTGGGCTCGCTGGAAGGCATTGAGGTCACCGATGAACTCATCGATATGATTGCAACCAATCCACGCATGGCACAACATTTGCACCTGCCGCTGCAAAGTGGCTGTGACCGCACGCTGGAAGCGATGCGCCGTCCATATGACAGCGAAGCCTTCCGCGATATGATGCGCAGCATTCGCCAGCGTGTGCCGGATATTGCCATTACCACGGATCTCATGGTGGGTTTTCCAGATGAGACCGAAGAAGATTTCAAAGAAAGTTTGGTCTTTTGCAATGACATTGCATTTGCCAATATGCACATTTTTAAATACTCCATGCGCGGCGGCACCCCTGCCGCCGCCATGACGGGTCAAATCGACCCACAGATTAAAGAGCGCCGCGCCAAACAGATGGCCGATGTGGCACAGAAAAACAAACACGAGTATGAACAGCGTTTTGTTGGCAAAACCTTGCGCATTCTCGTGGAGGAACAAAACAAGGAGGGCCTCTGGACAGGCCACAGTTCCAATTATTTATTTGTTGCCTTTCCTGGTGAGGGGATTCAATCCGGCGATTTTGTCGATGTCAAATTGACAGAAGCTGGCAAGAACCACTTGCTGGGTGAGATAATATCCAATAGTGAGGAGGAATAGTATGAGCGATTGCATTTTCTGCAAGATCGCAAACGGTGAGATTCCTACCAATACCGTTTACGAAAACGAGCTCGTTCGGGCGTTTCGTGATACCGATCCTCAGGCACCAACTCACGTGCTTGTCGTACCAAAACGCCACGTTCAAAGTGTGAACCAGTTGACCCAGGAAGACGGCGAATTGATGCTTGCAATGCTTGATGCCATTCATGCCGTCGTCAAGAGCGAAGGCATAGAAGCAGGCTATCGCCTTGTCGCCAACACTGGGGAACAAGGCGGCCAGAGCGTGCCACATCTGCACGTACACGTGCTTGGTGGACGCGATATGAAATGGCCTCCAGGTTAATGCGACATGTCCTATCAAAAACCACAGCCAGCGTTATGGAAGCGTATCTTCCAGCCTGCCCAGCCGGGAGAGGAACGCTGGCTGCGTTTTTTTCGCATCTTTCTCGGGAATATCCTGCTGACCGGGGCCTATGCCTTCATCACAGTGCCGAAAATCATTCTTAATGGCGGCGTGACCAGTTTTTCGCTTGTGCTGCAAGCATGGACGGGCATGGACGTTGCCATTCTTGTGGATATTCTTTCGGTGCTTCTGATTGTTATTAGTTTTATCTTTCTGGGAAAAACGTACTTTGTTGGAGCGTTGTTTTCCAGTATTTGTTACATGGGGCTGTTCAGCCTCTTTCATTGGACGGGCTGGGAATTGCCGTTCCCAGAACTCTTTGGCACGCCAATTTTGGCAACACCGATCGCTGCGGTGTTCGTTGCTGCCGGTTATTATTTCTGCATCGCTTCCCGGGCGACGGCTGTCAGTTTTGACACCATTGCCATGATCCTGAACAAAAAGAATCCCCGCTTTGACATTGCCATGACCATGATGGTGATCAACATCGTGGTGCTTTTGTCTGGCGTGGCGGCTTACAGCATCAGTGCAGTTGTCTGTGGGCTCGTGTTCACATTCCTGCAAGCGCAGTTCCTGAAGCTGTTTTTGAAGCTGGGAAAAGTGCCGCAGGTGGGCGCCTAAAATATGCTTGTTTTTTTATGAAATACGCATTTTATCTTGCATTTCGCCCATTTCTATCATATAATAAATTTTGTGTTTAGAATCCAGATATCAACAGTCCCGATTTCTCCTGTTGATTCCGGAGGGAGGGAAGTAGTCAATGTCATCAGAAATTAAGGTTCGTAAAGACGAATCATTAGATAGCGCATTACGTCGTTTTAAACGTTCTTGCCAGAAATCCGGCGTCCTCGCTGAATGCCGCAAGCGCGAACACTATGAAAAGCCAAGCGTAAAGCGCAAGAAAAAATCTGAAGCTGCAAGAAAGAACAATCGCAGAAGATCCTATTGATCACAGGCGAGCAAATAAAATCGACCGGTCGTCGACCGGTCGATTTTTTTATGCATCGTTTCGCAAATTCAGGATATGTTCGGCAAGAATGCGCAGCTCAAGAGGACTGCGATTAAGGCCGATCATTGTTTGAAAGCCAACGTTCATCTCAGCAGCAAGCAGTGCGCCGCTTTCGGTGTCATATTTGATGGTTAGATAACCTTCGTCGTGGCCGTAGCTGGCATCAAATTGCAGATCGGTTGAGCCATCAGGGTTTTCTGTGGTCTTGACAAGATGAAAATGTTTGTCTAAAGTGGCTTGGTCCGCTACTTGCATCAAGCGCAGAAAATAGGTTTCTTCATCGCGGGTCATGGGAATCTCCTTTCAACGTGAGATGATTATCGTCATTATACCACAGCCTTCACTCGTGGTGCAAAATTCCCGGTCTTGCGGCATGTGCAGTGTTGCTCAATAAGGTGGACTATGATAGACTAAAAGATAGCGAATTGATAGATACAGATAGGGAGGAAGCAGAGTGGATCTTTCGCAGCGTAAAGTTTTGATTTCACGCGAGGACATCGCAAAACGCGTACAGGAACTGGGTCACCAGATTACAGAAGACTATAAAGGGTCAGAGCGCCCATTGGTGATCATTTCTGTACTCAAGGGAGCGATCCCATTCACGGCAGATTTGATTCGCGCCATCGATCTGCCATTGCGCTTGGAGGTATTGGTGGCATCCAGCTATGGCAGCGGCACCGTTTCAAGCGGAAAAGTAGAATTAAAGTATCAGAGCTTTGGCGATCTTTCAGGCTGTAACGTGATTCTGGTAGACGACATCATTGATTCCGGAAACACACTGGCCGCTATTGGTCGCACGATCAAGGATTTCAACCCAGAGCATGTGGCTTACTGCACCTTTTTGAACAAGCCGGATCGCCGTGAGGCCGATATTGCCGTTGACTATATGGGCTACGACATCCCAGATAAGTTCGTCATCGGTTACGGCTTAGATTTTGACAGCAAATATCGCGAATTACCGGATATTTTCACCATCGAAGAATTTGAAGGGGAGGAACACTAATCGTGGATAACAAGCAAGAAATGGTCATCGTTGTTGACTTCGGCGGCCAATACAACCAGTTGATTGCACGCCGCGTGCGTGAATGCAACGTTTATTGCGAAGTGGTGCCATTCAACAAAGCGCTGCCAGTCATCGAAGAAAAAATGCCAAAGGGCATCATCTTCACCGGCGGCCCAAACAGCGTGTATGGTGAAGGCGCGCCTCAGATTGAAAAACGTATTTTTGAACTGGGCATCCCAGTGCTTGGCCTTTGCTACGGCATGCAGCTCATGGCGTACACTTTGGGCGGCAAGGTCGAAGCGGCTGACAAGCGCGAATTTGGCAAGACCCAAACCAATTTTGATACCAACGCAGCACTCTTCAAAGGCCTGCCTGCAGAAAGCATCACCTGGATGAGCCATGTGGATTATGTGGCAGAAATGCCAGAAGGCTTCACAGCCATTGCCCACACTCAGGACTGCCCAGTGGCAGCCATGGCCAATGTGGAAAAGAAACTTTATGCCATGCAGTATCACCCAGAAGTTAATCACACAGAAAACGGCACCGCCATGCTCAAAAACTTCCTCATGGAAGTCTGCCAGTGTGACGCCGACTGGACCATGGCCAACTATGCGAAGAAAGCAATTGAAGACATTCGTGCCAAAGTGGGCGACGGCAAGGTATTGCTCGCACTCTCCGGCGGTGTCGACTCTTCTGTAGCCGCACAGCTCATCAGCAAAGCTGTCGGCAGCCAGCTCACCTGCATCTTCGTTGACCATGGTCTCATGCGCAAGAACGAAGGCGACGAAGTGGAAGCAGCATTTGCCAACAGCGGCATGAACTTCATTCGTGTCGATGCCGAAGAACGTTTCCTCGGCAAACTCGCTGGCGTAACCGATCCAGAACGCAAGCGCAAAATCATCGGTGAAGAATTCATTCGCGTTTTCGAAGACGAAGGCCGCAAAATTGGTGCAGTAGACTATCTTGCACAGGGCACCATTTATCCTGACGTTATCGAAAGCGGCACCGGCGACGCTGCCGTCATCAAGAGCCATCACAACGTTGGCGGGCTGCCTGCAGTTGTTGACTTCAAAGGCCTCATCGAACCACTGCGCATGCTCTTTAAAGACGAAGTGCGTCAGCTCGGCATCGAACTCGGCCTCGCTGATTATCTCGTATGGCGCCAGCCATTCCCTGGTCCAGGCCTTGCCATCCGTGTCATGGGTGAAATCACCAAAGACAAGCTCGACATCCTCCGTGATGCCGATGCCATCTACCGCGAAGAAATTGCCAATGCCGGCCTCGACCGCAGCATCAACCAATACTTCGCTGTGCTCACCTCCACCCGCACCGTTGGCGTCATGGGCGACTTCCGTACCTATGATTACACCCTCGCCCTCCGCGGCGTTACCACCACCGACTTCATGACCGCCGACTGGGCCCGTATTCCATACGATGTCCTCGACAAAATCTCCAGCCGCATCGTCAACGAAGTCGACCACATCAACCGTATCGTTTACGACATCACCAGCAAACCACCATCAACCATTGAGTGGGAATAACTGACAAAACCCGCAAAGCCTTGAAAACACTGGGGTCTTAAAGCGGAAACGGGGCATTTGATAGCAAATTGATAGCAGATACCAAAACCGGATTTACTTTGTTCACTCCCGTATAACGGGTGGCTTGCGGGTAAATCCTCCATATCCTAAGAAAAAGGTCTTGCTGACTTTCACCAGTCGGCAAGACCTTTTTTGTTATTTGTCTTTTCTCTGTTTCTTCAATCCTTTTATCAGAGCATCGCTTAATTCCTTCGAGGGGACTTTGGCCCACCGCTGGGTGGTGTCGTACTTCGGGTAGTTGTAGCGCCAGCGGTCATAGTCCTCCTTGGTGATCTCCCCGGCCTCCAACTTCGCCGCCTGTTCCCGCCACGCAATCAAGATTTTGTTCAGCTCACTGGCTTGACGGCCTCCCTGAAAAATATCTGCTTGCAGGCAGGCACGTCCATCCGCCTCTACCACTTTCAGACTGTAAACATCCTCCAAGGCGAACAGCGTATGGGCCAAACCTATGTAGTTGTCTATGTCCGGGACGCTCAACGCCTGGGGCGATACATCTAATGTATGCGCCAGGGCAGCGGTCAAGTCGGCCTTCGGCGTCCGGGTGCCTGTTTCGTACTGTGCCAGACGAACATCGGCGGAACGCTCTGGAAAGCCCACCGCCATACCAAGATACTTCTGTGTCATACCCCGGAGGGTGCGGAAAAAATGGATGCGCTCTCCTATTGCCATAAATGCCAACTCCTATCTGGTGGTTTCTGTCGAAAGTAGTATAACATATTCGCTTAGTAACAGTCAAGAGTATCTTAAACAAAAAAGTTAAAAATTATTCCGCAAGCCACTTGACAAAGCAAATTTGCTTAGTTATAATAGGTTAAGCATAAAGGCTTAGTTCTGGGGCCATGAAAGGAGGTGAGCGCACAATGGCAAGCACCATGTTCATGCGGGTGGACGAGGTAGCGGAGGAATTAGGGGTTTCTGTCCCCTATGCCTATAAGCTGATTCGTTCTATGAATGCGGAGTTGAAAAAGACGGGCTGTATTACCATTTCAGGCCGCATCGACCGCAAATTCTTCCACGAAAAATTTTATGGCACAAGAAGCCAGAGCGAAAGGAGTGATTAACCTATGGCGGCGTTTAAGAACAAGGCCAACGGCACTTGGTACGTCCAATTCCGCTATACGGACTGGAAAGGAGAGCGCCAGCAGAAGTTAAAGCGTGGCTTTGCCACCAAGAAAGAGGCCCAGGCGTGGGAACGGGAGTTTCTGATGCAAAAGCAGGCCGATGTGAACATGACCTTTGAGAGCTTCGCCCAGCTCTATGAGAAGGATATGAAGCCCAAGCTGAAACTGAACACCTGGCTGACAAAAGAAAGCATCATCCAGAAGAAAATCCTGCCGTATTTTGGAAAACGGAAATTGTCGGAAATCACCGCCAAGGACGTGATGGACTGGCAGAACGCGATCCGAGGGTTAACGGACGCCAAGGGAAAACCCTATTCCCCTACCTATCTCAAAACCGTCCACAATCAGTTAAGTGCCCTCTTTAACCATGCTGTCCGCTACTACGGCCTCCAGGTCAATCCTGCGGCCAAGGCCGGGAACATGGGGGTGGAGGAACGGCGTGAAATGCTGTTCTGGACGAAGGAAGAGTATCTGAAATTTGCCGACGCCATGATGGACAAGCCCCTCTCCTACTATGCCTTTGAAATGCTCTACTGGTGCGGTATCCGGGAGGGGGAACTGCTGGCCCTCACCCCAACAGACTTCGACTTTGAGGCGGGTACAGTGTCCATCAGCAAATCCTATCAGCGGCTCAAGGGCAAGGACGTGATTACCACTCCTAAGACGAAAAAGAGCAACCGTGTCATTAAGATGCCCAAATTCCTCTGTGGAGAGATGGAGGACTACTTAAAGATGTTTTACAGCACCGGGGCAAATGAACGGATTTTCCCTGTCAGCAAGCACTATCTCCACCATGAAATGGACAGAGGTGCGAAAGCGGCGGGAGTGAAGCGGATCAGAATTCACGACCTCCGACATTCACACATTTCCCTGCTGATTGATATGGGCTTCACCGCCCTGGCAATCGCTGACCGGGTGGGGCATGAGAGTATCGATATCACCTACCGCTACGCCCATCTGTTTCCTACAAGGCAGACGGAGATGGCGGACAAACTGGACTTTGAAAGGATGGGAACGTAACCATGTCACTGAAAAACCGAGACAACAAAAATCGCTGGAGGAACAAGACCGTGGCCTTCCGGGTGTCCCCGGAGGAAGATGAACAGATCGAGGCCGCTGTGCGGCTCTCCGGCCTGACAAAGCAGGACTACATCACAAGACGCCTCCTGTGCCGGGACGTAGTGGTACAGGGTAATCCCAAGGTCTACAAAGCCCTGCGTGACCAGCTTGCCGCCGTTCTGGACGAACTGCGGCGGGCCGAGGACGGGGCTGGCGTGGACGATGAACTGCTGGACACCATTCAGATGATCGCCGCTATCATGGGCGGCATGAAGGAGGATTGATAGATTGATGGATTCCAGAGAAACGAAAAGGA
>OGDF01002264.1_pt1 | contig 26527 bp, 29 predicted proteins | sample 1570141 | NCBI WGS metagenome assembly OGDF01 (sample SAMEA4370581, study PRJEB24528) | human gut metagenome | reverse complement strand
ATAAGAGGGAAAGAATAAAAAATCAGAGCCGTGACACAGTTCTGTTTACACTACCAACCTCTTACATTTTTCACATGAGGATATAAAAAACTCCGACTATTACTAGTCGGAATTGAAATCTTTTTTATAGTGCCTGTGGGCGCCAAAGCCTCCCATATTCACTTTAGTATTGCAAAGTTAGTCGTTTTTATCGTAAGTTCAAAATGATTTAACTCTTTTTGGAGTAAGGAATCTTCCTATATTCATTTCAAAACCGTTTATGCAAATTTAGATAAGAATTCTGAATCATAAGCCAGTTAGGATGAAAAACATAAATGAATATTCCCAGAATCGCCACAATCAACTCATTATAAACATAATAAATGCTGGAAGATATCTCAGTTTTGAGGATATCTTCCAGCCTTTCTTCAAGGTTCAAAGACGTATCTGCCAGCTTATTCTACAACTATTTCTACTTTAAACGACAATTGTTATAACCAGGGGATTTCATAATTATACATAGTCTCATCCGAAACAAAAGAAGAATTTTCTGGAGGAAGAACATGCTGTGATTTAATTAACCTTTCAATATATCTATTACGAATGGTTATGTCTTCTATCTCATTTCTTCTTGCTTTACCCATTTCAAGAAACTCTTCTTCCATTTCAAGTCCTAAATAACGTCTACCAATCAAATTCGCAGCAATGCCTGTTGTCGCACTACCGCTAAAAGGGTCAAGAATCCAAGCACCAGGTTCCGTACTCGCTTGAATCAATCGAGCCAACAACCCTAAAGGTTTCTGAGTAGGATGCTTTCCGCACGACTTCTCCCACCTCCCTATGGCAGGTAGTAGCCACACATCCGTCATCTGTTTGTCACCATTCAGTTTCTTCATCAACTCATAATTAAAAATATGAGGGACCTTAGGATATTTGCGCGCCCAGATAATAAATTCCGTACTATATGTGAAATATCTACACGAAATGTTTGGTGGCGGATTTTTTTTTGCCCATGTAATTACATTTAGAATCTTGAACCCCAATTTTATCAGCTGTTGTTGAACGCTGAATATATTATGGTATGTACCAGAAATCCAAATGGTTGCATTATCCTTCATATGGTCGCGACAAGCACTAAGCCAACGCAAGTTAAAAGCGTCCATCTCTTCTGGTGTTGTAGGCTTATCCCATTCACCCTTATCAACGCACACAATTTTACCGCTTTGATAGCTTATACCACCACCCGACAGAAAATACGGAGGATCTGCAAACACCATGTCAAAACCAAATTTGAACTTTGACAAAGTAGCTACACAATCCCCTTGTATTAGGGTGAAATCATTGTTTGGCGACTTATAGTATGAAGGTATCATTATATGAATGAGTATTAGTTATCGTCGTTTATTCGTTGGCATACACCATGATAATAACCTAATGCATAAGCTGCATGTGGACTCTTATGTCTTTGTGCTCCAGCTTGACTTTCGTCAAGATTAGCCAAAACATCATCAATACTAAGTGAGCCATCAAGTTCATAGCCAGCTTGATATCCAGCTTCATACGCACAAGCTGCACACTTATGACGTCCAACTCCCCCCTGATCTGTAGGCAGGGTAGACATAATTTTTTGGAGTTTTGAATGATCTTTTTTACATGCCATAATTTTTACTTTATTAGTTCTATGAAATCTTTTATATTTGTCAAATTGTATATACTTGGTATAATGCTGTATGCTTCTTGTAGCTTATTCTTTGCACTCTTCCATCCAATACCATCAGTTATCCAAACAAATTCGAAACCAGGAACAGAATTAATCTTTGGAGCAATATCAGAATATGAACGTGCGACCTCATTGAGTTTGCTTCCACCACTACTATAGAAATTGACTTCTATAAGATAAGTCTTTGTTGAAGATTCTACAACGAAGTCAAAACGTTTTTCATCATCTCCTAATACATCAGTAATAGAAGGCCACTCACTAGAATATACTTCTTGACGATATTCCACTTCATTCTTATCAAAGATTCGTGCTACCATACCTTCCATTACATGTCCGCTACGATTCTTTCTGGCATTTGTATCCAAACCGGTTTCTATACCAAACACATAGTCAACCAAATCATTGATTTTCTTTGATTGAAAAATCTCTGTCAATCCTGTTGTATCAAGAAATTCCATGACACCATCAACTGATTTAAACAAAGAATCAAGAACTACACAATTACCTAAATTATCAAGCACCTTCTTCTTACCCTCGCTTCGAACAGCAATGAGAATATCCATTACGTCAAATGCAGTCCTATCACGATTCCAAATAACCTCTACGGATTTACGCATGTCGGTAGAACCTATAAGGCTGTTGAGCATACAAAGACTCAACTTTATATCTTCTACATTCTGTGAAATCTTATCGAAGTCACAGAAGAAATCAAGTGTTTGGTTTGTCTCTTGTAATTGAGACATAAATAGTTCAAAGTCTTTCATATATTTTATTAATTAGCTGCCCGTATAAACACACGTTCGTCATTGGAACCAAATAACATTTTATCCACATTAGCATGTGCTTTTTCTTTTGTATTCCGATAATTATGAACAAGAATCTCAGTTAGTTTACCTCGCTTACTCGGATTAGAGTTAATACTACGAGAAGCCCAAACTCTTTCTATATGATATGCAGCATAAAGTACATCAAAGAAATTGTCCTCTTCATTTTTTCCCTTGCAATCCGAATTACTCAACATGAATGTGAACCCTGCTTCGTCTATTCTATCACAATATTCCTTTAACCTTATCTGGGCACAATCATTAAAAGCCTCTTTGGTATAATCATTGAAACTTGAAGTGTCGCTTAAAGGGCGGTATGGTGGATCGAAATAGAACAGAGTGTTCCCATTTGCGCGGTCGTATGTATCTTCAAAATCGCCCGTCAATATTTCTACTCGCTGAAGCAACTCACTATCCTTACGAATAGTCTTTGGATCACAAATTGTAGGATTGGCATATTTGCCAAAAGGTACATTGAAAAGACCTTTTTTATTAACACGATACAAGCCATTAAAGCAAGTTCTGTTCAAAAAGAAAAACTTTGTTGTATTCTCTATTGGGTCAAGATTCTTTTCATTGTATCTTTCACGAACAGCCAAAAAGAAGTCCTTTCTACCTTCTTCTGTTCGCAAAGCAAGATAAGCCTCCTCTATATCCTTTAAAGACTCTATTAGCTGTTCTGGAGAATCTCTAACAGTTCTATAACATGTAGTAAGGTCAGTATTAATATCGTTGATTACTGCATGTTGAATATTAGGATAACGTTGAAGCATATAGAAGAGCATTGCTCCTCCTCCGACAAAGGGTTCTATATACGTAACATTTTCCCAATTATCAAAGTCAGCTGGAAGCTGAGTATCCAGTTGTTCAATGAGTTGACTTTTACCACCAACCCACTTGATAAAAGGTTTTGCTTTTGTCATATTATCTAAGATGTCGATTTATCGAACAAAGATACAAAACATTCTTGTTATTTCTGCTGAAACCTAATAAAATTTCTGCAATTAATTACAATTGCGTCCTCTCACCCTCTCCACAAATACACCGGCGCATTGCTGGCGCCGTCTTTCTGCAGCACGCCGGTGGCGGTGAGACGCCGCAGCCATTTCTTTGCGGCACTATCGCGCAAGCCTGCCACGCGCTGCAGGTCGCGGCGGGTGAGGCAGGTGTTGGTGGCGAAATAGTGGCGGAGGAGCGAGAGGATCTGCTCCTCCGTGTACTGGCGTGAACGCGAGGAGAAGCCGGCACGCTCGAAGCTGACACCGCTGCCTACCTCGCCGAGCAACGAACGCTCTGGACGGAAGCGGATGTTGCGCAGACGGATATAGTCGGCGCGCATCTTGTCGGAGGGCAGGTCGTCGGGAGCGTCGAGACCTACGGAGAGCGAGAAGTAGCCCACGCCTGGGAGGTGGAAGCGCGAGCCACTGGCAAGCGCACGCACCATGTGGTCGCGCAGGGCGCTGAACGCCGCGCGCACATCGGCTTTCGTGAGCGAGCAACTTGCCTGGATGTCGTCCTCGAGTGCATGGTCCGACTGCGGTTCGCGCGCAAAGAGGTGCACATACTTCTGTTCCTTACCCTCGCCCTTGGCATTCTTGATGCCGTGAATTTCGTACTTGATACTCATAGTTGTGTTTTTCGTTTAGATTATTAATAATATTGTTGTTTGTGTTTCTGCGCACAAAGTTATAACATTGCGCAAGCGATTGCAAGTGTTTGTCGAGAAAAAGTGCAGCAGAAGTCATCGTGCTCCGAACGGAATCTGATTGGACGGCGGACGGAATCCGATTGGACGGCGGACGGAATCCGATCGGACGGCGGACGGAATCCGATCGGGTAGCGGTCGCTGTATGGTCGCTGAACATCAGCTACAGCACGACTCGTACTGCGCTTTTAGTATATTTTCACCAAACTTTTACAAACAGAAATGCAGGGGTTTTAGGGATAATCTGTATCTTTGCAGAAGCAGTAGCGGAGGTAAAAGCCTCCGCAGCAAACAACCATGAACGATATATTCAACACACTGGGTGCTGCGGAGACAAAAGACCTGCTGAAGAAGAGCTTTTGGGAGATGTAGACGTGATATATAATTAAAAGTAACAATATAGTATACAAAGAAAACCTACCTACTTATGAGAATAACAAAGACCTTGGCAGCTGCGCTGCTCTCTATCTGTTGCTCAACAGCCTGCGCACAGCAGGGCGCATGGAGCGGCGACCTCAACGTGATGGGCACAAAGCTGCCGCTGGTATTCAACTTCTCGGCTGACGGCTGCACGCTCGACTCGCCGGCGCAGGGCGCAAAGGATATTCCGGCGCAGAAGAGCGTGGCGGAGGACGGCACGATAAAGGTGACGGTGGCGATGATCGGCGCTACGTTTGAGGGCAAGATGGAGGGCGACTGCATCAATGGCACGTTCGCGCAGGGCGCGCTGCAGCTGCCGCTCACGCTGAAACGCGGAGCGCAAGAGGTGCGCAGACCGCAGACGCCGGTGGCGCCGTTCCCGTACAAGCAGGAGGAGGTGAGCTTCGAGAACGCCGGATTCCGCTTCGGCGGTACGCTCTGCACGCCTGCCAACTGCACAAACGATACGCCCGTAGTGCTCCTCGTGACGGGTAGCGGACAGCAGAACCGCGACGAGGAGTTGTTCGGACACCGACCGTTCGCCGTGATTGCCGACGCTTTAGCGCGCAACGGCATTGCCTCGCTGCGCTACGACGACCGCGGATGGGGCGACAAGAGCATCGACTTCAGCCGTTTCACCACCGACGACTTCAAGCAGGACGCAGCTGCTGCACTACAACTGCTGCGCCAACGCTTCCACTTTACCCGTGTGGGCATCGTCGGACATAGCGAGGGTGGCACTATCGCTCTGATGCTCGCAGCCGAGGGCAAGGCTGACTTCATCGTGTCGCTTGCCGGTATGGCGGCGTCGGGCAGAGAGACCCTTCTGCAGCAGAACCGACTCGTGCTGCAGGAGGCTGGAATGACACCCGACGTTGTGGAGACCTACTGCAAGCCTATCGCCAAGGCGCTCGACGCTCTGGCTGAGGGTAAGGCCGTAGAAGAGATTAGCGATGCCGACGTGCCGGCGGAGATGAAGCCGGTGTTCAGAAAGACGCTGCAGCAGGGCAACTCGCCCTACCTGCGCCATTTTCTGACGCTCAACCCTGCGGCGCTTCTGCCGAAGATAAAGTGCCCGGTGCTCGCACTCAATGGCACGAAGGACACGCAGGTGGACTGCACGCAGAACCTTACAACACTTGAGAAGGGGCTCAGCAACTGCCGCCATGACATCAAGAAGGTGGAGGGCGTGAACCATCTCTTCCAGCATTGCAAGACAGGTATCGTCATGGAGTATCAGCAGATAGAGGAAACGATGGCTCCGGAGGTGCTGGAAATAATAACGGAATGGATAAAAACAGTATGAACGAAACACTAAATGTACTTGAAACCCGCCGCAGCGTGCGCGGTTTCGACCCCGAACGAATGCCGTCCGACGAACTCATCAAAGAGGTGGTTCGAGCCGGCGAGTATGCCCCTACGGGCAGAGGAATGCAGTCGCCACGAATGGTGGTAGTGACTAACAAGGCGGTGCGCGACAAGCTCTCGCAGCTCAATGCCGAAGTGATGGGCGTAGAGTCTGACCCGTTCTACGGCGCACCGGTGATAATACTCGTGCTCGCCGACCGCTCGCGACCGACGTATATATACGACGGTACGCTCGTGATGGGCAACCTGATGAACGCAGCGCACGCCGTAGGATTGGGCAGCTGCTGGATTCATCGTGCTCACGAGATATTCGACTCCGTAGAGGGTAAGCTGCTGCTCGCCTCATGGGGCATCGAGGGCGACTACGAGGGCATCGGACACGTAGCCTTAGGCTATGCGCTGAAAGAACCCGCAGAAGCGAAACCAAGAAAGGATGATTATACGATTTGGATAAAATAAAAAAAGAGGATGTATCAAAATATCCTCCCACAGATTTCACGAATCTACACAGATGGTTAGGTTGCGGAAGTACCCACGAAATTCACAGAATCCACAGAAAATAAGGATGCTATGGTTAGCCAATCTGTGTAAATCTGTGACATCTGTGGGAGAATATACTCAGCAATCAGTTCTGTGGATTCTGCGAATTCTGTGGGAGGACAATCGGATGCGTGGAATTTTGACACGCCCTCTTATATAATAGTTAGCTAAGCTTCTCGTCAGACTCCTCCGACTTCTTCGAAGTAGTCTTGCGAGTTATGGCGCGCTTACGCTTCGGCTTCTCTTCAGCAGCCTCAGGAGTAGCGGTCTTAACGCCAGCCAGTTCAGGGTCGATCATGATACGACCGCAGTATTCGCACACGATAATCTTCTTGTGCATCTTGATGTCGAGCTGACGCTGTGGCGGAATCTTGTTGAAGCAGCCACCGCAAGCGTCGCGCTGCACGTAGACGATGCCGAGACCGTTGCGTGCATTCTTGCGGATGCGCAGGAAGCTTGAGAGCAGACGCGGCTCAATCTTTGTCTCCAGGTCGGCAGCCTTAGCCTTCAGCACTTCCTCCTCCTCACGAGTCTCCTGCATGATCTCCTCAAGCTCGTTGCGCTTCTCGGCGAGAGCCTGCTGGCGGTCGGCGATGAGGTCGTTGGTGTGAGCCAGCTCGCGCTTCTTGTCCTCAACCTTCACGTTAGCCTCCTTAATTTTCTTGTTGCAAAGCTCTATTTCGAGGCTCTGGAACTCGATTTCCTTTGTCAGCGTGTCGTACTCGCGGTTGTTGCGCACCTCGTCGAGCTGCTTCTTGTAGCGCTCTACGCTCTCCTCAGCCTCTGCTATCTCGCCCTGCTTCTGAGCGACAGCCTGCTGGAAGTCTGCGATGTCGCCTTCGATGTGCTCCACACGTGTCTTCAAGCCTGCAATCTCGTCCTCGAGGTCCTGCACCTCAAGAGGCAACTCGCCGCGCAATGCGCGCTTCTCGTCGATAGCCGAGAGAGTGGTCTGAAGCTGGTAAAGGGTCTTCAGTCTTTCCTCTACTGAAATTTCTGATTTCTTTTTTGCCATAGTCTTTGATATTTTTAAAAATACATTATCGGATTGGTACATGTGTCGGCGATGAAACACTTCACGCCCTCACAACTGTTTTCTATTATCTCGCGGAATATCTCGCTCGTGAACTGCTCGCTCTGATAGTGGCCTATCACCGCTATCTGTATCTGCTGCTCGCGTCCGAAATACTCGTGGTAGTGCATCTCGCCCGTCACGAAGGCATCGATGCCGGCGCTCACGGCGTCGTCGAGAAGGAACGATCCTGAGCCGCCGCAGATGGCAACCGTGCGTATAGGGCGACGCAGCAGCTCGTTGGTCTGCACACACTCTACGCCGAACACGCGCTTGAGCATGATGACGAAGTCGTCGGCGGCAAGCGGTTCGGCGAAACTGCCCAAAACGCCCGAACCGTACTCAACGCCGTCCATCTGCTTCGCACTCATAAAGTGCACGTCCTCAAGCCCCATCTTCTCGGCAATCTTATAGTTGACGCCACCCTTCGCATTGTCCATGTTGGTATGGAGCGAGAGGATGACGATGCCCTGCGCAAGAGCCTTCATCACGCAACGCTGCACATAGTCCTCACCGGTGAGGCGCGACAGCTTGCGGAAGATGAGCGGATGGTGCGACACGATGAGGTTGCAGCCCTTCTGGGCAGCCTCGTCGACGATACGTTCAGTAACGTCCAGACACAATAATGCCCCTGATACTTCCGCCTCTGTCAATCCAACTTGCAGGCCAGCATTATCCCAGCTTTCCTGCAAGGGCAGAGGCGCGAAACGTTCAAGGGCTTCAATTACTTCCTTTATTTTCACGCTATTCAGCCTTTATGTATGTCGATAGAATTTCTATTTAGAGATACAAAGTTACTACTTTTTTGGCAAAGCAATAGCTCTGCAGCCTCTTAATTAGAACATTTTAACGACAAACGTAGGAGGCTACGGCATTAGCTTTCCGCTACGCGCCGCTGACTTTCATTTCTTGTCGTAGCCTCCTACCGTTACAACTCGACGCTTTCGATACGCAGTTTGACGAGTCCGGCAGGCACGCGCACTTCCACAACATCGCCAGCCTGCTTGTTGAGCAGCGCCTGTGCTATGGGCGACTTGATGGAAATCTTGCCCTCGGTGAGGTTCGCCTCATGTGGGTTCACCACCATATACTTCATGCTGCGGTTGTTGGCGATGTTCGTCAGTTCTATGCGGCTGAGAAGTCCGACACGGTCGGCTTGCAGGCGTGAGCGGTCGATGACGCGCGCGTTCTCAAGCACCTTCTGCTTGAAGCGTATCTGTCCTAACAGTCTGCCCTGCTCGCGCTTGGCAGCATGGTATTCGAAGTTCTCGCTAAGGTCGCCCTTGTCGCGTGCCTCAGCAATGGCATCGCGCACACGCGGCAGTTCTACGAGTTCAAGTTCTCTCAGTTCGGCTACAAGCTTATCGTAGCCCTCTTGTGACATATATTCCATTATTAGTTTTGAATTTTGAGTTTTGAGTTTTGAATTATTGCCTTTGGCAATTTTGAGTTTTGAATTTTGAATTTTGAATTATGCGCTTTGCGCATTTTGAATTTATGAGTTAGGAGTTGTGGTTTGCGAATTCTTAATTCAAAATTGAACAACTCCTAATCGGCGTAGCCGACAATTCAAAATTCAAAACTCAAAAATCAAAAATCACTATATGTTCCAGTCGTCGGGATTGCACGTTGCCTCCACTTTGTCTTCAATCTCATCGGGCAGCGTAGGAAAGAAGTCGATGCCCGTGATGCGCTCCACCTCGTCAACCGAGTTGGCATAGTCGCCCTTCGGTCGGTTGCCGTCACAGTTTTTATATATAAAGCCGATAGCCTTCGGTTCGCCCGTCATGCAGAACACCACCTTGAAGAAGGCATCGGGCACGGAGACGCGGTTCTTGCCGATAGTCTTCTTGCTGTTCTTGTAGAATATCGGACCGCACACGATGTACAATGCGCCCTCCTGCTTAGCCCACTTGCGGCACGCCTGCTCCATCTCGTTCCAGTCGCCACGGTTGAGCTGCGGCGCCTGCGGACAGACGTTAGTGAAGAGGAACGACTCGCCCATAGCCAGTGCGCTCCACTTGTTGTCGCCAGCCGGGCACATATGTCCGCGGTCGTAGCCAGAGCGCACATAGTCGAAGTCTACAGCGCGCGGCTCGGGCACGTCCGTGTCCTCATGAAACTTCGCGTCGCTACGCTTGCTGCTGCCCGTAAGACGCTTCGGCGTGAGGCACCACGCCACCCAATTGGGCACGCGACGAATGCTGTTATACGACACGGTGTAGCCCGTGCGGCGCAGTATCTGTTCGGGCACCGACTTAAGTCGAGCCGGAATCTCCAAGTCCGTGTATTCGCCGTCAGCAACAGCGGTTGCCGCCGACTTCTTGCCGCCGGAAGCGAGACTACTCTCGCCCACTCCGTCGGTTTCTGTGTTCTCAACTATGCCGATAGCCGCTTTGCTCTCGGCAAGCTTTGCGTCCATGCGCTTCGCCACTTCGCCGCAAGAGCAGAACATTGGCAGAAGACAGCACGCAACAAGTATTGTTCGTATTTTATTCATTTTTGAGTTTTGAGTTTTGAATTTTGAATTTTGAATTATGCGCTTTGCGCATTTTGAATTGATGAGTTGAGAATTTTGAATTTTGAATTTTGAGTTTTGAATTATGCGCTGCGCGCATTTTGAATTGAGAATTGAGAGTTGAGAGTTGCAAATTCAAAACTCCTAATTGAATAATTCTTAATCGGCGTAGCCGACAATTCAAAACTCAAAACTCAAAATTCAAAACTCAGCATTTCCTTCAGACTATCCACACGCCACAGCCGCTCATGCTCATATTCCTCCGTCTTTTCGTGCGCCCAGATGGTGCGGAACGGCACATGCACGGCGTAGGCGCCAATCTGCAGCGCAGGGGCGATGTCGCTACGGAAGCTGTTGCCCACCATAAGCAGTTGGGCTGGCGTCACCTCAAGGTCGGAGCACAGATGGTGATAAGCCTCCTCGGTCTTGTCGCTCACGATGCTCACCACATCGAAAAAAGGCGCAAGCCCCGAACGGCGCAACTTGTTCTCCTGGTCGAGCAGTTCGCCTTTGGTGAACACAGCCAGCCGGTATCGGCGTGCGCCATGTGCGTCGGTCTGGTCGTGCAGATAGCGCAGCGTCTCTTCTACGCCATCAAGCGGTGAGGCGTCGAGGTGAAGCAGACTCTTTCCAAGTTCCACTATGCGTCCTATGATGTCGCCAGTAACAGCACCATGACTCACCCACACCGCATTCTCTACAAGCGAGATAGTGAAAGCCTTGCAGCCGTAGCCCATGTCAGCCATGTTAGCCGTCTCGGTAGCGAAGAGCGCCGCCGACACTTCGTCGCTACAGCCCCACGGAGCAAGCAGTCGGCAGTATTCGTGCTCAACAGCCTCGAAATGGTTCTGCAACTCCCAAAGCGTATCGTCGGCATCAAACGCAATAGCACGAATGCCTCGCAACTTGTCGTGCGAGGTACAGCAATCAGTATTGTTCAGCATTTATTTGGTGTTTTTCATTCGTCCGTAAGCGTCGAGCGAATAGCGACGCGCCACCTTCACAGCCACCACAGTAGCCACTATCGACGAGCAGAACACGCCGAGCAATAGCAGCACGAAGAGCACTACAGCGTCGACAACCGTCGAACCAACCATTATCATTGCCCACATCATTGCCGCTCCGGCGCCTACGGATGTGCCGCCGACCAAAGCGCTTATGCCGCATGCGGCAGCCTGCTGCACAGCACGGCGTGTGAGATAACTCAGTGCCTCATGATGCGTGGCGCCGTTGCCGAGCATATAATAGTAGAACTGGTTGTGATGGCGCAGTCCGGCGTAGTACATCGACATGGAGCGAGCCAGCACATCGGCTGTGCCGGTAAGCAGAATGGCGAACACGGGCAGCACGAAACACGCACTGAGAGCCGCCAGCGACGTGATGTTGACGAGCAGCAAGCCAGCACCGGTGAGCATTGTGCCAGCGAAGAGACCAGCCAGAACCGGGATGACATAAGACGTAGAGCGCAGACGTGCCCTCACCTTTACCTCAATAGCCGAGTAGAAGAGCATAGCGATGACGAACAGAACGTCGAACACGAAGTTGTCCCACTCCACAAGCCAATAGACAAACAAGGCTATGACACCCACTTTCAGCGCCATAGAGAAGAAGCCTTTCAGCATCTTGCCGAACATATTGACGCCTAAAGTGCCCATCACTACGACGAGTATTATTATGAAAATGACACCAAGTGCCAATGCTATCCAAAGATTTACCATAGCTATAATTGTTTCGTTTACAAGTTAACTCTTTTGTTGCACACCGCAAGCAGGTTTTCGTCGGCTGTAGCCACAATCAAGGCTACGCCCTCCGACCGTTTCTGCTTGATATATCCGGCTACGAGCTGACAGCCTGCCTCGTCCTGATGCGACGTAGGATTATCGAGCAACAGCAACTGGCGTTCGAACATGCCGACAAGCACGAGCGACGCACGCTGAGCCACAGCTTCATCCATCTCGTCGAAGCCTTTCTGCATACAATCAGCGTCTACACCGAGAGCCGAAAGCTCGGCAGCGACAGCCTTCACCGAATAAGCGTAGTCGGCGTTGGCTTTAATGGCGAACTGACTCTTCGCCACCTCCTGCACGGTGAGCCCTTCGAAATCGAGCGTGTCGGGCTGATAGGCTATGAACTGGCGGAAGTAATTGCCGGTGACGGCTGTAACTGGCTCACCGTCGATGCTCACCCAACCCGACTTAAGCGGTCGCAAGCCGAGCATGGCAAACAGCAGAGCCTTCCGAGCCACAACATCGCCCGTGACGGCAACCGCATCGCCCGGACGAGCCACGAACGAAACGCCGCTAAAGAGGGTTTCGCTACCATTTGTAGCCGTAGCATCCTTAAATTCAAATATCATTGTTGTTTCGCTTTCTGAGTTTATACGAGGTACAAAAGTACAGAAAACAATTGTAAACAGAAAGCAAATAGTCTAAAAAAACGGCATTAGTTTGTAGTTGTCAAAATGAAGAGTTAATTTTGTAGCTGATTAACCGACAGGTTTTTCAGTAGAGAGAACCGAGCTTAATAAGATAAAGAACTGGTTTTAACATTAAAGAGAACCGGTTTTAACATTATACAAATCAAGTAACAATGAGTTTTTCCACACAAGATATAACCCGCCAGTGGGCTTCGCTGCCGGCATCGCAGATTGCGGTCGGCGTGAACGAAGCCCTGCATACCAACAGTTCGCTCGTAGTGACGGCTCCTCCAGGCGCCGGCAAGTCGACATTGCTGCCGTTGACTATTCTCTCCTCGCTCGGCGAAGGCGAGAAGATACTAATGCTCGAGCCACGCCGACTGGCTGCGCGACAGATTGCGGAGCGCATGGCGCAGATGCTTGGCGAGCAGGTGGGCGAAACCGTAGGATACAGAGTCAGGTTCGAGAGTCGGGTGTCGAAACGTACACGCATCGAAGTGCTGACTGAAGGCATTCTGACGCGCATGATTGTAGACGACGCAACGCTCGATGGCGTGAGCGTAGTCATCTTCGACGAGTTTCACGAGCGCAGCATCAACTCCGACCTTGCCCTTGCGCTGACCCGTCAGGCGCAGCAGATAATACGCCCCGACCTGAAGGTTGTTATCATGTCGGCAACAATCGACACCAGCAATATATGTGCGGCATTGCAGGCTCCGCTCATAGAGAGCGAAGGCCGCATGTTTCCCGTAGAACTGCATTACGCCGACGAGGACACCGATCCGCGCGACATTGCCGCCGCAGCAGCCTCAACAACCATCGAGGCGTACAAGAAATATGAAGGAGACATTCTTGTGTTTCTGCCAGGACAGGCAGAGATTGAACACTGTTATGAACTGCTCAGCAAATCCCAACACTTCACCGCATCACCATCTCAACCCATCAACACCTCAACCCATCAACACTTCACCACCTCAACATCTCAACCCACCACAACAACACCTCACCATCTCACCATACACCCCCTTTACGGCAACCTCTCGCCTGAAGATCAGCGCCGTGCCATCGCCCCGTCTGCACCCGGCGAGCGCAAGATTGTGATAGCAACACCCATCGCCGAGACATCAATCACGATTGAGGGCGTGCGCGTGGTGATTGACGCAGGACTATGCCGACAAGTAGTGTTCGACGCACGCACCGGACTGAGTCATCTTGAGACCGTGCGCATCAGCATGGACATGGCTACGCAGCGCATGGGACGTGCAGGTCGTGTGGCTGAAGGTGTGTGCTATCGTCTCTGGACGAAAGCGTCGGAGCATCTTATGGCTGAACAACGCAAACCAGAGATTGAAGAAGCCGACCTTGCGCCGATGTTGCTCGACACGGCTGCCTTCGGCGAGAGCGACGCAGAGGCTCTGCCGTGGCTCACTATGCCGCCGCGTGCCGGTGTGTTCAAGGCTAAAGAGCTGCTCACTGCGCTCGGCGCCATCGACGAGAACGGCAATATAACGTCTATCGGAAAGCGCATGGCTACACTACCCTGCCATCCGCGCATCGCAAGAATGATTCTCGCAACAACCAATCTCACCACCTCAACACCTCAGGGGGTGCACTTGTCTCCGCTCGGCTTTTGCCGCTTGCCAGAGCAAGAAGTGCACCAACAACACCTCACCACCTCAACATCTCACCACAACAACACCTCTTTGGCTTGCGACATAGCCGCTCTGCTCGAAGAGAAAGACCCACTATCCGAGACTGGCGGCACCGACCTCACGCTGCGCCTCTCCGCTCTGCGTACCGCACGCCGCAAGAAGCAGCTGGGCAGATGGCAGCGTATAGCGAAAATTGCAGCCGAGTATCGTCGCATGGCGCACACCGACGAAGACAACCGCGACCCGGCACAGACGGAGGTAGGACTGCTTGTGGCTTACGCCTATCCTGAGCGCATTGCGCACAGCACGAACAGCATCGGCGGCTATAGACTTGCGAGCGGCGCAAACGTGCAGCTGGACGCCGCCGACCAGCAGTCGGCTCACTCGTGGCTTGCCGTAGCGTCGCTCTACAGTGCGCCGGGCACAACGGGCAGAGTGTTTCTCGCCGCACCGATAGCCCCCGATGATCTCGAAAAAGAGTTCGTAAAGGAGGTGGACAACATCGCATGGGACACGAAGCAGGGCTGCGTGGTGATGCAGCGCGAGCAGCGTATAGGCAAGCTCATACTCAGTCAGAAACCGATACACTACGCCGACAAGGAGCGCTTAAAGGGCATAGTGTGCGAGGCGATGAAGAAAGACGGACTGACGATGATGGCGTGGAGCGAGAAAGCCGTGGAGCAGGTGCAGCGGCGTGTGGCGCAGGTGGCGGAGTGGCATCCAGAGATGGCGTTGCCCGACGTGTCGACCGAACACTTGCTGAGCACCGCCGCCGACTGGCTGCCGTTATATCTCGAAGAAGGCGGACGCGTGAAGACGAGTGTGCAGGAACTGAGAAAGCTGAATCTTGCGGAGATAATATGGAACATTCTGCCGTACGAGGCGCAGCTGGAGGTAGACCGGTTAGCACCGACACACATCGAGGTGCCGACGGGTTCGCACATACGCATCGACTACCGTTCAGGTGCCGAAGCGCCGGTGCTGAGCGTGCGTCTGCAGGAGTGTTTCGGCATGGAGCGCACGCCGTGTGTAGACGACGGCAGGCAACCGCTTCTTATGGAACTGCTCTCGCCGGGCTTCAAGCCGGTGCAACTGACGCAAGACCTCGCCAGTTTCTGGCAAGGCACATACTTCGAGGTGCGCAAGGAGCTGAGACGCAGATACCCAAAGCACTACTGGCCCGAAAACCCGCTGGAGGCAGAGGCTGTGAGAGGCGTGAAAAGGAAGTGAACTGCTAACATAATAACATAAAAAGAGTTTTAGTACGCCTTGATGCGGTATATCACGCCAAGTTCCACACGGTCTGTATTATAATCGGTGAGTCCGCAGCGGCGTGTGTAGTCGTACTTGCGACCTGCGTACGAGAGGAACAGGCGGAAGTCCTGCTTCTTCACGGGGAAATACTCCAGACTGCCCACATAGCCATAGCTGCGACGATAGTTGTGCAGATGTTCGTATTCGCTCACAGAGGTTGTGCCGTATATGCCCTTCAGCTGAAGGTTCCAGGAGGGCGCAAACTGCCAGTCGGCCTTTGCGGTGAGCGTGTGATACTTCACCTTGCCGAAGTGGAACGTTGAGCCAGATTCGTCGTCGTCGACTATTGCGGGCATTAGTTCGGATGTGGCTATGCCAAGCATATCGAGCTGGTCGAACGCGCCCATATAGTCGAGGTAGCACTGGAATTTTGGCAGGTTGAGCTGCTGACCGAGCGTCACCATGCGACTCAGCTTGCCCTTAGCCAGCGATTGCAAGCCGCACGACCAGCGCGTGTTGAGCTTTCCGCCGAACATCGATCCGTTCCAGTTGAGGATGTAGCAGAACGGTGCGCTCGACTTCTTCAACTGCTTATGCGAGATGCCTTCAAAGACGTATGGCGACGCGCCGTATATGTCGGAGAACTTCTTTTGGTATGTGTTGCTCATCTCGAAGGCGAACTCGTGGTTTGACACGGGACGAAAGCTCACCATCACACCAGTCATGAAGTCGCCCATGTGGCTCACGATGTCCGAGTATTCGTAGACGTATATCGGGTTCTCGTCGAACTCGTATCCGCCCCACAGCTGCGCCAACTTGCCGCCGGCTACGGTGACTTTGTCGTTGATGTTGTAGCCCACCATCATGATATCGGTAGCCTCGGCAAAGTTGTCAAAGCTCTGTCCCTTCGCCGACTTGTTCAAACAATGGCGCAGACGGTAGAAGAGCTTGTCGTTGATGGTGCCTTTGAACTCGAGACGTAGCTGGCGGTTGGCAAATCGCGACTCCCACTGGTCGGTACGGCTGTCGTGCTCCGACTTCACCGAGCCGGCGAAGTTGACGTAGATATTGAAGGCGTCGTGACGTTTCTCAAGCTTAGTGATGCGTTCGGCTATCGACTCGAAGCCCACGTCGTTGCCGCCCATAAGCGTGTTGTTACCTTGAGCTGAAGCGCCCATCGAAAAGAAAAGTGAAGTTATTGCAAGCAAAATCCGTTTTTTTGTTCTTACGCTAAACATATTAGGTTATTATGAAATGATAAAGATGAGTTGTTAAATAATTTGTTGCTTTATTGAAATGTATTACAAAAGTACAAAAAAATATTGAATAACCTTTCTTTTGCAAAAAACAATCGCTCGTTTCAGATTTTTTCTGTAATTTTACACTCTTAAAAACAATATAAATTGCATTTATACAGAATATGAAAAGCTTACTTATAGAGGACACTACCGTAGACGAGCGTATGCAGATTGTGAAAGAAGCGCTCGGCGGATTCGGCAATTGCGACTGCGAAGGCATCGACATGGACGATATGTACGACGACTATATCTTCGGCAGACGCGAACTGGCTGACATCAACCGCGAGTTCAGTCAGCAGCACGCTGGCGCCGTAAAGCCTGAAGACCGCGAAAAACCTTCGGGATGCGTAATGCACTAAACAGAAAACAACAAAAAACATACAACGAACTATAGGAAAATGGAACTGATACTGAAATACTTCCCTAATCTGAGCGACACTCAGCGCGAGCAGTTCGCTGCATTAAAGGCTCTCTACGAGGACTGGAACAGCAAGATTAACGTCATCTCGCGCAAGGATATGGACAACTTCTACGAGCATCACGTGCTCCACTCGCTCGCCATCGCTCACGAGATTCGCTTCCGCGAAGGCACTAAGGTGCTCGACCTCGGCACGGGCGGCGGCTTCCCTGGCATTCCGCTCGCCATTAAGTTCCCCGATTGCCAGTTCAAGCTCATCGACCGCACGGGCAAGAAGATTCGCGTGGTGAACGAGGTGGCGCAGGCTATCGGACTGAAGAACGTGGAGGCTGAACAGCTTTCGGGCGAAGAAGAGAAGGCGCAGTACGACTTCGTGGTGAGTCGCGCCGTGATGCCTCTGCCCGACCTCGTGAAGATAATAAAGAAGAACGTGAACCGCAAGAACCAGCACAACGCGCTGCCTAACGGACTCATCTGCCTTAAGGGCGGCGACCTGCAGGCTGAGACAAAGCCGTTCAAGAACATCGTGAGCCTCACCGAGATTCACGACATGTTCAAGGAGGAGTGGTTCAAGGAGAAGTATCTTATTTACTTACCGCTTTGAAAAGTAAAAGAGTAAAAAGTAGAAAGGTCTACAAAGGTTTAAAGAGGCTTAGAAAAGGCTTAGAAAGGCATAAAGAGGCTTATCCCCTCAAAAAAGAAAAGAAAAGAAAAAATGCTCAATATAGAAACATTCACATGCAACATGCTGCAGGAGAACTGCTATGTTGTAAGCGACGAGACAAAGGAGTGCGTGATTATCGACTGCGGTGCATACACCGAGGCAGAGAAGCTCGCCATAGAGAAATACATCAACGAGAACGAACTGCGCCCCGTACATCTTATCGCTACGCATGGTCACCTCGACCATAACTTCGGCGACGCTTTCATCACCAGCACATACGGATTGCCGCTGGAGCTCGACGCGTCTGACGAGGCTTACGTTCGCGCTGCCGACAAGCAGGCTGCGTTCTTCGGTATAGCTCTCACAGAGCCTATCGCTTCGGACATCAAGCCGTTCACAGCTGGTGCTCACCTCAAGTTCGGTTCGCATGACATCGAGGTGATCGAAACACCGGGACACTCGATGGGCAGCGTGGTGCTCTACATCAAGGACGAGCGCGTAGCCTTCACCGGCGACACTCTCTTCCGCGGTTCTATCGGCAGAACCGACTTCGAAGGCGGCAGTATGCTGATGATTATACAGAGTCTGCGCATGTTCGTGCAGTTCCCCGATGACATCACATTGCTGCCCGGACACGGACCGAAGACAACAATGGGATACGAGTTGGCGCATAATCCGTACTTGGACCGATAAATGAAGGCAGAAAAGATAATTCTCGGCATCGACCCTGGCACGAACGTGATGGGATACGGCGTGCTGCGAGCCGTGGGCAACAAAGCCGAAATGCTGCACATGGGCGTGATAGACATGCGCAAAGACCACGACCCGTACTTGCGTCTGGGCAAGATTCACCAGCAGGTGACTGCCATTATCGACCGCTTCCTGCCCGACGAGATGGCTATCGAGGCTCCGTTCTTCGGCAAGAACGTGCAGTCGATGCTTAAGCTCGGACGTTCGCAGGGCGTAGCTATCGCGGCTGCCGTGGGTCACAGCGTACCCGTACACGAGTACGCACCGATGAAGATAAAGATGGCGATAACCGGACAGGGTCAGGCTTCGAAGGAGCAGGTGGCGGCGATGTTGCAGCGCCTGCTACGCATTGACACCGAAGAGATGCCGAAACTGATGGACGCTACCGACGCCTTGGGCGTAGCCTACTGCCACTTCATGCAGCAGGGCAACCCCGTGAGCGACACGCACTATAGCGGTTGGAAAGACTTCATCAACAAGAACCAGGACAAGGTGAGCCGCATCGGTCATTAAGCACGTTATCTATAATAAAATACACGTTTTATATAAATAAACAGAAAGCAAGTATGAAGAAACTGTTTTTAATATTGGCTCTCGTATGTATGTCGGTGGGCGCTTCGGCTCAGGAGATATACAACGAAGTGAAGAGAATAGAGAAAGAGGTGAAGGCTTTCGCCAACGACACCTCTAAAGACCTGGAAGCACGCAAGGTTGCTACCTTCAAATACGACGCCATCTTCTATCTTATCACAAAGGGCAGTCAGGAAGAACGCTTCAGCGAGTACGAACTTGGCGTGCAGACAAACGCTATGATCGAGTTCGTGAATCTCTTCGTGAGTCGTCTTAGCGAGATAAAGAAGGATAAGGATAAGGAGATGCTGAAGGCAAAGTTCCGTACAGCTACAATCAACAACTCGCTCTTCAACGATGTTGATAAAGAAGTGATATACAGCTATGTTGACAACGAGAACTACATAACCCAGTTCTCACTCGACACAGACTGGCCGAAAGCTTTGGCTGAGGTTACAGGCAAGTAATGCTCGGACAAGCAAAGCGAAAATAAACTTATGAGCGATTAATGCTCGGACATCCCGAATATATTAAGGGTGTATCAAAACTCTAAGTTTGCAGTTTTTGATACACCCTTTTTGTTTTATTATACGTCAACGTCCGCCTTCAGGACTTTCTCCGAACAGACGCAACTGACATTCTGTAGTGTTATCTCTTTCCACCATTATATTATTTATTGTACGCGCGTACATTGTTCTTTCGCCCGACTTTGCAGCGATCTTCAATGTGAGTGGCTTGCCGTCGGCGTGTGGAAAGGTATAGAGTTCGTAAACCGACTTGCCTTTGTATGCTGCGGGCTCAACGCTGCATACTTCGGTCTGACGCGAGTTTACATTGCCGCCGCCGGTGGACGGATCGAGCGTACTGCTGCCACCAGTGTAGAAGAACTGGAGCGAGTCTATTTCCTGAGGTGTGGCGTCGTTGATGGCTACACGCAGCTTTGCGACGACACGTCGCAGCGTTATGTCGTACGTACAGTTGCTGTTTACGTCGTACTGGCCGTAAAAGCAATAGGTATCGGTGAGCTTGTTCTTCTTGAACGTCACGGTGTTCAGCTTGGAGATGGTAGGCGCATCTTTGCCGTTCTCGGCTACGAACACGAAAGAATACGTACCTTTGGGCACTGCCAGCGCCACTTTTCCGAAGTCTTTGTCGGTGCTTAGCTGCGTAATGGTGCGATAGTTGCAGCGCTCACCGTCGGCATCGAACACCGAAAAGCTCAAGCGCTTGCACACATCTCTCAGCGCCGTAGACCCTGCACTTGCCGACTCTACGCCGAGAACATTGAAGCGTACGGTGACGGTCTTCGCCTTGTCATCATTGTTGTCCTTGTCGTTCTTGTTGTCAACCACAACATCTTCTGTCTCTTCGCCGTCTTCTGCGAACGGCTTTTCGCAAGAAGCTCCGACAAGCATTACGGCTGCGATGAAGAACCGCACCAAAACATTCTTTATATTCATAGGTTGTAGTTTAAAAGGTTTGTATCAAGGTTGCAAGTGGTAACTATCTTTGCCGTTACCACTTGGGCTTTCTTCCCTTATAGCCGCCCTTCTTGTTGTCGCGACTGTTAGGATTGCTGCGATTGTCGCGAGCATTATAGCCGTTGCGAACGTCTCTGTTGTTACCAGAACGAGCGTCTCTTCCGTTATATCCGTCACGAACATCGCGACCATCGCGAGCGTTGCGGCCCTTGCGAGGTTCGCGTGAGTTGAATTCATCTCTATTGTCGCGGCGTTCGAACTCGGGGCGTCGGTTGTTGCCGAAGTTGCGGCCATGATTAGGCGCTGGCACACCGGCGTAGAGTTTCTGAATGAGGTCTGCCCTACCAATGCGGCGCAGTTCCTGCTCGATAGCTTGGCGCTCCTCGGGTTTATACCAGAAGAAGAACTGGCGCTGTGCGAGTTTCTCGCGCGGAGTCTTGGCGCTGAACACCGGTTCCAGAGTATAAGGGTCGTAACCCGTATACCAAGTCTCGGTGCTGACGGTCATAGGCGTAGGCGTGAAGTCCTGCACCTGCTCCAGGTGGAAGTCGAGTTGCTTGGTGAGCACCGCAAGTTCGGCCATATCCTCCTCGCGACAGCCAGGGTGCGAGCTGATGAAGTAAGGAATTATCTGCTGGTTGAGATGCTCCTCACGGTTGATGCGGTCGAAGATGCACTTGAACTCGCCGAAGAGCTTGAACGACGGCTTGCGCATGAGCTTGAGCACCGCATCTGACGTATGCTCTGGTGCCACCTTGAGGCGTCCGCTCACGTGCTTGGTGATTAGTTCGCGTGTGTACTGGCGTGCTACGGCGTTGATAGCCTCGTCCTTGCTGCGATGGAGCAGCAGGTCGTAGCGCACGCCGCTACCGATGAAGCTTTTCTTTATGCCGGGCAGAGCGTCGACGGCGTGATATATCTCGAGCAGCTTAGAGTGGTCGGTGTTGAGGTTGGGGCACACCTGCGGATGGATGCACGACGGGCGCTTGCAGACGGCGCAGGCTTTCGGGTTGTTGCCGTGCATGCCGTACATGTTAGCCGACGGACCGCCGAGGTCGGAGAGGTAGCCCTTGAAGTCGGGCATCTCTATCACCTTCTTCACCTCCTCCACGATGCTGCGCTTCGATCGGCACGCAATGAACTTGCCCTGATGCGCAGAGATTGTGCAGAAAGCGCAACCGCCGAAGCATCCGCGATGCAGATTGACCGAGAACTTTATCATCTCGTAAGCCGGTATGCGCTTGCCCTTATACTTAGGATGCGGCAGGCGGGTGTAAGGCAGGTCGAACGAGCGGTCGAGCTCGTCGGATGTCATAGGCGGATAAGGCGGATTGACAACGGCGTACTTGTTGTCGACAGCCTGCAGCAGTCGCTGTGCGTGCATTTTGTTCGACTCCTCCTCGATATGTCGGAAGTTTTCTGCCTGCGCCTTCTTGTTGCGCAAGCACTCCTCATGGCTGTGCAGCACTATGTCGTCGGCGCCAATGCCGTTAGGAACCTCGTCCTCGCGGCAGAGATAAACGGTCTGCGGAATGTCGTGAACGGCGCTGATTGGCAAGCCTTCGGCGAGGTTGCGACAGAGCTCAACGATAGGTTTCTCGCCCATTCCGTAGATAATCATGTCGGCGCCCGAGTCGCAGAGTATGCACTTCTGCAGCGAGTCCTTCCAGTAGTCGTAGTGCGTCAGGCGGCGCAACGACGCCTCGATGCCGCCGAGCACGACGGGCACGTCGGGGAAGAGCTGCTTCAGAATCTTTGTATATACAATGGTAGGATACTCCGGGCGGCAGTCGTGACGACCGTCCGGGCTGTACGCGTCTTCGGAGCGCAGGCGCTTGCCGGCTGTGTATTTGTTCACCATCGAGTCCATGCATCCCGGCGCTATTCCGAAGAACAGATTGGGGCGACCCAACTTCTTGAAGTCGCGGAAGTCGCCGTGCCAGTCTGGTTGCGGAACGATAGCCACGGTGTAGCCCGCAGCCTCAAGTGTACGACCAATCACTGCGGCGCCAAACGAGGGATGATCCACGTAGGCGTCGGCAGAGAAGAGAATGACGTCGACGGAATCCCATCCACGCAGCTCGATTTCTTTCTTTGTAGTAGGCAGCCAGTCGGTGAGCCTGTATTCTTTCATTGTATATTGTTTTCGTTATTAAATAGCCCGCAGGGAGATTACTGTGCGTTCTCCGCCGGAGCTTCTCCTTCTGCGTTCTGCTCGGTGTGAGCCGCAGCCCACTCGCGGTAGAGCGCAATGAGGTTCTGCAGTCCGAGAGCCTTCATATTGTTGTTGTAAATCACGTCGAGGCAGAGGTCGAGCAGGTTCTTGTCGTTCTCAACGGCGTTCTCCAAGAGCGAGCGCACGTGGAACTTCAGCTTGTCGAGCACCGGCTCGTCTACGAATCCGTTACTGTCTACCAATGCGTCGAGCAGCGAATACTTTCTTATTGTCTCGAGATGGTTATCACTAATCTCCACACTTCTTGTGCCTGAGGCGTTTGCTTGAATTTTATACATGGCAATTCGTTTTTTGGTTATTATTACAAAATTAATTAAAACGGCTGACATAACCAAAACAATTCGTTTTTTTATCGAATGAATATACGATATAGCCTAAAGAGGCTTAATTTATGTAAAAAAAAGCGTCCGATATACCTCCACATATAATAGTTTTATTACTTTTGCAACATAATATAATACGATTATGAAGAAATTTTTGATAATGTCAGTAATGCTCATGGCAAGCGTATGCTTCGCTATGGCTCAGCAGAATCAGGCTTCGATCAAGTTCGACAAGATGATTCACAACTTCGGCACATTCTCTGAGGACCAGCCTACACAGAAGTGCGTGTTCACCTTCACCAACGTAGGTACAGCGCCGCTCATCATCAACCAGGCTGTGGCAAGCTGCGGATGCACCATTCCTTCGTACACCAAGGCTCCTATCAAGCCGGGCGAGAAGGGCGAGATAAAGGTGACATACAACGGCACCGGAGCGTTCCCCGGCCACTTCAAGAAGACTATCACCGTGCGCACCAACGGCGTAACAGAGCTGACACGCCTCTACATCGAGGGCGTGATGAGCGAGAATAAGAAATAAACAGACAAGCATTATAAACCTATACTGGGTGGGGAGAGAAACAGAAAGACGTTCTGCTCCCCACCCTTTTTCATTTAAACACGTACACTTATGATATTCTATTTCTCAGGAACCGGCAACACGAAGTGGGCTGCAAGCAAGACAGCCGAAGCGCTCGACGACCAACTCATCGACATAGCCGCAACGCTGAAGCACGCCGACGGCGGCAGCACGTTCTGCTACGAACTGAAAGACGACGAGCCTATAGGCTTCTTCTTCCCCGTACACGGATGGCGCCCGCCATTGATAGTGAAGGAGTTCGTAAGCCGACTGCGCCTCAGTCAGGCCGACCGCTTCTGCTACGTGGTGTGCACGGCGGGCGACAACGTGGGCGAGGCTGTAGACATTCTGGAGAAAGACCTGGCGGCGGTGGGCATCACCGTGCACAGCGCAATATCGCTCATCATGCCCGAGTCGTACGTCGGACTGCCATTCATGGACGTAGACAAGCCCGAGAAGGAGGCGAAGAAGAAGCGCGAAGCCGACGAGAAACTCTCACGCTTCATCGAAGACATACGACAGCGACGCCACGGCGTGCGCGACATCCTCATCGGCAACTGGCCGCGCATCAACAGCCGACTCATCGGCGATGTGTTCATACGATGGATTATCAAAGACACGCCGTTCCGCGTTGACCCCGACCGCTGCATCGGCTGCGGACTCTGCACGCGTAACTGCCCCGTGGGCGACATGGCTATGGACGAGAACAAACACCCGGTATGGCTGCACAACGGCAAGTGCCTCTCGTGCTTCGCCTGCTACCACCACTGCCCCACAAGAGCTATAGAATACGGCGGAAGAACAAAGGGAAAAGGACAATACTACTTTGAAAAAGTAAAAAAGTAAAAGAGTAAAAAAGTAAAAAGGACGTTTAAAATTAAAAGAGTAAAAAAGTAAAAAGGGACTTTAAATGTAGAAATACTTATATATAACAAAAAGTGGCGGAGGTCTCCGGCTCCGCAGCAGTCAATTCAACACATTAATCGTTATGGTTACCTGTGTTATTGCTTGCTGCGGAGGCCGGAGACCTCCGCCACTTTTATCGGACAGCGTACGCAATCCAAGCAGGCGGCGTTCGGAATCCAAGCGGACGGCGGACGGAATCCGATCAGGCGGCGTACGGAATCCGATCAGGCGGCGTTCGCCGTTCGCCAACAAATCAATATTCTCTTTCTCCGAAGATATACGTGCCTACGCGCACCATCGTAGATCGACACTCGGCAGCGATGTGATAGTCGTGACTCATTCCCCACGAACGCTCGCAGAAAGCGTCGTCGTCGGCAAAGTAGCGCGCCTTCACCTCGTCGAAGAAGTCGGCTGCAAGCATGAACTCCTTGCGTATGAGGCTCTCGTCGTCTACGTGCGACGCCATCATCATCAGTCCGCATATCTGCACGTTCTGCAGCTCGCGCCATGCGCCGCCCTCAAGCAGTTCGCGACATGCGTCGAGCGACAGTCCGTACTTGGTCTCCTCCTCGGCAATGTGCAGCTCGAGCAGCACCTTTATAGTGCGTCCGTGCGCAGCTGCCTGCTTGTTTATCTCGCGCAGCAGTTTCAGCGAGTCTACAGCGTCGATCATCGAGATGTACGGCGCTATATACTTCACCTTGTTGGTCTGCAGATGTCCTATGAAATGCCACTCGATGTCCTTCGGCAGCACCTCCACCTTGCGCGACAGCTCCTGCTCGCGACTCTCGCCGAACACGCGCTGTCCGGCGTCGTACGCTTCCTTTACGTATTCGGCAGGATGAAACTTACTGACAGCCACAAGTCGTACGCCTTGAGGGAGGCTGTCCGTCACCTCACGAAGTCTGTTTGCAATGCACATACCTTACGGAGTTATTTGTTGATTGTTAGCGGCGCGTAGCGGAAAGCTAATGCCGTAGGTTTCTACTATTCGCTATGCTTTAGCCTTCAAACTCGGGCTTGTCGTTCTTCTCTTCCTTCTTAGCGGGCGCGTTGTGCTCAAACACTTCCATGATCTTTGTCTCAGAGATGTTGACAATTACATAGTCGATGGCTGTCTTGTCCATTGAGTCCTCGATATTCTTAACGGCAGCGTTGAAGTTAGCAGCCTGCACGAGGAAGTTGACAGCCGAACGCTTCTCCTTGCCTGTCTTCTCGTCGATAATGATGAACGAAAGCTTAGCCTTGTACCAGTGGTCGTCGGTTTCAGAGTCGCTGAAAAAAATCTCGCCATAAGCAGCCGGACTGATAGCCTTCACCTCGAATTCGCCCGTAGCGAACGGCTCCATCTCCTTGGTGATAGTCTCTTCAGCCTCACCAAAAGTCAAAGCGTCTACTACATACACCTCACTTACCTTCTTCTGTCCATCCTCTGTCTGACGCTCGTAGCGTACTGTGGTTTCAAACCAGTTTGCTGTTCTTGATCTCATTATTCTTTTACGTTTATTGTTTTTCAATCACTTTAATTACGGACGGCAAAAGTAATAATTAATTCTGAGATATGGAATAAACACGCCTGATAAATAATAATTTTTAATCACAATGGAGCGGCAGGATGCGAGGAAACGTGAGATTAGGGCACAAAAAAGGAGCTTCATTACTGAAGCTCCTCTTAGTTGGCGGTGCGTACGAGACTCGAACTCGTGACCCCATGCGTGACAGGCATGTATTCTAACCTACTGAACTAACGCACCAATGGTTTGGTTTTGTAAGGAACGTTGGCGGTGCGTACGAGACTCGAACTCGTGACCCCATGCGTGACAGGCATGTATTCTA
>OGDF01002256.1_pt1 | contig 26557 bp, 18 predicted proteins | sample 1570141 | NCBI WGS metagenome assembly OGDF01 (sample SAMEA4370581, study PRJEB24528) | human gut metagenome | reverse complement strand
CCCCGAGGGGAGGGATTTAGGGTGAGGGTAACGTGCACGCAAAAAGTGCGTGGGGTTTAAAGCCTTCGAACGAGTGATAACCCTCAAATAAGCGCTTGCGCTTAGCAAGTTTTGAGTTTGTATATTTTGAAAAGCAATGGAGATATGGCGAAGAAACAGACTGAGGATACCCCTCTGCTCAAACAATATTTTTCAGTAAAGGCACAGCATCCGGAAGCAGTGCTGCTGTATAGGGTAGGAGACTTCTATGAAACCTACTCAGATGATGCCGTCTTAGTGAGCAAAGTCCTCGGACTTGTACAGACCAAGAGATCGAACGGCGACAAAGAAGCCGTGCCTATGGCCGGCTTTCCGCATCATGCTATAGAACAATACCTTACGAGGCTTATCAGAGCCGGATACAAGGTCGCAGTCTGCGATCAGTTGGAGGACCCGAAACTTACCAGGACACTGGTGAAGCGCGGTGTGACTGAAATGGTTACGCCGGGCATCGCTTTCGGCGAAAACATGCTCGACCAGAAAGAGCACAACTTTCTCGCGGGACTGACATTTTCCAAAAATATGTGCGGCGCCGCCTTCCTGGACGTCTCCACGGGCACCTTCCAGATAACCCAGGGAACACCTGAATACATCGGCACCCTCATCGCCTCGCTGAATCCTAAAGAAGTCGTGGTCCAGAGAGGTCTCCAGAAGCAGGTGCAGGAACTGTTCGGCGACAAACTCTACATCTCCACATTGGAAGAATGGGCATTCGTATATGATTCTGCAGTGGAAAAACTGAAAAAACAGTTCCGTGTAGAATCGCTGAAAGGCTATGCCATAGACCCTTATCCTTTGGGAATCTGCTCGGCCGGAGCGTTGATAGTCTACCTCGAACAGACACAGCACACAGGACTTTCCAACATCTGTTCCATCTCCAGAATCGACGAGGACAAATTCGTCTGGATGGACCGTTTCACCATCAGGAACCTCGAAATTTTCAATGCATCTTCAGGGGGCGAGGGTGTGTCACTCGTAAGTGTAATCGACAAATGTTGCTCTCCGATGGGCGCACGCCTCCTCCGAAGCTGGCTTGCGATGCCGTCGCTGGACCTGAAAGAACTCCAGAACCGTTTCGATATTGTCGGGTATTTCACTGAAAATCAGGAACTTCTAAGCCAAGTCCAGGCCCATGTCAGCAACATCGGAGACCTCGACCGCATAATGTCCCGCGCCGCGACCGGTAAAATCATGCCGCGCGAAATGTTGCAGCTCGGAAGAGGACTCTCCCAGTTCGAACCGATCCGCAGCCTCTGTTCGGGTCAGGTCAATGCCGGTGAAACGTCTGTCTGTGAGCCGTTGAAAAAGCTCGTGTCGTCGATCGATGGATGTACGACGCTGCTTGATGACATCACGAAGACATTGACCCCAGACGCAGCGGCAGCCGTAGGCAAAGGCGATGTCATCGCCCAGGGCGTGGATGCGGAACTGGACCGCCTGCGCGAAATTTCCCGCGGGGGTAAGGATTACTTGCTGAAGATGCAGCAGCGCGAGATCGAACGTACCGGAATCACCTCATTGAAAATCAGTTACAACAATGTGTTCGGTTACTATATGGAGGTGCGCAACACATTTAAGGACAAGGTGCCGCCGGAGTGGATACGTAAGCAGACGCTTGTGAGCGCAGAGAGGTATATTACTCAGGAACTTAAAGATTACGAGGAACAGATTCTTTCCGCGGAAGATAAGATATACGCTTTGGAATCATCTATCTATAATGCGTTGATTACTAAGGTTCAGGCTTGTATTAGAACTATTCAAGTGAATTCTGCTGCGATCGCGAAGTTGGATGTGCTGGCAGGGTTTGCCGAGCTCGCTGTGGAACGTCATTACTGTCGTCCTGAAGTAGGGAAGGGTTTGGCTTTGGATATAAAGGCCGGACGTCACCCTGTCATAGAGACATTGATGAAACCCGGGGAAGAATATGTGCCGAACGACATTCATCTGGATAACAAGGATCAGCAGATTATCATTTTGACGGGTCCGAACATGTCCGGAAAGTCGGCATTGCTCAGACAGACCGCGCTTATAGTGCTTATGGCGCAGATCGGTTCGTTCGTTCCGGCGGAATCTGCGAAATTCGGATATTTCGACAAACTGTTCACCCGTGTCGGTGCTTCGGACAATATTTCGCGCGGAGAGTCGACGTTTATGGTGGAGATGCTGGAAACTTCCATGATTCTGCATAATCTTTCTGAGCGTTCGCTGGTGCTTCTCGATGAAATCGGACGTGGAACATCCACTTATGATGGTATGTCCATCGCGCGTGCAATCGTGGAATATATCCATAATTACGGGAAGGGTGCGAAGACATTATTCGCAACTCATTATCATGAACTTAATGATTTGAAAGATACATACAAGGGCGTGAAGAATTTCCATGTGGCCGTGAAAGAGGTCGGGAAAGAAGTCATTTTCCTGCGAAAATTGAAGGAGGGCGGAGCAGAACACAGCTTTGGAATCCATGTGGCCCGGATGGCCGGTATGCCTAAGGAAGTGCTCGATTCTGCAGAAAAGACATTGGCCCAACTCGAAAATGGCGGGGGAGTCCAGATAAGCGGAACTTCAGGAGTCCTGCGGGAGAAGATTAGCAAGCCTTATAATACGAAGGAGGGCGAGGTTCAGCAGGATGGTTCTATTCAACTGTCTCTGTTCCAACTGGATGACCCGACGCTTTCCTCAATGAGAGATACTTTGAAGTCCGCGGATTTGAATAATATGACCCCTATGCAGGCGTTCGATTTACTGCGGAATATGAAGAAAGAGCTCGGGATATAAGAACCGATTATAAATCAGAATAAACATAATTTATCAAATATGACACATAAAACTTTCTTTGCAGCTATAACTGCTTTTGTCGCCTCGTTTATTTTTGGCGCAGACGTTTCTGCCAATGATGGTGCATATCAGGTGGTTTCGCCTGACGGACATCTTTCCGCTACTGTAGTTGTCGGAAGTGATATTTCATATACGGTGTCGCGCGATGCTCTCCAGCTGATCGCTCCGTCTCAGATTTCCATGACTTTGTCCGACGGGATCGTTTTCGGCCAGGATGACAAGGTGCGTAAGGTCCGCAGGGATTCCCGTGATCAGGTTTGGCAGGCCACTGTGTACAAAAAATCGGATGTCCGTGACCATTATAACGAAATGACACTCGAATTCAAAGAGTTTTCATTGACCTTCCGCGCTTATGATGATGGTGTGGCTTACAGGTTTGCGAGCAAGCTGAAGGGCGATTTTACGGTGATGTCCGAGAAGGCGGAATTTGCGTTTGCGAAGGATTGGGACGCATTCATACCTTATGTGAAGCAGCATACCAAGACTCTTGAAACTCAGTATTTTAACTCTTTTGAGAATACATATAAGGAACATCGCCTTTCTGAATGGAACAAGTCGCGTCTTGCATTTGCACCACTCGTGGTGAACGCTGACAATGGCGTGAAAGTGCTTCTTACAGAGGCGGATCTTCTGGATTATCCCGGCATGTTCCTCTACAACGAGGGCGATGCTTCGACACTTTCAGCCCGTTTCGCCCCATACCCGAAAGAGATGAAGCAGGGAGGGCATAATAACCTTCAGAATGAGATTCTCAGCCGCGAGAAATTTATCGCCAAGGCTTCCGGTGCCGAAAAGTTCCCGTGGAGGGTCATTATGGTGACTGATAATGATGCTCATCTTGCTGTCAATGATCTTGTCTGGAATCTTTCCACACCACAGGACCCTAATGCTGATTTTACTTGGGTACGTCCTGGAAAAGTGGCTTGGGACTGGTGGAACGCTTGGAATATCTATGGCGTGGATTTCCGTGCGGGCATTAATAACGACACTTACAAGTATTATATAGATTTCGCTGCTGCCCACAATATCGCTTACGTGATTCTGGATGAGGGCTGGGCAGTGAACAAAAAAGCTGACCTTCTGCAGGTGATTCCTGAAATCGATATCCCTATGCTATGCCAGTACGCTTCTGAACGTGGGGTAGGACTGATTCTCTGGGCCGGATACCTTGCTTTCGACAAGGATATGGAAAATGTCTGCCGTCATTATTCAGAGATGGGTATCAAGGGATTCAAGGTGGATTTCATGGACAGAGATGACCAGATCGTAGTGGATTTCCTCAGAAGATCTGCAGAAACTGCTGCCAAATACAAACTGATGTTGGACTTCCATGGCATTTATAAGCCGACTGGTCTTCACAGGACTTATCCGAACGTCGTGAACTTCGAGGGTGTCCATGGTCTGGAGCAGATGAAGTGGAGCGATGCGTCTGTTGATCAGGTTACTTACGATGTTACTGTTCCGTTTATCAGAATGGCTGCAGGCCCTATGGATTATACACAGGGTGCGATGCGCAATGCCACCAAGAAGAATTATCGTCCGGTTAACAGCGAGGCCATGAGCCAGGGAACACGTTGCCGTCAGCTTGCGGAGTATGTGGTCTTCGAGTCTCCTCTGAACATGCTTTGCGATTCGCCGTCCAACTATATGAGCGAGCCTTTGTGCACGAAATTCATAGCAGACTGTCCGGTCGTATGGGACGAAAGCATTGACCTGAACGGCGAAATCGGAAAGTACATCACACTCGCCCGCCGCAGCGGCGAGGCTTGGTATGTCGGGTCGATGACGGGATGGGACGCGCGCGATTTGACGCTCGATTTGAGTTTCCTCGGTGCCGGCGATTGGACGATGGAAGTTTTTTGTGATGGGGTCAATGCTGATAGGGCGGCTCGTGATTTCCGTCATGAGGTCATTTCTGTTCCGGCTGACCGCAAGGTGAAGATTCACATGGCTCCAGGCGGTGGCTGGGTGGCCAGAATTACTAAGTAATAATCTATAGATGAATAAGTTAGAAAAAGCGATATTTAACAGGACTGAACTTCTGTTGGGAGCGGATGTGATGCAGGCGCTGTCCGAGGTGAGGGTGATTCTTTTCGGTGTCGGGGGTGTCGGCAGTTGGTGTGCGGAAGGACTTGTGAGGAGTGGTGTGAAGCACCTGACGATAGTGGATTCGGACCGTGTCAGCATAACGAATGTGAATCGTCAGCTGATGGCGACGACGAAGACTGTGGGGCAGGTGAAGGTGGAGGCTCTTAAGAATCATTTGTTGGAGATTAATCCGAATGCTGAGATAGAGGCGATTCAGGCGATTTATTGTGAAGATACAGCCGACCGTTTCGACCTGGACAGTTATGACTATGTAGTGGATGCCGTGGACTCGTTGAAAGACAAGGCGTTACTGATTCTGAAGGCGACAGCGAGCTGGGTGCTGCCCTGAAGACGAATCCGCTTAAGGTCCAGGTGGCGGAGTTCTGGGATGTGCGCGGTTGTCCTCTCGGTGCTGCTCTCCGCAAGAAGATGAAGCGTGCCGGAACGTTCCCGGCCCACAAGTTCCTCTGTGTATATGATGACGAAGTCCTGGAGAACCGTGGGGCGGACAGTGTCGGTAAGGTGGAGGACTGTTTTGGCGATCCGGCTCTCCTGAATCACGACTGGAGCACCTCCAAAGCTCAGATAAACGGCACCACCGTTCACATAACCGCCATCTTCGGCATGACCCTCTCCGGCCTCATAATCGACGACATCTACCATCACGTGCTGCGCGCCTAAATCCAGGTGACGAGTCCGACCTCCAGCCAGCAGCCCTGTTTAGCACGACGGCAATCGACCAGAATTTCGGACAACCTGGCGGCTGCGACTATAGTTGCTATCTATCGCAACTGCTTGAAAACCAATAAGATAAGATGCATTAATGCGCCTTTAGTACTTGCCAGGTTGTATGTTTTTTCATAGGACCTGGCAGGTGTATTTTCTCGCAACTGCCTGTGTTTTAGCAAGTTGTGTGGAATCGTTCCCGCCCGGTTGTCGCATGTCCGCCGCCTAAATCCAGGTGACGTGGCCGGCAGGAGGCGGAACTCAGGCCGCGAATTGCGAAGCACCTGAGCGGACGAGTCCGACCTCCAGCCGGCAGCCAAGTCGCCAAGGACTAATGCCCGGAAATGAAATTTAGTCGACTAGACACAAAAAAGCGGAGCATACGCAACCACGTTTGCTCCGCTTAAATGTATAAAGCTCAGCGAATTACTCAGCCTTCTTGATACTTGTCATCATAGTGTTGACAACCTTGGTATCAGTTCCGGTAACACCGAGAACATAACCAGTAATCACATACTTAGTACCATTATTGCTGTCATGCAACTCAGGATACTTATTAGTGTCAGCATAAGAAACATTAGCCTTGATGCTGGTTCCCTCGATATCGAGATCAGTATGCCACTGATAAATCTGATCCCTCCATGCATTGAGAGTACCAGTATAAGTTACATACTTGATAGAAGGACTCTTCACATAAGCCTCGAACTGAGCAGCCTTGAACTCCTCAGGAGTAGGATTAGTAACAGTCTCAGTGCCGTTGACTGTAATAGTAGAAGTCCCACCGAACTGAGTGAATCCGCCATAAACAGTAGTAGGACCCTCTACGGTAACCTTCTCACCTACAGATCTGCCATGCTTCTTCTTGAATGTCAAGATATGAGTAGCGACGATTACACCCTCTACTTTATAAATATTGTCAATCTCACCCTTGACAACATCAGCGATCTTGGAAACAGGAATTACTACTTCTTTACCGAACTCAACCTTCTGGCCGCCCTTGCCCGCAACGAGAAGAACGTCGTCAAGTCTGTTGACACTGACATCTTTAGCTGTAAACTTGATATAGAGTGTCTTAGTGCCTGCAGGAAGTGTGAAGTCAGCAGTAGCAAGACGCCATGTGCCATCCTTCTTATCCTCTACGCCACCGAAATCGTATTTGATAGCAGGAGACCAAACCTTGCCGTCAGCTGACATAGTAACCTGGAAGTCAGACTTGAGGAAGTCATTTGCAGCACCCTGGGCATATCTCTGGGCACCGAATGAGAGTCTGAGATTCTCTGAAGGAACATCGATCTTCTCGATAGTGAAGTAAGCAGCCTGCTCAGTTGAACCACCGAAGAAAATGTTGTTGTTGCCTGAACCGTCATATGAAGAGAGGTCACCCTTTGAAGACTGGTTGGTACGAACAGACGCCTCTGCGTATGAATAAGTTACGTTAGATACGCCTGAACCCTTCTGATTCTGCCATCCGTCGAACTGGTCGAGCCAAGGCCATCCCTTAGAAGTCTGGTACTTGTCCTTGTCCTGAACAGCCACCTCTTTGTCGAATGAGCTGTAGAAGATAGCTCCTTCAGGAACCTTCTCCTCGAAATTACCATTGTCTGTAACCTCTGTAGGAACACAGTACATGAAGTTCTTGTAAGAACCGAAGAGATATCCGGTGATGGTTACTTTATGGTTGTTGTACTTTGTTTTGAAATCATCTGTCATATAATCGAGACTTCCTATAACAGAAGTTCCTTCGATCTGGACGTTGACATAGTTTCCTGCTACTATGATAACACCCTCGAAAGTAGCATATTTAACCTCTGGAGCTTTCATGTAAGCCTCGATGTCTTTTACAGAAACTGTTGTGGCATCAGGCTGTTTGAAAGCGTCATTGTGAGAAGTCTTTGCGATGATGAGGTCTACCTTGTCGAGCTGCTTGAGACCGTTTCTCTCTGCAATAGTTCCTGATACGGTAACATAGTCTCCAGGAACAAGATCATGCTCCCCACCTTTGAATGCGTAAATTCTAGATCCGTTTTCTTCGAGGAGAATACCCTGAGTGTTAGTTGCGATAACCTCCAGGCAGTCTACGTTTTCGAATCTTGCTCCAACTTCGGCAGAAATCATGTCTGAAATTGTGTACGGGCTCTTTTTAGCTGGTTTGTTGGGTTCTGGTTCTGGTTTTTCAGTTTCGTCAGGAATCCATCCCTTTTTGCCAGAGTCGTCAGAAGAGCAGGCGATGAGTGAAACTCCGAGAGCCAAAGTCACGATGGCTTTCAGCGAAGTTTTCCAAATTGAATGTGTCATAATTAGTTTTTAAAAAATAATGCTGTTTGCTTCTCACACAAAGAAACGCCTCCGGAGGAGAGGATCCTCCAGAAGTGTTTCTTAAAAATGCTTGCGGAAGTGGCAGGATTCGAACCTGCGAACCGTTATTTGCGGTCAACTGTTTTCGGGGCAGCCTCCTTAAGCCACTCGGACACGCTTCCGAGGCTCAAAGTTACTGCAACTCAGCGAAACTACAAATTTTTTTTGACCGATTTAGTAAAAAAATCGTAACTATGGCATCTCTACGGCCTTGACAAGCTTCTCTGCCAAGTCCACGAATGCCAAACCATCAGGTCTTGAAGACAATGCTGCAGGCTCTCCCGCGTCACCGTTCTCACGGATACTCTGCACGATAGGAATCTGACCCAGAAATGGAACTCCATATTTCTCAGCCATATTCTTTCCGCCGTCCTTTCCGAAGATAAAGTATTTGTTTTCAGGAAGTTCTGCAGGAGTAAACCATGACATGTTCTCCACGATACCGAAAATCCGACGGTTTATGTTCTTGTTGCGGAACATGTCCACACCTTTCTCGACATCGGCCAATGCCACTGCCTGAGGAGTAGTAACGATGACCGCACCCTCCATAGGAATGTCCTGGACCAGTGAAATATGGATATCGCCCGTTCCTGGAGGCATATCGATAAGAAGGAAGTCCAGAACGCCCCAACGCACCTGCAAAATCATTTGTTTCAACGCGTTGCAAGCCATAGGACCTCTCCAGATAAGCGCCTGTCCCGGTTCTGCAAAATAACCGATGGACATCCATTTTACGCCATACTTTTCGATAGGCATGATGATTTCCTTGTCGCCTTCCTGTTCAGCCTCAGGCAGAGCGCCTTCCGTAGCTGTCATCTTAGGAACTGAAGGACCATAAACGTCCGCGTCTGCCAGTCCGACCTTATATCCGAGACGTGCCAACGCCACTGCGAGGTTTACCGCCACGGTAGATTTGCCGACGCCGCCCTTGCCCGACGCTACACCGATGATATGACGCACATTGTTCACCTCATCCAGCGTCAAATTCAGGCCGGTCTGCTTCTTGGGAGCACTCTCCTCGCGGATTATCGTCTTGATTTCCACGTCTTTAACCTCCGGTGCATGACGGAAAATCGCCGCTTTCGCGCTGCTGATGATATACTCTGTAAGCGGGTCGCGATGTTTAGAGAAGGCTAAGGTCAATGTTACCTTCCCCTCGTTTATTTCTACTTTGTCTACAAGTCCAAGCTCCACGATGTTCTTGTCACCCTTCGCAGGATGCTTCACATCGTAGAGCATTTTCATTATTTCGTTCTCTTTCATGTATAAGTAAAACTATTTTTCGATATTCATTTCATTCAAGAGATAGCCTGCGCCACCGAACTTGTCTACCATGAAGAGGACATAACGGATATCCACGCATATACATCTCTGAAGATCAGGTTCAAACATGACGTCACTTGACATGGACTCCCAGTTTCCGTCGAATGCAAGACCGATTAGACGGCCCTCTGCATCGAGAACAGGGCTACCTGAGTTACCTCCGGTGATGTCGCAATTGGTCAAGAAACAGGTAGGTACATTTCCGTTATGTTCATACTGTCCGAAATCTTTAGCCTCATAAAGTGACTTGATCTTGGCAGGCACACGGAACTCATAATTGTCCGGATCCTCTTTCTCGATCACGCCGGCGAGAGTCGTATAGTATTTATATACAACACCGTCAGCAGGTGAGTAACCCTTCACTGTACCATAAGTCAGACGCATGGTAGAGTTGGCATCCGGATAAGAAGGCTGGCCTTTCTCCCATTCGAGAAGTCCTGCTGCAAAAGTCTTGCTGCCTGCATTGATAGCGGCATTTGACTTGAGGAGGGATGAACGAAGCTTGAGGAAAACGGTGGTAACAGCGTTGTAAAGTGTTACGGCAGGGTCATTTATGAAGTCTGCACGTGTCTTGAGCTCTGCATTCTTCATGCTCTGCTCAGATGCCAGGAAACTATGGTTGAAAAGATCATTGACATAAGCGTCGATATCCATAGTGGCGAAGTCGTAACCCTCGATTTCGAGATAATCCTCAGGTCTTGCGTTCTCCCTGTAGAACTTCAACATTCCGCTGGCCAATTTTCTCTCAAGTGGCTCATAATAATCTTTATACGCCTCCAAAGTCGCCTCTTTTCCAGCCTCTAAAGCAGCCACTGTGTCTTTATCATTGGCCCTCAAAGTCTTCATCATACCCTGGGCGAAATCTCCCACGAGATTGCAGATTCCAAGTCCGAAAGGTGCCTCGATCAGGAGCCTGTACGCGACTTCGTCGGCTGTCGAATTGTCGATGACTGTCTTTATTTCTGTCAATGCTGATCCGTATGCTGCTTTACGTTTCTTGTTGGCATTCACCCACTTCATGAAGTCAGCCTCTTTCTGCTCCTCGCGGCCGATGATGTTCAAGTCCTCGAAAGCTTTTTTCTCGCCGATCCATTTTTTCCAACCGTTGGATGAGCCGGCATATTTGTTCGCATACTGGAGACGGACTGCAGGGTCAGCTTCCATGCCTTCCTTCATTATGTTCTGTTTCAATGTTCTGGCAGCGATGCTGACATCCTGTTTCTTGATCATAAGTTCCAACATGGATGCTGTCTGGAATCTTTGTGTGCGTCCAGGATAACCCATCACCATAGCGAAGTCGCCTTCGTTAACGCCTTTGAGTGAAACCTTGAGTGACTGCTTAGGAGTCATAGGGACGTTATCTTCCGAATAATCAGCCGGTTCGTTGTTCTTGTCTGCATAAACGCGGAACATGGAGAAGTCGCAGGTGTGACGTGGCCACATCCAGTTGTCAGTCTCTCCACCGAACTTGCCCATAGATGCAGGAGGTGCGCCTACGAAACGGACGTCGCGGTATACCTTGTCGATAATGAGGTAGTTCACGTTGTCATTATAGAAGTTCACGACTCTGACTTCGCAGTTAGGGTTAGCTTTTTCGGTAACTTCGATCAGTTGCTTACGTGCTGCAACCCAAGCTTTTTCAGCGAGTTCATCGGCATTGGCACTATCCTTAAATTCCTTCAGGGCGGCAGCTCTGGCCTTGTTCAGGACGTCGGTAACGTCGGTCATGCGCTGGAGGAATCTGACGGTCAGGCCCGGTACCGGGAGCTCTTCTTTGTTGCTCATGGCCCAGTATCCGTCTTCCAGGTAGTTGTGCTCCGGAGAGCTGAGTTTCTGGATGCTTCCGTATCCGCAGTGGTGGTTCGTTACGAGGAGTCCTTTGTCCGAAATCATCTCACCTGTACATCGAACTGTACGATAGCGTCTTTCAATGAATTATGATTAATATCATAAATCTGTTCAGGGGTAAGACGGCAGCCGATATTAGCCATAGCCTTACTGTTCATCTTCTGAAGGAGCGGCAACAGCCACATTCCTTCATCTGCGCGCGCTCCCAATGAAAGCATGAGGAACGCCGAAATCGCGATAAGTGCTTTTTTCATATTTGTCGATGCTTTTGTTTATGTTCGATATTGACATCTTACAAAGATAATGTTTTTCAACGATATTACACATTCTTGCCGCCTGTTTGAGTTTCCGCTGGCGTCTAAGCCGCCTGAGCGGTGTATATAGTCCAATGTTTCTGTCCGCAGTGGGATGCCCTCAGCAGGACTTAACGCCCTCGTCACTAGAGGGAGGGGCCCGCGACAGCGGGAGGGCCTGTTCCTGCTGAGGACATCCCCCTGCGGCTACTATATATTAAGCCCCGGCCGAAATATAGAATCCGGTCGGGGCAATCATGAAAATTATTGGTTAAGTTATTATTCTTCTGTGTCTTGTGCGGCGTATTCTGCCAAGAGCTTAGTCTGGACATCACCCGGTACAGGCTGGTAATCAGCGAACTGCATAGAGAATGTCGCGCTACCTGATGTCAGTGAGCTAAGTGAGGTAGAATATCTGTAGAGCTCTGCGAGAGGAACACGCGCCTTAATCACCTCGAATCCCTTTTCGCTGCCCATTCCCTCGATAATCGCACGCCTGTTCTGCAGGTCGGACATACATGCACCCATGTACTCACTTGGCGTAAGAACCTCCAGAGTATAAATAGGCTCCATAATCTTCGGCCCTGCATTTCTGAACGCCTCCTTGAAAGCGTTACGAGCCGCGAGAACGAATGAAATTTCGTTAGAGTCTACCGGATGCATCTTTCCGTCGTACACGAATACCCTGATGTCACGTGCATAAGAACCGGTAAGAGGTCCCTCTGTCATCTTGTCCATGATACCCTTAAGGATAGCAGGCATGAAACGTGCATCGATGGCACCACCGACTACGCAGTTGTAGAACTCCAGCTTTCCGCCCCAATCAAGATTATAAGACTCCTGACTCTTCACGTTCAACGTGCAATCCTTTCCGTCGATCTTGAATTTGTTCGTAAACGGAACACCTTCCACGATAGGGCAAATAAGAAGATGAACCTCTCCGAACTGACCTGCACCACCGGACTGTTTCTTGTGACGATACTCGGCGGTAGCAATCTTGGTAATGGTCTCACGATATGGAATCTTCGGAGAGAAGAGCTCTATCTGAACCTTGAACTCATTCTCGAGACGCCATTTGACCACGTTTATATGCTGCTCTCCCTGACCACTTAAAATCGTCTGTTTCAGCTCCTTAGAGTATTCTACAACGACTGTGGGGTCCTGTGAAGAGATTTTGTTCAATGCTTCTCCGAGTTTGGCTTCGTCTGCCTGAACTTTAGCCTTGATAGCTGTTCTATATTTCGGAGCAGGGAACTTTATGTGTTCGAATGAAAGACCTGTTCCAGGCTGAGAAAGAGTAACATTGGTCTTACCCGAGCGAAGCTTCACGGTACAACCGATATCTCCGGCCATCATGTCGGTCACTTTCTCCTTCTTGGCTCCGGCCACCGCATAAATAGTAGAGATTCTCTCTCTGTTGCCGGTCTCCGCGTCTTCCAAATCCATACCCTCGTCCAACTCGCCGCTCATCACCTTGAAGTAAGAAACCTCGCCGAGGTGCGGCTCCACGTCTGTCTTGTATATGAACAATGATGTCGGAGCCTCCTGCTTGCAAGCGACTTCCTCACCTTCTGTGGTCAATGTCTTTGTAATCTCAGGAGAAGCTGAAGCCTTGATAGTGAACTCCATAAGTCTCTTTACGCCAATGTCTTTCTTCGCTGAAAGGCAGAACACCGGAAGAACCTTTCCTTCCCTGATGCCGACGCCCAGACCCTTTCTGATCTCGTCTTCTGTCAATGATCCTGCGGCGAAGAATTTCTCCATGAGTGTGTCATCATACTCTGCTGCAGTTTCGATAAGCGTCTGACGGAGAAGCTCTGCCTCATCTTTCTGGTCTGCAGGGATTTCTAAATCCTCGCGAGTTCCGTTATCGTCCTTGAAGTGATAATATTTCATCTTCAGAACGTCCACGAAGCCATCGAACGAAGAGCCTGTGTTAACAGGGAACTGTATGATAACAGGCTTGTTCCCAAAGGCTTCCTTCATGCTGGCCTGAACATTTTCCCAATCAGCTTTTTCTCCGTCGAGCTGGTTTACTGCTATAATTATAGGAACCTTATATTGTTCTGCGTATCTTGCAAATATTTCCGTACCTACTTCGACTCCTTGCTGTGCATTAATCACAAGTATTCCGTTTTCGCATACCTTGAATGCTGAAACAGCTCCGCCGATGAAATCGTCTGAACCCGGAGTATCTATGATATTGAACTTGGTATCCATAAACTCGGCATATAAAGGGGTCGAGAATATAGACCTCTGGTTCATCTGTTCGATTTCAGTGTTGTCTGATACGGTGTTCTTGGATTCGACAGCACCACGCCTGTCGATGACTTTGCCTTCATAAAGCATCGCCTCCGCTAATGTGGTCTTGCCTGACTTGGTACTGCCAAGCAAGACCACGTTTCGGATATCCTTTGTAGAATAGGATTTCATGACCTTATTGCGTTATTAGTTTATAAATACATGCATTTGACGCTTTCGCGGATAATTCCCGTGGTAATCGGGAATCAATCCGCGAGGTGTCATTGCAAATCTAATAAAATATTAATGCAATAACAACATCTTGGGCCTATAAAATAAAACCTTTTAACATATATTTCTCGCAAAGTCGCTCAGGTGCGGCTTCTCGCAGGGATGTGAGGACTTCTTCTCCAGTCATTCCGAGTTCGGCGAAAACCATGTCATCGAGGCTCTTGAAGTCAGTGTCGAGGGAAACGCAGAGTTTCCGGAACGTGAGATTCGGGATCAGGTAGATGTTATCTTCGGTAATCATTTTCACGAAGATTTCGTAAGCGCGGACAGTTTCCATGTTTTTCAGTTTTTAATTCTGTTCACCGCAAATCTCGTATTCTTGTCAGTCACCTGCAAACGAAAACGGCGATTTTGCCAAAATTTATATTACATTTTTACGTTTCTTAAATTTTATGGGGGTCAAAAGCCACTTTTATGCGGATTGCATATTTGCAAATGACACGAAAAACTTGTCAAATAACCTACTTTGAAAGATGCCGATTTATGATTATATTTACAAATATATTATAAGTAAGAGCATTGATGAAAAAGATAAATACTCCTCATTTACTGAATTTTCTGAACGACGGTCTCATCGAGGCCGGTTGCGACGAGGCTGGGCGCGGTCCACTCGCCGGTCCGGTGTTCGCGGCAGCCGTCATATTGCCTACGGATTTTTACCATCCGCTGCTGAACGACTCGAAAAAGATGACGGCGGCGCATCGTGACGAGGTGAGGGAAGTTATTGAAAGAGAGGCGGTTTCGTGGGCGGTGGAGGAAGTAAGTCCTGAGAAGATAGATGAACTGAATATATTATGGGCGTCTGTCACGGGTATGCAGCGCGCGGTTCTGCGCCTGAATCCGAAACCGGAGTTCCTGCTTATCGACGGAAACAAGTTCCGGCCTTTCGATACTTATACGTCTAAGGATTACAAGACGGTGGTAAAGGGGGATGCTACTTACGCATCCATAGCGGCAGCGTCTGTCCTGGCCAAGACGTGGCGTGACGAATACATGAAAAAGATAGCCTTGGAGTATCCGCAATATGGCTGGGACCGCAACATGGGTTATCCTACTCCGGAACACATAGCTGCCATCAAGAAATATGGCTACACTCCGTATCACCGCATGAGTTTCCATCCCAAAGAACTCGAGCCGTCATTGTTCGGGTAATTACCGAGGTCGGTAAGCGTCTCTGCGGTTACGCGGGGTCGGCGCGGCCTTACCTTGTAAAGGATTGATAATCTGATAATTCTGATACGCGAGCGCGCCGACTCGGTGTTTTTTAGGGGGCTCGGCGCGGGTTAATATTGTAACGTGTTGATACTCAGCGTATTCAAAGGTGCGGCTGTGCCGACACCTCTGGGGCTTCAGGCCAGGTAGCGTTCGTTACGAATATTTCGTGTCGCTGTAAGCGTCTGATTCTATCTAAATTGTACTAAGAGATTCGTACCAGGTTTCAGTTCACCGTTTTCGATGCGATGGATCAATTCCACCACCTTGTCATTGCACGGCGTTGGCACATTCACCTTTCTGCCTTGAGCGCAAACGGCGCCGTTGATGGCGTCCACTTCTGTCTTTTTGCCACGCTCAATATCTTGTAACATACTGGCTTTCAATCCTGCATGCTTTCGGATAGCTATCGGGATAATGAAGAATGATATCGCTTTTTTGATGGGATTATGGTAATCCAGGAGTTTTACCACATCCTTGCCTTGTATCGGTTCGATCCTGATACCTGACGCTGCGCATACGTCGATGCATTCCTTTATCAGTTTCTGGACGATCCTACGCGATTCCTTATCCTTGGCTGCTTCACCGAAAGTGCATCCGAGTACTGCGCTCATTCCTGAAAATGAGGCGTTTATAAGAAGTTTACTCCAGCGTGTACCCACGAAATTCTCGTCCACTTCCACAGGTCCCATCATCTCCAACAATGCTTTCACTTCATCGAAATGGTTGCCCCGTTCTTTGAAGATGCTGCCCAATGAAAATGTAAGGCTGTCCGGAGAACTGGTCAATTCGCATACTCCCGGCTCTGTCATCGTGGCTCCCCAAGCGACAGTGCATCCGAGAACTCTTTTCTCGCCCACGATTTCTGCTATCTGCGGTTCTGGAAGGCCGTTCTGCATAGTGACGATGACTCCGTCTTCTGCCAGATATTCTTTCAAAAAGCTTACGACTTCGCGGTTCGCCTGCTGCTTGGTCATCAGGAAAATGATGTCGTATATACCTGTCATTTCCTTGTCAGTCAATGCGTTGACGGTTTGTTGAAATTGCAGTGTTCCCGTGATGACAGCTCCATTTCGTCGCAGTGCCGCGACATGTTTTTCATTATGATTTATCAGGTCGATCTGCCCGCCTTTCTTAGTTATGAATGCGCCCAATATGGTTCCCAATGAACCTGCGCCGTAAATCGCTGCTTTCATTTGTTCGTTTTTTAGTGCCGCAAATATAGTTTAAGTTTTACAAGTTGTCAACCGAAATCACCTTCTTAGGTTTCGCAACTTGCGAAACTTGAATTACCTTGCAAAACCAGCAGTCTACCGCTCCTTCTTCTCGCAAATAACCGCAGTGAGCCACAGAATCAGTTGACCGGAGTAGTAGGTGACCATTATCAGGATGTTGTTGTACTCCACCGGCTCGACGAACTTGTTCCAGGACAGAATCATATCCGAGAATACGAACAGCGCCGCACCTGTCGCGAACCAACCCTGTCGCTGCAGCATTGACAAACCGAACATCGAACAAATCAGAACCGCATAGATGGCGCAGCCGATACGGGTGATGCCGGCCGGTGCGTGCGGAACGATGCTGGTCAATGCGAAGGTTATCAGCGCCGCTGCTATCGCCACTACTGCGGTGATTGTCAATGCCTTTGCGCGTACGCCCTGTCTCGTTTGTGTCCCGTTCGGTACGGATTCCTGACATCTGCACGACTGCAAATCAGCAGGTAGTGAAAGAAATCTCTTAACGAAAAATGTAATAAGCATCACGTGAGCAGCCGCGAAAAATGACATCTGCCCGATGAAATTGTGGCCCGCACCCATGTAATCCCCGCACATCGAGAAGATCATGGCCAATACTATATGCCGCGGAGCGAGAAAGATTCCTGCCAATGACAATGTCAGCAGTGGGCCGATGATTCTGTATTTCACCACAAGTTCCGGCAATACCGAGCGCAGAACCGGCTTCGGTAGAAAATAAACCACGGCTAATAATATGAATATCAGTACGGTGATGCAAATGTTTTTGTCTATCTTTTTCATACGTGTTTGTTATATAAGATGCTAAGTCGTACAAATGTAGCACTTTTTCCCAGACCTTATCACATCGAAAAATTCTCAAAAGCGTTAAATTTTTATTGCATGAAATATAACGTATTAAAAAAATAATTAACTTTGCATCGTTTTACCTCCTGGAGGGAAAACAATAAGAGCGAAGATGTTAAAATATTAAAAGGGGAAAATCTATTGGTAGTCAATAGATTGTGATGAAGAGTTCTCTCATTTTTTCCTGATGGGGGGGGGGTATTATTTACTCCCATGAGACGATTGATTACACTACTTACTTTTGCGCTTTTTAGCGTGACTGTCACTGCCCAGCAGATGACAGACTCTTTACGAGTGTACTTCCGTCAGGGATATTCCGCTTTCGATCCGAACTACCGTAATAATCAGAAATCTGTCGATGCCTTTATCTCCCGAATAAAGACTTTCCAGCAGGACTCCGATGTTTTCGATATCCTGCGCGTGACCTTCAAGGCCGGCGCGTCTCCGGAAGGCAGTCATGAAATCAACAGCCGTATCTCAGCGAAACGAGGCGATAATCTTACATCATATCTTAAGAAGTATATAAATTTCGATGATGAAATCCTTCACGTTGAGGACGTTGTGGAAGACTGGGGTAAACTCTACGAGTTGGTCGAGGCATCCAAGATGAACTATCGTGACGAGGTTCTGACATTGCTCCATTCCGGTCATGAACCAGAAAAACTCAAGAAAGAACTGCAGCAACTTCACTCGGGCTACGTCTGGCGCTATATGAACCAGAACCTGTTTCCTGAGCTGCGTGCTTTCAATGTCTATATAGAGGTCGGTGTCCGGAATCCGGAGCTCGAATCTCCGCAAATCCCTGATGCTGAGGTCGCTGTGGAAGACGACTTCGCCGCGCTGAACGACTCTCTGATGGTCGCCAAGATGCCGATGCCGGCTCCGCACCAGGACTGGACGCGCAAATTGCGGGTTAAGACCAATGCCGTCGGATGGGTTATGTCAATGTCTAATGCTGCCGTGGAGATAGACATTACCCGTCACATTTCTTTCCAACTTCCTATTTATTACTCTGCGGTGAATTATTTCAGTAGAGAACTGAAGTTCAGGACATTTGCCCTGCAGCCGGAGTTCCGTTGGTGGTTTACGAAACCTGAAGGTCTGTTCGTGGGAGCACACTTCGGCTTGGCATATTTCAACTTCGCCACGAAGGGGGACTGGCGATACCAGACAGGTTACGGAGACCGTCCATTGTGGGGTGGCGGAATTGCAGCCGGCTACAGGATGCCTATTTTCAAACGTAATCCTCATTGGGAACTGGAGTTTTCTTTGGGCGGAGGAGTCTATGATGTCTGGTACGACAAATTCTACAATGAAAAGAACGGCCCGCTGGAAGGCTCATACCATACGACGTTCATCGGCATTGACCATGCCGCTGTAACGCTTTCTTATAGTTTCGGTCTCGGAAGAAGGAGGGGAAGATGAGACGGAGGACATTGAAAATAGTAGCATCGGTCGTTGCAACATTGACACTATCAGCATCTTGCGCGGTTCACGAATGGCCGGAGACCCTTCCTGCGGATACGACGCTGAAGCTGGATTTCAACACGGCGTTGCCGCAGTTCATCGTGCTGGACGAGGGCGGTACGAGGGCATCGAAGGACGGGCGCGACTATCAGATCCGCTATGTGGTCGAGGCGTATCGAAAGTTGGGCAGCGGTTCTTACTCGGAGTCTCCTTATCAGCGGTTTGTGTTTACGAAGGACGATGTCTCTGATTTGAATACTGAGGTTACGCTGTCCATAGACGAGGGAACTTACGATTTTTATGTCTGGACGGATTTCGTGGACAAGAATTCAACGGATGACTTCTATTATGACACGCGAAACTTCCGACAGATTCAGATGCAGGGCGAGCATGATGGAAACAATGACTATCGTGATGCTTTCGTAGGCCACACGGAACTGACAGTGGAGCGATTCGGACATTCGGTGGCACCTGTGAGTGGGGTAGTGAACATGGAACGTCCATTGGCCAAGTTCGAGTTTATTACTACTGATCTTCAGCAGTTTATAACGAAGGTGATAGCGGAACTAAAGAAGAAAGAAGAAAAGGCGTCGAAGCAGATTTCGGACTCCGGTTCGAAAAGCGTCAGCTCTGAAACTGTTGTAAGTGACGACGATACGAAGGGCGATTACGACAGCAAATCGGATTACGTAGACCTGAAGAAGTTTAATGTTGTGTTCTATTATACGGGTTACATGCCGTCGGTGTTCAATATGATGGATAACAAACCGTGCGACTCGAAGACCGGAGTTTCATTCGCTTCCGAGATTACGTCGATAGATGAACACGATGCCAGGTTGGGATTCGATTATGTGCTGGTGAATGGCAAGGAGTCCAGTGTGATGGTGGCGGTAGGACTGTTCGACCAAGACGGGGTGCGACTGTCCATGACGAACCCGATAGAGGTACCGATCAAGCGAAGCATGCTGACGACAGTGAAGGGCAGCTTCCTCATGCAGGATACCGGAGGCGGGGTAGCGATAGTCCCTGACTTTGACGGAGAATACAACATTATAATTCATTAATGAACAATACTTTATGACTTTTAGGCTGCAGCCTCAGAAAGGCTGTGACTGGCCCGAGGACTTTTCAAAAAGGGAAAATAAAACAATTTAAATATTAAACACTATGTACAAGAATCTATTAAAATCGATCACTTTCGCAGCGCTGGCACTGGTTGCTGGGGCCTGTGCGAAAGAGCAGGTTGCTTCCGGGGACGGGGATACGGTAGAAGCAACATTCAATGTGGATGTGCCGGAGACGACAATTACTACAAAAGGGCTTTCTGATGCCGCTCAGGTAAATGAGCTTATCTGCCAGGTGTTCTTGAATGATGGCAACTATACACCTGTTCCTGACCTGAATCAAACCGTTCCTGTAACGGCTAAAAAAGCAAAGGTTACATTTAGTCTGGTGAAAGGACAGAAATATGCCTTTATATTCTGGGCTCAGACGAAAGGTACTGGGTACTACAATACTGAAGACTTGCGTTCTGTGAAGATGAATGTGGATGCAGTCAAGGCAAATGAACCTAAAATGGATGCCTTCTGGGCTACGGCTACAAAGACTGCAACAGCAACGGCTTCATCAGAGTCGAAGACTTTGTATCGTGCCCTTGCGCAGGTAAATTTTGGGCAGGAAAGCCTTAATAGAAGCGATAAACTCACAGTCACTGAATCTATGGTTAAGGCTACAGGTGTGCCGGATACATTTCACCCTTTTGCTGGAAATACATCAAATGCTTGCGAAGGCAGTGTTGATATAACTTTTGCTAAGAATGCTGCTATTACGGATGAGAAGTTGAATGTCGGTAATGTTGATTATGATTATCTTGCAACTGCTTATGTATTTGCTCCGAAATCCAAATCAATCTTGTCCGATGTTTCAGCAACCTTTACTTTTGACAATGGTAAGTGGACAACTGTGAATGCTCCAAATGCTCCTTTGCAGGGTAATTATAGAACTAATATTCTTGGCAATCTTCTTACTGTAGGTGCGGAATGGAATATAACTGTAGATCCGGATTTCAAGGGTGGAGATAAAACATACGATGCTGTCAGCGCAAATCTTGAAAAAGGCGCTACGGTTACGCTTGCAGAGAACTATTCAGTAGATTCCAAATCCAAAGGCGTCACTCTTGGTGTTGGGGTTACCAGCGTTCTGAACCTTAATGGAAAGAAATTCAGTAATGAGAATGCTGTTACCGATAATAAGGCAGCCCTTCAGGTGCATGGCGATTTGACCATCAACGGTGAAGGCGAGGTTTATTGCGCAGGCGGTGCTGTCAACAATGCGATTATTGTAGAACAGGGCGGTCATCTTGTCATCAACGGTGGTACATATAACGTTGGAAAAGCTAATAGTGGTAAGAGCAATGCTACGATTTTTGTGTTTGGTCCAGATATAAATGGCAGAAATGGCTCTGTAGAAATCAACGGCGGCGTATTCATGGCGGAAGCCGAAACGGACGACACTCCATTTGTCCTTAACCAGAGCGATGACATTACTGTCAATTGCTTCTCTGTCAAGGGCGGTACATTCGTAGGCTTCAACCCTGCTTCTGTTAATGAAGCTCATGGCGCCATCACCTCTTTTGTTGCTGACGGCTACAAATCAGTAGAGACAACTTACAATGGAAAACCGGCGTGGAAAGTCGTTGACGCATCGGTTTCCGTAGCTGATCAGGCTGAGTTTGAAAAAACACTTTCAGATCTTTCTGGAACAGACGATGTGATAATTAAACTTGGGACTGGAAATTTTGAGTTTAAAAAATCAGGATATGCCGGTAATATTACTCTTAAGGGAGCTGGAATCGGAAAAACTGTAGTAACCTCAAATACTTTTTATGAAAATAAGGGTGTTACTATTTCCTTAGAGAATCTTACCTTTGATAGTAAAAACCCATATGTGAGCGATGCCCAGCTTTGTCAGTTCTTAAGATCTGATATTGCCTTTACAAATTGTGAAATTAATGGAGTTGTCGGTGTTATGGCTCAGAAATCAGCAACATTTACTGGCTGTACCTTCAAAAATTCTACAAATTCGGGTTTTACTGGCTACTCTATAATTTATTATGGATATGATAACTCTACCATAACCGTTGATGACTGCAAATTTGAAACGACAGGAAAAGCTATATGTCTTTATGGTACGGCGGGGATATATAATCTTGTTGTTAAAGATTGTGAATTCTTGACTTCTAATAAAGATAAGGCTGCTATTCAGATTCATACGGACTATACGAATGGTGATGCTACTTCTACATTAATGAGGGGTAACGTTAACATTACAAATACTACGGTTTCTGGTTTTAATGGTATATGGTGGGAAGGGTTAAATAATAAGACACCAAAGGTTCCGACGAAATATTTTACTATAACCATTGACGGTACGACCGTTCAGACAGCAGAATAAACTCAAAATCAATATGAAATCAATCAAGTATTTGGTAGCGGCTGCATTGACACTACTTGCAGTCAGCTGTAACAAGGAACAGGTGACGGAAGTCCCTGACGGGCAAATGGTTGACGTTACATTCACGGCGGCATTGCCGGGTGAAATGGCGACCAAGGCTCTTGGTGACGGTCAGACGGCCAAGACTCTCTATGTGTCAGTTTACGAGAATGACGCAGATAAAACTCATCTTAGAGACCTCGACAAAACTGCCACATTCACTGACCTGAAGACTCAGGTTACATTCAGCCTCGTAAAAGGCAAGACCTACAATTTCGTGTTCTGGGCACAGGCCGAAGGTGCACCGTATGATGTCACCGACCTGAAGAACATCAAGGTTAAGGACTACACCACTGATGCCAATGACGAGAAACGTGACGCATTCTATGCTACACGTAAAGAATTGAAAATCAATGGTGCATTGACAGAAACCATTAAACTTTACCGTCCTTTCGCACAGGTGAACTTCGCTACTGCAGACTATGCGGAAGCGCAGAAAGCAGGCTTCAGTCCGGCTGTCAGCTCTTTCACAGCGTCTGGTGCAGCAACGACATTCGATACCTTCGCAGCTGAAGGAAAAGATGAGGTTGCAGTGGCATTGACAGAAACCAATGTGCCGGCAGATATTCTCAAGACATTGGACGGTAAGACCTACACCAGACTCGCGATGAATTACCTCATCCCGGTCGGCAAACAGGGCGAGTCCCACAACATTGACGTTGCTGCGACTTTCAAGGCGAACAACGGCGAAGCTGTGACTGTGTCCGCGCCGAACGCTCCAGTCCAGAATAATTACCGCACCAACATTCTCGGCAATCTCCTCACCTCACAGGTTATCTTCAATGTTGAGATCGTCCCTGCGTTTGAGGAACCGGACAATGACATTGACCTTGTCAATATCAAGAATGCAGAGTCGCTGAAAGCATTGGTAGCTACCGGTGGTTCTGCGAAACTCGCTGGTGACATTGAAATTGATTATCCTCTGACTCTCAGTGGCAATACGGATGTTGTCATTGACCTTAACGGACATAGCATTGTCAATAAGACGCAAGTTAATGGAAACTACACCGTAGTTTTCAATGTAACAGGAAAATCACATCTCACAATCAATGGAGATGGTGAGGTTAAGGCTCTTGAGGAAACTTCAGATGTCGATGGTTATCGCATGGCAATATGGGCTTATGATGATGCTGTAGTCGATATCAATGGAGGTTACTTCTACAACAAGCAGCTTAATCCGGGAACTTCGAACCTGATCTATGTAATGGATAGAGCTGTTGTCAATGTTGCCGGCGGAAAGTTTGAAACTGCTATGCTTGATGCTCAGGGTACCAGCCTCTTGCTGAATATCTATGATCACGATCGTGCAACAGCCAAGATTAACATAACAGGTGGTCAGTTTGTAGATTTTGATCCTGCTGATTGTGTGTCTGAAGGTCCTCATACGAACTTCGTTGCGGACGGTTATGTTTCAGTCAAGAATGGAAATGTCTGGACGGTGCTTCCTGGTGTGAAGGATTTGTCTGCCATTAAGGCTGCTTTCAATAAAGGTGGTGAAGTGGCTCTTGCCAACGACATTGACCTTAATTCCACATTGGTGGTTCCAAACGGTTCAAATCTTGTTCTTAACCTTAATGGAAAGACGATTAAGAACAATACCAAGGGTGCGGCTATTTATGTTAAAGGCGAACTTATCATCAATGGAGAAGGGACCGTGGATGGCGGCGAAGGAGGTGATATTGTTGCAATCATGGCTGTAGACGGCGGTAAAGTAACTGTCAATGGTGGTTCTTATACTGTCGGAGCTGATGCTTCCGGTAATGGCAATAGTTGTGTATATAGCTGGGATGGCATTATTGAGATATACGGTGGCTATTTTAGAACTGCTGTTCCTTATAGCGGTAAGTATTATGTCCTTAACCAGAAGAATGATCATCCGGGAACGATTAAGGTATATGGCGGTAAGTTTGAAAACTATGATCCTTCAAATGGTGATGATAACATTGGTGGCTCATTCGTTGCTTCTGGCTACAAGTCAGTTAAAGTAGATGGCGCTACCCCTGACACTTGGGAAGTCGTTAAAGAATAATCTTGTAAATCTATAGCTTTTGCGGAGGTGCAGCTTCAAGTTGCGCCTCCGCATTTTCAATATATAGTCGTCTTGCTTTTCCTCTGTCAAACATCAGGAATCGCTGTCAGTGTTTCCTGGCTTATGACGTAAGCGTCTCCGCGATTACGTGTTGACGCATTCTCTGCGGAAATCGCCGGAAGGGGTCGGCGGATCTCCTTCTCTGGAAGTGGTTGATATATAAACGTTTACACTTTCGCGAATCCGCCGACCCTCCCTTTTTTAGGGGTGTCGGCGGACGGAATTATCGTAATATGCTGATAATCAACGTTTCTAAAATTATGAATCCGCCGACCCTGACGCCGACTAGGCCTACAGGATCATCCGCCGATCCCGAGCTCTTCGATCTCCTCGGAGTCGCTCACAGTGGTTCGTGTTGTAATGCCTAACTGCGCCGACGCCTCCTGGTTATGGCTTGATGTGACGATCTCGCTGTGTCAGTCTTTTAGACAACCGATAGGGATTACAAACACTCCATCTGGGCGACGGTAAGCATACTGACCGACTCCTGTCAAGACCATTAGGAATGCTGGGGCCTTCATCTTGTCTGTGTCGATTACTTCGGCGAGATGTTTCAGTGTCTCGGCTCCTTTTTCGATATTGTTATTTCCACCAATAGCAAATGTATTATAAATTAATATGATAGCAAAATTATTCCGCAACTTTTGGTCGAGTTATTCCGCAACTTTTGGCGTGTTCATTCCGCAACTTTTGGATTATCGTGCAGGTTAAGTGTATCGCGCGTGAGGGAATGTGGGTAAATAAATATCAAACATCGGGAACGCCGTCAGTGTCTCCTGGCTTATGACGTAAGCGTCTCCGCGATTACGTGTTGACGCATTCTCTGGGGAAATTGCCGGAAGGGGTCGGCGCGGCTGCTCCTCGTAAAGCGTTGATGGACAGGTGGTTCTATTATACACCCGCGCCGACCCTCCTAAAAATCAGGGGGTCGGCACGGGGTATTATCGTAATATGTTGATATTCAATGTGTTAAAAACTAGAGGCGCGCCGACTCCGTCCCTCATGCAGACGGCAATTCCATGTGAACCGTCCCCGTGATTTTACCGGATTTTCCTGTGTGGTTTTGCCACCGAGGCGCGCCGACGTCTCCTGGTTATGGCCTGAGTCGCCGGAAGGGGTCGGCGCGGCTTCTCCTCGTAAAGCGTTGATGGACAGGTGGTTCTATTATACACCCGCGCCGACCCCACTAAAAATCAGGGGGTCGGCACGGGGCATTATCGTAATATGTTGATATTCAATGTGTTCAAAACCAGAGGCGCGCCGACGCCAACCCCGAGCTCTTAGATCTCCTCGGAGTCGCTCACAGCATAATACGTGACCGCGCCGAATCCTTTATCTCATCTGACGCTAACCGACCTCGTTACACCTATTTCTTGCTGGAAGGCTTGGCGAGATGTTTCTCCGAAATCAGCTCCTGATAATCCTGCATTGACCTTAAAATCACATCCTTGGCGACATCCTGGCCGTAGATGCTGATGAATTTCATTCGCTGGGAATTCTCACCTGGGATATCCTTGTAGGTGGTGAAATAGTGGATGAGTCGGCGGATGATGTCCTTAGGGAGCTCGTCGATGTCGGTCAGGTGGCCGTAGACGGCGTCATTTTTCAGAACTGCGATAATCTTGTCGTCAGCCTGGTCGTGGTCCAGAAGTCTGAGACCTCCGATAGGCCTGGCGCGGACGATAATATCTCCATGGGTCACGTCTTTTTCCGTGAGGACGCAAATATCGAGCGGGTCACCGTCACCTTCTATGTCATACCTTGCAAGTGCCTGATTAGTAAGCTCTGCCATGTGAACGGAGCAATATGTTCTCGGCAGGAAGCCGTAGAGGGAAGGTACTATGTTAGAGAATTTCTGAGGCCTGTCCAGAGAAAGATATCCGGATGCCTTGTCCACTTCATATTTTACGGTGTCAGTAGGTACGATCTCGATGAAGGCCCTTACCTCTTCAGGGACGTTTTCCCCGAGGTCGATTCCGTGCCATGGATGAGCTTTGTGTGTGTTAGAAATATCCATTATCTATTTGTTTGTCAATAAAAGTTATTAAGTAATCATTAAAAAATAACTTGGTAATCTTTGTTCGTCTTTTCGGTCT
>OGDF01002246.1_pt1 | contig 26622 bp, 19 predicted proteins | sample 1570141 | NCBI WGS metagenome assembly OGDF01 (sample SAMEA4370581, study PRJEB24528) | human gut metagenome | reverse complement strand
GAGGCCATGGAAACGGGCGTGCCGTATGAAATCCACGGCGGCTTTATCGCCTCAACGAACCTCCTCGCAGGCACGTGCGCTGCGCAGCCGAAGCGTTGGCACGATGCGATGCAAAAGCTCGACTTCGTCTTTGCTGCTGATTGCTGGATCACGCCGACGGTCCAATGCTGCGCCGACGTTATTCTCCCCATCGCTTCGTTCGCAGAGCGCCAGTCCATGGTCGGTACCCACTACGGCGCCTCGCCGAACATGCTCGGTTCCGTAGTCGACGCGGTGAAAGTCGGCGAAACGAAGGGCGACCTTGAAATCCAGTACGAACTCGGTACCCGCCTCAACCCCGGCACCTATGCACGCTTTGCCAACTTCGAGGAGTTCAGGGCCGAGTTCCGCATGGGCAATTGCGGCATGACCTATGAAGAGCTCAAGGAGAAGGTCGTTTACCAGCGCGAGGTCAACTACCGAAAGTACGAGACCGGACGCCTTCGCCCCGACGGACAGCCCGGCTTCAACACGCCGACGGGCCGCATCGAGCTGTATTCTACGATGTTCCGCCAGTTCGGCGAGGATCCGCTGCCTTATTATGAAGAGCCGCAGCAGTCGCCTGTATCAACGCCTGAGCTTATGGACGAGTACCCGTTCGTTCTCACCACAGGCGCGCGCACCTACGCCTACTTCCACTCCGAGGGCAAGCAGATTCCTCTGCTTCGCGAACTCAATCCCGATCCACTGCTTGAGATTCACCCGAAGGACGCCGCCAAGCTCGGTATCGCGGACGGCGAGTGGGTCAACGTCGAGAACCAATTCGGCAAATGCGAGCTGAAAGCAAGGGTCGTCCCCGTCGTGAAGCCGGGCGTCGTCCATGCGCAGCACGGCTTCTGGTTCCCCGAAGAAGATGGGGAGGAACCGCATCTGTTCGGCGTATGGCGCTCCAATATCAATGAGCTCGTTCCGCACAAAAACGTCGGCAAGCTTGGCTTCGGTGCGCCGTTCAAGTGCCTTATCTGCAAAGTTGAAAAAATCGCGAAGTAAGGAGCGCCGAGAGATGAGAAACGGACTTCTGATTGACTACGAGTTCTGCACCGGATGCCAGTCCTGCGAGATCGCCTGCAAGCAAGAGCACGGATTCAGCGTTGGCACATGGGGCATTCGCGTGCTTGATGAGGGACCTTGGGAAATCGACGAGAAGACGGTGAACTGGAACAAAATCCCGACCCCGACTTCTCTGTGCGACCTCTGCGCAGAGCGCACGGCAGGAGAAAAACTGCCGACCTGCGTGCACCACTGCCTCGCCGGCGTCATGAAGTTTGGGCCGATCGATCAGCTCGTCGAGGAGCTTGACAAGAAGCCTAACCAGGTGCTTTTCGTCCCCGGACCATACACCTGCAAGGCGTAGCGATACGCATAGCTCCCCTCATATCGCCTGGGAAAGTATCCCCCTTCGTGCACCAGGCGACACTCTACAACGGCCCGAGGCATTGATTGCCCCGGGCCGTTTCATGAGCAGGTGATGAGTTTTTATGGCGCGCGTTCGAACAGCAATTGGCTTCGCGTTGACAGTCCACGAGGGAATTTCGCGGTGCCGCTTCTCCTACTTCCCAAGGAGGCGAATCGGCACCGCGACAATTCCCTCGGCAACTTCGCGAGCGTACTCGCCCACTCCTGTGATCACCGCCATGAACTCAGGAGGCCTCGTCTGCGAGCGGGGGTTTTCACACACCTTGCGACGCATGCGTTGAAGGCTCGCAACCCCTTTTTCCACCTTGTCCTCGCTGACCTTGAACTCGAATGCCGCCCAACGGCCATCGGCAAGCTGCACGATAGCGTCAGCCTCGACCCCCGAGTCATCGCGATAGTAGCGAACGGGCACGTCATCGAGCAGATCGAGCGCTCGGGCGTAAACCGACAGATCGCGCACCGCCATGTTCTCGAACACCAGCCCGAACGTCTGCCAATCGGCAAGGAGCGCAGCAGGCGACATGCCGAGCAACGCGCAAGCAAGGCTCGGGTCGGCAAGGTAGCGCTTGGGCTTCGTCGCGAAGCGCTTCCTGTCGCGGGCAGGAGGCGCCCATCCGGGAACCTCCTCCACGATGTACATGCCCTTGAGCGCATCGAGATAGGCGCGCACCCTCCCTTCGTCGATCACGCTGAGCGGATTCTCCTCGGCGCCAAACATGTCGTTGATTATCGTCTTGTACGTAGCAGCTTGTCCCAGGTTCCGAGCAAGCGAGGACGCGAGCCTGCGGGCGATATCAGGATCGAGGCCGAGCGCGGGAATGCTCACTCCAAGTGCCGCCGTAACGTACTCGCGGGCAATAAGCTGCGCCGCATCGACTTCCATGTCGACAGCCTCCGGCCAGCCGCCTCGACAGGCAGCTTCGACAAGCCCCACCGTGTCGCGCTCGGCAACACACGGCGTGAATTCACCAGCGAACAAACCCTCGAGACTGACCTGTCCGGTTGACTCCCCGGACTCGAACAAGCTCATGGGGCTCATGCGAACGCGACCTATCCGCCCAGCGCCGCTATGCGCGGGCCCCTGCTCGCCTTGGCGGGTTGCAGGCGTCGAGGACCCTGTAAGTATGAAAGCGCCGCGCGTCCCTCGCGCTCGGTCGACCTCATGGCGGACGCAATCCCAGATGGCGGGGACGCGCTGCCATTCGTCGATTACATGAGGACGATCCCCTATCAGCATCATAGACGGGTCAGCTCGAGCCAAATCCAAGTTCTCGTCGACATAGGAAACCGAGGCTCCTTGCATAAGGGCTGACCACGTCTTGCCGCACCACTTCGTCCCCGCTATCTCGACAGCACCAAACGCCTTCAGGTACCGCTCGATTTGCGCATCGGCAACGCGCGGCATATACCCTTCAGGCTTCTCGTACTTCGCTCCCATAGCGCCTTCCCTTCGCTCGCAATATTGGTGAAAGTGTAGCGTCTTTCAAGTGCATTGAGGATGTTGATTCGGATTTTCCTGTTAGATTTATTCGGAATTTCCTCAAATTTCAATTCGGATTTTCCTTACAATGTGCAGTTTAGTGAACTGAATAGCATATCAAACAGCGAAAACGCACGTTGCCCCATGAAAGGCAATGCGAACCACCTACAAGATAAAGGTCATGGCCTTGCGTGGTCTTATCGCCCTTGCGCCGCTCGCAACGTCGCCCGCCTCGCAACCCCTCGCCCCAGCCACCAACCCTTCAAAAAATTGAATAAACCCTTTCCTTTTCGAATACGCTTCTTGAAAAAGTGCGATTTTTCTTATGTCCCCTTATCGGAATAGACTAGCTTCCGTGAGGCGGCGAGCAAAAGGGAGAAGGGAGAAGCTCATCGCTCGACGGCGGACAAAGCACTTGCAATCTTTTTCGCCAACATATGACTTCACCTTGATGTTCTTGAGGGGGAGGGGGAACAATGAACGAAAAGCACTTCACGATTTCGGAAGTCATCGACTCCTTTGGAATCACAAAGCACTCCTGGGTTCTCTTTATCATCCTATCGCTCGCCCAGGTGCTCGACGGCTACGATTTCATGATCATCAACTCAACCAACCTGTTCGTCGCCCACACGTTTTGGCCGAACGACCCGAACCCCGGCGCGTTCATGGGATCGCTCACCACATGGGGCCTACTCGGCATGGTCATCGGCGGCAAACAGCTTATCGCGGAGAAGGCGAAGAAGCAGTAGGCAACGGGTGCGCAGCGCCTCGGAGCCTGCGCCCACACGTAGAACGTGCATCATAGGGGAATACGCACACAACTTCGGGGGAGCCTCGTTACGGGCTCCCCCTTTTGCGCTGGCATACCTTCGTGCAGCCGATGCCTACTCGAACCTCAACGGGGGATTCGGCATCGCCTCGATGCGTGCAACGAGCTCCGTCAGGACTGGATTGTCGTTATCTTTCCGGTACATAAGCTGCAAAGGCATGCAGAAATCGCCATCCCCCACATCGAGCACGCGGCAGAAGGGTTTGATGCCTTCGGGAATTCGCGCACCGAAGTTCGACCCTACAACAAGCACCATGTCTCCGAGGCCAGCGCACAGGGCGAACAGCTCGGGGATGCCTGAGCAGAGGCACGAACGGGTCTTGGGCGTGAAACCGTGGCGCTCGCACGCCTCCTCGATATAGCACTATGACCTGCTCAAATAGATTCCCTCATATCTGACGAAGGTCGATTTCTCAAGGTCGCTAACGCCGATTCGCCCCTTCGATGCCAGCGGATTTCCCGCATCGACGATTGCGGTCAGCTTCAAGTCGGCGACTCGCAGCACCTCAACGTTGCTGCCCTCGGGCATCTCTTCTACCGGAGCGGGATCGAACACGATGTCAACATCCCCCGACTCGAGCATTTCGGCCGGGTTTTTGTTGTATCGGTGCTTCACCTCAAGGCAATTCGCGCCATATTCGCTGTTGATCAGCGAAATGAGAAATCCGAGAACCTCCGTTGAAGGGCCCTCATCCGTCAGGCCGCTAATCGATAGGTGAGCGGGCGGGTGCCGCCGCAGATAGTGCGCCTTGCTATCGAGCTCCTCCATCGCCTCGATCGCGCGATACGCCAAAGGAAGCAATTCGGCGCCACATTTCGTCAAGCGCAGCGAGTTTCCGTCACGTTTGAACAGCTCGAGTTTGAGCTCCTTCTCGAATTGGCTGATGTGCTTGCTCAGGGACGGCTGGCTCATGCTAAGCGCCCGCGCCGTCTCCGTGTAGTTGAGCCGCTTCGCAAGTTCCGTGAACTCGATAACATAGTTGGCGTTCAGCATATGCGCCCTCCCCCTGTTGCGCTTTTTTCATGCTCATAGCATAGCGCATTCGAATGCGGCACAGCTTTCAGCTCCTCTATTCTGGAAGTCTTATTCCCAAATTGAATTCTATTTATTCGGATTGCCAAGACGACGAATGAGATTCCGAATTTGCAATCGGTAGAAAACGAATTTCACGCATACCGCCTGCGGGGTTTATGATGCATTCAGCAAGTGCATCATGTCCGCCTCTTTCTGAGCCACTACAGCCACCCCTCACGGTGCCTGCCGCGGCAGCGTCGTGTTAAGCGACGATTATCAGCCGTTTCAGATGGAGGACATAATGAAGGATCAACCCATCATCGATTTTCACGCGCATCTCGGAGACATATTCAAGGATGCACGCAACGTCATCTACAAGTTGGGCCTCAAGCCTGCTGACATGCCCGACCCGTTTACCGTCAGGGAGGAGCGGGGATTCAAAGGGCCGTTCATCACGGAGGACACCGACGAGGCGCTGCGCGAGTTCATCGATGTGAACCACGAGCGCTGCCGGACGAACACGCTCGAGAACATGCAACGTGAAATGGACGAGTGCGGCATCGATTATATCTGCGTGCTGCCGATCATGCCCGCCTTGTCCTTCGAGGACTACGAAGTCGCCCATATGGTCGAGCCGCGGTGCATCCCGTTCACCTGCATCGACTACCGACTCGGCAAGGACGCCGGGAAAAAGCTGCTCGAAGATTCCGAAAAGGGTGCCTATGCCCTCAAGCTCCACCCGATTTTGAGCAAGCGCGCCCTCGACGATCCCCTAACCGAAGAAGCGCTGCGCTATTGGGCGGAAACGGGGAAGCCCGTGACATCACATTGCGGAGCCGGGATGTACTACTACCCCGAGATCAACGACCAGTACGCCACACCCGAGTTCGGCGACCTTGCCCAGCTAGTCGAATGCGCAAGGAGACATCCCGAAATCAACTTCGTCGCAGCTCATTGCGGCGGAACCGCAGCGGGCAACATCGAGCGGCTCGCAAAATTGTCCCAGAGGCTCGACAACGTATACGACGACACCTCCTTCAGGTCGCACGAGGACATCGAGCTTATGATCGAGCTGCTCGGGTGCGAGAGAATCATGTTCGGAACCGACTATCCGTTCGAAAGCTACAAGCGTCAGGTCGAGCAAGTGATGATAGCCACGGAAGGAGACCCAAAGCTGCGAAACCTCGTCTTCTTCGAAAACGCCAACCGCCTTCTCCATATTGTGTAAGGGGACTTGGGAGGGGGGAAGCTCATTCGGAATTTCCCTCTTTAGTCATTCGGATTTTCATACGAGTTCGATTCGGATTTTGACATCATCACCATTCGGAATTTCTCAACGAAGCTGAGCGAGCATGGAACAGAGCGAAGGGACTGCAGAAGGATTTCCACGACAGCTCCGAGCCCCTTCACTCCCAAATAGCGAAAACGCCCTCCGACGAGGGCGTTTTCGCGTGATAGTTAGGGCTTTGTCAGCTGTTTTCGAAGACTTGTCCAGCAATCAAGGCAGATCGCCCCCCTGCCCCAGCGGGTTTCCCCCTGCGGGGTCGGGTGCCTCGAGCGGCGAGGCCTCGGGGGCCGATCGCGAGTCGGAGTACACCATGCTCTCGGGGCGGAAGGGGTTATCCTCCTCGGAAAGCCCGCTAGAGGCAGCGCCTGCGCTCTCGACGGGCAAGCGCAGGATGGCGCGCAGACTGTCCTCGTAGATGGAATCCACGAGCCGCGAGAACGCCTGGTAGGCCTCCTTCTTGTATTCAACGAGCGGATCGCGATGCCCGTATGCGCGAAGCCCGATGCCCACTTTCAAGCCCTCCATGTCGGTAAGATGCGCGACCCAGTGCGTGTCCATGATGCGAAGCGTTATCTGCGTGCAGAGCTCCTCGAACAAAGGATTGCCCACCGCCTCGCGCTTCTCGTCGAAAACCCTCATCAGATGATTGCGAACGTCTTCGGCGAGCACATCGGGATCCTGATCGTATTCGATTGCGCTTGAGTCATAGCCCTTATCTCCCGTCATCGACTCGACCCACGCGTCGACCGTCCCGAAATCCCAGTCGTCCGAAGGAATCTCGGCAGGGCAGTTCTCCTCAAGCAAGCTATCGACCATGCTCTCCACGAACTCGGCCATGCCTTCGCAGACGTTCTTGCCATCCAAGATGGCATTGCGCTCGCCGTAGATGGCCTTGCGCTGCAAGTCCATGACATCATCGTACTCGAGCACGTTTTTGCGCGAGGCGAAGTGCATCGACTCCACCTGTTGCTGAGCGGCAGTAATCACCTTCGAGACCAGCGGGTCCTCCAAAGGCGAATCGTCAGGGATGCCCCTTTGCACCATCATCTCGGACACCTTGTATATGCGCTCCTTCCCGAAAAGGCGCAAAAGGTTGTCTTCGAGCGAAAGATAAAAGCGGGATTCGCCTGGGTCTCCCTGTCGCCCGGCGCGGCCACGCAGCTGGTTGTCGATGCGCCGCGCCTCGTGACGCTCGGTACCGATAACGCACAGTCCTCCAAGCACGCGGACGGCATAGCCCTCGCGGTCGGTGATATACCTTGCCTCGGCGTCGGCCGCATGGAGCTGCCACTCTGCTGCCAGCTCCTCGTCTTTCACACCGAATTTCTTAAGGGCGGCCTGCCGAAGCATCTCATAGTTGCCTCCGAGCAGGATGTCGGTTCCGCGGCCAGCCATGTTGGTGGCAACGGTGACCGCGCCAAGCCGGCCCGCCTCGGCAACGATCGCAGCCTCACGCTCATGTTCTTTCGCGTTAAGCACCTGGTGCCCGATGCCACGTTCGCTTAGCTTCTCTGACAACCGCTCGGAAGCCTTCACCGAAGCCGTGCCCACAAGCACAGGCTGCCCCTTGGCATGACGGCGCTCTACCTCGTCGGCAACGGCGGCGAACTTGGCCTCTGCAGTGCGGAAGATCAAATCGCCCTTGTCTTCGCGGATCACGGGCTTGTTCGTGGGGATGGGGACGACGGGCATATGGTAGATATGGTCGAGCTCGCTGTCGGCGGTGAGCGCCGTGCCCGTCATGCCGGAGAGCTTCTTGTACAAGCGGAAGTAGTTCTGCAGTGTGACGGTTGCGATGGTGTGCGTCTCGGGCTTGATCCGAACGTGTTCCTTCGCCTCGATTGCCTGATGGAGACCCTCGGAATAGCGGCGGCCCTCCATGATGCGGCCCGTGAAGGCATCGACAATCTTCACTTCGCCCCCGTCGACCACGTAGTCATGGTCGATCTTGAACAGGAACTGGGCCTTGAGCGCCTGGCGTAACCGGTTCGCTGTGGCCCCTGAGAGGTCGGCATATACTTCGCTGCCAAGCATTTTCTCGATTTTCGCAAGGCCGTTTTCAGTTTCGTACACCGTTCGGCGCTTCTCGTCGAGTACGACGTCGTTCTCGGGATCGAGCCTGGCCGCGATCTCGGCGAAGGTGGTGCAGATAGCAGAAGGTGCACCGGAGAGCCCTGAGATGATAAGCGGCGTGCGCGCCTCGTCGATGAGCACCGAATCGGCCTCGTCGACGATGCCGAACGCATGGCCGCGCTGCACACGATCGCGAGGCGAAGAGACCATGTTGTCGCGAAGGTAGTCGAAGCCAAATTCGGAATTGGTACCGTAGGTGACGGAGGCGGCGTACGAGGGTCTGCGCTCCTCGGGCTCCATGCCGTTTTGGATAAGCCCAACCTTCATGCCGAGCAACCCGTATATGCGGCCAACCCATTCCGCATCGCGCTTCGCCAAGTAATCGTTGACGGTGACGACATGAACAGGATCGCCCGACAGTGCGTTCAGGAAGCCCACTGAGGTGGAGACGAGCGTCTTTCCCTCGCCAGTCTTCATTTCGGCGACGCACCCATCGTTTAAGGCCATGCCTCCGATGAGCTGCACATCGTAGTGGCGCAGCCCCACCGTGCGCTTCGACGCCTCACGCACAAGCGCGAACGACTCAGGCAAAAGACTCTCGTTGGCCTCGTCAGCAACCGCACGCTCGCGCAGACGGTCGGCCGTAGCGCGCAATTCGGCATCCGTCAACGCGGAGAGGCCGTCCTCGAGCGAGTTGATCTTGTCGACTATACGGCGATACTGCCTAAGACGCTTGCCGTCGCCGAGCGAGAGCAGCTTGGATATGGGGTTGGGCATGGGAAAAAGCCTCCTGGGGAAAACATGGGCCGGCATTTCATCAGAAAACGCCGACGCCCCCTCCCAGGTTTCCCGGATGAGGGGGCGTCGGCGCACCCGAAGCCTTACGCGACAGCTTGCGATTGATTGCCTAAGGCTGACCCTGAGGCAGGGGAACGCTCGCGCCCTTTGCGCGACGCCCGCATCCCGCATGCCCCATGGCCAGCCTGCTGGGATTAGCTCCCAGCAGGCGAAAAATGAGCCTCGTTTAGGCAGTTAGCTTAGCCAGCGTAGCGGACGACCATAGCAGCCGCCTCGGCGCGAGTCATGTTAGCGAGCGGCGTGAGAACGTTAGTGTTCTTGCCCATGTAACCGCCCTTGACCGCCCATGCGACGTACTCGGCAGCCCAGGAGTCAACCGCGGAAGCATCGCCATACGCAGCAAAATCAGCAGCGCTACCGGCAGTGTAGTTGCCGTACTTCTGAGCATAACGGGCAAGCATGGTCGCGAACTCTTCGCGCGTGATGTTGTTCTCGGGAGCGAAGGTGCCGTCACCGTAGCCAGTCACGATACCAGCAGCCTTAGCCCACGCGATGGCCTTGCCGTACCACATCTTGCCATTGACATCGCCAAAGGACGCATATCCGTAGATCTCGTTGTAAGAGCCCTCGGGAAGGTCCATATCGGCGCGACCGCCAGCCATGTTGAACAGAACCTGTGCAACCTGAGCACGAGTGATGGTGTCGTTCGGCCCAAAGAGATTGGTGTCAGCGTAACCGTTCATAAGACCGAGTTCGGCAGCCTTGTTGACCTCGTTGTAGTACCAGGCACTCGAATCGACATTGTCGGCGAACTTCAGGTTTGCCTCATCCGCAACCGTGATGGAAACCTCCGTCGGGAACGTGTAGTTCAGAGCAGCGTCATCATCTGCAGCCGCGATCTCGATGGTGTAGATACCCTCGTCCTCAAGCTTGGTGACTTCCTTGCCAGAAGCATCCTTGACCGTCACCTTAGCGGCAGCGGGGAGTGCCTCCCACACAGGCTCGCCATTTTCGTCGGTGCCAGACTGGTATTCGAGGTCAAGGTCAGCAACCTCGGTGCCCTTCTGGACATAGGTAAGAACCGGATTCTCGGTATGGTCGAGCCACGCCTTCTGCTCAGCACCGACCTTGATGGTGCTCAGGTCAACCTTGTTGATGGTGATAGGCACAACAGCCTCGCCCTGGAAGACAACATTGCCGTTCTCGATGACGAGTTTGTAGGAGCCAGCGTTCAGCGCCTTGTCGACAGCTTTGCCTTCTGCATCGACAAGCCCCTGCGTCGAACCCTCGATCACATTGCCCTTGGCGTCGGTGACGGTCACCTCGAAGTCGCTCGCTACAATATCATCGCCATCATAATTCTTCTCGACAGAAGTGACGATCTTGCCATTGTACTTAACGACAACGTTCTCGGCAGTAACGACGGTAGCTTCCTTGATGACGACCTTGCACTCAGCGGATCCACCCAGGGTATAGGTGCCGTCATTGATAGCAGCCTTCACGGTGTAGGTACCGGCCTTGTGAGCCTCGAAATCAGCCGTGGCGTCGCTGCCGTCCTTGTCGGTGACGGTGACATCGATCAGGGATTCGTCAACAGCCTTGCCGGCAGCGTCCTTGGCGGCGATCTTGTCGAGGTCGAAGTAGACAGGCTTCTTGTCGCCCTTGTTGGTGGTGAACTCCGTCGGGAACGCAGCGCCATCGTATTCGAAGGTGGCAACTGCGTCGACCTTGTTGCAGGTCACATCAGTCTTGGAACCCGTGATGTTCGGGTTGGTCTTGTCCGCGGCGGCGGTGAAGGTGTACTGGCTCTTGGCGTCCCAGGTCTGGCCATCGTTGAGCGTCAGCTTGACTTCAGCCGGGTTCGCAAGCACGTCGGAGCCGTTCTTGACAGAAGTCGGAGTAGATGGCTTGGCAGCAGTTGCGCCGTAAACATCATCGACAGAAATCGTGGCGCTGGCGAGATTGAATTGAGCGACCTCGACGTTGGCAATCTTCTTGACGTTGCCAGTGAAGTTGCCTTGACCAGTGATGACCGCATAGTACTTACCGGCGTTCTTCACTTCGACCGCGGGATCGTTGTTAGCATCGCCGCCAGCATTCACAAACTTGATCGTGTAGTCGGTGCCGGCCTTAAGGGCCTTGCCATCGACCTGAACGCCGAGGTCAAGCACATTGCCGGTGTAGGTGAACGTCGTATCGGAAACGTCATTGGCGTTATCCGGGTTCACCTGGAACAGCGTTGCGTTAGCAAGAGAGGCACCCTTGACGGTGATGGTAGCGGAAACCTGGCCGCCCTCATAGTCGCCGCCAACAGCCTCAACGGTCACGGTGTAGGTACCGGGAGTCTTGATTTCCTTCACCTCGGCGCCGTTCTTGGTGATGGTCACCTTGAAATCATCACCCGTGGCGGCAACCGCAGACTGGCCCTTTGGGGTAACCGTGACGGTGCCAAGATCGAGCGCGGTGCCGTCGGTGGTCGCGTTAGCGGTGAACTGGTTGGTCTGGCCGCTCACAGGGCTGAACGTGCTGCCCAGCGCAATGGTGCCAGCATTGAACAGGGTCACAGGGCTAGTGGTGTCCAGAAGTTCGATGCCGTCGTTCTGGACCTCGTCGGTGGGTGCTTCCGCCGCGAAGGCCGCTGCCGGCACCATGCCGACTGCGAGAACGCCCGCGAGGGTCGCGCTCACTGCCTTCTTCCCGCTAAGGGAGTCTTTGCAAGCTGTCATTTTTCCTCCTATTGGAATCAACCTATAAGGGTTTTCATAACAGCGAGCCTTCTGCTCTCTGGCTGATTGCGCTCATACGACTTGCTCGCCCACCGCCGTATGCCACCACGCGCGTCATATCCTATCCGCGGCCATTCTCGTCCACTTCAACCGACGGCTCGTAGAAAGTACCTTCGTTCAGCATCGCGAAGATCACCGTCACCCGATGTCTCGCCAACGCTCGGAGCGCCTGCAGGTGCTTCTTTCCTTCTGCTCGCTTGCGTTCGTAATACGCCCTTGCCAAAGGGTCGCACTGCACCGAACGCTGCGATGACTGCATGAGCGCGTTCTTCAGCCGGCGATTGCCGCCTTTGCGTTTCCTTCTCTTATGAACGCTCGTCCCCGATTCCTCCTTGCGCGGCGCCACACCCGCGTATGATGCCAGATGATTCGAATCGCGAAACCGACCAATATCGCCGATCTCGACGGCGATCAGCGCCGCATACACCGGGCCGACGCCAGGAATGCTCTGCAAAAGATCAACCTCGGGAATCATCTTCGCGCGCTGCTCGATCATCAGATTCAGGCGCTTCTCTTCGGCCAAAAGTTCGATTATGCGCGATGCAATCGAACGTATTTGCTCCTCGATCACCGCAGCACCCGGCAGCATGACAGTTTGTCGGTCGAGCACGTCGAAAACTTGTTCCACCTTCTTCGGACCGTCCACGCAGTGATACTTAAGCTCCGCCGCCCACGTCGACGCGCGAGCGCGGCCCGCCTGGCGAAAGCCAATCGGCCCGCCATAACGCGCAATCAGTCGAATTTCCAGGTCGTTATGAAGTTTCCTCTTCGAGAAGAGCTCTTCGAGGGGAGGGCTTACCTGATGGATGAAATCATGAAGCCGGTTGTAGCAGCGTGTGCGCTCCTCGACGATGTCGTCGCGGCGCGATGATAGCACCTTGATCTCGGCCATCGACTCAGCCCGATTGCCCACGAACTCGATGTTGCGTGGCGTCGTTCGTGAAGCATCAGCCAGGATGAACGCATCCTTTTCGTCGAATTTATCCTCACCGTACGTTTCAGCGACTTGGCGAAAGCGGCGTGGCGGCATGTGCGCTACAGGAATGTCCATACTCTTAGCGACGCCGACAACAAGACGGCCGAACGCGCCGAACTGATCGACGATAACGAGAGCAAGCCCGAAATCGCCTGCTTCCTCCAATGCGGCGCGAATCTCCGCCTCCTCCTGAGGAACCTTCCGATTAATCAACGGCTTGTCGTCATAACGGTCCAGGGCGACAATATGGTTCAAAGTTTTCCCAACATCTATGCCGCAAAACACTTCGAATGGAGCAATATCGACTTTGTTCAAAGACAACTCCTTCCCAAAAAGGGGACGAAGCCGCCGCGCGCCAGCCCTCGACAACATTCCAAAGAGCAAATAGCAGCAACCTTATGAGTGATGAGCGGACGCCGCCGGGCACGGCGGCATGATTCCAAAGGCCATAGGGCGGCAATGTGCATGAGCCTGTACCCGAACCCCGCGGCGGCCATGGGCGGGCCATGCATAGCCGAGCCCAACCGCTAGTATAGAACCAAAGCAGAAAAGAACAATGAGCGAAGACGGCGTCTTGATATAATAGCGAATTTAACACCAGCTCAGGTGCGGTATCGTGAGAATTAAGAAGGGGAAAGGTTAAATTTCGTCGCCAGTAAAGCCCTATCGAGAAAAAAGGCAAACAATGTGAGCAGCTTGTTAATTTCTGCTGAAAACTAAAATTAAATGTTTCAAATTGACGGCGTTGTGTATAATGCAAAAGAGTTATTTGGGCGTTGTGAAGCTTGCTTCCCGGGTGGCACACTAGCTTTAGGTTTCATCCGTGGAGGAAGTGAAATTGCTCCCAAAGCAGTATCCACATTCCAATAGGAATAATTTCCTTTCAACAATTTACTTTTGTTTGTGATAATGTTTTTGGGATATCTTCGGCTATAAGGCGCTTGTCCGCTTTTTGGTACATCATGGAAGACATTGCGCCCCCCAATTGTCTCAAAATCGTCTCTTGGAATAGTGGCTCTCGAACATGCGTCATCCGTCGAAGCCGTCGCCCTCGTTCTGAGCGTGCGCAGCGAGGGCGAGTCTTTCCTTCCGTGGTACAATTCCAAACACGAGCGCCCAATTTGCGGGCGCACTTTGTTCGCAACCTATGGGAGGATACCCTCATGATCAAAGACCTGGTGAAAGACGAAGCCGTCTTGTCACAGCCCTGCGATGCCGTCACCGCCGAGGAAGCCGCAGCACTCGCCGCCGACCTCACCGACACGCTTGAGTCGCTTGAGAACGCCGCATGTCTGCACGCCAACCAGCTCGGCGTGACCAAGGCCGCCTTCATCTACCTCGATGCCGATGACAAGCCGAACATCATGTTCAACGCGAAAATGATCCGCGCGCTCGGAGCTTTCAAGACCACGGAGGATTGCCTGTCCCGCGAGGAGGAATCCAAGGTCACGCGCTATGCCAAGGCGATAATCAGCTACCAGGAGCTTGCCGGCGACAAGCTCGTCACGAAGAACCGCGAGTTCACCGACTGGACGGCCGAGATCATCCAGCACATGATCGACCACAGCAAGGGCAAGCTGGTCTAAGCCGCAAGAGCCGCCCTTTGCCTCGGCATATTTTCCAACGAGCAGTTCCCGCAGCCTGGCGCAATCGAATTCGCCGCTCGGGTTCGCAGCGTCGCGCAGCGATGAGCGAGGGATCCTCCCTGTCCCGCCCCGCCCCGCCCTGCGGGCGCTCATCATGTCCTGAGATCAATTATTGCGAAGGGGTCGATGTCGCAGCGAGCCTCGAGGAAAACCTGAGCCAAGCCGAGCGGGATAAGACCCTGCCGTTTGATCGATAGTTTCTACTGGAGTTACATTCCAGGAGCCGACGATGCCGTCCCGCTTCGGGGAACGAGAATGGGTTCTGTTCGAAAAGAGCGGCTAGCCCATGATCTGGGCAAGGTCGGCCTCGGGAGTGGATATGGGACGAATGCCGTAGTTGTCCACCAGCACTTGCAGCACGCCAGGGCTCACGAACGCCGGAAGCGTGGGGCCCAGATAGATGCCCTTGATGCCCAAATGCAGCAGCGTCAGCAGGATGCACACCGCCTTCTGCTCGTACCAGGAAAGCACCATGGAAAGCGGCAAATCGTTCACACCGCAACCGAAAGCATCCGCCAGCGCGAGCGCGATCTTGATCGCACCGTAGGCATCGTTGCACTGGCCGACGTCCAACAGGCGCGGGATGCCGTCGATGCTGCCCAGATCCAGGTCGTTGAAACGGTACTTGCCGCAGGCCAAAGTCAAGATGACGGAGTCGGAGGGGGCGAGCTTGGCGAAGTCGGTGTAGTAGCTGCGCTCCTTGCGCATGCCGTCGCAGCCCGCTAGCAGGATGAAGCGCTTGATGTCGCCGGACTTGACCGCATCGATGACGGCGGGAGCGACGCTCATCACGGTGTCGTAGCCGAATCCGGTGGTGACGCTGGTGCCGCCGTTGATGCCGGCAAAGGTCCGATCAGTGTCCCAACCGCCCAGCTCCAGTGCTTTGTCGATAAGGGCAGAGAAGTCCTTGGCGCCGTCTTCGCCCGCCTCGACGACATGCGCACCTGGGAAGCTCACGGGTCCGGTGGTGAAAACGCGGTCGGCATACGACTCGTCTGGCTTCAGCAAGCAGTTGGTCGTCCACAGGATAGGCGCGGGAAGGTCCTTGAACTCTTTGCGCTGGTTGTGCCACGCGGTACCGTAGTTGCCTTTCAGATGCGAATACTTGCGCAGCTCGGGATAGGCGTTCGCGGGGAGCATCTCGCCGTGGGTGTACACGTTCACGCCGCGGCCCTCGGTCTGCTCCAAAAGCTGCTTGAGGTCGTGCAGGTCGTGGCCGGTGACCACGATGAAGGGTCCCGCCTCGACCTTGAGCTCAACCGTCGCAGGCTCGGGTTTGCCGTAGGCAGAGACGTTTGCTTCCTCCAAAGCGGCCATGGCGGCTAAGTTGACCTCGCCGCACTTGAGAACCAAAGGCAACAGCTCGTCCATGCCCAGGTCGGAGCCGACGGCCCTCATGCCCTCGTAGAGAAAAGCCGACACAACAGGGTCCGACTTCCCCAGCGCCTGCGCATGATAGGAGTACGCCGCCATGCCGCGCATGCCGAAGAGCAGCAGGCTCTTCAAGCTGCGGATATCCTCCTGCGCGTCCCACAGCAAGTCCATGTCGTACGAGCTAAATTCGCCCAGGGAAATAGCCTTCGCGCGAACACGACGCTCAAGGGCGGCAATGGCCTTAGGGTCGAAGCTGACGTTGCTCACGCAGGCGAACATGCCCTCCAGCATAAGCCCGTCGGATTCGGTATCCCCCCTTCCGCCGCTCTCGGCTCGGGCCAAGGCGACCAATGTCCCGGTCAAATCATCTTGCAGCCGAGCCACGTCGGCGGTCTTGCCGCACACGCCGGCAGCTCCGGTGCAGGCGGTGCATCCCGCCGTCTGCTCGCACTGGAAGCAAAACATGTTCTCGTCAGTCATTTCGCGCTCCTCTACTCGGGGGTGTGTTTTCGAAGCAACTACACTATACTGTGGTGTCACATACATTTCTGTTGTAGAACCTACAGGTGAAACCAATGCTTGATATCCCTACTTCTTCTTCGATGCTATTCGCCGGCATAGCCCAAGACGAAGCGAAGCTGATGCTGCCTTGCCTTGGGGCGACAAGAAGGGTTTTCAGCCGGGAGGAGCGAATCATGCGCGCCGGCCAGCCCACCGAATACCTCGGCGTCATCCTGTCCGGGCGCGTACGGATCGAGGTCTCGGATGCCTGGGGCGAGACGACGATCTTGGAGATGCTGGGGCCCGGCTCGCTTTTCGCGCACGGCTACGCCTGCAGCATGGAACCCCTCGATATCGACGTGCTGGCGGATACGGCCTGCGAGGTGGTGCTGCTCAAAGCCGAACGCATCATCCATTCCTGCCCTAAGCAGTGCGGCTGCCACGCGCACATATCCTCGAACCTCATGCGCGCCTTGGCGCTAAGCAACCTGGACATGAACCACCGCGCCATAGCCATGACTCCCAAGACCATACGGGGCAAGATTCTCGCCTTCCTATCGCAGCAGCAGAAGAAGGCCGGCACCCGCGCCTTCGCCATCCCCTACAGCCAGACCAAGCTGGCAAGCTACCTCAGCGTCGACCGCAGCGCGCTGTCAAACGAGCTCTCGAAGCTGCGCAAGGAAGGCGTCATTGACTACGAAGGCCGCACATACCGGCTGCTGTAGCGCACGACAGCTTCCTGCCAGGCTGCGGCCAAAGTGAGTAGTCTCAGGTGGCTTTCCCATGAGTCACAGAGCTGGCTGGGGGCTTCGCTTACATCCAGATCGATTTGTGCGCGTTCGAACTCCTACGCAGGCAATGAGGACCTCCGGGGATGCATCCCTGATGGACAGAAGCGGCGCGAGCTCCCTCACTAGCGTCGATTCGGAGCTGATGTCGTATCTCGCTTAAACTCTCCTTCTCGGTTTCGAAACTCGAATTGTTTTAAAGTTTCGAAACCGAGAAGGCAATATGCAAAAGGATGCGTCGAGGAACGAATCCCAGTCGCGCCATGTCGGCAGCGATGTCGGGGCGCATTCGCGCGTGCTACAATGCGGGCACCAGAGATGAAAACACAGTCCCCGTCGGGTAGTCGTGGGCGTGCGGGAGTCCGCATCAGCAACCTGCCTCCTTGGTTGTCCCTTCTCTGCATGGTCATCTACATAAAGGAGGAACCAACCATGCAGATCAGAGTTTTGAAAACACTAGATATTAGCAATCCCCACTCTTTCACGCTCGTTTGCTGCGGCGTCATTCCAGTTGACATCAGTTGGCTTGTCGGTCTTGACCGTCATACCGCCGAATCCCGCCGTGTGACTTCGCGTAGGCGTTTGGGACAAATCCTGGGACAAATCCGCGAACCATTTCGAAACCGCAAGCCTGCAGTTTCGTTTTTGTCCCGGGGACAAAAACGGGCTGGTTTTGAGGCTCAAAACCATTCGAAGCGAATGGTCAAACGCCCGATTGTCTTCTTTGTCGCCTGTTTCGCATAGGAAAGGGTAGGCAGTGTCTGTTACGTCTTGCATTCCCACAGGTCATGAGGGATACGGAGGAGCGATGACTGGAAGAATCGTCGCGGGCGGCTTCGTTTTCGACCTTATGTACAGCCTCAAAGCGCTTTAGAGACAGAGCGAAAGAACCGAGCTACAGGGTCTTGCTCGCCGCTTTATCTCAAGCTGCCCGCAAATCAGTTAGCAACTGAAAAAGGAGGGGCCGCTTTCGCAGCCCCTTTCAAGATCGACTCAGCTATAAAACCAATCTATTCGGCATCCCTGAACTGGACCTCGTACTTCGCTCCTTGCAAATCGCCGATCTTTGTGACGTATTGGCTCAGAAGGGTTTTCGCCCTTTCGCGGGCCCCGTTCATCAGCGTCGAATTCGCCTCGGTGCTTTCCTTCATCTCTTTTTGCGCTTCTTCCAGCGCGACGGACTGGTCAACCGTCGTAATGGGGGTCAGCAGCCCGGTGTCGCTGTGGATATCGGAGAAGGTGCTCTCGTCGGCCTGGGGCTGGCCGATGACCTGCGCGTTGGGAACCGTGATGGTGACGACGTTGTTCGCATCCGGCCCGTCGATTCGAACCTTGGAGACATCGACGCCCAGCTGGACCGTTCCGTCGTACTCGAACCAAGCCTTCTTGTATCCCACGTTTATCCCGAACAGCATGTTCGTGCCGTCGTTATAGACTTCGGCAACGTTGTGGAACGTGCACTCGACGGTGGCTAGCTCCGCAATCTCGGTATAGCCCGAAAAATCGGGCGTTTCGCTGCTTTTGGCGCAACCGGAAAGCGCAGAGAGCGACAGCGCTGCTGCAAGGGCGAGGCAGGCAAGCCATGGTTTACGCATTGGAATCGGCCTCCTCGTTGTACTCGGCGATCGGCTTGAATTCGAGCTGGTATTCATCGCCGATAAGCGGCAGGGTCAGCGCTTTGACGGTGTCCTTCAGGCTCGCTTCCGCCTGCTCCTTTATCTCTTCCTTGTCGACATCGTTCGCGGCGTCTTCGCGGCAAAGCGCGATGACGTCCTTCATGTCCGCTGTTGCGCTCTCGGGAAGGTAGCCGAACTTGCTGTTGTCGAGTTGGGGGTCGCCAATCTGCGCCTCGGGGAGATAGGCAGTGACAACTTTATCTTCCTCGTCGATCTCAAACTGAATGTCGCTCAGCGTGTAGGATGTGCGAATGTGAGCTTCGTATTTAACGCGATAGTCCACGCGATCCTGCCAGAGAAACTTACCGTGCTTCTCGGCGATGCCGTGGTAGGTGTAGTCGATCGTGGAAAGGTTGTCGATGTCGACAGCCGATTTGAGGTCCGATGTCGCGAGATACTGCGTCTCGTGGTTGTCTGCCATCCAAGGGAGGACGAAGCCGAAGAAGACGAAGGCGATCACTGCGGCTACGGCAAACACGGCGAGCTTGGCTTTGAGCGAGAGCTTTCCGAAAAAGCCGAAGAAGCTCTTGCCTCGCCCTTTTTTCTTCCGGGCCGCCTCTTCTAGAGATTGCCCTTGGCGCTCGTCGTGCTCGGAGGCGAATCTGCGTCGAACGCCCTCTTCGTGTTTGTCCTGTTCCAAAACAAGCCTCGTTCATGCTGTTGGGTAGTTTGACTGCTGATGGTATTTTATCAGCAGCTGTTTTAATCGTTTCTATCATATTCGACAGGAGACATAAATGAAGCCGTTGCACGTAGTTTTGGCAGCCGTTGTGGCCTTGATAGTTCTTGTTCTGATCGCCAGCAGTATCGGCATCATCCATATCAGGCTTTAGCCCGTAATCGAATCCAACGCGTCTATTCCTTGGCAATACCGCCATTATGCTGCGTTTTTCCTCTTTCTGCGCGATAATCTATCCAGTTACACGAGCACAAAAGGAGATCGCGACATGACGGAAAGCCCGATAGACAAGTACCTGCGCACGGGTTCCGTCGAGCAGTCCCTCATGCAGCTTGCGCAGCAGAGGCGCGACTCCGTCACGCTCGACGAGGCCGCCTTCCGCGCCCTTACCGCAAAGGTCCCCGAGCTCGAGATCGACCGCATCGATGTCACGAGAGACGTCCGCCCAGGCCGCGTCGACGAGAAGTGGCTCAACGCCTGGTGCGTGCGGGCGTAGAAAAGCCCGCACCCCCGAAGCAGGATGCGGGCGAAGCAATCGGCTAATCAACAAGATAGAGATCGGCTTAAGTGTTTTCACTCGGTAGCCATGAGCCAAATAACGTCATCTTCGGTCAGCTTGGCCTGAAAGTAAACAGCGGGGTCCTGCTTATTTCCCATGCGAAGCAACAGGCCAAGTACGAAATCGTCCGGCGAAGCCACGAACGCATCGATGATTTCGGCTTTGCGGCACATACATGCGAACTCCCGGCAAACGCAGCCGTCCTCAACAGCCAAGGGCATCTCTGTCGTCTCCCGGACGACAGCTCCGACCTTATTGGAAGGCGCAGAAGCAAGCGTCGCGTGCTCTACGTAAAAGCCATCTTCTCCTTCTCCGCAACCGGTCGATTCGAGATCTACGATTATCTCTAACCCGGTCTCCTTCGCAGCTTCAAGCTTGGAAAGCGGAATGGGCCGCGGCTGGATTCTAGGTCGTGCCATTTCTATCACTCCCCGAACCCGAAGTCGCCGACGCCCAGGGTCGAGCAGTTCTCGCTCACCGCTCGCACCGTCTCGGGCGGGATGCCGTCCTCGACGCGGGCGCGTACCTCGAACGTGAGCTCCACGTCGGCGCCGATGGCGTTCAGCTGGCTCACGACCTCGTCCATGATGTTCTGGATGCCGCGGTTGACGCGCGTGTTGTCGAGCTTCGAGGCCATGTGGAACGTCGTCTTTCGCCTCTTGGGCACGAACGTGACCTCGGTGGTCGTCGCGGTGCTGGTGCCGCCGTCGGCGTTGGTGTAGGTCTCGGTCGTGGTGCCGCCGAACTCCACGTCGAAACCGCCGTCGTCTTGTGTGGTGCCGGCATCGGCAGCGGCCTTCTCCGCGGCGGCGCGTGCGGCCGCGGCGTCGGCTTCGACCTGCGCCTGGGCGACCGTAGGCTTCACGAGGAGGTCGCTCGAGTTGACGAACAACTTGGCCTCCCCGAGCGAGAGCTCCATGTAGCGCCCGTCCGAGAACCCTGCGGCGATGCCGAAGTACTCCCTCGATTCCAGGCCACGCTTGATCGCGTCCTCGAGCACGCCGTAGCCCGAAAGCCTCGGCAGGTAGCAGTACGAGCACAGGTACTCCCACAGCTGCTTGACCTGGATGTGGCCGGAGTCTTTCCACAGGACACGGTCGAGCTCCATCTTGAGCAGCGCCGGCGCCCAGGCTTGGATGGCGGCCTCGTCGGAAAGGAGCTTGCGCGCCATCTTGGCAACGATGCTCTCGCCGCCGCCCGCGACGTGCTCGACTTCCCACTCGATGTCCATCGAGCCGCTGAACAGGTCGATGCGCGGATAGAGGAGCCAGCTGTACGCCTCCTGGATCTTCGCGTCGAGCGACTCGTCCGCGCGCCTCGCGCTCTGCTCCGTCTCGCGCGTCTGCGCGACGTCGAGGTTGAGCGACTCGCGGTCTGCCTTGATGGAGTCCCAGGCGAGGTACTGCTTCGCCGCGGTCAGGATCTGCGGGTAGTACGAGGCGTCGGCCGCGGCGAACACGAGCATGTTCTTGTACGTGCGCGGGGTCGTCCCGCGGCCCGCGAGCGTCTCGGCCGCCAGCTTGAGGGCCTCGCTCTCGGTCGCCCTGCCGCGGTGCTTCGCGGCAGGCGGCAGCACGACGAGGCGCAGCGACTGGTCGTCCGGCACGTCGAGGGTGCTCGCCGGGCACACGTGGATGCCTGCGAACGGGTCGGCCTTGCGCAGCCTCTTCAGGCGGCTCTCCACCTCGAACAGCGCGTCGGAATCCTTCACCATCTGGGCGCGGTCCTCGGCGACCTTGCGCAGCGTCGGGCGTGTGTCGTACCAGAAGCGGTTGCCGTTGGCGTCGCTGTAGAGGTACGACGAGGACGTCTGCAGCGTGCCCAGCGCGTCGTTGAACACGGAGATGTTCTCGCCGGGCTGCACCGTACCCAGGCGGATGTGCGCGCGCTCGATGCCGCGCACGGACTGCCCGCCCACGTCGGGGGCGCTGCCCAGCATCACTGTGCGCGCGACACGGCGCGACGCGAGGAGACTGCCGTAGCGGCCGTTGTTGCCGTCGTTGCGGTACGGGATCGACTGCTTGCCGTCCACCTCGGAGTCGACGACCGCGTTCCAGTTGTCGTCGAGGTAGCGGGTGAGCTCGTCGCGCACGCCCGGCACGTCGAGCGGGAACGATCCCGGCATGATCATCGGCGAGGGGTCTCTGCTCATCCACAGCTCGTGGATGACCGCGGCCATCAAGCGCAGCACGCCGCGGGTCCGTTGGAAGCGCTCGAGGGTCGCCCAGTCCTCGTAGAGGCGGTCGAACACCTCGGGGTGTATGGGGTAGCACGACACCATGCGCTCGCGGTACTCCAGCTCGCGCGACTCCGTCGGGAACTCCGCGGTGTTCTCGCCGTACATCTTGCTGAACGCGAAGCACACCTCGTCGCGCGCGGCCTCGTCCTTGCAATTGAGGAAGAGCCTGCGGCGCACCACTTCGAAGCCCTCGCTGGCGCCAACGGGCTTCCAGATCGACTCCATGCGGCCGAAGGTGTGCTCGATCTGCTCGAGCGCGCGCTGGCCGGCTTCGCCGCCGATCTCGTTGTCCGACTCGGGGATGGAGGCGACGACCAGGCTGCGCTTCGAGGCGCGCGCGGCCTCGGTGAGCTCCTGGATGAAGGTTATGAAGTTGTCGAGCGTGCCCGCGGGCAGCTTGTCGGCGCCGTAGAGCTTCTTGGCGTAGGCCACGAGCTCGTCCATGAGGACCAGGCAGCACCCGCACGCGTCGAACAGGTTCGCCAGGGCCTCCGAGCCGGGCGAAACGCCGCGCTTGTCGGCCTCCTTGACGTAGTCGTAGAGCTCGGGCTTGCCGGCAGACTCCGCAAGCTGGAAGGCCATCTCGCCCCACAGCGTGTTCACGGTGATGCCGGGCATCGTGGAGGGGCGCTTGGCGTTGGCCGGGTTGAGCGCCGTGCCCACGAGCACGGCCACGTGCACCTCGAGAACCTCCGAGACGCCGGCCGCCTCGAGCACGGGCGCGAGGTTCGCGATCTGCCCCACGCGGGAGCGGCTGCGCATCATGTGGTAGAGGGCGAGCATGCTGTGCGTCTTGCCGCCGCCGAAGGCCGTCTTGAGCTGGATGACGGGCTCGCCGTCGAGCCCGCTCACACGGCGCAACGACTGCACGAGCAGGCCCTTCATCCCCTCGGTCACGTAGGTGCGGTTGAAGAACTCGACCGGGTCGCGGTACTCGAGCTCGCCCTTGCCGCGCGCCACCTGCGCCAGGTCGGCGGCGAACTCCGCGTTCTTGTAGCGCCCCTCGGCCACATCCATGTGGGGCTCCATCACCTCGCGCCAGCTGGGCAGCCCGCGCACGGCCTTGGTCTGCTCGAGCGCCTTCCGGCGCGCCGGCGCAGCCTCGGCGCCGGCGCCCGCGTTCGAGGTCACCGCCGTCGAGCCCTCGGCGCTGCCGTAGCGCACCTGGCGCAGGAGCGCGTTGATGTCGCCGGCCGCCTCGGGGTCGATCTGCTCGGCCAGGCGGCTCATGGTGTCGAGCGCCCGGAATGCGTTGCTGTCGGTCACGTCCTCGATGCCCTTGTGGGCCCACTCGTTGCGCTTGCCCTTGAGCTCGATGACGTAGTTCTTGCAGTCGCGCGGCAGCTTCTTGCCGAACACCTCGCGCCAGTTGATCTCGATCAGGAGCAGGCACTTGGCGATGTCGAGGGACTTCGCCAGCTCGCTGGGCTTGCCGCTGGTCGGCAGGTCCCGCCTCTGGTCGTCGTAGAGCTTGTCGACGACGCCTGCCTTCCAGAAGTCGGCGCCGTACGCCTGTATGAACTCTCGGACGATGTAGGGCGCGAGGGCCTCCAGAAGCCGGTCGAACCCCTTGGTCAGAAGGTCGTGGTTGCTGTTGTTCTCCATGGGTGTCCTCCTCGGGCTCTAGTCGAACAGCGTGCCCTGGGTGGGCGCCTCGGCGGCGAGCTGTGCCGCCTTCGATTGGATCTCGGGCCAGGCGGTCACGAGCGAGTTGTACGCGAAGGCCTCCTGCTGCCAGTTCTTCTTGTCGGCGATAGTGAACAGGCGGTACGCCAGCGCCTTGGCGCTGTCCGCCTTCCCGCCGAGCGCGCCGACGAGCAGCTTGGCGCACGCCGTGACGCCGCCGTCTTCGAGGGCATGGGTGAGCTGCTGGGTGACAAGCCACGTGGGCAGGGTGAAGCTCACGCGGTCGGAGACCTCACTGCGGTCGAGGAGATGGACATTGCCCTTCGCCGATGCCAGCAGGCCCTTCGTTGCCAGACCCTCGATGGAGACGTTCTTGGCGCGGGCGAGCACGTCGGCCTCGCCGAACGAGATGGTGTCGAAGGCCTTCTGGGCGTAGAGGTCCACGCAGAAGCGGCTCTCCCGATCGAGCTCCCCGTCCTGGTCGGAGAAGTACGCGTCGAGCTCCTGGTTAATGATCTGCAGCGCGGCGCGCACCGTCATAGGGCTGCCGTCGGCCTCGAGCACCTGCGAGAAGCGCGAGTACACCCCGATGCCCGGGCCGATAGCAGACTGCGCAAGGTCCACCGGCGCGATATTGGAGGAGCGCAGCTCGTCGAGGGCCGCATGCAGCTCGCGCTTGAGCGCCATCACGAAGTCACGGCGCGTTCCCATGGGCGCGCCCTCGGGGCGCTTGCGGCACACGAGCACGATGGAGGATGCGAGGGCGTTTGCGCCGTTGCCGATAGTGCGGCCTGGTTTTTCAGTCTTCATTGGCCATGTGCCTGTAATCGAAAACCCTGCCTTGATAATCGCTGAGAGCATGGTTTCCCAACCAGTGGAAGCCGTGGATTCTATATCATTTTTCGATTCCGTCTCACTCTGCTTGAAGGCGTAATAGATGGTCACAGGCACATCTTCGCGGGCATATTCGTATACCTGTTTAAACGTGTGGAACATTCCTTCCTCAAAGAATGTTCTTGCCCCTTCCTTGCCGCGGTTCTCGCGATAAGGAGTGGCTACAAGCTCTTCGTGCTTGGGCACGAGCATTGTGCTGAAAAGCTGAGGGTACGTGTTGCGCAACGAACGACGCAGCCACACATAGAAGTAATCCGAAAGATCTGCGTACCCGATGTTGTCGTAGTAGGGAGGGTCCGTCGAAACGACGATACCGCGCATACCGTTGTCGCTCTGGGCATCTTGCTGCCTCGCGATTCCTGGAATGGCATGCCTACCGACCAATCCTTCAAACGCCTGCAGTTCAAGGTTAAAGACGTTATCGAAACAGCCTGAAGAATTTGAAAAAGGATTACTCTCCGCATAATCCCATGTCATAGGGATCGCTTGACGAGCAAACACCGTTCTCATCTGGGTATTCGGGGCATTCCATCCGCAAATCGAAGAGCACTGGTTCGTGAGTTGGTCAATCACAAACGCCAAATAAACCCCGATGGCCTCGCCGTAGGCGCGGGCGCCGGTGCCGCCGTCCGCCAGGCCCACGCCGTCGTCGGCAAGACCGGCAGCGACGGCGTCCGACTCCGCCTTCCTCTGGGCCTCGCCGACGAGCGCCGAGAACGTCGTCAGCGCCGTCAGCTGACGGTTGGTAAAGAGCTGAGAAAAAGTTGCGAGACCATAGTTGGGAGTCTTGAAGTCCCTGGGATTAGATGCGATATCCGCATCGGGATATTCGTCTGGCCTTGGGATGTCCGCTACGGATGACTGTTCATCGTTCGGCGCGCAATAAACCCTCCCACGCTTGCCCTCGGCAACAATCGCCATAAGTTTTTCGCCCATGCGGTGCGCGCGGCCTTCCGCCCTGACGTATTTAAAATCTATAGGTGTCCCGCAGTGCACGCAGGTCGCGCCGCGGCGGTTTACCGTGCCGTCCTGTGTCGCCTTGCCAGGCGCGACCTCGAAGCGCACCTCACCGCCCTCGCAGACGGGCTCGACATGCCACTCCTTACCCTTCTTCTTGGAGAGGTCGAACGAGCGCACGAGGATCGCCTCGTGCCCGCAGGCGGGGTTGGGGCACCTGACGGTGCGGGCCCACAGCCATGCGATAACGGTCGCCTCCCCGCCGCCCTGCTCAGCCGGCACCTTAACTTTGGGATACAGATGCCCGATGCGCCGGGCGGCCTCTTCCTTCATCCAGTTGCCGTAGTGCTCGACGTCGGCTGCCAGGCCGTTGTTGCCTGCCCACGAATCGATGTTCGCGCGCGAGCGAGACTCCGGGTTCACCGCAGCCCTTCCGGCGAACAGCGGAGGGATCTCTATCATGGCTTTGTTAATGGTCACCGCGACGGGATTGAGATCCTGCGCATAGGCCCTAAGCCCTAAGCGCTGAGCCTCGAGGGGTATGGCACCCCCCCCCCGCAAAGGGATCAAGCAGCGAGAGCTCCTCGTCGCCCATCGACTTCCTGATCTCCGCCTTCGCAGCGTCCAGGACACGCTCGCCGTTCGAGTTCTCCCACACCACGAGCTCGCGCAGGATGCCGAACAGACGCTCGCGCTCGACAGTCTGCTCCTCCACGGTGGGGAACTCCTCGGGATGCGCCGACGGGTCGTCCACCAGCGACGACCAGATAACTGCGCGCGCCGCGGCCAGCGGGCGGCGAGCCCACCAGAGATGCAACGTCGAGGGATGTCCATGGCGGATGGACTTCTCACGCGCAGACGCCGCATTGATATCGTCGAGCGGCAGAGCCACCTCGATGAGCTTCTTCCTTACTGCCATTCCTGCTCCTGACCTGTATCGTTCTTTCGGACACGCATGCTAGAGGAACCAATCATCTAGAATG
>OGDF01002243.1_pt1 | contig 26626 bp, 19 predicted proteins | sample 1570141 | NCBI WGS metagenome assembly OGDF01 (sample SAMEA4370581, study PRJEB24528) | human gut metagenome | reverse complement strand
TCAAGGTTTTCCTTAAAAGTGATGCATCTGTTTTTATCCTTCGTGGTTATGCCGGTACGGGTAAAACTACGATGGTTAAAGTGATAGCAGACTATATTAAGCAAAATCGTCAGTTAGTAATGATGGCCCCTACTGGACGTGCGGCAAGAGTTCTCAACAAAAAAACAGGACATGACGCAGTTACAATCCACAAAGCTATTTATGGAAAAGCACATGTTCAACCTAAAAAAGTCAAGGATGTTGCGGAGTCCGAGTTTAAGTTCGTATTCCCTATCAACCAGTCTGAAAATGGAGGCAATATTGTTGCAATAGTGGATGAGGCATCAATGGTTTGCTCTCGCAAGATAGAACATGAGTTGTTTATGTTTGGCACAGATAATCAGATGGATGATCTTCTTACGTTTGTACGACCTAACTTTGGCGGTAAAGTGATATTTGTAGGCGATCCTGCACAGTTGCCTCCCGTTGGTGAATCCGTATCGAATGCATTACGGGCTGAGTATTTCCAAGAGAAAGGTCTGAAGGTCATTGAGGCAGAGCTTACAGAAGTGCTTCGTCAAAAGAATGATAGCGTTATCCTAAAGAATGCTATGATGATACGTGATCTCCTCAAAAAAGAAAAACGAAACCAACTTGTGTTTGAAGAGCAAAAGGACGATGTAGAAATGGTTCCATCAGAACAGTTTCTTGATAAATACCTTAAATACAGAAAAGAATCTGGCAGACATGACAGTGTTATAATATGCTTTTCGAATAAATCTGCAAACAGATATAATAGAGATATCCGCAAAGCTCTTTATGGAGGGGATGTGCCTCTTAGAGAAAATGACATTTTGCTCATTACACAGAATAACTATAGACTCGGTCTTATGAACGGAGAGTTTGTTCCAGTGCTTTCTGTCGGTGCGAGAACACAACAGTCTGCTCCCGTATATGCTCAAATCGGAGGAAAGAAGGAGCGTATTGTCATAACTCTAAACTTCATTCAAGTAACAGTTCCTGACAGCAATGGTAATCCGAAGCCTTGCATGTTGCTTGAGGATTTACTGACAAGTGACAAGGCTACAATTTCGATTGACGAAAACAGAGCCCTGTATATCAATTTCTGCATGAGGCATCCCGATTTGAAACAAGATACAGAAGCTTTTGCAGAAGCTCTGCTCAATGACGTGTATTACAATGCTATACGTGCAAAATATGGTTATGCCGTAACAGGACACAAATGTCAAGGTGGCGAATGGGGAAAAGTGTTCGTTGACTACACTGGCAGAACTGGACTTGATGACGACAGTCTGAGATGGGCATATACAGCTACAACACGAGCACAGAAAACACTTTACATAGCAAACCTGCCACATATCACACCGTTCTCAAAATTCAGAATCGAACCCATACAAAAGTGCAAGAACATAGCTCCGGAATGCAGAATTCTTAACGAGGTTCCACCTACACCGTTCCACAATGAAAATGTAGACAATGGCGTAAGAGCAAAGTACCATTGTATTGCAAAAAACATGGAGTATACTCCATACAGAATAATAAGCGTACAGAGTCGCCCTTATTTGGAGGTATACAACATACAAACTCCAGACGGAGTTGACAGATATGATCTCTTCTACAAAGCTGGTGATATCTTCCAACCTGCAAAGGCTATATCTCCGAATCAGCATACACCGCTTATAGAAATCATGTTGAATGACGAACGAGGCATGTCTTGTAAATTTGATTACATTCCCTCCGATGAATCATACGGCAAGTTGCTTGATTTGATTAGGTCGGCATGTGATACTATAAGTGTTCAAATAACAAATGTTGTTGAGCACCAGGAAGATTTCAGTACAATATATTATATGCGCACCAGTGGAACTTTCTCCTATATAAAGGTGTATGTAAATTCTAATGGATTTATCACATACGCCAAACCAATGTCACTGAAAGGTAAAGATGATGGAGAACTTAGTGCAATAATAGAAATAATAAACTCACATTTTATATAATATGGCAAATGTTAGAGATATAACAACAATGTGCAAGGAAGGTCAAGTGCAAGAAGCATACAACCTTGCTAAAGCTGATTTAGCGGCTATACCAACTGATGCCTGGAAACAAAGAGCGGTTGGTTGGGCGCTATATTACATGATAAAAGCGGATTCAGAAGTTGGCGACTATGCCAAACTGTTAGAGCATATTGACGAGCTTAAATCATTAGATCAGCTGACTATAGCCAATGACAGTATGATTTTTGACAATGTGCAGTTCCAAATAGCAAACTTCATCAAGAATCATATATTCTTAACAGACATTGAAGCATCTTCAAAACTTTCAACGTTGTTTTCGAAGTTAAAGGATTATGAATTCAAATCATCCAAAGGTCATTCATTCCTTCTGCAAACCATTCTAAAATTTGAAAATTGGTCAGAAATGCCAAACTTCTTTGACTGGTGGAATTTAGACAATCTAACTACTGAAGATTATACACCATACATCAATCAGAAGGGACAAAAGATAATGACTTTGGCTGAACGTGCATTCATTGCCAATTCAAAAGCATTACTTAGACTGAACGATCTTGGACGTATAGAGGAATTCCTGCCCAAGATGGACAATCTTATGAATAACCACCAGGAAATGATGTATCCTGGTTATTTCTACGGAAAGCTTCTTTTGGCTTTAGGTAGTAATAGCGATGAGGCTTTGAAAGTTATCATACCTTTTGCGATAAAAAAAGCAACAGAGTTTTGGGTATGGCAACTTTTAAGTGATATATTCACAAATGATGATGAGAAACAACTTGCTTGTCTGCTCCGTGCTGTTCATTGTCGGACACAAGAAACTTTCCTTGGTAAGGTTCATATTAAATTAGCCAATTTGTATATAAAGCGTGGGCTGCTTAACTCTGCTCGTTTCCATATTGACGCAGTTACCCGGTGCTATGCTTCGCAAGGTTGGAGACTACCAAATGAAATAGACTGCTGGATACACCAGCCTTGGATAAATTCGACTACTCCAGACTATAAGGACCCCATTGATTACATGGCTATTACTGATGCAATCCTATGCGATGGTGCAGAAGAATGTATAGCTGTTGTTACATACGTTGAACAAAACACCCATAAGTCGTTTATTATTTATGGCAAAGAGAAGCGTACAGTTCAAAAGTTCCGCTTTAAAGTGAATGTAGGAAAGGCCTTGAGACTACATTATATAACAGATAGTGAAGGTAGAATGAAAGTCCTCAGTTCAACGTCGGTTCACTTACCTTCAGACCTTGATTACGCAAAATATGTTGAAGGAAATATTGATAAAAGGGATGATAAAGATTTCGCATTCTTGAAGTTGGGGTCTATCAATTGTTTTGTTTCGCCTAATATTGTAAAAAAATATGAATTAAAGAATGGCGATAAAATAAAGAGCCTGATTGTCTATGATTATAACAAGAAGAAGAATTCATGGAATTGGGTTTGTGTAAATGTAAAGAAGTAAAGATAAATATGGAAGAATTAACACACGTTGATAAGATTGCAGTATTAAGAATTTTAAACGACATCGTTAATGCTGATAGTATTGTTAAGGATGTTGAAGTTTATTATATGAATGAGATTGCACGTTCTTTCGAACTTGCAGAGGACTTCATGAACGAGGTAAACAATCTTGTTACTCTGCAAGCATTAGCAATTGTTAGAGTGCTCCCAGCTGATTTAAAAGAAAAAATTGCTCAGATGATGGGAAAGATGATTGTTATTGACAAGGATATTAATTATAATGAGGTAAAGCTTTATAATGCAGTCTGTGAGTCTTGCAATATAGAAAGAGATTTCAATGTAGAAGACTACCCTGGTCTTACTTTTAGTGGTCCATTTGCTAATCCAGAAGATTTAATGAATATAATTTAACTATTCTTTGATGATTAAAAATTGAGCACCATTGTATGATGTCAAGCTAGGACATTTTTATGCTCGAACTCGAATTACAACAATATCTCCTCCGTGAGTACCCACAAGAGAATGCTCGCTGCGAATGTATGGAATCCAAGAATCCAAAGAACTTATTTAAAATACAACAGACGTAAGTTATGGCACTCGCAATAAACATAAACAATCTGCTCAACAAGCAGAATATTGAATCCAACCGCATTGAGTTTAAGAAAGGTTGGAATCCAGGGAGCATATATCATAGTATATGTGCCTTCGCTAATGATTTCGACGACCTTGGTGGTGGATATATCATCGTTGGTGTAGATACCGACGACAAGACGGGTATGGCAATTCGTCCTGTAGAAGGTGTGCCAATTGAAAAGATTGATGGCATCTTGCAGGAGATGGTTGCTTACAACAATAAAATGGCTCCATACTATTTGCCTCGTACTTCAGTGGAAGAAGTGGATGGCAAACAGGTGATTGTAATTTGGTGTCCAGCTGGTAGCTATCGTCCTTATGCCGTGCCGGTGAATGTTACGGCAAAAGGATCAAAGGAGTATTTCTACATTCGTAGCGGAACAAGTAGCATAGAGGCAAGAGGTGAAGTGCTCGTTGAACTGCGTGAGTTGGCCAACCGTATGCCTTTTGACGAACGAGGAAATAGCGACATACAGTTGGAAGATATTTCATTGGTACTTCTTCGTGATTATCTTGTCAAGGTAGGCAGCAAGTTGGCTGATGAGGTGATAACAACACCGCTTGCTACGATTCTTGACCAAATATTACATCAAGAGCAATGTACTTAAAGAGCATGTGCGTAAGGTGTCGGGCAGACAGGAAGCAGAACGTTTTTGGAACTATCCATACGATGCTATTGAGGAAGCTGTTGTAAACTCTGTATATCATAGAGATTTCTTACAGCATGAACCAATAGAGATAACCATTGAGCCGAGCGGAATATCTATACTTAATTGTCCTGGTCCAGATAGAAGTATCTCCAAAGAAGATATTGCAAAAGGCGATATGCTGAAAAGCCGTCGCTACCGAAACCGAAGGTTAGGCGATTTCTTGAAAGAACTCGACCTTACAGAAGGTCGCTCAACCGGTGTTCCTACAATTCAAACGAAACTGGCAGAGAACGGGTCGCCACGCGCCATCTTTGAAACTACCGACGATCGCTTGACTTTCTTGGTTACTATTCCGATACATGAAGGGTGTTCAGATAGTTCGGAAACAAAGTCGGAAAGTTCGGGAACATCTCTGAGTAGTTCGGAGGAAAGTATAGAAACGGTTGATTTTAGTTCGGAGAAAAGCACTGGAAGTTCGGAGAAAACTTCAAATAGTTCGGAGAAAACTTCAAATAGTTCGGAGAAAATACTCGAACTAATTCAACAGGACCCCAAAATATCAGCAGCAGGAATCGCCATGGAAATTGGCATTAGCTCGCGAGGGGTTGAAAAGCAAATCAAAAAACTTCGTGAGGCTGGTATCATCAAACGCAATGGCGCAGACAAGGGGGGCTATTGGGAAATCGTAAATTTGGATAACGACTAAAACAGTAAAATATTGCCGTTTTATTTTGCAGTTTCGTGCATTTGTACTAACTTTGCAAAGTTAATTATAACATCTCGGGGTTGACTGGATTTGACAGCGGGATGAAATGGTATGTAAGCATGCGGAGCCTCGATGGCTAGCTCCTTAATCTGAGTGATCAAAAATTTAATTGGCGAAAACAACTACGCTCTCGCTGCTTAATCGAAGTATAGTAGATTAGCTTTATTCCGCCACAAGGTTTGGCGGAACGAGACATCGCTCCAAGGATGTTGTTCCGAATCTGAGGACAAAGCGGTGCAGGTAAATCGGAAATAGCCAGTGTGTTCCTCGCCGCACGGGTGAAGTTTTAGAGGATAAGGGCGCAATTGGTGGTCTGGGTTTTGTTGCGTCACGAAAACCGAAGGCCAGAATAAGCATGTAGAAAGCGTATGGTTTCCCTGTTTGGACGTGGGTTCGAATCCCACCAGCTCCACAAAGAGGCAATTGTTTGATATTCAAATGATTGCCTCTTTTTTTATGCTTACACCTTCTCTATTTTCGTACAACTTTTGTACCACAACACGTTTACATCGACGTCCAAGTAGATTTGCTTGCAGAGAATACAGCAGAAAACACAAAAGTTCTACATTTTACCACATTGCAACACGTTTTTTAACAAAAGGTTATATATTGACTTTTTATGTAATTTAGCAATCTATATTTAGATATCGGTTCAAAAGAACAAGAGAGAAGAGAAAGAATAAGCAGATTTCAACTCATACAATACACCGAGTTTAACTCATATAATACACCGAGTTTCTACTCACCCCAGCATACAGAATTTCAACTTATACATTATTATATATGCTTATGAAAATCGACACCAGACAAATGATGCGCAAGTCGGTAGCCCTAGCTCTGCTTCTCGCAGCCACCTACGGCGGACAGGCTCTCGCGCAGGACGACACCGTGATATACGGTAGTGTAGTGTCTTCAATGAACTGGGGCGCAGGTGGCAGACCGGGCATCTACTCGTTCGGCACAACGTCTGCCTCTGGGTTCACACCCGTGAAGATCGACCAGCGACTAACCGCGCAAGGCGGTGGCGCGTATGCCAACGGCAAGTACTACTCTATCAATGTAGACAAGATGCTGCTGAGCGTGTACGACGCCGAAAAGTGGGAACTGCTTTCGGAGAAGACGATGGTGCACGCCGCTCTCGACCTTGCCTACGATGCTACTACCGACAAGATTTACGCTTGCTACGCTGACGGCGGCATTTGTCTCGGTACGCTGAACGTAGAGAAGGGCGACTTCGACCGCATCGCCGACACCTCCTCGCTGTTGCTCTCGGCAATCTGCCCGAGGCAGAGAACATGGCTACCAGCGTGATGCCCGCTACAGAGTTCAGCACGCTGTTCGAGACGCAGAAGGTAGAAGCGAAGTTCCTCGTGCCTTCCGACGGCGACTACTATCTTGGCTTCCACCTGCTGAGCGACGCTCTCATGCACTCGTTCGAGATACAGGACATCAGCGTGGAGCAGTACACCACGACCGACACGCCAACCGCAGTAGCCGACCTCGCAGTGAAGCCTGCCGCAAAGGGCGAACTGAAGTCGGAGGTATCGTTCACGCTGCCTTCAAAGACCATCGGCGGTGCGGCTGTAGGCACGCTTACATTAGATTTAAAAAAGGCTGCACACGGCGAAGTGTGCAGCCTTTTTGTGTCTATACTTAGTCCTTAGTATTTTTTTAGTGAGCCTTTAATATGTTCTTGCAAAGAACCATAATATTACCACGCAGCAAAAATCTCATTACCGCATAGCAAAAATCTCATTACCACATATCTAAAATATTATTACCATGCCGCGGGAATCGAGCATAGTACATAAAATTAGAGGCTGTTGAGCCACTTCTTGCCAGATTTGGTATAAGACCAAATGACAAGCCCGCCGCTAATCACTGCCAATATTACCAAGAATGCTTCTAATGTTCCCATAATTATTTGTTTTTTAAAATTCTATACCCAAAGATGGCGAAGCAAACCGAGACGAAAGTGCCGCATCCTACAACCATCCAATTTACTGCCACATACTCGTTTGTGAAAATAGGAACGAATCCGCCTAACACAATCGCAGTGAACACAAGTTTAGACAAGTCGAAGAAGTATTTTGCCAAGGTCTCCTTCACGGTTTTATCCCAACTCCGAGCTTCCTTTTTTTCTTCTTGTTGTCTACTAAAGTTTCCCATATCTACCTGATATAAATATAAGTTTATACTTGAAACATTGCAAATGTACAAAATGTTTCTGATATAACAAGCAAGTTAATTCATTTTTGAAATAAAAAAGGTGCAGTTGAGACAACTGCACCCCCTTAGTGATTCCGGTGGGATTCAAACCCACGACCTTCAGAACTTTTTCTCGACCAAGTCTTTCTGCTTCAAAATAAAAAAGGTGCAGTTGAGACAACTGCACCCCCTTAGTGATTCCGGTGGGATTCAAACCCACGACCTTCAGAACTTTTTCTCGACCAAGTCTTTCTGCTTCAAAATAAAAAAGGTGCAGTTGAGACAACTAAACCTTATATTGCATGCTGCGGAGGCCGGAGACCTCCGCTACGAAAAAGGTGCAGTTGAGACAACTGCACCCCCCTGGTGATTCCGGTGGGATTCAAACCCACGACCTTCAGAACCGGAATCTGACGCTCTATTCAGCTAAGCTACGGAACCATTGCGATTTTGCAGTTGCAAATTTACGCAAATTGTTTCAAACCGACGAACGATTGCTACACAAAAAACGTGCAAAGCAAACGTTTTCATAAAAAATTTTAATGTTTTTTTTGTGCATAAAGAAATTTTTGTAAATTTGCACCCGAATTAAAAACCAATCGCCTACTTAAACAAATCACTACAATAAAAACACATAAGAGGAAAAGATAGTGACAATTAGTTTAATTTCGAGTTATAAAATATATACTACATAACTATTATTAACAAGAAAAAGGATGTGTCAGCTCACAGCCTAAGGAAACTACGGCAATGCGGATTATGTCCTAAACTTAAAAACCAAATCTATGGAAAAAGTAAAGAGACCTTTACTTCCGCTTATGACAAAGCAGTTAGCGCTTTCGTTGTTGATGGGAGGAGGCATGATGCTTTGCGCAACAAACGCAACAGCAGCAGACGAACTCGCACGTTCGGTTTACAATGTAGCTCAAACACCGCAGAACCAGCAGATTACTGGTCGCGTACTTGATGCTGCTGGCGAACCGCTTATTGGCGTTAGCATTGTAGAAAAAGGCAACAAGTCGAACGGTACAGTTACCGACGTTGATGGCAACTTCACTCTCCGCGTTTCAAAACCCACAGTTGTAGTTTCTTACGTAGGCTATAAGACTCAGGAAATGTCTGTAGCAGGCAAGAAGACCCTTGACATTACTCTTCATGAGGATGCCGAGATGCTGAGCGACGTTGTCGTTATCGGTTACGGTACAGTGAAGAAAGCCGACTTGGCAGGTTCTGTAGCCATCATGGATAGCAAGTCGTTTAAGGACCAGCCGGTAGCACGTGTTGAGGACGCCCTTAACGGTCGTATGTCGGGTGTGCAGGTAATGTCTTCTGGCGTTCCTGGTGGTGCAATGAAGATTCGTGTGCGTGGTGCAAGCTCTGTAAACAAGAGCAACGACCCGTTGTACGTAGTAGACGGCATCGTTCGCGAGACAGGTCTCGAGGGTATCAACCCTGAGGATATCCAGAGCATCCAGGTCCTGAAGGACGCTTCTTCTACAGCTATCTACGGTGCGCGCGGTGCCAACGGTGTTGTAATGGTTCAGACCAAGATGGGTAAGGCCGGCACAACTCAGGTTACATTCGACGCTTCGCTCGGTGTTTCTAACGCATACAACGTACCTGAGGTGATGGGCACAAAGGAGTACGCAAACGCTTTGGTACAGTACAAGGGTGCTGACGCTAACGCTCTCGCTGGTTATATCAACGGCACTAACAAGGGTATCGACTGGATGGACCAGCTGCTCCACACCGGTGTTACACAAAACTATAAGGTGGCTATCTCTAAGGGTACAACCGGCACACAGACATATTTCTCTGCCAACTATATGGACCAGACCGGTGTAGTTCGCGACACAAAGTCGAAGCGCTACTCTGTAAAGTTCAACATCCACAACAAGCTCTTCTCTTGGTTGGAGCTCACAGCTGACGCTAACCTCTCTCGTACAGAGAACAGCGGTTCGGCAAGCTTCGGTCAGCACCAGTCTAACCCAATCTGGGTAGGTCTTAACTACTCTCCGACAATGGAGATGATGGATGCTAACGGCAACTACAACAAGGACCCGTACAACAACATCCAGCAGAACCCGTGGGGATTGGTTCACGCTAACCAGAGCGACCGCAACCGTACAATGGCTACCGGTCATGTCGACTTGAAGTTCAACATCTGCGACGGCTTGACATTCACCACAACAAACGGTATCGACTTCAACGACTACAAGTGGTACAGCCTCGCTTCCAAGACCGTTAACGGTACTACAAACATGGGCAACAACAACGCTCAGGTGATGGGTCTGCAGTCGACCAACAACCTTACATACCAGCACTCTTGGGGCGACCACAACCTTACTGCTACCGGTGTATGGGAGGCAACAAGCCGCGAAACACGCTCTATGGGTATCGAGGGTAAGGATCTGGCTCAGGAGTTCGTAGGCTACTGGAACGTGAAGAACGCCGCAACACGCGATGCAAGCAACGGCTACAGCAAGTGGACAATGCTCTCTGGCGTAGCTCGCGTTATGTACAACTACGCTGACCGCTACATGCTCACCGGTACACTCCGTGCCGACGGTTCGAGCCGCTTCACAAACAAGAAGTGGGGCTACTTCCCGTCAGTAGCAGCTGCATGGACTGTTTCTAACGAAAAGTTCTGGGAGCCGATGAGCAACGTTGTTAACAACTTCAAGATCCGCGCAAGCTACGGTATCATCGGTAACCAGGACATCACTCCGTACTCTACACTCGCAAGCCTCTCTACAACCGTCTTCAACTACGGCACAAAGAACAAATACTCAGGCTACTGGGCTGGCGGTATCGCTACTCCTGACCTGACATGGGAGAAGGTTAAGCAGTTCGACCTCGGCTTCGACTTCGGCTTCTTAAACAACCGCTTGAGCCTCGGTGTCGACCTCTTCTGGAAGAACACTACAGACGCCCTGCTCCTGCAGAGCACTCCGGGCTACCTCGGTGGTCAGAGCTACTGGACAAACGCAGGCGAAGTTAGCAACAAGGGTGTTGACGTTAGCCTGACAGCACAGATCCTTCAGAAGAAGGACCTCCAGTGGACTTCTACTCTCAACGTAAGCTACCTGAAGAACGAGGTAACCAAGCTTACAGCTCAGACTCCGCGTCTCTACGGTGCAAGCCCGTCGCCGGGTACTATCGATCCGTGTACTATCATCACAGAAGGTGAGGCTATCGGTACATTCTACGGCTACAAGTGGGCAGGCCTTGAGAAGGGCGACGACGGCAAGTTCTATGACACATACTACACAGCCGACGGCAAGACAACACGCACTCCGGACGCCGACAAGGACCGCTTCGTTCTCGGACGTTCTAACCCGGACGTTACATTAGGTTGGAACAACACCATCAACTTCAAGAACTGGGAGTTCAACGCATTCTTCAATGCAGCATTCGGTGCTAAGCGCCTCAACCTCGTGCGCTACGCCATGAACTCAGCAGTAGGTGCTTCGATGTTCGTAACCGATAAGGACTACTTCTCAGAAGTTGGCAACACAATGCCTTCGTTCGACGCAGCAGGCAACAAGACATACGGCAACTCAGACAAGTGGCTCGAGAACGCTAACTACCTCCGTTGCGAGAACGTGAGCGTAGCTTACACTTTGCCGCGCAAGCTGACCAAGTTCGCCGACATCCGTCTGTCGCTCTCTGCACAGAACCTCTTCACCATCACAGGCTACAAGGGTATGGACCCTGCAGGCGCTTCATTCTCAGACAGCAGCGTTGATAACAACAACGGTCTCGACATGGGTGCTTATCCTAACCCGCGTACCTTCACATTCGGTGTACGTCTGAACTTCTAAAACCATCAATTAACAATCTAAACAACGAAACAAAATGAATAAAAAGATATTACTGGGTTGCCTTTTCGCTGCTTCGGTGCTGACAACAACAACATCATGTAGCGACTTCCTCGACGAGGACCCGAAGGGACAGATGTCAGAGGCCAACGTATTCAAGAGTCAGGCTGACCTTGATGCAAGCATCCATACAATATACGAGAAGTTGAACCAGACACAGTCGTGGACTAACCCTATGTACCCGCAGTGGCAGGGCGACGACATGACAGCCAACCCTGGTTCAAACAAGCAGGCTGTTGCTGCGCTCGACGTATTCAGCTCTGACGGCGCCAACAAGGGCGTAACAGACGCTTGGAAACAGCACTTCGCTCTTATCAAGGCTTGTAACTGGGTAATCGAGAACGCATCAAAGACTCCAACATCTCAGGAGGAAATCAACATCGCTCTCGGCAACGCACACTTCTGGCGTGCATACGCTTACTTCTATCTGGTACGCGTATTCGGCCCGCTGCCGATGGTTTTAAAGACCGACCCGAGCGCTACTAACGTTGCTCCGTCAAGCGTTGAGGAAATCTACAACCTCATCGTAGAGGACCTGAAGAAGGCTGAAGGCTGGTTGCCTACAAGCTACAGCCAGGCTCCGCGCAACCACGACGGCGTTGACGCATGGGTTACAAAGCAGGCTACTCAGGCTACACTCACTGCTGTATACATGGCAATGGCAGGCTACCCGCTCAACAAGGGCAAGGAGTACTACGCTCTCGCTGCTGCAAAGGCTAAGGAAGTAATCGACAACAACGGCACATACGGCTTCTACAACGATCCGGTTTGGAACCACGTCTACTCAATGGGCCACAACTACAACAAGGAGACCATTCTCGGTATCGACAACAACTGGAACTCTGGTTCTTGGGATCACGACTCTGAGCTTACTTCTTGCTGCCGCTTCGAGGGTCTCGGCGACGGTGGCTGGGGCGATGCATGGGGCGAAATCGCATTCTGGAAGCGCTATCCGGAAGGACCGCGTAAGGATGCCGTGTATGCTCCGAAAATCACTTTCCAGGACGGTGCTACAATCACTAAGGTTTGCAACTGGTGGGATCTCGATGCTGAAGGCAAGCCGGTTGTAGAGGCTTATCACCCGATGTTCGCTATCTACACTGTAAACTGCGACGGCGACAACCGCGCTAAGGAGAAGTTCGCTCCGTACAACTATCTCGAGCCTAACTACACCAACATGACTAACGGTCGTCGTCATCGTCTGATCCGTTACGCAGAGGTTCTCCTCTGGTACGCAGAGAGCGCAGCTCGTTCTGGTGGCGATTTGGCTAAGGCTAAGGAGTATCTGCGTGAGGTACGCAAGCGCGCCGTTACCGACGTAGAGAACGTAACTCTCTCAGACGGCACAAAGGTTGCTATCGCTAACATGACTGCAGACCAGCTCGCTGAGGCTTGCTACATCGAGCACGGATGGGAGGTTGCAGGTCAGTGGACACAGATGGTTACACGCCGCGCCGACGAGTTCCGTATGAACGAGCTGAAGAAGAACTTCGACTACCGCGTTGCTAACAAGCCTGTTGTTGTGGCTGTTGAGAACGGTAAGCAGTACACAGCTAAGGAGAGCGTTCCGGTTGTTAAGTCTACATGGGCTGGCGACGAGTCTATCTACTGTCCTTATCCGACAACTGAGGTTGAGAAGAACCCGAACTTGAAGCGTTAATCAACGATTAACAATACTATTATCATCCTCGCAGACGCTAACGCGTTTGCGAGGATTTTTTATTGTGGGTGTGTCAAAACTACAAAATAAAGCAGGTACACAATAAAAAACGCTGTTCTCCGTTAAGTCTATTAAAGGACAAATATCAATGAAGAAAGAAATAAAACTCTACTCTACCATATTCATCCTCGCTTTATCTGCGCTCATGCTCAGCGGATGCGGCGCAGAGAAGAACATGAAGAAGGGCGAGAAGTATCTTGCCGTGGGCGAATACTACGACGCAGCGACGCAGTTTAAGCGTGCTTACCAGCGCACAGCGCCGAAGGAGCGCGAGAAGCGCGGCAAAATAGCGCTGAAGGTGGCTTTCTGCAACGAGCGCATCAACTCTACACAGAAGGCACTTGCAGCATACAGCAACGCCATCAGATACAATCAGGCGTCGACGCAAGACCGCCTCAGCTACGCCCGACTGCTGCTGAAGAACGGCGCATACAAGCAGGCAGAGACCGAGTTTCGCACTGTGCTCGACTCGATGCCAGACAACGTGCTCGCAAAGAACGGACTTGCCTCAGCGCAGAACTCTCCGCAATGGAAGAAGGACGGTTCGCGCTATCAGGTGAAGCGCATGGATGTGTTCAACTCGAGAAGAGACGACTATAGTCCGGTGCTCGGCGGCGACCAGTACGACTACCTCTACTTCACCTCTACACGCAACGACGCTACGGGCAACGAACTGAGCGGCATCACCGGAGCGAAGGCTGCCGACATATTCGTCTCGCAGAAAGACGAGAAGGGAAAGTGGCAGAAACCCGAACCGGTGAACGGCGGACTGAATACGGAGTACGACGAGGGTGCATGCGCGCTGTCGCCCGACGGCAAGACGATGTACATCACGCAGTGTCAGACCGACCCGTCGTATCCGCGCTTTGCACAGATTATGACTTCGCAGCGTGCAGATGCGGCTTGGGGAAAACCCGAGGAGTTCAAGGTGACGAACGACACGCTCTCAAGCTATGCCCACCCTGCGGTGTCGCCCGACGGCGAGTGGCTCTACTTCGTGTCGGACATGCCAGGTGGACTGGGCGGACTCGACATCTGGCGAGCACGCATCACGTCGCTCGGTCTTGCCGGTGTGGAGAACTTGGGCGAACCTATCAACACGCCGGGCAACGAGATGTTCCCGACGTTTCGTGCCAACGGCGACCTTTACTTCTCAAGCGACGGCCATGTAGGCATGGGCGGCTTGGACATCTACATCGCTTCGCCTAACGACAAAGGCGGCTACGACATAGAGCATCCGGGCTATCCGCTCAACTCGCAGGGCGACGACTTCGGCATGACGTTCGAAGGCGTACACAACCGCGGCTACTTCTCATCGAACCGCAACGACGGACGCGGTTGGGATAAGATATACAGTTTCGAGAACCCGGAGATTGTGCAGAACGTGAAGGGTTGGGTGTACGAGCAAGACGGCTACGAACTGCCAGAAGCGCTTGTGTACATCGTCGGATCGGACGGCACAAACAAGAAGGTGAGCGTGAAGGGCGACGGATCGTTCGAGTACGTGATAAACCCGAACGTCGACTATATCTTCCTTGCAACGTGCAAGGGATTCCTCAACCATAAAGAGGAGCTGCGCGTGAAGCCGGCTGAGGAGTCGGAGGAATACGTGCTGCAGTTCGCTTTGGCATCGATAACAGCGCCGGTGCTCATCGACAACATCTTCTACGACTTCGACAAGGCAACGCTCAGACCAGAATCGACGGCTGCGCTCGACGAACTGGTGAAGCTGCTCAACGAGAACCCGAACGTGACGATAGAGCTTTCGTCGCACTGCGACTATAAAGGTTCGGCGGTGTACAACAAGGGACTCTCGCAGCGCCGCGCCGAGTCGGTGGTTGCCTACCTCACGGAAAAGGGAATCTCGCGCGACCGCCTCTCGCCCGTAGGTTACGGCAAGGAGAAACCGAAGACTATCCGCAAGAAACTCACCGAGAAGTATCCGTGGCTGAAGGAAGGCGACGTGCTTTCTGAGGAATTTATCCTGAAGCTCGACAAGGACAAGCAGGAGATTTGCAACCAGCTGAACCGCCGCACCGAGTTTATCGTGCTGCGCACAACGTACGGCATGTTCGACAAGGACGGAAAGTTGAAGGAGGAACCGAAGCCCAAGCAGCCGTCGGAGGATAAGAAGAAAGACACGGAAGAAGACTACGACTTCTTTATCGAATAAAGGCTGGTAGATATCGCAAAGGCTGGTAGATATCATCAAAGGCTGGTAGATATCGTCAAAGGCTGGTAGATAGAACGCATATCTGCCAGCCTTTAACTTGTTAATAAACAACCGTCTACACAAGAACTGGAAGATATGGTAGATATTTTCATGTGAACAAAAAAGGGTATGCAGATAGTTGCATACCCTTTTCTATTATTTATATTACATTCGTTTACTCAGCGCGGAAGCTCGGAAGGTCTTCCTTTACGAAGTTCATGATGTAGACATGCTCTGCCGTAACCTCAGCCTGAGCCATGCGAACGTATACGTTAGCGCTCTTAGAGAAGAGCTCTGCCGAACGTGTAGCGTCCTCGAGGATGAGGAGCGACATAACGATGTCGCCAGTCATGTTGTACAGACGGCGTGCGAGGAAGTCCTGCACCTCCTGGTCCTGAGCCTGCTTCACGTAATCGAGAGCCTGCTCGTAGAGCTTCACCATCTCAACGACGCGAGCCTTCAGCGGCTGCAACTCCTCTGCAACCTCCTTCTCGAGCATCTCCTTGATGATGCCGAGGTAGGTGCCGTTGGTGATGTAGCGGATAGCTGCAACCACCTGCAGCTGTGTCGTACCCTCGTAGATAGAGAAGATACGTGCGTCGCGATAGAGGCGCTGACACTTGTACTCCATGATGAAGCCCGAACCGCCGTGTACCTGGATGGCGTCGTATGTGTTCTGGTTGGCATACTCAGAGTTCATACCCTTAGCAAGCGGGGTAAACGCATCGGCAAGGCGCGAGTACTTCTTCAGTTCTGCGCGCTCCTCAGGTGTGAGCTTGCGCTCGCGAGAGATGTCCTCAAGAGCCTTGTAGATGTCTACGTAGCGTGCTGTCTGGTAGAGGATAGAACGACCGGCGTCGAGCTTAGCCTTGATGCGTGCAATCATGTCGTAAACAGCCGGGAACTTAACGATAGCTGTGTCGAACTGCTTGCGCTCGCGAGCATACTTCAGAGCCTCGTCGTAAGCAGCCTGGCTAACGCCTACCGACTGTGCGGCGATGCCGAGACGTGCGCCGTTCATGAGAGCCATTACGTACTTGATGAGTCCGAGGCGTGTAGAACCGCAGAGTTCTGCCTTTGCGTTCTTGTAAACAAGCTCGCAGGTAGGTGAGCCGTGGATACCGAGCTTGTGCTCGATGTGGCGTACTGTTACGCCGCCGTCGCGCTTGTCGTAGATGAACATCGACAGACCGCGACCGTCGCGTGTGCCTTCCTCAGAGCGTGCGAGAACGAGGTGGATGTCAGAGTCGCCGTTGGTGATGAAGCGCTTCACACCGTTCAGACGCCATGTGCCGTCCTCGTCCTGTGTAGCCTTGAGCATTACGCGCTGAAGGTCGGAACCTGCGTCAGGCTCTGTAAGGTCCATTGACATTGTCTCGCCAGCGCAGACACGTGGGATGTACTTCTGGCGCTGCTCCTCTGAACCGAACTCGTAGAGAGTCTCGATGCAGTCCTGCAGCGACCAGATGTTCTGGAAGCCGGCATCGGCAGCCGAAACAATCTCTGAAGCCATTGAGTACGGAGTGATAGGCATGTTCAGACCGTTGTAGCGGCGAGGCATAGAGATACCCCACAGACCAGCCTGGCGTGTAGCCTCGATGTTGTCGTATGTCTTCGATGCGTAGTGCATACGTCCGTCTACGAGGTGCGGACCTTCGAGGTCTACGTCCTCAGAGTTCGGCTCGATGATGTTGGCAGCGATGTCGCCAGTGATCTCGAGCACACGCTTATAGTTCTCGATAGCGTCCTCGAAGTCGACGGGCGCATCCTCATATTTATCTTTGTCGGCGAAGTTGCGCTCCTTGAGCTCTACTACGCGCTGCATTTCCGGGTGATTAAGATAGAAATCGTACTCCGGATGGTCAGTATAAAAGTTAGCCATTACTTATTGTTTGCCTTATAGTACTTGATGAGTTTCGGAAGTACCTCCTCAACGGTGCCGGTGATTACGTAGTCGGCAATCTTGTTGATAGGTGCGTCCGGGTCGTTGTTCACAGAGATGATGATGCCAGAGTCCTGCATACCGGCGATGTGCTGAATCTGACCAGAGATGCCGCATGCGATGTACACCTTCGGGTGAACAGTTACACCGGTCTGACCGATCTGACGGTCGTGGTCGCACCAGCCAGCGTCAACGGCAGCGCGGCTTGCGCCTACCTCGCCGTGAAGCTCCTTGGCAAGCTGGAAGAGCATATCGAAGTTCTCCTTTGAGCCTACGCCGTAGCCGCCAGCCACAACGATAGGAGCGCCCTTGAGGTTGTGCTTTGCAGCCTCAACGTGGCGGTCGAGCACCTTCACAACAAAGTCAGCCTCGGGCACGTACTTTGCTACGTCCGGGTAAACCACTTCGCCCTTTGCCTCGCCCTCGTAGAGAGCCTTCTGCATCACGCCGCTGCGCACGGTAGCCATCTGCGGACGGTGCTCAGGGTTGACGATAGTAGCCACGATGTTGCCACCGAAAGCCGGACGAATCTGATAGAGCAGGTTGTCGTAGTGAACGCCGCTCTTCTTGTCGTCGTAGTCGCCGATTTCAAGCTCTGTACAGTCGGCTGTAAGACCGCTGGTGAGCGACGAAGAAACGCGCGGACCGAGGTCGCGACCGATAACAGTAGCACCCATGAGCGCTATCTGCGGCTGCTCCTCCTTGAAGAGATTCACAAGGATGTCGGTGTGAGGAGCCGATGTGTAAGGGAAGAGGCCCTCAGCGTCGAAGACGAAGAGCTTGTCGACGCCGTAAGGCAGAATCTGATCTTCCACCTTGCCCTTGATGCCAGTGCCGGCAACTACGGCGTTAAGGTCTACGCCGAGCTGATTGGCGAGCTTGCGTCCTTTGGTGAGAAGTTCCTGAGACACTTCCTGAACCTGAGTGCCTTCTATCTCGCAATATACAAATACGTTGTTCATATTTTTATGATTTAGGAGTTTTGAATTTTGAGTTTTGAATTATGCGCGTTGCGCATTTTGAGTTTATCATTTTTGAGTTCTGAATACTTAATTCAACATTCAAAAATTCAACATTGCGGCTGTGCCGCAACAATTCAACATTCAAAATTCAACATTCAAAATTTAACCAATAATCTTTTCGTCCAACAATTCCTTTACCAAGCCCTCGATGTCGGCGTCGCAGCCTGTGAGAGTCTTGCTTTCCTTAGCCTGGAACACGATGTTCTTGACAGCCTTCACCTTAGTAGGCGAACCGCTCAAGCCGCACTGCTGCGGGTCGCCGTCTACGTCGGCAACAGTCCACTGGTTGAGTGTGAGATAAGGACGCTCCTCGTAGAGGTAGTTGTACTTATCCTCAGGCTTGCGCTCCATAGGAGCTGTGGCACGCTTATACTTCATGACGAGCTTGGCGTTAGCCGGACGGCACGGAGCCGCAGAGCCAGTCACTGTAACTACGAGCGGCATCGGAGCCTCAACAGTCTCTACACCGCCGTCGATGTGGCGACGGATGGTGAGTTTGCCGTCCTCGCACTTGAGGATTTCCTCTGCGTATGTCACCTGCGACAAGCCAAGCTTCTGAGCCACCTGCGGACCTACCTGCGCTGTATCACCATCGATAGCCTGGCGGCCACCTATCACAACGTCTACGTCGCCAATCTTCTGAATGGCTGTAGCCAGAGCGTAAGATGTAGCGAGTGTGTCGGCACCAGCAAAAAGACGGTCTGTAAGCAACCAGCCTGTATCTGCACCGCGGTAGAGGCCCTCGCGGATAACCTCAGCAGCACGCGGAGGACCCATTGTCAAAATACCTACTGTTGAACCCGGGTTCTGCTCCTTAAGACGCAGAGCCTGCTCCAACGCGTTCAAATCTTCGGGGTTGAAGATTGCCGGTAGGGCAGCGCGATTGACAGTGCCTTCGGCTGTCATAGCGTCCTTGCCGACGTTTCGTGTGTCGGGTACTTGCTTGGCAAGTACAACAATTTTCAAACTCATAGTTATAATTAGTAATAAATTATAGTTAATTTTCCATTTTAAATGATATGCAAAAGTAATAACTTTATGTTAATCAGCCAAATTAAGAACTCTAAAAATGCACTTTCTGCAACATGTTGCACCATAATTATGTCAAGAAATAATACGGTGGAGCAAGTTTTTTCAAAGTTAAAGCGCCGTTTATTCAACAAATATACGTAACTTTGCACCACAAATTTTCAAAACACAACATTCTTATGGGAGGCATATTTGGCACCATCTCCAAGAAAAGCTGCGTTGCAGATGTTTTCTACGGAACCGATTACAACTCACACCTCGGAACTCGCCGTGGCGGTCTCGCCATGTACAGTAAAGAGAAGGGTTTCACACGCTCTATCCACAATCTGGAGAGTTCGTATTTCAGGACTAAGTTTGAACCGACACTCGACCGGTTCGAAGGTAGCACAGCGGGCATTGGCGTAATCAGCGACACTGACGCACAACCGCTCGTAATCAACTCACACCTCGGACGTTTCGCTATCTGCACAGTTGCGAAGATTGCGAATCTGGAGGAACTTACCAAGCAATTGCTTGAGAAGAACATGCACTTTGCCGAACTCTCGCAAAGCGCCACAAACCAAACCGAACTCGTAGCCTTGCTCATTATTCAAGGCAAGACATTCCGCGAAGGTATAGAGAATGTCTTTCATCACATAAAGGGCTCATGCACAATGATGATTCTCACCGAGGATTCTATCATCTGCGCTCGCGACGCATGGGGCCGCACACCTATTATTATTGGCAAGAAGGACGGAGCATACGCTGCTTCGAGCGAGTCATCGTCGTTCCCCAACCTCGACTACGAGGAGTGCTACAACGTCGGACCGGGCGAAATCGTAGAGCTTACAGCCGACAGCATGACACAGATTCGCCCTGCCAACAAGAAGATGCAGATTTGCTCGTTCCTTTGGGTCTACTACGGCTTCCCCACATCTACTTACGAGGGCAAGAACGTTGAAGAGGCTCGCTTCGACAACGGCTATAACCTCGCAAAGACAGACGACGTGGAGGTCGACTGCTGCTCGGGCATTCCTGATTCGGGCACTGGCATGGCTATGGGCTACGCTGCTGGCAAGGGTGTGCCCTACCAGCGCTGCATTGCCAAGTACACTCCGACATGGCCGCGCTCGTTCACACCGTCCAACCAGTCGATGCGTTCGCTCGTAGCCAAGATGAAGCTCATCCCGAACAAGGCAATGCTTAAGGGCAAGCGCGTATTGTTCTGCGACGACTCAATAGTTCGCGGCACGCAGTTGCGCGACAACGTACACGTGCTGTTCGATCAGGCTGGACTGAAGGAGTGTCACATGCGCATCGCTTGTCCGCCGCTCGTATACAGCTGTCCGTTCATCGGCTTCACATCGTCGAAGAGCGAGATGGAGCTTATCACACGACGCATCATCGAGAAGTTTGAAGGCGACGCCAATAAGGATCTTGAGAAGTATGCTACAACCGACTCGCCGCAGTACAAGCGCATGGTTGAGGAGATACGCTCGCAGCTGGGCCTCACATCGCTGAAGTTCAACACCATTGAGCAGCTCATCGCAGCTATCGGACTGCCGAAGTGTCAGGTATGTACCCACTGTTTCGACGGTTCGAGCCAGTACACTCTTGAGGAGCAGGCTGACGAATAAGCGTTCTGAACGAAATACAACAATAATAAAATGTGAAGAAAAATCCGTTTCGCAACATGAACAGCGACACTGTTTTTTTTCGTTTCTTCAAAATACAAACACACAAATAATGAAAAAGAAAGAACTCTGCTACATCGTTATTGTAGCTATGCTTGGCGTCTCGCTGCTGCTAAGCTTCGCCGTAGAAGTGTTCCGTCTCGATTTGGGCTGTTTCAGTTGGACTGTCGGTTGGGTTTCGTCGCCTATTGCTCTCGCCATTGGCTTTGCCTTTGCGCTGCTGTTGGGCAAGGCTTTTCCCGACTTCAACAAGACGATGTCGAAGAAGATGCTGCAATACTCCGTAATCGGACTCGGCTTCGGCATGAACGTAGACAAGGCGCTCGCTTCGGGCGCCGAAGGAATGATGTTCACCATAGCCAGTGTGTTCGGAACGTTGGCGCTCGGATGGCTACTGGGTAGAAAGCTGCTGGGCGTAGACACACAGACGAGCTACCTGCTCTCTTCGGGCACAGCCATCTGCGGCGGTTCGGCGATAGCAGCGATAGGTCCAATCATACGTGCGAAGGCAGAGAGCATGTCGGTAGCGTTGGGCGTGGTGTTCGTGCTCAACGGCATTGCGTTGTTCCTCTTCCCTACTATCGGCGACGCACTTGGCATGACGATGAAGCAGTTCGGCATGTGGGCGGCTATAGCCATACACGACACGTCGTCGGTGGTTGGAGCCGGTGCGGCTTACGACCAGATGCACCCAGAGCTTGTGGCTCAGCAGGGCGTAAGCGCTTTGGAGGTGGCTACGACCATCAAGCTGACACGCGCGCTCTGGATTGTGGTGCTTGCCCTTGTCACGCCGTTCTTCTTCCACAAGCAGCTTGCCGCAGCCGACGGCACGACGAAGCCTTGGTACTCTTGCGTGCCGCGCTTCATAATATGGTTCGTCGTAGCCATTCTGTTCAACACATACGTGCTGAGCAACGCCGCGCTCATCGGCGATACAGCTGCCGGAATCGGCACACAGTTCAGCGGAGCTGTAAACAAGCTTGCGAAGAACCTCATTACGCTCTCGCTCTTCTTCATCGGAGCGTCGCTGACGCGCGAGACGCTGCGCTGTGTTGGTCTCAAGCCGCTTTTGCAGGGCGTAATGCTCTGGATAAGCATCAGCCTAATAAGTCTGGCTTATATTTTCTGGTTATAGACACTATAGCATTAAATGCATAAATGTAGCGGAGGTCTCCCGCCTCCGCAGCACCAAGTAGAACATATTATTAATGTTTGCCAAATTGGATGCTGCGGAGGCCGGAGACCTCCGCTACTATGTTTTTAGTCCTGATAATAAACTCGCTTTACGCGGTTGCTGATGCCTGTAAGCACCTCATACGGTATGGTGTCGATGGCATCTGAGAGCGTAGTCACGGGCAGTTCTTCGCCGAAGATGACAACCTGGTCGCCTTCCTGACAGTCGATGTCCGTAACGTCGATCATCGCCACATCCATGCAGATATTGCCCACATACTCAGCCTTCTTTCCGTTTACGAGACAGAAGCAATGACGGTTGCCGAGATGGCGGTTCAGTCCGTCGGCGTAACCGATAGGTATGGCAGCGATGCGCGAGTTGCGCGTGAGCTTGCCGCGACGACTGTAGCCTACCGTCTCGTCTGCTGGCACATCGTGTATCTGAAGAATCGTTGTCTTCAGCGTCGTCACGTTGTTAATCATCGAGTTGTCGCGCGAGTCGTAGCCATACAGTCCGAGTCCGAGTCGGCACATGTCGAGCTGGCGTTCGGGGAAGTGCTCTATGCCAGCCGAGTTGTCGATGTGGCGCAGAATCTTATGCGGGAACGCCGCACAGAGCTGACTGCTGCCACGCTTGAAGAGTTCGAACTGATGAGCCGAGAACTCGTCGAACGAGTCGCTGTCGCTGCCCACGAAGTGAGAGAACACCGAGCGCGGCACGATAGACGACTGATGCTGCAGGCGATCTATCAGCTCCGGCATATCCTTGTCGGGGTCGAAGCCGAGTCGGTGCATACCGGTGTCGAGCTTTATGTGTACGGGGAAATTGCTTATGCCCTCCTTCTGCGCCTCGCGAACGAGCGCGTCAAGCAGTCGGAACGAGTAGACTTCGGGTTCGAGGTCGTAGTCGAACATCGTCTTGAACGCCGACATCTCGGGGTTCATTATCATTATGTTCGACGTGATGCCGTTCTTGCGCAGCGTCACGCCCTCGTCGGCTACAGCCACAGCGAGGTAGTCTACGCGATGGTCCTGCAGCGTCTTTGCTATCTCCACCGCACCTGCTCCGTAAGCGTCTGCCTTAATCATGCAGACGAGCTTTGTCTCCGGTCGCATGAACGAGCGGTAGAAGTTCAAGTTCTTCACAACGTTCGAGAGATTCACCTCAAGAATGGTCTCGTGCACCTTCTTCACAAGCAGTTCGGTGATGTTATCGAAACCGAAGCGGCGTGCGCCCTTGATGAGTATCACCTCGTCGCGCAGCGACTCGAACACCTTGCTGTGAATGAACGACGTAACGTCGTGGAAGAAGTATTTCTCCTGAACCTTTATCAGGTCGGCATGCTCCATAATCTGCGGACCGATGCCTATTATCTTCTCAACGCCGCGCTGCACACTGAGGTCGGATACTTCCTTGTAGAGCACGTCGAGCGGTTCGCCGGTCTGGTAGATGTCGCTGAGTATGAGCGTGCGCTTGCGTCCCTTGTGGTCGGGGCGGCGGTTCATGAAGTCGAGCGCAATGTCGAGCGAGTTGATATCCGAGTTGTACGAGTCGTTGATCAGCGTGCAGCCCTTCTGACCCTCTTTCACTTCGAGGCGCATCGCTACCGGCTCGAGCGACGCCATGCGCTCGGCAAGATGCTCGCGCGAGAGTCCAAGGTGCAGCGCTACGACAGCCGTCGTTACGGAGTTGCGCACCGAAGCCTCGTCGATGAACGGCAGCACATACTCGCCTGCCTCGTCGTTATATATATAATGTATAGTAGATGTGAGTCCCTTCTTCTCCACGCTCTCCACGAAGAGCGCAGCCGAGCGGTCGCGCATCGACCACGCGAGGTTCTCGCCCTTGTAGCCTACGCTGCGCACCACACGGTCTACCACCTCGTCGTCCTTGCAGTAGACGATGGTCTTCGTGTCGTGGAAGAGTACCACCTTCTCGCGGCACTTCTCCTCGAGCGACGAGAAGTTCTTCTGATGGGCGTCGCCGATGAACGTGAGCACGGCGATGTCGGGCTGTATGATGCCGCGCAGAGCCTGCATCTCGCCCGGCTCGCTGATGCCAGCCTCGAACACACCCACCTGGCTCTGCTCGTTGAGCAGCCATACAGAGAGTGGCACGCCTATCTGCGAGTTGTAGCTACGCGGCGAGCGCGTAACCTTCATCTCCGGCGAGAGCAACTGGTAGAGCCATTCCTTCACGATGGTCTTTCCGTTGCTGCCCGTGATGCCCACAATTGGTATGTCGTATTCCTCGCGGTGACGCTCGGCGAGTCGCTGCAGGGCGACAAGCGAGTTCTCCACTTTCAAGAAGTTTGCGTCGGCGTATGTTGTGTGATAGTCGGCAGGAACATCCTCTACGACGAAGTTGCGCACTCCGCGGCGGTAGAGGTCAGAAATGTAGTTGTGACCGTCGTTGCGTCCAGATTTCAAAGCGAAGAACAATGTCTCCTCTGCGAAACAGAGCGATCGGCTGTCAGTAAGGAGGAACCCGATGTTGGCGTCTGCTGTGCCAAAGCGGTGGGCTCCGATGAGCGTTGTTACCTTTTCAATAGTATAAGTCATTTTTCCGTACTATATTTTTCGTGTGCAAACTTACTTATTTTCTCGCATATACAAGCAAAAAAGATGCACTTTTTGCGAATTATCATTCAGGATTGCTCAACTTCCTTCCAATCAACAAGTCCCTTTCCTTGGTCGTCGAGTTCAACGGCAAGGGCTATAACCTTACGCTTGTCGGCCTTGAACGGCTCGTTGTATCGGTTGTCGATTATCTGTTTCTCTGCAGCGGCTATGCCTCCATTCTTTGCGAGTTTCAGTTCTATAACATATATGTAGTTGTCTGTTGTGACAACCATATCTATCCTGCCAGTCGCAATCATTCGCTCCACCTCCACACGGAAGCCAATGGCGTTGAAGATAGTGCTCATTATAAGTCGATAACGCTCCTCCATATCCATGCTTGCCAGCTTTTTGTTGCTGTATGGCACATCGGCTATTAGAGCCTTCATAAACTTCTTAGCCTCGTCTGCATTTCCCATGTACATGTGCATGTACAGATAGGCTTGCGCCGACTGGATGTCTCCGCGCTTGCGCATGGCTAATGCTGGCAGCACGGTTTCGTATAACGCCTGGCGAACTTCGTGATTGGGGAATCCGAGCAGGTAGAGTCCGTTCATGTATCCCTTAATCGTGAGATAACCCGACTGGTAGAGGAAGAGTTCCGCTCCGCCTCCTGTCACGTCAGATGTCTCGATGATGGTGCTGAGTATGGCGCTATGGTCGTAGTCAGTCAGCTTTATCTCCATATCGTCTACAAACTTGAGCAGAAGCGAGGTCGCTCCCGATGTAGCCCAATAGTTCTTGATGTCTTTGTCTGCCAAAGCGTTCACAAGACTGAACGGATTGTATACATCAACCATGTTGCTACGACAGAAGTGATAGCCGTCGTAATTGGTCTTCAGTCGAGCCATCGTCTCTTCTTCTGTCCATCCGTTCGCCTCGCCCATCGCCTTCACTTCTGGACCGAAATAGTCGGTTATCTCCTGAGTGGTGATGCCGCAGATGGCTGCAAACGGCTCGTCAAAACTGATGTTGCTGAGATTGTTGAGGACAGAGAAGAGGGATATTTGCGTGAACTTCGTGATGCCGGTGATGAAGACGAAACGCTCGTACTCGTCGTCGGCTTTCAGTATGGCGAACACTTCGCGGTAGACTGCTGTACACGCCTCATGGTCGGGCGTTTTCCATGAATGCTGCAATGGAGAGTCGTACTCGTCTATCAATATCGCTACCGACTCGCCAGTCTGCTGACAGGCTGTCTGAATGATTGTATCGAAGCGGTCGGCTAACGAAGCACCTTCGTGCATTGTGATGCCATACTTCGCCTCTTCGCGCGAAAACGCCATGCTGAGATAAGAGCGGATGGTCTTTTCCGATGCGCCAGCGCGACTCATGTCGAGCCTTATCACGGGCGACTTATTCCATTCCTTTTCAAGATTCATTATCTTCAGTCCTTCGAAAAGGTCGCTTCTTCCCTCGAAATAAGTCTGCAACGTATCTACAAGCAACGACTTTCCGAATCGTCGCGGACGACTCAGATAGTTATACTTCTTTCCCCTGTTGACAAGGTTCCAAACAATCTCGGTCTTGTCGACATAAGCATAGTTGTTTCTTCTTATTTCCTTGAACGATTGTATGCCAACCGGTAGTCTTCTCTCTTCAAAGTCTGCCATAAC
>OGDF01002241.1_pt1 | contig 26647 bp, 19 predicted proteins | sample 1570141 | NCBI WGS metagenome assembly OGDF01 (sample SAMEA4370581, study PRJEB24528) | human gut metagenome | reverse complement strand
TCAGGTTATCACCAATAATGACCTGCTCAACACCAGATTCAACCGTCTGAACAGCACTTTGAATTTTAGGAATCATGCCCCCAGTAATCACGCCTGAATCTATTTTTTTCTGAACATCCACAAGATTCAGATGCTCCAAAACTTGTCCATTCTCTAAAACACCCTTGACATCTGTCATAAGTATAAGTTTTTTGGCACCTAGACTAATTGCCACAGCTCTAGCAAGGTAATCCGCATTGATATTGAGCAAATCTCCCTGCTCACTATAGCCCAAGCTAGGAATCAAGGGAATCTTGCCTTGAGAAAGGAGTGCTACTAAGGTCTGATTGGTGATGTTTTTGACTTCACCCACAAAGCCATAGGTCTCTTGATCTAAGAAATCAGCATGGACAAGGTCTGGCAATTCATCAACAAGCTGATAAGCTGGCAAACCCGCCTGTGTTAACTGACCTGCCAAGTTTTTCCCAACTATGTCAACCAAAGCTTCTTTAATCAAGGCCATATCTGACTGACTCGTCACACGAAGACCATTTACCTTGTGAATTGGAATATGATTCTCCTCCATCAGCTGATTAATAGCAAAACCACCCCCATGGATGATGATTATTTTTTGACCAGCCTGCTGCCATTCTGACAGTTTGGCCAGTATCTCAGTAGTTAGCTGTTTACTGGCTACTCCACCAATCTTAATTACAATATATTCAGCAGTCATCAGTTAACTCCTTTTCCTTAGATAGTCTAAGTGTGATAGAGGGCATTAATCTTAACGTAATCGTAAGAAAGATCACACCCCCATGCGGTTCCCTTTTCATGTCCAGCATGAAGATCTACCGTAATGGTCACTTCATCCTCATGCATGATGTCTTTCATTTCCTCATCATCAAAGGTCACAGGACTAGAGGCAAGCATGACTGGCAGATCGCCAAGCATAATATCAACATTGTCCACAGGAACGTCCACACCGGCATAGCCAACAGCAGCTAGAATACGTCCCCAGTTAGGATCTTCACCAAAAATGGCTGTTTTAACTAAGCTTGAACCGACAACAGATTTTGCCATCATACGTGCATCAAGGGCATTAGGAGCATTGATCACATCAACTTGGATGAGCTTATTGGCACCTTCACCGTCCTTGGCAATTTTCTTAGCCAATTCTTGCATCACGAAATTAAGCATTTTTGAAAACTTATCAAATTCTGGTGTACCTGGCAGAATCTCTTCATTGAGCGTGCAACCATTTGACATGACAAGAACCATATCATTAGTTGATGTATCCCCATCAACTGTAATCTGGTTAAAGGTCTTTTCCACATTTTGACTTAAGGCCAATTGAAGGGTGTCACTAGAAATATTGGCATCACAAGTAATAAACCCAAGCATGGTTGCCATATTAGGATGAATCATGCCCGAACCCTTAGCAACGCCTGCCATAGTAACCACATCACGACCAAAAGTCTCCGTCACAGCAATGGTCTTAGTCGCTGTGTCAGTCGTCAAAATTGCCTTAGCAAAGTCATCAGCATTCCCATTGACCACCAACTTGGAAAGGCCATTTTTCAAGGTATCCATTGGTAGCAACTCACCGATAACCCCTGTAGAAGCCACACCAACCAAATCTGGTTCAACACCTAACTTTTCAGCGGTCCACTCCTGCATGGTGTAAGCATCCTCCAATCCTTGAGTCCCTGTACAAGAATTGGCTACACCTGAGTTAACAACGATGGCCTTCATTTTCCCAGCCTTTTTAACTGAGGTCTTGGTCACAATCAAAGGAGCTGCGATAACCTTATTAGTCGTGTAAACCCCTGCCACACTGGCTGGTTTTTCAGAGACAATCCAACCAAAATCCATTTTTCTCTTTTTAAATCCTGCATGTAGCCCATCTGCTGAGAATCCCAACGGGCTGGCAATTGTTCCTTCAATGACTTTCATATTTTTTCTCCTAACTCTATGCTTACATCTACAAGTATGATGGTGTCAGAAGCAAACCTTCTGTCTCATCCCACCCCTGCATGAGGTTGAGATTTTGAACCGCTTGACCAGCAGCACCCTTGATCAAATTATCAATGACCGAAATAACTGTCAGAACATTGTTTTTCTCATTATAGGCAAAGCCGATGTCTGTAAAATTCGATCCAATAACATTGTGTAGTTCTGGCAAACTGTCTTGCACACGTACAAAAGGTTTATCATCATAAGCCTTTGTGAATGCTGAAGCTACATCAGCTACAGTCACGCCCTTCTTCAACTTACAATAAACCGTAGCCATGATTCCACGATTAACGGGTAAAAGCGACGTTGAAAACTGAATCTCAGGCATTTCCGGATTAAAGACCTGCAAGGTTTGAACAATCTCTGGAATATGCTGATGATGATTGAGTTTATAAGTCACGTAATTATCGTGAACATTGACAAAATGACTAGACTCACTCAAAGCCTTACCCGCACCAGTTAAACCAGACTTAGCATCCACAATGACACTCTCCGTCTCAATCAAACTAACTGCCACCAAAGGAATCAAAGCTAACTCTGTCGCTGTCGCATAGCATCCAGGATTGGCAATAAATTTCTTATCCTTCACATCTGCATATTCTGATAATGCGTATGCAAATTTATTCAAAACACTCTGCTTAGCAGGTGATTTTTTATACCATTCTTGATAAACATCTGCTGGCAAGCGATGATCACCAGACAAATCAATAATAGGAAAATCAGCCAGAACAAATTCCTCTACTAGCGAGCTAGCGACTCCTGAAGGTGTGGCAAAGAAAACCAAATCCGCCTTTTGCATAATCTTTTCCGCATCGTAAGCTTCAATTTCTAAGTCACAAACACCTGTCAGATAGGGATACACATCAGACAATCGTCGGCCCACTTCCTTGGTTGCGTGAATAGAAACAAGTTCCACTTTTTTATGATTATTCAAAATTTTAACTAACTCTAAACCACTATAACCAGTGATACCAACGATTGAAATTTTCATTTATGCACTCCTTTTGAATAAATATGTGATTAGTTTATTGTATTTTTATTCATTTGTCAAGAAAAAATTGAAATTAACATGAAAAAAACAAGCAGTCTTTTTCAACTACTTGTTTCATGATTGTTATCTAGTTATTAAATAATTGCAAGTCGGCAATACGATTGACTGCTTCGACCAGACGTTCTGGCTCTACCAAAAGCCCAATACGAACATAAGCATCTCCTGCAGGACCAAATCCTTTACCTGGTGCCACAGCAACATGGGTTTTCTCAAGCAAAAGATCCGCAAAACTCTCACTAGTGTAACCCTCTGGTACAGGCATCCAAGCATAGAAAGAACCTTTGGATGGAAAGGCCTTCCAGCCAATCTTAGCAGCTGCCTGGATAAAAGCATCTCGGCGGCTATCATAAGTCGCATTCAGTTGAGCAACAGCCTCCTCAGATTTAGGATCTAAGAGGGCTGCAATCCCAGCCTCCTGCAAGGCAGGAAAAATTCCCACAAAAAGATGGTCTTGAATCAGATTTAAGGCTTCAATCATTTGGTCATTCCCAGCAGCAAAGGCCAAACGCCAACCAGCCATATTGAAGGTTTTCGAGAAAGTATAGAACTCAATGCCCACATCTTTAGCACCAGGTGTTGATAAGAAGCTAGGATTCTCATAGCCTCGATAGCCCAAAGCTCCGTAAGCCAAATCACTCACCACACCAACTTCGTAGGTCTTAGCCCAGGCAACCAACTTTTCATAAAAGGCCTTAGTCGCCACAGCACCCGTAGGATTATTTGGATAATTGATATAGATAAACTTAGCACGCCGAGCTGTCTCTTCAGGAATGGCATCCAAATCTGGCAAGAAATTATTTTCAGCCGTCAAAGGAAAGGTCTCATAGGCTACACGTCCTAGACTCACTCCTGATAAATAATCAGGATATCCTGGGTCAGGTAGGAGCAGGAAGTCACCTGGATTCATCAAAGCTAGGGGCAATTCCACAAGCCCAATTTTAGCACCTCCCATGACACAAATCTCACGCTCCGCATCCAAATCGACCCCATAATGTTTCTTGTAAAAACTAGCAGCAGCTTCCTTAAAAGGACGATTGCCTCGAAACTGTGAATACTTATGGCTAGCAGGATTTTTCGCTGAGGTACAAAGCGCCTCAACAATATGGTCATAGGTTGGTTGGTCTGGATTGCCCTGACCGAGATTGATAACATCTGCTCCTTCCGCCACCTTGGCATTAACTTTAGCAACCAAACCTGCAAAAAACTGTTCTGGCAATGCCTTCAATAAGTCAGATTCTTCAAATAACATAAACGCTCCTTAATGATACAAGTCCGTGCGACGATCCTCAAAAACAGGAATCTGACCTCGAACCTTATCTACCTCTTCAAGATTAATATCAGCCGTAAAAACGCCCTCCTCATGCTCCTTGGTTTGTAAGACCACATTTCCAAGTGGATCTATAACCATAGAATGTCCTGAAAAGATATCGTTCGGTCCTGCTCCAACACGATTGACAGCAACTACAAAAGCTTGATTTTCAACTGCACGCGCCTTTAACAAAATCTCCCATTGCTGCACTCGAGGTTCCGGCCACTGCGCTACCACAAAAAGCACCTTGGCCCCTTGTGCCATATGTGTTCGCACCCATTCAGGAAAACGGATATCATAACAAATGACACTGGCAGCTATCACACCATCAAGCTCAAAAACAGACTCATTCGACCCACCAGACATGTACTGGTCCTCTGCCATAAGGCCAAAGAGATGGACCTTGCTATAGGTATTGATTAAGTCCCCAGACTTATTGTAGACATAGGTCGTGTTGTAGAATTTGCCGTCTTTCTCAATAGCAACAGACCCTCCAATAATAGCTACAGCATGTTTCCTAGCAAAATGAGACAAGAGTTCTTGAGAGTCCAATCCATACTTATCCGCAAGCCCATCAAGTTCATTTAAAGCATAGCCTGTATTCCACATTTCAGGAAGCACAATAACATCAGGATTGTCATCAAGCGCCCTCTCCAGCATCTCTATGACGTGTTTTTTATTTTCCACAGGTTGTCCGTGAACGACATCCATCTGTACCAACGCAATTTTCATAATAACCTCGATTCTATATTAACCATTATAGCACTCCAAAAGACGTCACAAAAATTGAAAAATTCAATCTCATGATAAAGAAAGGCTATCAAAAAAGGCTGGACATAATGTCCAACCTAATCATTATTACACTAAGCAATATCAACGTAACGACGAGCACCGCTCACTGTCATGTATGAAAGCCATGTGTGACCGTCCGCTGTCAAAACCTTATCGTAGTTAACACTCATACCCTTGTCATAGTAGGCCAATTCTGGACTTGAAACTTTAGCTTCTGCCTTGATTGACGCACGACCTGTGAAGGTATAATGACCTGACTCTGGGAGACTTGGTTTCGCAGCTGGTTTGCTTGCTTCTGGCTTAGCTGCTGCAATATCAACATAACGACGAGCACCACTTGTTGTCACGTATGAAAGCCATTGACGACCATCGGCTGTCAAAACCTTGTCGTAGTTAACGCTCATACCCTTATCATAGTAGGCCAACTCTGGGCTTGAAACCTTAGCTTCTGCCTTAATTGACGCACGACCTGTGAAGGTATAAGTGCCTGATTCTGGCAGACTTGGTTGGTCCGCTGGTTTAGCAACCGGTTTAACTTCTGGCTGACTTGCTGGCTTAGACTCTGCCTTGGCTGCTGCAATATCAACATAGCGACGGGCACCGCTTGCTGTCATGTATGAAAGCCATTGACGACCATCAGCTGTCAAAACTTTATCATAGTTAACGCTCATACCCTTGTCATAATAAGCTAATTCTGGGCTTGAAACTTTAGCTTCTGCCTTAATTGACGCACGACCTGTGAAGGTATAAGTGCCTGTCGCTGGAAGACTTGGTTGGTCCGCTGGTTTAGCAACCGGTTTAACTTCTGGTTTAGTTTCTGTAGCTTTAACTGTTGCAATATCAACGTAACGACGAGCACCACTTGCTGTCATGTATGAAAGCCATTGATGACCATCGGCTGTCAAAACTTTGTCATAGTTAACACTCATGCCCTTATCATAGTAGGCCAACTCTGGGCTTGAAACCTTAGCTTCTGCCTTGATTGACGCACGACCTGTGAAGGTATAAGTGCCTGTCGCTGGAAGGTTGATGGCACCTGTAGTGGCTGGTTTGCTTTCAGCAGGCTTGCTGCTAGTAGCATAATCGCCACCTTCGATACCAAAGTACTCTTCCAAGCTCAATCCTGAATCGTGGATGTCTTTAGCTTCTTTACCCACATAGCGGATGTGCCATGCTTCTGGCATGTAGCCAGTTGAAGCTTCTTTGCCTGCTTGGAAACGCACGATAAAGCCATAGTTATGTGCATTGTCTTTAAGCCATTGACTAGCTCGTGCATCCTCAAGCAAGTTACCAGACTTATCAGTCAAGTCAAAGACCAAACCAGTTTGGTGTTCGCTGAACCCAGGACGAGCTGAGTAACGGTCCGCAGCTGCTTGACCATCACGGCTTACGTAGTTGTCGTAAAGAGTCTTTTGATAATCGTAAGAACGGAAACCACTGTATGAACGTCCAACATTCAACCCTTGATTAATCATATCATCACGAAGTCGAACAAAAGCTGCCTTAGCTGTAGGATTTTCACCTGGATTGTAGTCCTTAGAAAGACCATGCTTCTTATTGACAATGATAATATCATCGTATTTACCACGAACACTGTAGTAAGAACCGTTATTGGTCAATTTCCCTGTCACTTGAGTTTCAGTGATTTGAGGGACTGTAGCTGTAGTTTCGGTAATATAAGTTCGTTTACCATCCAACATATAGTAAAGATGCACAGAATAGGTACCAGCATCGCCCTTGTGGCTGGCTTTATCTACATGAACCTTGTAGCTACCATCTGACTGTTTATCAGCATGATACCAAGTGAGGTCATCTTGACCATCTTTATCTGACCAAATTGGAACACGAACTTCTTGGACTGCCTTGCCACCACCTGAAACATTAGTTACGACAACATCAAAGCCATTAGAGGTTTGATTGGTAATCGTCAATTTTCCTGTTACTTGAGATTCAGGGACTGTAGCTGTAGTTTCGGTAATATAAGTTCGCTTACCATCCAACATATAGTAAAGATGCACAGAATAGGTACCAGCATCGCCCTTGTGGCTGGCTTTATCTACATGAACCTTATAGCTACCGTCTGATTGTTTATCGGCATGATACCAAGTAAGGTCGTCTTGACCATCTTTATTTGACCAGATTGGGACACGGACTTCCTGAACTGTCTTGCCACCACCTGAAACATTGGTTACGACAACATCAAATCCATTAGAGGTTTGGTTGTTGATGGTAAGGTTACCAGAAACACGGTTTTCTTGTGGTTTAGACTCAGTAGCTTTCAAGGTCGCAATATCCACATAACGACGTGTACCACTGTAACTGATGTAAGAAATCCATTGATGGTTATCCGCAGTCAAGACCTTGTCATAGTTCACTTTGTAGCCTTTTTCCAAGGTATAAAGTGTTTCTGCAGAAGCTTTAGGTTCGTTTTTAACATTCAAGCTACGTGTCACATTATAAGTGCCGCTTGCTGGAAGCTTTTCAGCACCAGTAGTTTCTGGTTTTGCTTGATTAGTCTCTGTTGGTTTAACAGTTGGTGTTTCAGCTTTGGCAGGTGTCAAAGTCGCAATATCTGCATAATAGCGAACATAGTCATACCCAAGGTAAGAAATCCATTGGTGATTATCCGCAGTCAAAACTTTGTCATAGATAACATGGTCACCCTTACTGAAAACAAAAGTAGGTTTGAGGTCTGCTTTTGGTTCTTTCTTAATATCTGTGTCACGTGTAAAGTAGAAAGTTCCTGTCGCTGGGATGTTCAAAGCACCTGTTGTAGCTTGAGTGCCATTAGAAGTCTTACCATCCCCATTACCACTATTACCGTTACCACTACCAGCTGCCACTGGTTTCACTGGCGCATAACGACGCACGCCAGAGTATGATTTGTAGCTAATCCATTGATAGCCGTCAGCTGTCACGACTTGATCGTAAAGGACGCTGTCTCCTGGATTTACATAAAATTCAGCCTTGGCAGACACCTTAGGTTGATTCTTAATCTCTGTACGTTCCTTGTAGACATAAGTTCCTTGGCTTGGAAGGTCGCTGTCTGTAGTTGTAGCTGGTTGGCTCACCAAACTAGTATTGACAGCTGCTCTCGTTAAGGCAGATACATCAAGGTTAGTGGCTGTTTCAGATGAAGCAGTTGTGTTCCTTGTCGCTTCTGAGCTAGCAGTTGTTGATTCAGAAGTTTTATCTGCTGCTTGTGAGGTACTAGCACTCACTTCACTTCTAGCCTCGCTAGTGGCAGTTTCACTAGCGGTTTGGCTAGTTGTTGAAACTTGGCTAGCTTTCTCGCTTGATGCTACCCCATCGGTCGCTACACCACTGAAAATATCAGCTGCTGTCACAGCATCACTATCTGAGGTAGCACGCAAAGTGGCATCTGAAGGTGTTGAAACTTCATGATGCTCATCAGCCAAAGCTTGACCTGCAAAGACCAAACTAGCTCCTAAAAGGACTGATGCTGCCCCAAATGAATATTTACGAATGGAAAAACGTTGTTGTTCGTGTAAAAATTTTTCTCGTTTCATATCAATTATTCTCTCTATCGAATTGATGTTACTGTTTGATTGTAACACTCAGTGACAAATATTACAAGTATTTTACAGATCGTTACTAAATATTTCTCACTTGTCCATTAGTATACCAAATTTATTTGACTTGTTCACACTTAAATCATAAACTGTCCAATTTTTGTCATAATCGAAAGTCGAAGCAAGCCATACTTATTTATTCGCAATTTTGTTAGAAAAAAGTGAAGGAAAATATAAAAGATCACTATTAAAATAGCAATCTTTTTTCATGTTAATTGCGATAAAATGGATAATTTTCTGCATCATCACTTTGACCAATAACAAGATGGTCTGAATCGCCATTACCAGTTCCAGGAATAGCCCAAAAAGCTGCGCTATCAATATCAGAAGCAATTGTTCCTGAAAAATTTCCATTATTTAAATGTCCAGAATAGAGATGATAAGTATAACCACTCCCATTTTGTACTGTGCCATCTGGTGAAATTGTAACAAATTCTCCTCGAGAGTTTGTCCAAGTACCAGCGATTGAACTATAATCACCTGAACTTAGTTGCTTCCCATTAAACGATGATGATGATTGTGTTTCTTCTCCTGTTTTTTCTTTTGTAGGCTCAGAAACTCCTCCTGAAGATAAGACCGTTTCATCAGTGTCTTTAGTTGCAGAATCTTTGGCAACAGAAGACTCACTAACCTCAACTGTTTCATCTTTTGTGTCTTCATTTTTTACATGCGGGTTTGAATTTTTCTTATCCTTCTTAACAGCCTTACTTGAGCTTGAAGATGACTTCTTAACCGTTTTGACTGGACTGCTACTTGTGCTAACACGCGCTGACTCATGACTATTAAACTTAGTCACTAAGAAGACAGCGAGGATAACTACAATAAGAGCTAATACGATACCAATGAGTTTACTTGTATTTTTCATGAGTGATGTTCCTTTTCTGATAATTTACTAGGTTATTATAATATATAGACAGCTAAATGTTTCATTGAAGTCATAAACGGTGGTTTTTTCGTCACAATCAAACCACATCTTCTATTTTTAGTGTCTGTTTAAAACGATAGTCTTTAGATTGTGTTGACAAAGAACAATTAGGGTACTTCCCTAAAATCCCTCGAACAGTGGACAGACCTATACCGCGGCCCTCTCCTTTACTTGAGCGACCAAGTTTAAAGATACCGACTGTATTGATAGATTCTTGAGCAATGGTATTCTCTACTATTACCACCTTTGTCCCACCACTGATAAGAGCAATGTTCACTTCTTTAGCACTGCTATCCAGACTAGCTTCAATAGCATTATCCAAAAAAATAGACAACACTGTTATGAAATCCAACAATTCCATCCTTGATACCTCAAAGACGTCGCTGACCTCAAGGTGAATGGTAATAGACTGTCCCTGTGCTTCCAAAATTTTACTAGCCAGGACACCTTTAACAGCTTCATCTTTAATATTAATCAAGTTGGCAATTTCGTACTGTTTTCCTTCAATCCGAGTCTTTGTTTTTTCAAGGATGTTATCGTAGATATCGGAAATAATAGCCATATCCTTGGAGTCAATGCCATATTTGATACTAGACAAGACATTTAGGTAATCGTGCCTGAAGCGACGAAGATCCGTATAGAGTTGCTCGATTTGTTGACTATAATGAGCCAAATCACTCATTTGCCTATCTTTTTGGAGTAGGACTTCTTCTTTTAGTCTCTCACTGAAGGTCGCATTGATATAAACAAGGGTCGCAAGAAAGAGTAAAGCATAGGTCACCACGAGATAAACATGCCAATCTCTTCCTCCAGGGCTCTGTTGCACAAAAAAGGTAATATATTGGAGAAGGAGGGCATAAGATAACATTGATATATCTATAAGTAATAAAAAGTACTTTGAAAATGACTTTCGAAAACCATAGTTCAATGCTTTGAAATCCACTTTTAAGGTCTTAATGATTAACCAAAACACAGGAAAGACTAGCAACTCAATGACAAGGTTTAAATGAAAATGGTTAAGTACAATCAGATAATGACGATTGATGACCAAGGCAATCCCATAAATAATAAGATTGTGAACAAGACTTTCTATGATGATTGGAAACAAGCCATAGAAAATATCTAATAACCTATTGCCATAACGATTTCTGTAGAGGGAATAAACAACCAAGAAGGCATGCCCTAAAACATAGGATAGTGCTGGAAAAAGCACAAACAAAAATCGGATAATCAAGGGGATGATAATATACCATCTTAGCTTTATCTTCTCGGAGGTAATGTATTGATAAATGAGAATAAAGAGGATAATCTCCGCTAAAAAATCTAGATTATCCAACAAAAAATTGATTGCTGTCATAGGCTGATTCTCTCAAGCAATTTCTTTAGTTTCAACTTTGAAACATAGCAAACGCCACCATTTTCAAAATAGACTGTCCCCGTACTTTTATCTAATTTGATGATATTTTCTGGGTTGATAAGGAAAGATTTGTGGCATTTAAACAGTCTAGGGTCACTCTTTTCGATTTGTGAGAGACTGCCATAAAACTCAATCTGCTCCTCTTTGGTATAAAGGATAACCTTGTGAACAATGTCTGATGTCTCAAAGTATAAGATATCATGAAAGGGAACCTGAATAACGGTCTTAGCATTCTCAATCCGAAAAGCATCTTCTGGATTCTGACTCTGTGTCTTTTTGCAGGTTAATAAGATAACACTTTCCACACGCTTTTGAAAGTCCTCACCCTCCAAAGACTTATCAATAAAGTCTAGAGCTGCCAGTTGGTATTGAAAAGTCAAGGGAAGATACTCTGAATGGGTCGTGAAGAAAACAATATTGGCATAGGGATCATTCCTGCGAATCTGCTTAGCCACTTCCAAACCTTTTTTAGTATCGTCTTTAATTTGAATGTCCAAGAAAAAGAGCTGATGAGACCCTCGCTCGGTAATAGACTCTAACAGTTGATTGGGTTTGTCAAAAACCTCAAAGTCCCCCACTTTAATATTATTTTTCTTAAGAATCGTATGAATAACCTCTTCAATACGATTTTGTTGGATAAAATGATCCTCTAAAACATAGATGTTAAGCATGGCATAACTTCCTTTAGCATAATCTTAAGAGAATTTCTAAGTTAGAGCATTTCTTTAATAAATGAACCTCTCTTATTTATTTAAAATGAGATTTTTTGTTCTCTTTACCTATTTTACATTTTTATTACAAAAAAAACAATGGTTTGTAACATTTTTTTGCTTCAATCAACTAAAAAAACACCCCACAAAGTTAGATTTTATCTGTCTAACTTTTGGGGTGCAGTTCATAAATAGCAATCTTTTTCGTACTAGTTACGATAATAAGGGACACCTTCAGCAGTTTGGTCCTGACCAATAACAAGGTAATCAGAGCCGTTACTACCTCCAGAAATCGCTCTCAATGCAGCTGAGCTTGTATCTGAGAAAACTCCTGCATAGAAAATATTATCTGAAACTCTTTGAGGCTTCAATTGAGCAGTATAACCTGTTGAGTTTTTAATAATTGTACCATCAGCATTAATTGTAACTGATTCACCATTCGCGTTAGTCCAAGTTCCCACAAGAGAGCTAATATCACCATTGTCAAGGGCACCAAAGTCAAGCGATGATTGACTATTATTTGTGTTCTTTTCAGATTTAACCTTGTCTGTTCCAGCTGTTGCTTCAGCCACTTGTCCACCATCTGTAGCGCCTGCTTGAGCTTGTTCTTGAGAAGAAGCTTTAGGTGCTACTACTGAATCCTGATTGTCATTTTCTTCATTTGAAACTTCTGAAGATGATGATTGAGTTGATTTTTTATCCTTCTTAACAGCCTTACTTGAGCTTGAAGATGACTTCTTAACCGTTTTGACTGGACTGCTACTTGTGCTAACACGCGCTGACTCATGACTATTAAACTTAGTCACTAAGAAGACAGCGAGGATAACTACAATAAGAGCTAATACGATACCAATGAGTTTACTTGTATTTTTCATGAGTGATGTTCCTTTTCTGATAATTTACTAGGTTATTATAATATATAGACAGCTAAATGTTTCATTGAAGTCATAAACGGTCGTTTTTTCGTCATAATCAGAAAATAACATTTAAAATAAAAATACTATATACATCAAACTGCTATGGTTTTTGGAACAAGCATCTTAGCTACAATCTCTTTTTGTTTAGCTTTTGAAACCAAGCATGACTCTCCGTTTTCAAAATAAATAATACCTAACTCTTTGTCCAATCTCACAATGTTTTCGGGATTTACAACAAATGATTTATGGCATTTATATAGTCTGCAATCTTGTTTCACAATTTCTGACAATTGACCATAGAACTCGATCTGCTCTTCCGTTGTATGAAGAATCACCTTATGAACTGTTGGAGATGTTTCAAAATAAAGAATCTTATGAAAAGGAACTTGTATAGTTGCATTCTTTGTATCCACCGTAAAAGCACACTCTATTTGGCTAAGACCATTTTTAGAAAGTGCTAATCCAATATCAGAAATAATCCTATCTTCATATTCATTATCAGGCAAATTCTTATCAATAAAATCAAGTGCAGCTAAGCGATACTGAAAGGTTGAAGGTAGGAGTTCGGGATGTGCTGTGATGAAAACAATACTTGCATACGGATCTCGCTCACGAATCTGTTGAGCAACCAATATTCCTCCTTCGACATCACTGTCAGATCCAATATCTAGAAAAAACAGTAAATGCGAGCCCCTTTCCGTAATACGCTCTAATAATTGATTGGGTTTATCGTATAAATCAACCTTCCCAATTCTTAAAATATATATTTGTTTAGACTTGTGGATGGCATCCTCAAGACGAGCTTGTTGAAAATAATCTTCTTCTAAAACAAAAATATCTAACATGCTCAATACCTCCGTTTTATAACATTTCCTTTCAATAACTTGATGAATTAGCTACTTATAGAACGAATCCTATACTTTCATTTTGATTCTACAACTTTCGCTAATTTACGGCAAATATTTTCAAAACATATTGAACAATATATTTATTCAACTCTTGAAACTAAAAAACACCACCCTCACAAGAGAGTGATGTTACAACTCTTAAGAAATATCCACGTAGCGTCTTGCACCGCTATAGGTTACATAAGACAACCAGGTGTGGCCATCGGCTGTAAGGACCTTGTCATAGCGAACGGACATGCCTTTATCATAGTAGGCTAACTCTGGACTAGCAACACTTGGTTGAGCCTTGATAGAGCTAGGTTTTGTAAAGGTATAAGTACCAGTCGCAGCTAGGCTTGGACTTGTTGGTTGAGCAACTGCTGTTGCCTTACCATCAATGGCAATGTAACGACGGTTGCCTCCATGACTAACATAAGAGAGCCATGTGTGACCATCTGCAGTCACCAATCTGTCATAGTTAACGGACATACCAGCATCATAGTAGGCCAACTCTGGACTTGCCACACTTGGTTCTGCTTTAATGCTAGAGCGTTCCTTGAAAGTATAGGTACCAGATGATGGTGTGCTTGGTTGAACAGGTTGTTCTACAGGTTTAGTCACACTCGTTGGTGCGATAGCCACATAGAAACGATGTCCTGAATAGCTGAGGTAAGAAAGCCATGTATAGCCGTCATTATTGACAACCTTGTCATAGTTGACTGACATGCCTGAATCGTAGTAGCTAACATCTGGGTTGGCTACCAAAGGTTGAGTCTTGATGCCAGTTCGAGCGGTAAAGGTATATGAACCTGAAGCTGGAAGGTTGTGACGGGTTGCATTTTGAACTGGAACAGTTGTACTAGTGCCTCCGATACCTACCATCTTACCATCTTGAACATAGTAGAGATGGACAATGTATTCGCCTGCTTCGGCCTTATGGTCACTAACATTGATGCGAACCTTGTAGCTACCATCACTTTGTCTGCTAGCTTGATGCCATACAAGGTCATCTTGGCCGTCTTTGGATGTCCAAACTGGAACACTCACGCCTTGGATAGCCTTGTCACCACCAGAAACATTAGTGATATGAACATCGAAACCGAGGTTAGAGAGGTTTTCAATATTGATAGTACCACTTGGTTTGCTTTCTTGTTGAGCAAGTTTTGCCACAGCTACATAACGGCGGTTGCCATTGTAGCTAAGGTAAGAAAGCCATTGATAACCATCACCACTGACAATCTTATCGTAATTGACTGACATACCAGCATCGTAGTAGGCTAACTCTGGACTTGCCACACGAGGCTCTGCCTTAATGCTAGAGCGTTCTTTGAAGGTGTAAGTTCCTGCATCAGGAAGGCTATAGCTAGTAGTTGTATGCGTTTCTTCAACCTTGGCAGGAACTGTGTAAGCTGTGCCACCCACACCAACTAATTTACCATTAGTTTCAACATAGTAAAGATGAACATTGTAGAGACCACGTTCATTCTTATGGTCACTTAGACTGACGTTAACCTTGTAGTTACCGTTGTTAAGACGAGTCGCATTGTACCAAATGATATCATCTTGGCCATTCTTTTCAGACCAGATTGGAACAGATACCCCGAGGACACCGTTTTGGTCTGAAACATTACTGATAACTACACTAAAGTCACCATTGTCATGACTTTCAATAGCGATATCGCCTCTTGGTTTAGCTACAGCCTCTGCAACAGCACCTAGGTCGACATAACGACGAGTACCACTGTACGAAGTGTAAGAAATCCAACGGTGGTTGTCAGCAAGCAAAGATCTATCGTAGTTGACTGACATGCCTGGATCAAAATTGAACTCAGTCTTGGCAGTCAAGCTAGGTTGGTTCTTCACATCTGCAGGTTTAGTAAAGTAATAAGTACCACGTTCAGGTATGACTTCATCTCTAGTTGCTTCAGTGGTGCTATTAGTGTTTTCAGCCTTCAATGCTGCGATATCAGCGTAGTAGCGTTCATAGTCGTAGCCAATGTAAGAAATCCATTGGTGATTATCTCTCTTCAAGACCTTGTCGTAGATAACATGGTCGCCTGCACTAAAGACGAAGGTAGGTTTGATATCCATGATTGGTGCAGTACGAATTTCTGTTGTGCGACGGAAATAATAGGTACCGTTTGATGGGATATCAAGAGAACCATCAGCAGTCACTGGACCATCCACACCAGGTTGAGGAGTATCCACAGCTTCACGGTCAGTACCTCTAACTTCTGCTACTTCTGAAGTTGCTGAACGGTTAGTCTCACTTGCTGCTTCAGAGCTAGCTACTGATGACACTTCAGAACGTGGACTAGCCACTTCTGATCTAGAAACAGAAGCGACAGCAGATGCAGAATGAGCAACCTCTGCCGGTACTTCCAAAGAAGCAGCCTCGCTAGCCACTACACTACTAGCTTCAGAAGAAGCAACTTCACTGCTAGCAAGCTTAGGTCTTGGCGCTTCAGATCTTGAAGCTGGTTGATTGAGGACATCGGTAACAGCTTCTGAAGTTGCCTGGTCGATTTGAAGTGGTTCAGAATTATTTACAAAAACTTCATAGTCCTTGTTGGAACTTGCACTGTTAGCTTGTTCCTGAGCCAAAGCATGTCCACCAAGCATTAAGCTCGCACCAATTAAGACTGATGCAGCTCCAAAAGAATATTTACGTATTGAGTAACGTTGACGTTCCTTAAAAACATATGCCTTTCTCATTTTGATCACTCTCACTTTCTAGGCTGTTTGATAAAAATTGGCACCGTTTTCACACTTCTATTATACCCCTTTGAAATATTTTTTACAATTATTTCAATATTATTACTAAACTTTTTAAAGAAAAAAAGATAGGATTTTCATCCTACCTTTTCAAGTTTCTTTTATTGTATCACATCTTAAAGCTGTTCTGCTACTGCTGAAAGAAGATCTTGGATACCATTGGCATCGCTACCACCGGCCATGGCCATATCTGGTTTACCACCACCACGACCTGATACGATTGGTGCGAGAACCTTGATGACATTACCTGCGTGAACATCTTTAGACTTGCTTGCTACAAGGACATTAACTTTTTCACCAATGTGAGCTGCAAGGACAAGGACGTCAGAGTAGTCTGCTTGTTTCCATTGGTCAGCAAAGGTACGAAGGGCACCTGCATCAGAAACTTCCACTTGGCTAGCGATGTAACGAACACCGTTAGCTTCTTTAACGTCTTTGAAGACATCACCAGCTGCTGCAGCTGCTGCTTTTTCTTTAAGAGCAGCATTTTCTTTTTGAAGAGCATGCAACTGCTCTTGAAGGCTAGCAACCTTGTTAGGTACTTCTTTCAATTGTGGTGCCTTAAGTGTTGCTGCGATTGCTTTAAGGGCATCTTCTTCTTCACGGTAAGCAAGGTAAGCTTCACGTGATGTCACTGCCAAGATACGACGTGTTCCTGAACCGATACCTTCTTCTTTGACAATCTTGAACATACCGATTTCAGCAGTGTTGGCAACGTGCGTACCACCACAAAGCTCAACAGAGTAATCACCGATTGAAACGACACGAACATTCTTACCATATTTTTCACCAAAGAGGGCCATAGCTCCCATTGATTTAGCAGTGTCAATGTCTGTTTCAATAGTTGTTACTGGAGTGGCTTTCCAGATTTCTTCGTTGACTTGTTCTTCGATAGCACGCAATTCTTCTGGAGTTACAGCCTCAAAGTGAGTGAAGTCGAAACGCAAGAATTCTTGTTCATTAAGAGAACCAGCTTGAACAGCATGATCACCAACGATATTATGAAGGGCAGCATGCAAGAGGTGAGTCGCTGTGTGGTTCTTCATAACACGGTGACGACGTGTGTGGTCAATTTCAAGTTTGTAGTTAGCACCTACAACAAGTTCACCTTCAACCTCAACAGTGTGAAGGGCTTGTCCATTTGGCGCACGTTGAACGTCAACAACACGCGCAACGACTGTACCAGCTGCATCTGAGATCGTACCGTGGTCTGCTACTTGTCCACCCATTTCAGCGTAGAATGGTGTTTGTTCAAAGACAAGGAGTGCTTGACCAGAGTTAACACTATCATGACGAGCATCGTCAGCAACGATTACGCTCAAACGGCTTTCGGCAGTTTCAGCTTCATACAAGAACTCAGATGGTTCAGTGATATTAGCGAGGGTTTCATTTTGCATACCCATAGAACCACCTTTAACCACGCTAGCACGCGCACGTTCTTGTTGTTCTTTCATGGCAGCTTTGAAACCTTCATGGTCAATCTTGAAGCCTTCATCTTCAGCCAACTCTTCTGTCAATTCCACTGGGAATCCATAAGTATCGTAAAGTTTAAAGATATCTTTACCTTCAAGCGTATCTTTACCAGATTTCTTAAGGTTAGCAAGAAGCTCGTCAAGCATGCTTGAACCTGCATCGATGGTACGTGCAAAGGTTTCTTCTTCACGTTTAACAATCTTCTCGATAAAGTCTTTCTTCTCAAGAACTTCTGGGTAATAGCTTTCCATGATTTGACCAACAGTTGGGACAAGTTTGTACAAGAAAGCATCAGAAATACCCAGACGACGGCCATGCATTACCGCACGACGGAGAAGACGACGAAGGACATAACCACGACCTTCATTACCTGGAAGGGCACCATCACCAATGGCAAATGCCAATGAACGAATGTGGTCAGCAATGACCTTGAAGCTCATTGTGTCACCATCTGGATCGTAAGTTTTACCAGACATTTTTTCGATTTCACGAATGATTGGCATGAAGAGGTCTGTTTCAAAGTTTGTTTTAGCCCCTTGCATTACGGCTACAAGACGTTCAAGACCTGCGCCCGTATCAATGTTTTTATTAGGAAGTTCCTTATATTCTGAACGTGGAACAGCTGGATCTGCATTGAATTGTGACAAAACGATGTTCCAAATTTCAATGTAACGGTCGTTTTCAATATCTTCTTCAAGCAAACGAATACCAATATTGTCAGGGTCAAATTCTTCTCCACGGTCAAAGAAGATTTCTGTATCTGGTCCTGAAGGTCCAGCACCGATTTCCCAGAAGTTATCTTCAATTGGAATCAAATGACTAGGTTCAACACCGCAAGCAATCCAACGGTTGTATGAATCTTTATCATCTGGATAGTAAGTCATGTAAAGTTTGTCTTTTGGAAAATCAAACCACTCTGGGCTTGTCAAAAGCTCATAACCCCATTCGATAGCTTCGTCACGGAAGTAGTCACCAACTGAGAAGTTACCAAGCATTTCAAACATTGTGTGGTGACGAGCTGTCTTACCAACGTTTTCGATATCATTGGTACGGATAGCCTTTTGTGAGTTGGTGATACGTGGATTTTCAGGAATCACAGAGCCATCAAAGTATTTTTTCAAAGTGGCAACCCCTGAGTTAATCCAAAGAAGGGTTGGATCGTTAACTGGAACCAAGTTAGCTGATGGTTCAACAGCGTGACCTTTTGATTTCCAGAAATCAAGCCACATTTGACGAATTTGTGCTGAAGTAAGTTGTTTCATTGTTTCTCCTTAATTAATTGTTTTTTATTTTGAGCTATTCTCGAGCATTTCCACATAGTCAATAGCGACACATAGGGAAATGGCTAAATCGGCATAAGTATTTTCATAAACGGTAACAGTATAGGTCGATGTTAGATGAAAGAGCTCCTTTTGAATCCTAGCAACTACCTGATCTTGACTATTAAGCAGTTGAAAATCCAGGTCCCAAATATTCCCCTCTATTCGCAAGCCAAGATTATCGACATCATACTTATCACGAAGAAAGGTTAATTTTTTACGAATGTAAAAACTCGAACCATCCTGTAAATCCACCGTAAATTTGGGTAAGAGACTAATAGGCTCCTTGGTGATATGACTGATCTCACGACCATCCTCGCCAAAAATCGTAAAGGTCTTTGGAATCTTAAAAAAGGATCCTTCAACCTGATAGGCAACTCTACCTTGATCATCCTTGATATCAAAGCGTTCACCACCCAATCGAAACTTCTGTTTGACAAAATAGGTTTTCATAAGCTACCTCCAATAATGTCATACATTCATTCAAAAAATACTAAAAGAATAAAAGACAAGGCCACTAAACGAAGGGCGACGTGAACCGCGGTACCACCTTCATTCAATGAACTTGTCATTCTTATTTGTCTTTAATTGTGAACTTTGAGTAGCAAGTAACCAGATTCGTCCATGGCTCGCAGCGACCGCCATTTTTCTGTATCAGAAGCGATGATTACCAATCTCAAAGGGATGGCCAAAAATTTCATAATGTTAGAACTTTTAGCCACTCTTCATTTTAACGTGTTTTAGGTCTTAGGTCAAGCTGATAATAGCATTATCAACTCTATCTTGTGATTTATTTGCTAGAGCTTGATGATGAACTTGATGAAGCCCCAGAACCAGTCACATACTGGTCAAGAATTGCGCTGAAGGCCTTGTCTACAACTTTAACATTGTATTTCTTAAGGACCTTAGCAATCACTGAGTTAGTGAAGTTAGTATCAGCTTTCTTACCATTGATGATAACCTTAGTCAAATCATCCTTATAGTTTTTCCAATCTGCATTTTTCTCAGATTTTGAAACAGTTTTGACGATGTAGTAAGTTGCAGCACCAGTTGAGCTGTTTGAAACAGTCACTACGTCAGAAACGGCATTAGCATCTTGTTTGAAGGCTGCTGTCAAAACATCTGCTGGGAAGTCTTGAGAAGCTGAGTTAACTGTCTTAGAAGTCACTTCCAAGCTGTTATCTTTAGCTACTTGTGAGAAATCTGCTCCTTCTGCCTTAGCTTCAGAGTCTACTTTATCTGCCACTGCTTTATCAGTAGTTGAAACCACTTGCACCTCTGTATTTGGTGTGTAGTTATCATAGGCAGCCTTGTAATTTGCTTCCGTCAAATCTTTTTGTGCGGCTTGGTTAACAGCGTACTCAACCAATTTTTGTGTACGGATTTGATTACGGTATGACTCTTCTGTTTGACCATAGGCTGCAAGTACTTGTGAGAATTGATCTCCGTATTGTTCTGAAGCTTGCTTATAAGCTTTGTCAACGTCTTCTTTGCTGACCTTGCTACCATATTCTTTTTCAAGAGCCTTTTGCAAAGTTGCACTCAAAACACTTTGTTGTGTTTGGCTGCTACCTTTAAGTGAATCAAAAACATCACCAACAGTAACAGTATCACCTTTCATAGATACCAAAGTTGTTTCTTCAGTTGTTTTGTTACCTAGAGAAACATACATAGCACCTGCACCAACGAGAGCTGAAACAGCTACAAGGGCAAGACCTCCAAGGAAGCGACCACCTGAGCTTGGTTTACCAGCATCACGTGTCTTTTTAGTTTTAGCACGTTTAGCTTTTTCTTTCGCTTTTTCACTGGCGAGGGCGATGCTTTCCTCTTCTTCTTTTTGGCGATCAAGATGCTCTTGTTCTGCGTCTTTGTCTGCTACAACCTCTTCAACAGTTTCTTCTGTTGACTCAAGGTTTTCATTTTCTTTAGCCATTCTATCTACTCCTTAAATTGTCAATATCTCTGTTATTATACCACACTTACTTAAATAATGCTTAATCTGGCAAGATAATATTTTCAGAATTTTTCCGAAGCATAAGAAGTCCGTCACTCATAGGGACCAAACTAGCAGTCAATCCAGGGTTATTTAATGTCGCATCAAAAAGGCGATGTAAACCACGGTAGATAGTACGTTGACCACGGCGAACCTCCATAATGTCTTTAGCAATATCTCCTCCTTGGAAGATATCATCAAAAACAATCACACCGCCAACCTTAAGACGTTTTAGGATTTCAGGCAGAAAGACGATATATTTAGACTTGGCTGAATCCATAAAGACAAAATCATAATCAGTGTCCAAATCTTGCAAGACTTCTGCTGCATCCCCCTCAACCAAGGTAATTTGTTTGCGGCTGTCATACTTGGCTAGATTTTCCTTGGCAAAGCCAATCATTTCTTCATTACGATCAACCGTCGTAATCTGAGCATCAGGTGCATACTCAGCCATAAGAAGGGCTGAAAAACCAATAGCTGTTCCTACCTCAAGGATTTTCTTAGGCTGCAAGGTCTGCAACAAAAATCGGAAATAAGCAACAACTTCGTGCTGGATAATTGGAATATTTTCCTTACGAGCAAAGGCCTCCAGCTCAGCCAAATGCCCTTTATTTTCCTGAAGATGCGTTCGCATGTAATCCACGATATCCTTGTTTACTACTGGGCGACGCATGTTGTGATTTGCGTTTTTACTATATGATTTAACCATGTGTTTTATTATATAAAAAATCCCTAGCGAGTGCTAGAGATTTTTCTTATCTATAAATCAAATCGTCATCATTAGGCTACTTGACGTAACCCCCTCTTTTTCAAGAGGTAAGCAATGACCAAAGCCACCACGTAAAGAGCGATGAAAACAAGCAAGGTCATCTGGTATGATTTTGTCAATTCGTAGGTTACCGACAAGAGCATTGGCCCCACTAAGGCCGCCATCGCCCAGGCAGTCAAAATATAACCATGAAGGGTAGCCAACTCCTTTGCCCCAAAGATATCGCTAAGGTAGGGAGGAATCAAGGAGAATCCTGCCCCGTAGCAAGTCATCAGAACAGCCATCGCAACCACAAAGACAAGTGGAACTTGCAGGACAATTAGGAGGATAGTCATAACGATATTAACCACAAAGAGGAGAATAAAGGTCTTCGGACGACCAATATAATCCGACAAGCCTGCCCACAGAAGGCGACCAAAACCATTAAAGATTCCCATAACACCTACAACAACCGCCGCTGATTCCGCTGACATCCCAACCATATCTTGAGCCATTGGAGAAATAGCAGAGACAAGGGCTAAGCCACATGAAATATTGATAAACAAGATAAGCCATAACCAGTAGAAAGTTGACGATTTCAGAGCTTCATTAGCCGTAACCCCTTTGCTCAAATCAGCAGCCTGACGGTTTGGACTCTTGTCAGCCAACAGTTGTGCTTCCTCTACACTTGGTCGTTTAATGAATTGTGAGACAAAAAGCATAACAACAAAATAAACGACTCCCAAGATATAAAAGGTCTGCTCAACACCACGTGCCTGAATCAGATATTGAGCAATGGGACTGGTTAACAGCGAGGCAAAGCCAAAGCCCATAATGGCAAGGCCAGTCGCAAGTCCACGCTTATCGGGAAACCACTTAATAATAGTTGAAACAGGCGTAATATAACCCACACCCAGTCCTAGACCACCAAGAATACCATAACCAAGATAAAGCATCCACAGCTCTCCATGAGCAATGGCAACTCCTGTCAGAATATTTCCCCCAGCATAGAGGACCGCCGACATACTTCCAGTCACTCTCGGACCAAATTTTTCAACCAGACGCCCCATGAAAGCTGCAGAAAGCCCTAGACAAAAGATAGCCAATGAAAAGGCAAAAGAAACTGAAGATTGATCCCAGCCAGTCTGGGCCATAATAGGATTACGATAGATACTCCAAGCATAGGTAGACCCCAACATGAGATGGAGTAAGACACCACACGTTGCTACAAGATAACGATTGGTTGTTTTCACAAAAACCTACTTTCTATTTCTGAACATTGTTCACTTATAAAACATAAAACGTTAGGTTTTTAGTCTATCATGAATATAAACTAGGGGCTATAAATATGCTCATTAACTCATTTCCAAATCAATTAGAGCTTTTATTTTAGTAAACGTTCGTTTTTTAGACATAAAAAGAATCATCCTGATTCAGAATGATTCTCTCTTATAGTGACTTATTTTTAAGAAAGGTGAACACCTTTTTCAACCAAGTCTTCCAATTCAACGAGACGGTCTTCAAAAACTTTGAAGGCAGCATCCAAGTAGTCGGTATTGGTCATATCAACACCAGCTTTCTTGATGACTTCCAAAGGATAGTCTGAGCTTCCCGCCTTAAGGTAAGTAAGGTAAGCTTCCTTATCTTCTTCAGTACCATGAACAATTTTTTCAGCCAAGTAGCTTGCTGCCGCAAACCCTGTAGCGTATTGGTAGACATAGTAATTCATGTAGAAATGCGGAATACGTTCCCACTCAAACTGAATTTCGTAGTTATCTTCAGCTTTAAGGTTATAGTATTTCTCATTGAGGTCTGCGTAAAGCTTATTCATGAAGTCCGCTGTCAAGATTTGACCAGATGCATCTGCCTCATGAATAGCATGTTCAAACTCGGCAAATTGTGTTTGACGGAAGACAGTTCCCTTGAAACCATCCAAATAGTGGTTAAGAATAGCAAAACGTGTCTTGTCATCTTTGACCTCTTTAAGAAGCGTTTCTGTCAAGATATTTTCATTGGTTGTAGACGCAATTTCCGCCAAGAAGATTGGGTAATCTCCGTAAACATATGGTTGAGTCTGACGTGTGAACGTTGAATGCAAACTATGACCAGTCTCGTGAACCAAGGTAAAGAGATTGTCCAAAGTGTCTTGCCAGTTCAAAAGCATGAAAGCATTGGTATCATAGGCACCACCTGAGTAAGCACCTGAACGTTTTCCTTTGTTAGGGTGAACGTCAATCCAACGTTCCGTAAAGGCTGCATGAACCCCTTTACTATACTCTTCACCAAAGATTGCCAAGACTTCTTCTGCTTTCTTGAGGGATTCTTCATAAGTAAGAGCAGTTTCAGTCTCAGAAAGTGGTGTATAAACATCATACATCTTAAGCTCGTCAAGCCCCAAGACCTTCTTACGCAAATCAAGGTAACGATGCAAAAGTGGCAAATGCTTGTTCACTGATTCCAAGAGTGAGTCATAAACACTCTCTGGAATAAAGTTAGCCGCAAGTGCTGCATGACGTGCTGAATTATAGTGACGAACTTTGGCTTGGTAATTGTGAACCTTGACAACGCCTTGGAGTGTTTGTGCATAAGTATGTTGGAACTGCTCATAAGTACCGTACATCGCTTCATAAGCTCCCTTACGAATGTCACGGTCCTTAGATTCCATGAGAGTGATAAAGTTACCATGTGTCAACTCAACCACATCCCCTTGACCATCTGATACCCATGGGAAGAGGATATCAGCATTATCCAAGACATTGAAGGTATCCGTTGGTCCATTGAAAATATCGCCGGCTGCTGCCAAGAGCTCTTCAGCTTCTTGGGAAAGAACATGGTCCTTGTTTGCCAAAAGGCGTTCGAAATAGTGGTCATAAAGTCCAAGACCTGGCTCTTGCTCTTTAAATTCAGCTAATTTCTTATCATCCAAGGCCATAAATTCAGGCTCAAAGTAAGCAAAGGCTTCACTCAACTGTGAGTAAAGGTTTGAGGCCTTAGCTTGGTACTCTTGGTAAAGCCCTACTGTTGTGTCTTGGTCATTTTTCATTGACGCATAGACATAGATTTTCTCCAAGCGACGCATAAGGCTCATATAAAGTTCTGTTGCCTCAAGCAAGTTCTTAGCAGAATCCAAGAGATGACCTGCATAAGCACTAGCCTTCTTCAAATCCTGAACAGTGCTTTCATATTCAGTCTCCCAATCTGCATCTGTCGCAAAAATGGTCGTCAAATCCCATGTGTATTTCTCTTCTAAATGAGCACGATTGTCTGACATAATATTCTCCTTAATTGTATCTATTCTTTACTATTTTAGCATAAAAGGTGGGAGGGTAGAGAGTTTGTCGATAAGAAAAATGCCTTTTTCGATAATATTGCTTAAAAAGCTTTTCAAAACCTTCAAGTGACTGTCTAATTTGTACAAACCCCTGCTTAGATTCAGGAAATCTTACTTGTGGGAAAAAATCCTGATCAGACAGGCATAATAAATTCATTCCATTAAGATAGGCTTCTTCCTGCCTTCTCATCCACCTTGGATTTTTCCCCATTAATTCTCGTTGAATCACGTGTGAGACCTTCTTTCGCTGAGTCACTTGATAGGTCTCAACCTGCTCTGCTTGATAAGGAAAACGTAAAACTGTCATGAGATTTTCGGTTAACGGCCAGGCCTTAGTTAAATAATAGACTTTCCCAAAAATATCCTCATAGATGAGATACTTAAGTCTAATTTCCTCACGCTTCCAATCAAGCTCCCATAGGTGAAATCCAATCTTAGCCGTAAAATAGAGAAAGTCCCGCTGTAGGTCTGTTAAACGTCCATTCAACCAGAGTTCCTCACCCAAAAGCCAACGCACTTCGTAACCTGCTTGGTGATAGGCACATGTCCTCTCTCTCAAACGTTGCTGAGATAACCGAGAACACTGAACTTCTAGAGCCAGGGAATCGCCAACAAATAAATCTGCAATTTGCCCCATCTCAGACAAAACCTTTTCAATACTTACTTTTTCACCATGATTAACCAAAGATTTATACAAAGCTGCCTTAAGGGATAAATGTTGGGCCGATTCATTCTCCGAGAAGAACTGACAATCTTGCAAAGACTTATGAGCAAAATGTGGACACATTACCTGGCCATGTTTCAGAAGGACAACTCCCTGGCAACCAGGACAGCTATAGGATTCCTTACGTTGCAAACTGGTTTCTAGAGCTGAAACGAGGTTTCCCTCCTGATTTCTTGCAATTAACATGACTCTCTCCTTCGTGCACTCTCTTACTTATTCGTAAAAGAATTCACAAAATAAAAAAACATCTAGATTACTCTAGATGCGTCCCCCATTCAAACTGAAACTTGCTCCCTGCTGTATGGAAACTTAGGTTTATAGGTGTATTGCTTACCTTGGGATACAAGTGCCGCTCAGTCCATTTGATCTCTTTTCAACAATCTCAATTCTTCAAGGAAAATCCCCCAATTTTCCTAGGAATCAGGATTTTGAAAACAGTTTCTATCCCACATAACCATTAAAAATAGCTAATGTAGCATAGACAGATGCTCTCACAAACATCTGGTCAAATTCCGTCACTGAAGCATCATCCCAATATGCTTTTCACCCTTTTATTCCTCAATCCCACTAAAAACTTAATCCTTGAGTTGATAATGAGATAAAACAATTTTTAGACTTTTACAAGTTAAAGTCTTTATTTACTAACATTGAACCACCATTTCCCTAGGTGCAGTTCAATACCAACAAACGC
>OGDF01002240.1_pt1 | contig 26671 bp, 21 predicted proteins | sample 1570141 | NCBI WGS metagenome assembly OGDF01 (sample SAMEA4370581, study PRJEB24528) | human gut metagenome | reverse complement strand
TACGCATGGTCATGTCGCCTTCGCTAAACATATACACCCATTTGTTTGCCATTTTACCATTTCCTCCTAAACTGTATTTGTCGCACGGGCTAACCCCGTTCAAGGTCGCTGCCCAGATTGCAGCCGACCGCACACTATTATTTTATACATAAATCAGAGAAGAGTCAAGTTAAAATTCCATTTTCTTCTCGAAATAGGAAACGAGATCCTCGATCTTCACTCTCTCCTGCTCCATGGTATCACGGTCACGGACGGTGACTGCTCCGTCAGTCTCGGAATCGAAATCGTAGGTCACGCAGAACGGAGTTCCGATCTCATCCTGACGACGGTAACGTTTTCCGATGTTTCCGCGGTCGTCATATTCGCAGTTCCATTTTTTGCTCAGGGTCTCAAATACTTTTCCTGCGCCCTCGTTGAGCTTCTTGGAAAGGGGAAGCACACCGATCTTCACAGGAGCCAGAGCCGGATGGAAATGAAGCACGGTTCTCACATCGCCGCCCTCCAGCTCTTCCTCGTCGTAAGCGCTGCAGAGGAAAGCCAGAACCACGCGGTCAGCTCCCAGAGAGGGCTCAATAACATAAGGAATGTATTTTTCCTTGGACTCATCGTCGAAGTAGCTCATATCCTGGCCGGATACGTTCTGATGCTGGGTCAGGTCGTAATCGGTACGGTCAGCGATGCCCCAGAGTTCTCCCCAACCAAACGGGAACAGGAACTCGATATCGGTGGTACCTTTGCTGTAGAAGCAGAGCTCCTCGGGAGAATGGTCGCGGGCACGCATCTCATCGTCTTTGATACCCAGATTCTTCAGCCAGTCAATGCAGAACTGACGCCAGTACTGGAACCAGTCAAGATCGGTTCCCGGTTTGCAGAAGAACTCCAGCTCCATCTGCTCGAACTCTCTGGAAGGGAACTTTCTTTCTGGAAGTTCTCTGTACGTTCTTGAAGTTTACGAAAATACCCTGTGCGGTTTCCGGACGGAGATATACGGTGTTCTTCGCATCCTCGGTGACACCCTGGAAGGTCTTGAACATCAGGTTGAACTGACGGATGTCTGTGAAATTGTGTTTGCCGCAAGAGGGGCAGGGAATCTTGTGCTCGTCGATAAAGCCTTTCATCTCGTCCTGGCTCCATGCATCCACGGAATTCTCCAGCTGGATATCATTGTCTGCACAGAAGTCCTCGATAAGCTTGTCTGCACGGAAACGCTCATGGCATTCCTTACAGTCCATCAGAGGATCGGAGAAGCCGCCCAGATGACCAGAAGCAACCCAGGTCTGGGGATTCATAAGAATCGCACAGTCCACACCTACATTGTAGGGATTTTCCATGATGAATTTTTTCCACCATGCGCGTTTTACGTTATTTTTCAACTCCACGCCCAGGTTTCCATAATCCCAGGTGTTTGCAAGTCCGCCGTAGATCTCGGAACCCGGATAAACAAAACCTCTGGATTTTGCAAGTGCCACGATTTTGTCCATTGTTTTTTCCATGTTTTATCAGTCTCCTTTATTCATATAAAATGTAAGCCAGTGCGGCTGTACTTCCTTCAGTTTCTTTCTCCTGGCCGCTGTTGACTGGGGAAAGAGAGATCGCGCCGTCGGCCGTGGTCTCCGGCTCTTCTGTCTCGCCGGCAGCCTCCGTTTCTGAAAGAACTCTTGCAGTTTTCTTTCCTGTGATCTCCACATTATCGCTGGCATAAACGATATTTCCGGGAACCGTCACAAGGATGGGCTCCGTCAGAATCACGATGCCATAGTTATAGCTGTTCAGGATGTCGTTTCCGGTCACATCCGTGGCCGTCACCTGTCCTTTTTCCACACTCTGGAATTTCCCGGCAAAATCATAGCCGGCCTGATAAGCCTCCAGCACGTCGCCGGTAAAGAGCGTCACGTTGTTGAATTTGGAATAATCGTCCCCCGTCGCATAGCTCATCGTAAGCTCCGCGTTCTGATCCTTCACCTCGAATTTCTTCTTCTTGACGTTTTCCGTGCCGCCGGCCGTATTATAATCCAGAATAGCCTGGTCGATGCTGGCTTCCAGTTCCTCTGAGCTGTAATAGTCCTTGTCAAAGGATTCTTTTACATAGGAAACCACCTGACCCTTATTATCCACCGAAATGGCTGTCTCCTCCGGTTCAAATTTTTCACAGCCGGAGAGCAGCCCCATTATGAGAACTGCCAGTCCCAGAACTTTTCCTTTTCTCATGGGAACCTCCTACATCTGCTTTGTCCGGAAATGCTTTTTTCACCTCTTCGGACTCATATAGCGTTTTATTTTACCACGGAATTTCCCGCTTGTAAAGCGGGTCCGTGAGCTAAATCAGCATCTCCAGGGAATGAAAGGTGTGGTCCACCCACTTCTTCCGGAACCGATCCATGATCCACTGGATTTCCTCCAGCACCTCCTCCGACACTGTAAAGGCAAAAAGCCGGTTCAAGGGGGCGCTGATGATGTACTGCATCGCGTAAACGGTGGAAGTCTCCACTCTCCTGCCCTCCCCGGGCGCACAGGTCTCACAGAGAAAGCCGTTTCTCCCTAAAGAAAAGCGGTTCAGATGCTCCGTGGTACCGCAGCAGGCACAGTGAAAAACCTCCGGATACTCGCCGTTTAAGACCAGAACCCGGAGCTCATAGACGTAACGCACCAGTTTTTTCGGCTGCTGCTTCCGGATCATGGCCCGGAGCGCCGCATAGAGAAGCTTCAAAAGCTCCGGCTCCCCTTCGCCCTCCCGGCTGTAATAATCCGCCAGCTCCAGAAAATAGAAACCGTACATGGCGGACTCGTAATCCTCGGTGATCTCCCGGAAATACTGCTGGATCTCCGCCTGCACCAGCCGGTAGGTTCCCCGGCCCTCGTAGCAGGAAAACTCTCCGAAGGCAAAAGGGCTGGCCGCCGCCAGAAGGGGGCTGTTCTGCCTCCGAACACCCTTGGCAAAGGCGGTGATCTTTCCACATTCCTTCGTCAGGATCACCACCCGTTTATCATACTCGCCCGCCGGAGCTGCCAGAAGCACGATGCCGGTGAGCTTTAAAAGATCACTCATTGCAGATCCTTCTTGTTATATCCAAAGTTTTTCATGAGGAAATCGCTGTCCCGCCAGTCCTTTTTCACCTTCACCCAGAGCTTCAGGTTGACCTTCATCTCCAACATGTTCTCGATATCGTACCGGGCCTGGCTGCCGATCTTTTTCAGCATCTGGCCGCCTTTTCCGATGATGATACCCTTGTGGGAATCCCGCTCGCAGATAATCGTGGCGTCAATATCCATAACAGAGCCGTTGTTTCCCTCCCGCTCTTTCATCTGGTCGATGGCCACCGCAATGCCGTGAGGAATCTCCTCATCCAGGCAGCGGAGAGCTTTTTCCCGGATCATCTCAGCGACGATCTGGCGCTGGGGCTGGTCCGTGATCGTGTCCTCGTCGTAGAAGCAGGGACCATAGGGCAGATATTTGAAAATGCAGTCCAGAAGCGTGTCAAGATTCCGGGAACGAAGAGCGGAAACCGGCACGATATCAGCGAAATCGCAGATCTTCCGGTACTCGTCGATGAAGCCCGGAACGTCCTCTTTTTTCACGGTGTCAATCTTGTTAATAACCAGAATCACCGGCGTTTTGCTTTTTCTCATGCGCTCGGCGATATGCTTTTCACCGGCCCCGATGAAATGGGTCGGCTCCACGAGCCAGAGTACCACGTCCACCTCGTTTAAGGTGCGTTCTGCCACCTGAACCATGTATTCGCCCAGCTTGTTTTTCGCCTTGTGAATGCCCGGCGTGTCCAGGAACACGATCTGGCCCTTTTCTCCGGTGTAAACGGTCTGGATCCTGTTTCTGGTGGTCTGGGGTTTATTGGAAGTTATGGCGATCTTCTGGCCGATGAGATGGTTCATCAGCGTGGATTTTCCCACGTTCGGCCGTCCGATCAGAGTCACAAAACCGGATTTTACTTGTTTTTCCATCAGCATTCCTCACCGCCGATCAGGGGCTTGAGCTCCCCGAACAGCTCTTTTTCTTTCTTCATCCGCTCTTCTCCGCCCAGGGCGCAGATGCTTCCTGTCTTCAGGATCGCTTCCATATAGGGAGCCAGCTTCTGAATGTCCTCTTCTGTGGCGGAAAGGATCTCGTCTCTTTCTCTCTGTACCTCTTCCCGGGTGATGTGGGCCAGCCAGGCCGTCATGGAACGGAGGCCTTTGCTTCTCGGTGTCAGCGGCGTATCCAGCTCGCTGATGGTTCCGATGACATATTTTGTCATGTCCCGCTCGTCCACATGGAAGTTCTTCACATAATCGGTGACACCCTCGTAGATCTCGTTGGTGGCTCCAAGATTCGGGTCGCGGTAGGAGGCAAAATAGGAATCTCCCATGACGCCGAAGCCGCTCATGCAGCCGTAGGCGCCGCCTTTGACACGAATGTTGATCCAGAGATAATCATAGCTTAAAGCCACTTTCAGGATACGCAGAGCTCCTGTGTAGGGAAGGCCCGCTTTCCGGTAGTTTCCGGTCCGCGCCACAAACTGCACCTGGCCTGCAGTGAGGAAGCCCTCATTTTTCTGGCCCAGTGCCATATGAAGGGGCGGAAGCTCTGTCGCTCTGGTTTCCAGCTTCTCCTTCAGATTCAGGGAAAGCTTTTTCACGGAAATATAATTTTCTTCCTCGCAGGTCACGCTCACAAGAAGGGTATCCTGACGGAACAGAAGACCCATGAGGTGTTTCAGTTTCTCCACAAGCTCACCTTTACGCTCCTCAAAATGTGCCTCCAGATCCTCGATGAGCTTATAATAACCGATACCGCTTAACGCATCACTGTAGCCGTAAGGCTCGGAAGTATAAGCAAGGGCCCGGCCCACAGCAGTCTGATGGCCTGCTGCGCTCAAGCGCTCCTGCAGAGTAGATTTCTGCTCGCTGATGATCTCATAGAGACGGCGGGTGTCGTCGAGACGGCTCCGGAGCAGGATTTCCTCGATCATGGAGAAGGCGAAGGGCATTTTTTCAGCAAGGGCTTTGGCCCGGATGCCGAACATGGTCCGGTAGGAGCCGGCCTCCCTGTGATCCTGGATCACCTGGGCGTTGGCATAGATACCGCCGGTCTCGATGTTGATCTCACTGAAAAGCTCTCCATATTTATAGTTTTCCGTATCGATAAAGCCCAGCACCGACTTCAAAAGGCCTGCATAGGGAATATACTCGGCGGGAACGTATTTCATATCAAAGAGAAGGTCCAGATAGCAGACGCCGTTGGTCACATAATCGTGGCGGACGAAGGTCGTTCCCTCCGCCTGCTCCTCGAGGTTACTGACGGTGTAGGCTTCTTTTCCGATATCCTCCCGTTTCAGCATCGGGATAGCCTCCAGCTCTTCTTTCGTGGACGGGGTCTCCTGGAAACGGTGAAGGCTCTGGGTCTTCTCCACCAGGGCCTGTCTTTCCTCCTCGGTAAGGCTCTCCTTGTAGGCGGCAAGCTTCTTCGCCAGCTCCTCCTCCATCCGGTCGTTGAGTCCTTTCTCCGGCTCGATGACTACCAGGGAGGTATGCGGATTGTTCAGGAGGCCATCACGAATCAGATCCTCATAGTAACCGGTGCCCACCTGTTTTTTCAGGAAATCGAAAACTGCCAGCTGTTTGAGATAGCCGAAGGGGCAGTTGTCATCATAAAGCCAGGTATCCATCATATCGATGCCGTACATCAGTCCTTTCGGGAAAGAACCGAAATCGGCCTCACGGAAACGGAACTCGGAGGAATTGATACCAGCCATCAGAGATTTCTGATCCAGGCCCTCTGCCACGATGCGCTCCAGCTCTTCCCGGATCACCCGGACGAAACGGTCTTTATCCTCCGCATTGGCATATTTTGCCGTGATGCTGAATACCGGCTGCATCGTGCCGCTGTCATAGGAACCGCTGATATCCTTTCCGAGACCTGCGTCGAGAAGCGCCTGTTTCAGGGGAGCCCCCGGGGCAGAAAGGAGAACGTACTCAATGACCGCATAGGCGTTGGCCTTCTCCACATCCAGACTGCTGCCGATGGCTGCGTTGAAGGAAAGGTAAGTGTTATCCTCTTCGGAATCCGCTGTGGAAATGGAATATTTTCCGATCTCCGTATGCATCTCCTCGAATTTTTCCGGAAGAACAATCTTTGAAGGCACCTCGATGGCATCAAAGGCAGAAAGATACTCCCGGTCCAGATATTCCAGTCGTTCCTGCATATCCACATTTCCGTAAATGTAGATATAGCTGTTAGCCGGATGATAATAAGTCCGATGGAAATCCAGAAACTCCTCGTAGCTAAGGTCCGGGATACAGGCCGGATCTCCGCCGGACTCCACGCCGTAGGTGGAATCCGGGAACAGGGAATTGAGAATCTTCCGGTCCAGAATGTCCTCCGGTGAGGAGAAGGCTCCCTTCATCTCATTATAGACCACGCCATTGTAGATCAGCTGGTCTTCCAGGCTTTTCAGCTCATAGTGCCAGCCCTCCTGCCTGAAAATTTCTTCTCTCTTATAGATATTCGGGTAAAAAACCGCATCCAGATAAACGTCCATCAGGTTTTTGAAATCCTGTTCATTGCAACTGGCAACGGGATACATGGTCTTGTCAGAATAGGTCATGGCGTTCAGAAACGTGTTCAGGGACCCTTTGACCAGTTCCACAAAGGGATCCTTGGACGGATATTTCCGGCTGCCGCAGAGAACGCTGTGCTCCATGATATGAGGCGTTCCCTTGCTGTTCACGGGAGTGGTGCGAAAAGCGATATGGAATACTTTATTTTCATCGTCGTTCAGCACCACAGCCACCCGGGCGCCGGATTTTTTATGACGAAAAAGATAACCGGCGGAATGAATATCCGGCAGCTCCTCCTGTAACACCAGCTCATAAGTGTCTGGATAATTGATCATACTATTACCTCCGCTGTATGCTCTTATTTTTCTTTCACCGGGCAAAAATGCCCGCACTATCGTTGTCAGTATATCAGACTTTCCAGAAAAGTGCAAAGAAAAACCTCCGGGCGGAAATTTTGTAAAAATCCCCCGAAGGTTCTCGTATTTTTATAAGATTTCCGGAAGGACGGACAGTCCGTACTCTGCCAGAGAATGGTCTTCCTCACCGGTGCCGCCGCTGATTCCCAGGCCTCCGATGATCCGGCCATCGACCTTCAGCGGAATGCCGCCGCCGAAAATGACGATCTTTCCGCCGTCCATCTTGTCCACCCCGTAGAAGGTGCCGCCGGGCTGGGCCAGGACGCTCAGCTCTTTCGTGGACATTTTCACGGCCACAGAAGTGTAGGCCTTCTTCATTGCCACGTCAAAGCTTACGAGGAAAGCGCCGTCCATGACGTGAACGGAGATCGGATTTCCCTCGGGCCCGCAGACGGCGATCACCGCCTGTTTGCCGCGGCGTCTGGCCTCCTCCTCGATCTTCTCGGTCAGCTTCTTCGCTGTCTCCAGATTGATCTTCCGGTTGTCGTTGACCCTTCTTAAGATCTCTTCGATCAAAGCGTTGTTTTTCTCTGTCATCTCGGTCTCCTTCTGAGGCTTCAAAACCGTTTTTTCTTCCGGAAGCTCTGTCTCCTCCGCCTCCATGGACCGGGCCAGAACATAGAGGTAATCTCCCAGCCGGTTCATGTATTTTTTCGCCATGGCATCGGAGCCAAACTTGATGCTGACCGTGGAAAGACGTCTCTCTGCCCTTCTGGCAACGGATCTGGCTACAGACACTCTGGCAGAAAGACGATTTCCCCCCGGAAGGGCTTCTTCTTTTCCGGCCGGAAGCGTTTCCCGTATGGCATCGATCTCCGCCTCCAGTTTCTCCACAGCTCCCTCTTCCAGACGGTTTTTCCGGTTGTGAGGATCCTCGGTCAGGGCAACGACAGCCAGGAGGTCTTTCTGAATGGCCTCCAGCAGGGTCTTTTCCCGGCCGGGACTCAAGTCTGCCTTCACAAGGCCCAGATGGCTGATGAGCTCATCCAGGGTCCCCAGAAGTTCGATCCGGTCGTCCGATTTTGGAATACTGGGGCCATGGACCAGGCTGGTCATGCCGCCGTCTCCGTTTTTGGTATAGATATTCATAGATCCGTCTCCTTTGTGAAGAATCCGTTATGCTTCCGGCATATGGATCTCCTGGGGGAAGGAATTGCTGATGATCTTTCTTCCTTCCTCTCTGTCTTTGATCGCGCCCAGAGCTTTGAGCTGCATCGTGATATTTCCGAGAACAGAACCCTCGATGGGACCTGCTACGACTTTCTTTCCGGTGTTCTTCGCGGTAAGCTCGCAGAGGAGTTTATCCTGGATGCCGCCGCCTACCATGTTGATGCAGGGAACCTTCTTACCGGTGAGGTGCTCCAGCTCTCTTACGACTTTGCCGTACTCCTGGGTCAGGCCGTTGTAAATCGCCATGGCGATCTCTCCCAGGCCCTCCGGTGTGCCCTGACCGTGCTCCTCGCAGTAACCGATGACTTCCTTCATCATATTGTAGGGAGCGGTAAATCTTGGGTCATTTGGATCGATGACAAAGTCTTTTCTTGCTGCCTCTCTGGAAGCCCTGATGATATCCGGGAAGGAAACCTCTCCCTCGAATTCACACCAGTTTTTCCGGAGGTTCTGCATAATCCAGAGACCGTTGATGTTTTTCAGGTAGCGGATCTTGCCCTCTACGCCGCCCTCGTTGGTGTAGTTGTATTTGAAGGACTCGTCGGTCAGAATCGGCTCGTCCAGCTCCATTCCCATAAGGGACCAGGTACCGCAGCTTAAGAATACGGCATCCTTGTCGAACAGCGGTGTGCCTGCCACAGCGGAAGCGGTATCATGGCTTCCAACAGCGATGACTTTCACACCGGAAAGACCGGTCTCCTCTGTCACCTCCGGAAGAAGGTCGCCGATGATCGTTGCGGGCTGTACCAGCTCACCGAAGATATCGGTGCGAAGACCTGCTCTCTTGATGAGGTCGAAATCCCAATCGCGGGTCTTTGCATTCAGAAGCTCGCCAGTGCTGGCCATCGTGTACTCGTTGTATTTCTTTCCGGTCAGAAGATATCCGAAGAGCTCTGGCATAAAGAGCAGACGGTCTGCTTTCTCATAGATGTCCGGACGCATTTTCTTATCCGCATAGAGCTGGAAAATTGTGTTGAAGTTCATGAACTGGATACCGGTGGAAGCATAGATCTCTTTTAACGGAACGATCTTGCCCACCTCGTCGATAACGCCGATTGTGCGGTCGTCACGGTAGTTGATGGGGTTTCCGATGATGTTTCCGTCTTTGTCCAGCAGCGCGTAATCCACTCCCCAGGTATCGATAGCCAGACTCTTGATCGGAAGCTTTCTGGCTGCCGCTTTTTTCAGTCCCTGTTTCAGTTCGTGATACAGGCGGAAGGTATCCCAGTAAAAGTTCTTGCCGATACGCACCGGATCATTGGAAAAACGGTGCAGCTCCTCCAGTTCAATTTTTCCATCTGCATATTTGCTCAGGATCATACGACCACTTGACGCTCCAAAGTCAAAGGCCAGATTGTAAATTGTCTCTCCCATTTTGTTTACCTCTCCATTTTTTGTATTTATTCGGCTCCTGTGATCAGACGGATGCCTCTTTTTTCCAGGCAGTCCACCCATTCCTTTTTCGGGGTTTTATCCAGGACCAGAATATCCCCCTCTGATAAATCCATCACCTTCACAAAAAAGACGTGCTCCAGTTTACTGGTATCCGCCGCCAGGATTGTGGTCCGGGCACAGTTGTGCATGCAGTTCTTCACATCTGCTTCCATCTCATGGGAATCCGTAACCCCTTTTGCGAGATCGATTCCCTTGCAGGAAAGAATGGCTTTATCCACATAGTATTTCTCCAGCACATCCTGCGCCATCTTGCCCACCAGCGACAGGGAAGAATCCCTTAAGGTTCCGCCGGTGGATATGACCTTGATACCTTCACAGCCGGAAAGCTCAATAAGAACCTCCACAGAATTGGTTATCACCGTCAGCTTTTTCTTCTTTTTCAGCTCCTGGGCAATCATCAAAGATGTGGAAGAACTGTCCAGCATAATGCTCTCCCCGTCCTCAATCAGAGAAGCGACGGTCTGAGCAATCTTCTGTTTTTCCTTCCGGTTTGTCTTTTCACGGATTTTCAGAGGCATGTCGATTGTGCTGTTTTTATTCAGGACTGCGCCGCCGTAGGTCTTTTTCACAAAGCCCTCTTTTTCCAGCTTCTCCAGGTCCCTGCGGATGGTTTCCTCCGTCACCTGGTAGCGGGTGCTCAGCTCTGCCACCAGCACTCTTTGTTCCTTTTGCAGAATCGATAGAATTTCGTTTTTCCGCTCAATGGCCAGCATTAAAATCGCCTCCCTCTTGTAGCTTTCATTATACTACAGGAAGGAGGCGTATTACAAGTTGTTTTTTGTTGCTTTACTTTGTTTTTGTACGCTTTGGGGAATGGGCGTAGTAACTGCTGGTGCGCTGACGGTAAAGCATCAGAAGACCTCTGACGCAGAGTTCCACGGCCATAGCGATCCACATGCCCGGAAGCCCCAAGAAACGTACCAGCACCACAGCAAGGCCCAGGCGCACGATCCAGATGCTTCCGAGATTCATAAGGCTTGGGATAAACGTATCCCCCGCCCCCCGTAAGGCTCCGGCCGCCACGATGGAAACGCCAAAAAGAGGTTCCGCCAGAAGTTCGATCCGAAGAACCCGGGTGGCCAGTTCCCGCACTGTTGCATCCGGAGTCAGGATCCGGAAGACCACCGGACAGATAAACATCATCACCAGGCCCGTAAAGCCCATGAAAAGTGCTCCCATGGCCGTACAGATATTTCCGTACCGTTTCGCCATTTTCGGTTTCCCAGCACCCACGCTTTTTCCCACCAGGGTCGTGGCCGCAGAGCCGATGCCATAGCCCGGCATATAGCAGAAGCTCTCCGCCGTCACAGCAAAGGAATTGGCCGCGATGGCTGTGGCTCCCAAGGGCGCGATAATCCGGGTAGCCATAACCATAGCGCTGTTCATCGCCACTTCCTGAACTGCCACCGGTGTACCGATCCGGAAGGCTTTTTTCAGAATTTCCCCGTCAAAATGGCCTTTCTCCGCATGGAGCAGCCGAAGCTGGGAATTGTGAATGCAGCAGCGCCAGGTCATGATGAGACTGATCACCGCGCAGGCCAGGGCCGTTCCCATACCGGCTCCCAGAACGCCAAAGCGTGGAATCAGAATCGCGTTGAAAACCACATCCAGAAGACACATCACCGCATTCAAGATACTGGGAGTCACCATATCGCCGCTGCACTGCAAAAAGGAGGACGACAGGGAATTGAGCTGGGAAAAAGGAAGCATCAGGGCAAACACGAAAAAGTACAGCGTGGCGTCTTTTCGTATGCCCGGTTCTCCACCAAGCCACGCGGGAAGCTGACCGCTGATGGATACTCCCAAAAGGCTTAAAAGTCCCGAGACGATCAAGGCTGCCACTAGGCCGTGGCGGACTACATTTCTGGCCTCTGCCTCCTCTCCTGCTCCGATCCGGTGAGCCACCTGGACAGAAAAACCTGATGAGACTGCATAAGTCACTCCATTAAAAAGCCAGGTGCTGGAGGCAACCAGGCCGATCGTTGCGGAAGCATTTGCTCCCAAAGCTCCCACCATGGCGGAATCAATATACTGCATCACGATGGTGGTGATCTGGGTCAGAATCGCCGGAAGGCTTAAAATCCAGACCACCTTGATCTCCGGTTTCAAACGGAGCCAGTTCTGCTTTAATTTTTTTGTTTTTTTCATTACAATATCCCTTCCATTATGGTGGTAAAAAAAAGAGCGGTACACGACCGCGAAGCCCGTACCGCTCTTTCTGTTATTGAATTTTAAGAGATTATTTCTCCTCGTTGCTGTACATGGTAACGAGTCTCTGCAGATACTCGTATCTCTCGTTTGCCTCTGCCTCAGATTTAGCGAACAGTCTTGCTGCTTTCTCCGGGTTAGCACGTTTCAGAGAGTTGTAACGAACCTCGCCGTCCAGGAAATCCTGGTAGCTCTCTGTCGGAGCCTTGGAATCCAGAGTGAACTTCTTGTCTGCTGCCGGGTTGAAGCGGAAGTTGTGCCAGTAACCGCACTTAACTGCCAGCTCTTCCTCGGTCTGAGCTTTTGCCATACCCTTCTTGATACCATGGTTGATACACGGAGCGTAGGCGATGATCAGGGACGGTCCCGGATAAGCCTCTGCCTCTGCGATTGCTTTTACAGTCTGAGCCATATCAGCACCCATGGAGATCTGTGCTACATATACATAACCATAGGACATAGCGATGGAAGCCATATCTTTCTTCTTGGTCTCTTTACCACCAGCTGCGAACTGAGCGATTGCTCCGGTTCTGGTAGCTTTACTTGCCTGTCCACCGGTGTTGGAGTAAACCTCAGTATCGAATACCATGACGTTGATGTCTTTGCCAGAAGCAAGAACATGGTCAACACCACCAAATCCGATATCGTAAGCCCATCCGTCACCACCGAAGATCCACTGGGATTTCTTAGCCAGGAAGTCTTTGTTCTTAACGATGTCTTTGCAAACATCACAGTCAACGCCAGAGAGAACCTCTACCAGTTTATCGGTAGCAGCACCGTTGGTTGCGCCAACGCTGAAGGTATCCAGCCATTCCTGGCAGGCAGCCTTAACATCCTCAGAAGCTTTCTCGTTAGCCATTACAGACTCAACTTTGGTCTTCAGGCCATCTCTGATTGCTTTCTGAGCAAGCAGCATACCATAACCGAACTCTGCGTTATCCTCGAACAGAGAGTTGCTCCATGCAGGACCCTGTCCTTTTTCGTTTACGGTGTACGGAGTGGACGGTGAAGAGTTGCCCCAGATAGAAGAACATCCGGTTGCGTTTGCGATATACATTCTGTCACCGAACAGCTGAGTGATCAGTTTTGCGTACGGGGTCTCACCACAACCTGCACAAGCTCCGGAGAACTCAAGCAGCGGCTGTTTGAACTGAGATCCTTTTACGGTATTCTCTTTGTATTTTGCTACGACATCTGCTTTTGCCGGAAGCTCTACAGCATAGTCGAAGTATTTCTGCTCGCCTGCGCTTGCTTCCATGTTTTCCATAGCCAGTGCCTTCGCACCCTTCTTGCCCGGGCAGACATTTGCACAGGAACCACATCCGGTACAGTCGTAAGCGGAAACTACCATAGCAAATTTGTAATCTGCCATACCGGTCATCGGCATTACTTTCATGCCTTCCGGAGCCTTCTCTGCTTCCTCAGCGGTAAGAGCTACCGGACGGATTGCAGCATGCGGGCAGACATAGGAACAACGGTTACACTGGATACAGTTCTCGGAATTCCAAACAGGAACGTTTACTGCGATACCACGTTTCTCGTATGCGGAAGTACCGCTCGGCGTGGAACCGTCAACATAATCCTTGAATGCAGAAACCGGAAGGCTGTTACCCTCCTGAGCAGATACTTTGCTCTGAATGGTATTTACGAAATCAACAGCATCTTTTCTGCCGTTCTCAGCGTGAGTCATCTCAAGGCCTTCGTCAGCTGCGTTCTTCCAGCTCTCCGGAACCTGAACCTCAACAACCTGTTTTGCACCGGCATCGATAGCTGCCCAGTTCTTCTGAACAACATCATCACCCTTACGTCCGTAGGTTGCTTTTGCTGCAGCCTTCATAAGGTCGATAGCCTGATCCTCCGGAATGATGTCTGCCAGTTTGAAGAATGCAGACTGGAGAATGGTGTTGATACGGGTCGGACCCATGCCGGTCTCGATACCGATCTTAACGCCGTCGATGATGTAGAATTTGATGCCATGGTTAGCGATGAATGCTTTTACCTGGCCCGGAAGATGTTTCTCAAGTCCTTCCATATCCCATGGGCAGTTCAGAAGGAATGTTCCTCCGTCAACCAGCTCCTGTACCATGTTGTACTTGTCAACATAGGACGGGTTATGACATGCTACAAAGTTTGCCTGATGGATCAGGTATGTAGACTTGATCGGCTTCTTACCAAAGCGGAGGTGAGACATTGTAACACCACCGGATTTCTTTGAGTCATAATCAAAGTAAGCCTGTGCATACATATCTGTATGGTCACCGATAATCTTGATTGAGTTCTTGTTCGCACCTACTGTTCCGTCAGCTCCAAGTCCCCAGAATTTACAGTTGATCGTTCCTTCCGGTGTTGTGACCAGTGGTTCATTGGCTTCCAGTGACAGATGCGTTACATCATCATTGATACCGATCGTAAATTTAGCTTTTGCATCATTGTGATATACAGCAACGATCTGTGCCGGTGTTGTATCCTTGGAACCAAGTCCATAACGTCCTGTATAAACCGGAACTGCATCGAACTTAGATCCTTTCAATGCTGCAACAACATCCAAGTACAGTGGCTCGCCAAGTGATCCAGGCTCTTTTGTTCTGTCAAGTACAGAAATTCTCTTAACTGTATCCGGGATCGCATCAATCAGAGCCTCAGCACTGAATGGTCTGTAAAGACGGACCTTGACAACTCCGACTTTCTCGCCTGCTGCTGTCAGGTAATCGATTGTCTCCTCGATCGTATCACAGACAGATCCCATTGCTATGATCACATGCTCGGCATCTGCTGCTCCATAATAGTTAAATAACTTGTAATCTGTTCCGATCTTTGCATTTACTTTATCCATGTACTTCTGAACGATTGCCGGAAGTGCATCATAGTAAGGATTACAAGCTTCTCTTGCCTGGAAGAAGATATCCGGGTTCTGTGCAGAACCTCTCTGGCATGGGTGGTTCGGGTTCAGTGCATGTGCACGGAACTCATCGATTGCATCCATGCTTACCATATCTTTCAGATCTTCGTAATCCCATGTCTCGATCTTCTGGATCTCATGGGATGTTCTGAATCCATCGAAGAAATTGATGAATGGAAGCTTGCCCTCAAGTGCTGCACAATGAGCAACCGGTGTCAGATCCATAACTTCCTGGACACTGGACTCGCAGAGCATAGCTGCTCCAGTCTGACGACAGGCGTAAACATCTGAATGATCTCCGAAAATTGACAGTGCGTGACTTGCCAGTGCACGTGCAGATACGTTGAACACTCCCGGAAGCTGCTCGCCTGCTACTTTATATAAGTTAGGAATCATGAGCAGGAGTCCCTGTGATGCTGTGAAAGTAGTGGTAAGTGCGCCTGCTGCAAGAGAACCATGCACAGCTCCTGCTGCACCTGCCTCGGACTGCATCTCTGTTACCTGTACAGTCTGTCCAAAAATGTTCTCTCTGCCTTCTGTTGCCCACTCATCGACATGCTCCGGCATAACGGATGATGGCGTAATCGGATAAATTGCTGCAACTTCTGTATACGCATAAGATACGTGAGCTGCTGCCTGATTACCATCCATGGTCTTCATTTTTCTTGCCATTTTTTGTTCCTCCTTGAAATTTACACTAAAAGTATAATTTTTTCATATGTATCCACATTATATCGCCAAAAATAACAAAAGTCCAGTATGACCGGACTCCTTCTTTGTATATTTTCGTATACAGATTCTGAAATTTGTCACTCTTTCTCCTTATTTTTTAAATGATAATTTTTTCACAAAAAGCCGACGAACCATTTTAGCTCATACTTGATAACTGACAAGATTCACTGGATCTTTTTCCCTTGTTCCAGACAGTTAAAAAACCGGTCATCTCAGCTTTATACTGAAATCACCGGCTCTTTTTGCATATCCAAAATTCAACAGTTACAACTACAGACTGAAATTCATTGGATCAATATACCAACTATTTCCGATCTTTATCACTACGAAATCTTCTGAATCTGTCTCCGAACCATAAATTGGAATATTGATTGTGAGTTCAACTGTGATTATCTTTGCATCCTTAATCTTTACATCAATTCCTTCATCGTCATAATCTTCCTGAATTTCCGCTATCTCTTCTTTTGTGGCATCTTTTGTCTCTGTGATCTTATAAGAACACAGCTCTTCCAGGTCAACATAATCTCCCACGGATTGTGCGATCGATTCTATGCCACTTACAAGGTCGTCATACTCATCATCCCAGTTTCCTTCTTCTTTTAACTTGTTTACCGCTTCTTTTGGAAATGTATCGATGATGCCATCCGCATCCAATTTAAACAGCGATGTCACAAGCTGATCTATCGTTTTTTCCGGGCTGCGTCCTTTTACCGCATGGAAAATTGAAAAAATCACTGCTACAGCGATCAGCACTGCTGCCACAATCGCCACGATTGCTATAATCCCAGTCTTTTTATGGTTCTGCTGTGATGTCGGTGTATATCCCGGAGTCATTTCCGGATTATATCCTGCAGCAGTACCGTCTGCACTTGATGTCGTCATTAATGGTTTGCCACAATTCTTGCAAAACTTTGCCCCATCTACATTATTCTCTCCACAATACTTACAAAACATTCCTTTTTCCTCCTAATATGTGCAATACATTCCCTCGCTATCTATCTTGCCTGCTTTCAATTCCTGTTCTTTGCATACTGCAAACTGCCGGCCTGACAGCCCACGATAATTTAACAGTTCCCTACAATCCAGTCCGGAATCCACACTCACATCACAAATGATTTTCTTTTCCGTTCCCACGACTTCTACTGTCCGCAGCATACACTCTACGTTGATCACGTCCTGTGCTGAAAATGGAACTGCCTGAAATGATTTTCTTTCTGTCTCTCCCTGTCTCTGTATCTGACTGATAAACCAGCTTATTCCCGGAATAATAAAAACTCCCTTTGTCGTCTTAAAGACTATATCTGCAACAATCTGTGCGGATTTCCTATCTACTTCTCCGGCACATCCTACATATTTATAATCCATCCAGATATTTCTCACTGCATGTCCCGTCATATGTAACGTACACAATTGAAGTTCTTCCCATGGATAATAATTTGTAATCGGCAATATCCCCTGATTTGTCCCACTCACAGCATTTGCTCCCGACAAAGTCTCTCCTTTAAAACTACGCTCCAGCTTTTCACGATTTGCATTCAGAACGCACAGCACAATAGCAAGAATCACTGCCAGCCACGCCGGAAAAGTCATCTTAAACTTAATATAATCACCATAACTGCCTAAAGCTTCTTTTAGCTTCATATTGATGTAAAGAACGAACAGCCAGAGAACTCCGAACACTGCCATACCATAGATTGTTCCTCCATAAATCCAGCCTGTCTTTCCACTACGCAAAGTACAATATGCCGCAATTCCATTCACAACTGCAATTCCAATCATAACACAGCATATAAAGATACAAATCCCCTGCATAACTCTGACATCATCAGTGGAAAAAGCTCCCAGAAAATCATTTAACTTTTCTATTCCAGATGCCATCTTAAAAAAACTCACATCATATCCCGCAACCGTGATCCAGCTCAGAAACGGAAGTAAAACCAACAGAATGCTGCCACCTCCCAAAATCCATCTCATAAGTCCCCGGTCAAGAGCTTTTCCTGCACCGTTGGTACTGTATTTCGCCCCCTCTGCCGGCTGAATCTGCTGTGCCATCTGTGGGAGAACTGCTTTTTTTACCTTTCCACTCGCTGCATTTGCTTCATAAAAAGCAATCGTCTGTCTCACTTTCTGTAACCTGCCCTTTTCTTCTCTAAGAGCTTCTATCCTTGCCTGCTTCTGTGGCATATCATCGTAAGACATATTTTTCCCTCCCTTACTTTTCTTTTATACTGTTCAGATCATAACCGCATTTGGGACAAAATCTTGCTCCTGCTACCATTCCTCCGCAATTCGGACACTTTTTCTGCTGCAAGTCCGTTGCTGGCAGCACCACTTTCTGACTCAATCTTAGCAGATCTTCCTTGATTTTCTCTTCCAAAGCTTTTCTTTCAGATTCCAGACTGACAATCTGCTGATCTAACCGTTCTCTTTGCCGCTGCTGTTCAGCCTCTTTTACCGGATCAACATTCTGCGGCTTTTGGAATGATCCTGCTGCCTGGGTTTCCTGCACTGCACCACAAAACTTACAGAATTTTGCTCCGTCACTGATCTCATTTCCGCACTTTTTACAATACATCCCTTTCCTCCCCCTTCCTTTTTTATTTTATCTTACCATATTTCGATCTTTTTCACATTGTCAAATTCATTTTTTTAATACACTCCAACTTCGTGTAACTCCATTGCATCCACTCTTAAAAACCGCTTAACTGTACTAAAACTTCCACATGTCCAAGATATTTAATCTCTCCGGTCTCTTCATACAAAAGTTCTTTATATCCTTTATTTTCTCCCGTAATTCTGACCAGCATCTCGTCCGCTTCATCCCAGGACTGAAATCTTGGCATATGATCCCGTCTCACCTGTGCTGCATCCTCAGTCATATCCAGTTCATCCATCATCATTGCCATATCCCAGTATCCGCTATACCAGTAAAATTCTGAACCACTGATTGGTTCTTCTGTTCCTGCCTGTTGCACGAACGCCCCCTCTTCATAGGTTAATATAAATGAGCTGATGGTTGCTCCATCCGCATAAATATCCGCTATTGCATAACTACTTCCACACAGATAGATGTTTCCCCCGTGCTTTTTCAGGAAAATTCCGTCATCCTCTTCATCGCCAGCTCCAATGACCGGATATAATGCTTTGTATTCATCTTTCAGGACAATTTCATTTTTTTCACTTTCATACATCCTGAGGTAAATTCCATTTTGATATGGTCCCCCGTCCTGTTCTTCCTTATTATTCAGATAAATTACAAGCAGTTCTTCTTCTCCATCTCCATCAAAATCCATAATTTTCCAATTCATGACGCCTTTTTGTGAATGATTGCTTTCAAGACTTACCGATGCCCAATATCCTGTGCCTTCATAATAATCACATTCATACTCGCCTTCTTCACATTGCCCCTCTTCCGGAATCAGATTTTGATCTACATAAGTATAAAGATCATATCGATTTTTCATCGCCCGGCTGCCTGTATTCTTTACACCCTTTTTCAATACGATTGCTGCATTTTCCGGCTGATCTATTTCCAAATACAAATCTGCCAGTTTCATATATGGATCTTCTGCCTTTGGATCTATATCAATTGCTGCCAGATAATTGTCCGCAGCTTTCTCATAATCCATTTCTTCCAGATATTTTTGCCCCTTTTCTATATGTGTATCAAACTTTTTCTGCGTATTTTCTTTCTTGAGCCAAAAAATAGCTGCAAGAATCGCTGCTGCAAAAATCAGAACAATCACTACCGATAAGATGATAATGCCTATCTTCTTCCCTGATTTTTTCTTACTTTTCTGCTCCTCCCACTGTGGCTCTCCGACCGGAAAACCGCAATTGGGGCATCTTCCATTTTTCATCTCATGACCACATTTTTCACAATACATTTTCTCATTCCCCATAGTTTTCTACTTTAATAATGACTTATCTGTTACATCTGCATAGTCCAATGGATATGGATTAGAATAATAGTCTTCATCTATTCCCACCTCTTCTTTATAGGAAATTTCTTCTGTCGAAACTTTTCCATCTTTCAACCAGATTTTGCTCACTCGTTCACATCCCATCCGAGCCTGCACACTGATGATATATTTTTCTGTCCCTCCATTTTCATCTTCATAGAACATCACGCACGATCCATTAACCTCATCAATATACCTGGCACTTCCATTACCGATGGTATAGATCTTGTATACATAATCTGCCTCACACGTTCCATTCAATAAAAGCAGTTCTTTTACACCATCTTTATCAATATCATATAAAAAATAATCCATAGACTGACCATATTCGTTACCGGCCTGATCAAGCAGCGGTCCATAGACTTTTTGATATGTCTCAGAAGAAATGGTCTTTTTATCATCCTGCGACGATCCATTTTCCTTTTTCGTATTCCCCGGCTTATCTGCATTTTTATTGGAAACCTTCTGTGTATCTGATGAATCCTCCTTTTCTGAATCCTTATCTATCTTAGCATTTTCCAATTTCAGGATTCCCCATTTTCCATCCTTTTTAACCCAACATTTTCCATCATAAACTGGAAGGATTTCCTCAAATGCACCTGACGAAATAACCAGATCTCCTTTGCTGTTCCGCATCTCCCACTTTCCATCTTTTACAAGTGGGACATATCCTTCTGTCGCTGCATAACAAAATTCCTTTTCTTTATCACCGTTCGTCTCATTATAGTGTTTCCAGGATGCATCATATTTGATTGGTATCATTACTTTTCCCTGATCGTTTACATACCCCCATTTTCCATCCTTTTCGACGGCCAGAAGCCCGGAGCTTTCAGATCCACATTCATCATAAATGAATTTTGTCGTCATCTTATCCTCATCCCAGATTCCATATCCAGAATCTGAGGAATCAATAAACTCATATCTATCCTCCGTTTTGCCCTCTGTAATCTCATCTGCCATTGTTTCTTCGGTTTCCTTTACTGGAATAGCCACTTCAGGCATACTAATATAATTTTTTCTCCATTCACGGTCATATAATTCTATCTCATCTTCTATGGAATTGCGAATTTCATTAGAGGTATAATAATACATTCCTTTTTCTGCGAACTCTGGATCACCTATGAGTGAGCTTCCTGGAATCATCTCATCTGAATCATTCAAATAATATAACTGTTCCATGTCTCCTTTTTCTATATCATATTTTTCTTCCTTTAAAATTACGCTATAATATTTATTTTCTGTTTTTACACTTTTATAAGCCATTCCCTCCAACAATTTTCCATCCATACCGATCAGCCCATATGAATCACCTTTCTTAATCACGGCATATTTTGAATCCATCTGCCTTCTCATCTCATTGGCTGAATATTCAAAGAAATCTCCACCTTGTAAGTAATAAATCTCATCCGCTTCAATTGTCGGCTCTACTACCCAGGTATATTCTTCCAGGCTCTCCCACTCTTTCTGCTTTTCCTCAATTTTCTTACTCTCACTCTTCGGCAGATTTTTCTTCGCCTTTTTCACAATCTTCTTCGCTTTATCAATTTCATTATGGTCCACATAATACTGAATCAACTTTTCATATGATTCTTTTTCTTTTGGTGAAATTTTAATTGCCTGAAGATAGGCATCTTCTGCTTTTTCATAATCCAGATTTTCCAGATACTTATCACCTGCTTCCAGCGAACTCTGATATTGCTTTTTCACATGTTGCCCTTTTACGATAAAAAAAGCTGAAATTCCAATTGCTATCAGCAAAATCCATGCTGCAAGAATCCAAATCCAAATTACCGTCTTTTTATTCATCCGCGGATTTTCTTGCGGTTGCTCATTTCCCGGGAATCCGTTTAACTCATCCTGTTGAGTATTTCCTTTTGAAGCCTCCGTTCCACATTCAGGACAAAATCTATCCTGCTCACTCATCCTGGCACCGCATTTTCTGCAATACATTTTCTTTTTCTCCTTGTTCTTTTTTCCTTCTAATAGCACAAAAAAACTCCCATAATTCTCATCATGGAAGTTTTCTGACAGTTCAATCAATCCTCGTATTCACAAATGTATCCTATCCTGCCTGAAAAGGATGGAACTACTGCAAGAATGTCATTCGGTGCATCATTCCATGTCCATCTTCCCTCATTCTTGTAATAAAGAAGATCAAGATATTCTTCCTCATTTGCTCCATCTCTGAAGCTCGGTTCCCCACTCAGCCATTCTGAACTGCACCAGTATGATGAAGTATTAATCTGATCTCCATATAATTCATCATCTTCATCTGCCCAATAATACTCGCTGCTTCCCGAATCCCTCCGGCCTCCGATGAAAAACTGGATCTTCTGGTAAGAGCCTGCATCTAACTGCTTCAATATATACTGATACTCTTCCTCGCTATTGATACGCACCAGGTATCCACCCCTGCTCTTGCAATCGGCAAACGCCTGACTCCACGTTACATCTGCAATAATAAATTCATATCGATGAATCCCGCCTTCTGTCGGATCATATTTCTCTTCTTCATCCTCTTCTTCATCTGCCGGGGCTTTCGCTTCATCTTTTGCTGATTTATCTGATTTATCTTCTTTATCTGACTTTACTGACTCAGACTTGGTCTTTGTCTCAGCTTTATCTGCTGGTGAAGGCTTTAAGAAAATAATGGCCGCTATCACACCTGCAGCTATCACCAAAAGAATCAATATTACAATCAGAATGATCTTCGCTGCTCCGGTCTTCTTCTGAGGCTGCCGGGGTATTTCCGGTGGATATGGCTGCTTTTCCCACGAATCTCTTATATCATTTCCACACTCCGGACAAAAACTGCTGTCATCCGGAATCTGCTTTCCACAAAATGGGCAATACATATTTCTTATCCTTTCACAATTCTTTGCCAGGAAATACAGTTTCATAATTCCTTAACATAAATGATGCCAGGGTCAAAAGGTCTAAGCCCACATGAGCTTGCTCATAGGTGGGTGAAAGACCTTAGGACCCGCCCCGATATGAGCATAAAAGTGGGGCGTAAGCACCATGATATGCGAATAGCGGGTAGGATTGTGGGAGTGCGTAGCACGAAACAATCCGTAGGCATCAAAGTCGGGGGCTTTTGACCCCGACATCACATAAACGATTATACTATTTTTCTCTGCACACTTCAATCCTATTTTGAAGGCTTTTCGATTAATTGGATATTTATGTCTGTTCTTCCATTAATTCCGTCCACGGATCCCTGATTCGTATATTGCCATACTTCAAAATGATATGGAGTCTGCGGCTTTAATTCGTAATCCGCATACCAGACCGGATATGCGGATAATTTTTCCAGATCCAGCTCATAAGCTTCCCACAACATATTACTGTAGATCATAGCATCATAACCTGCTGCTTCAATCGCACTACAAAATGCTTCTGTATTTTTTGTGAACTGCTCCCCTGATACATGATCTGTCCTTGCATCATCATCAAGAATGCTTTCCGGGTCAAATACTACCGGGAGCTGAAGATTATATCCTGAAAGGTGATCCAGCACAAACTTTGCTTCTTCCCTCGCTTCCTCTTCATTTACCGCCTGCGAAAAGAAATAAACTCCGACATCGAGTCCCGCATTCTGTGCCTGCTGTATATATTCGTCAAAGCGGATATCCGCATTCACAGTTCCTGCCTCTGCATAACCGCGGTATCCAATTCTGATAAAAGCGAAGTCATAACCTGCTGCTTTTACCTTTTTCCAGTCAATCTCTCCCTGATGGTAAGAAACATCAATCCCCAGTCTGGAAGTATATTTCTCATCTGCATAGGTCAATCTGTCTCCATCATGAATAAATAATGTATCATTATATTGCTTTTTTGCAATGTTCTGATTAATTTCTACTGAATACTGTTGCCCATATACATCAACAAACTGCAAAATCTCCGGTTCCTTTTCGGATTCTTTTTCTTCTTCTTTTTCATTCTGCTGTTCCTGCTTTTTCACTGTCTTCTCTTCTTTAGCTCCACTGTCGGATTTTTCAGAACTTCCGCACCCTGTCATACAGAAAATCATACAGCAGAACAAAACTGCCATCACTGGAAATGCCCTTTTCATCTAATTTTCCTCCATAAACTCATCCCAGCTTCTTACCTGCTGACTTGAATCCGAAAAGCCGCACATCCGATATAAACATTCTGTAACATATGCTTTTTCGAGCCGGTCTTTTTCACTTGTATAATCCGGGAAGATCACTTTCATCTGAAGAACATATCCGGCTTCGATCTTAGTCATGTCATAGATTGCACTGTTATGAGCTGAGCTGTCCCATCCGGTCAGAATTGCCTTCCCATGATCTCCTTCTGAGGATTTTACAATTTTTTCAGGTTCAACTAACCCCTTACTCTCAATATTGTATACATTTTCTGTCATATTCTCGATAGAAAGGGCATCTGTTCTGGAAGTCAGAGAAAAGATCAGTTGAGACCCATCACTTCCTTCAAATGTAATTGTCTGGCAGTTTTCTCCATAACTGACCAGATCCGGATCCTCATCGACGGACACTTCATTATACAGATCTACCGGATAATAAAACTTGAAATCCGTAATCTTGGAATCATAAGATTCATACAGATCCGGATCCAGATTTTCACTATAATCTGCCTTTGTATCCTCATCGATCCAAAATTCATCTTCCAGATCACTGCTCTCGTCTTCCTCCTGCAGTACATCTTCTTTCAGATCTTCTTCATCCTTTGTCTCTTCTTCAGCTTTCTCCTTTTTTACTTCCTTTTTTAAATCGTCTTTTTTTATTTCCTGACTGATCTTTTCTGAGGAATCCCGAAAATGCAGATAAAGAGCAGTGCCAATTCCGATCATCGTAACCAATAATAGAACTACCGTTATCAGAACCAGCACCCAGTGCATCGTTCCTGTCGCTTTTTTCGATTCTTTTTCTTCTTTTCTGACATTCACATCAGGTGAATTAATACTCTGTCCGCACATCGGGCAGAATGTACTGTCGTCTGAAATTTCACTCCCACAGAAAGGGCAATACATCTTCTTTCCTTCTTTCTTCTTGTGATGTCGGGGGCAAAAGCCCCCGACTTTGATACTCATATCGGGGCGGGCCCTAAGGTCTTTCATCCACCTATGAGCAAACTCATGTGGGCTTAGACCTTTTGACTCTGGCATCTTCTTATTGTTGATAATACTCATTTACACCAGACACAATTCCCTCAACCATCTTTTGACGATATGCACTGTCTGCCATATTCAGATCATCCTGCTGATTGGTCATAAATCCCATTTCCAATATGATGACCGGAATTTTGCTCCAGTTAATCCCGGTCATTGTATCATTCACCTGAATTCCCTGGTTTGCCATTCCGGTCGCTGCACAATAATTGTCCAGGACATCCTGTGCTAATCGATTACTTTCATCATACAGATTTCCAACATAAGGATTCCCTGCAGATCCGATTAAAACCAATGCTCCATTTGCCGAACTATTTTCACTTCCATTCGCATGAATCCGGATTGCAATATCTGCACCCGCATCATTTGCCATGGTTGCTCTCTCCGCATTGCTGATTGCAGTTTCATTATCTTCTCTTGTCATGATCACATCATATCCTTCGTTCTGCAATGCCTCCCGAAGCATTAATGATATAGCAAGATTCAATTCGTATTCCGCTATGCCGGAATACCTTCCGCTTGTTCCTCCGGTAGCCTTTGCTTTCATAACATTGCTCCCAGGAGCATTAGGCTCTTTCGCACTCATATCCACATCCGGAGCCTGATGCCCTGGGTCAATCGCAATCAAAATTCCTTTCTTTTCCGGAATGTCTTCATTTTGAGTCGCCTCATCCATTCCTGAAACCGTCTCTTCTGAATCGGACGCTGAATTTTCTTTTTCCTTGGGCAATTCCAGCACCAGATCCGGTGCAGCTTCTTTTGCTTTTTCCTTTTTTCCACATGCACACATACCAAAAATCAGCATGAATACCATACAGCCACACACTAGCTTTTTACATTTCATAATAGACCCTACTCATATTTTTTTATCGTCTCAATATTCGCTTTTTCTGTCTCTGACAACATTGATTCACTGAAATCTTCCGGACGAATCGTTCCTCTGTACCAGGATTTTGAATTAAAATAATCCTGAAGTTCCTGATCATCAAACATTCTTCCATGACGGGCAAAAATTTCATTTCTCGCCAGTCGAAGTTCACTTTTTGACAATCCACTTACTTCACTGTCTGCCAATATTCTTTTACTGCTATCCGGAAGTATATAATTATCTGTCTTTTCTTCTGCTTCCGCCTCTTCTTTCGTCTCCTCTTCTTTCTCAGAGTCCTCTTTTTTTGCTTTATCAGCGTCTTCTTTCTTTTTCTTACTTTCTTTTTCTTCTTTAATTTTTTTATTCGTGCTTTGATTTAATTCTGTCTTCAATTCATTACTGACAGAATTATCTGACGATGTATCTGTTCTATGGTTCAAAAGAAACCATGCTGCAACTCCTGCCGTAATCAGAAGACATACTGCAATAATTATTGCAATAATCACCGGCACAGAACTGGAAGAAGATTTTCCTTTCCGTTCTTCTTCCATATCAAAATCGTCTTCATATAATGACATTTTCGGCATTTCTGTCGTATGCTGATAGGTATTTCCTCTTGGCTCTATCTTTCGTCCACATGAAGCACAGAACATAGAATCGTCATCCGTTATATGATTACAATACGGGCATCTCATCTCTTACATTCCTTTCATCAGCTTCTTAACTTTTATGCAACCGGCGTTCCGCATTTCGTACAGAATTTTTGTCCTTCCTCTAATGCAGCCCCACAGCTACGGCATGTCAAACTCTGCATATGCTGTACCGGAGCTGCCGGTTCCTCCCCCACTTTTGTACCACATACTGTACAGAATTTTTGTCCTTCTTCTAATACAGCTCCACATTTCACACAGGTCGGCACGGTCACTTCCGGAATATGTACTTCTTCATATGGTGGAGTTACCGGTTCTTCATATGCCGGGGCGGCCGGTTCCTCATATACCGGAGCTGCCGGTTCTTCCTCTACTTTTGTACCACATACTGTACAGAATTTTTGTCCTTCTTCTAATACAGCTCCACATTTCACACAGGTCGGCACGGTCACTTCCGGAATATGTACTTCTTCATATGGTGGAGTTACCGGTTCTTCATATGCCGGGGCGGCCGGTTCCTCATATACCGGAGCTGCCGGTTCTTCCTCTACTTTTGTACCACATACTGTACAGAATTTTTGTCCTTCTTCTAATACAGCTCCAC
>OGDF01002239.1_pt1 | contig 26676 bp, 24 predicted proteins | sample 1570141 | NCBI WGS metagenome assembly OGDF01 (sample SAMEA4370581, study PRJEB24528) | human gut metagenome | reverse complement strand
TTATTCATCCAGCTTGAGGACAGCCAGGAAGGCTTCGGTGGGCACCTGCACCGTCCCCAGATTGCGCATCTTCTTTTTGCCGGATTCCCAAAAAGTCTGACGACTTTTCGGGAGCCCTTTTGAATTCACTTGCTCGGCGGAAGTGAATTCCGCCTGCGCCAAGGTTTTGCTTTGCAAAACGCTTGAACGCCGGACTTCCGGCGGGAAGGCAAAAAGAAGGTTATTCATCCAGCTTGAGGACAGCCAGGAAGGCTTCGGTGGGCACCTGCACCGTCCCCAGATTGCGCATCTTCTTTTTGCCGGATTCCCAAAAAGTCTGACGACTTTTCGGGAGCCCTTTTGAATTCACTTGCTCGGCGGAAGTGAATTCCGCCTGCGCCAAGGTTTTGCTTTGCAAAACGCTTGAACGCCGGACTTCCGGCGGGAAGGCAAAAAGAAGGTTATTCATCCAGCTTGAGGACAGCCAGGAAGGCTTCGGTAGGCACCTGCACCGTCCCCAGATTGCGCATCTTCTTTTTGCCTTCTTTTTGCTTTTCCAGCAGCTTTTTCTTACGGGTGATGTCGCCGCCGTAGCACTTGGCCAGGACGTCCTTGCGCATGGCCTTGACGGTCTCGCGGGCGATAATCTTCCCGCCGATAGCGGCCTGGATGGGCACTTCAAAGAGCTGGCGAGGGATATTATCTTTGAGCTTTTCGCAGATCTTCCTAGCACGCTTATAGGCTTTGTCCTTGTGGACAATGAAGGACAGAGCGTCCACCTGGTCGCCGTTGAGGAGCAAGTCCACTTTCACCAGGCTGCTCTCCTGGTAATCGGACAGCTCATAGTCCAAAGAGGCATAACCTTTGGTGTGTGCTTTCAGGGTATCGAAGAAGTCATAGATGATCTCGTTCAAGGGCATCTTATAGTGGATCTCTACCAGGTGGGTGTCCAGATACTGCATATCCACAAACTGCCCCCGGCGATCCTGGCAGAGGGGCATGATGTTGCCTACAAACTCGTTGGGGGAGATAATGGACACATTCACAAAAGGCTCCAGCGCTTTGGAAATGCTGCCAGGGTCGGGGTAGTTATGGGGGTTGTCCACAAAGACCGTGGAACCGTCGGTCTTGATGACCTCGTAGATAACGCTGGGCAAGGTGGTGACTAGATCCAGGTCAAATTCCCGCTCCAGGCGCTCTTGAATGACCTCCATGTGGAGCATTCCCAAAAAGCCCACACGGAACCCAAAGCCCAGCGCCACAGAGGATTCCGGTTCAAAGCTCAGAGAAGCATCATTGAGCTGGAGTTTTTCCAAGGCGTCCCGCAGGTCAGGGTATTTGCTGCCGTCCTCGGTGTAGATGCCGCAGTAGACCATGGGCTGGGCGGGACGATAGCCGGGCAGCGGTTCTGCCGCCGGATTCTCCACGCTGGTGACGGTATCACCTACGCTGGTGTCCCGAACATTTTTGATGGAGGCGGTGAAGTAGCCTACCTCTCCGGCACGCAGCTCCCCACAGGGATCCAGACCGATGGGCAGCATATGCCCACATTCCACCACCTTGTAGACTGCGCCGCTGGCCATCATTTTTACATCCATGCCGGTGCGGATGCTGCCCTCCATGACCCGCATCAGGACGATGACGCCACGGTAGGAGTCATACTGGGAGTCGAAGATCAACGCCTTGAGGGGAGCATTTTCGTCACCGGCGGGAGCAGGTACATTTTGGATGATGTCCTCCAACACTGCATGGATGTTGATGCCTGCCTTGGCGGAGATCTCCGGTGCGTCCATAGCTGGCAGACCGATGATGTTCTCAATCTCCTCTTTGACCCGATGAGGATCAGCAGAGGGCAGGTCGATCTTGTTCAAAACCGGCAGCACTTCCAGATCATGCTCAATGGCCAAATAGGTGTTGGCCAGTGTCTGTGCTTCCACCCCTTGACTGGCGTCCACCACCAGCACAGCGCCTTCACAGGCGGCCAGACTGCGGCTGACTTCATAGTTAAAGTCCACATGACCCGGAGTGTCGATCAGATTTAAAACATAGGTCTGCCCATCATCCGCCTCATAGCGCAGGGTGATGGCACGAGCCTTGATGGTGATGCCCCGTTCCCGTTCCAGATCCATGGAGTCCAAGATCTGATTCTCCATCTCTCTGGCTGACACTGCCCCGCAGGCTTCAATCAGCCGGTCAGACAGCGTAGATTTGCCGTGGTCAATGTGAGCAATAATAGAAAAGTTGCGGATATGTTCCTGGTTCATAGAGTGATCTCCTTTAGAAAAAGAGTAGTAGTAGTCAAACGAGCGCTCGCCGCAAGTGCGGCGTCACAAGGGTTTTTCGGAGGAAACCCTTGGCGCAGGCGGAATTCAGTTCCGCCGAGCAGGTGAAATCAAAAAGGGGCAGGGATTCTATTTTTCGGGACAAAATCCTACCGGAAGGAAGAAGTGGCGGGGAGATGGACGAAATACTTGAATTTTGGGTGGATGAATATTCAATATAGTACCGTAAAATCAGAAAATTGTAAAGAAAAAGCGGAGAGAAGCTAGTGGAAAAAACAAAAAAATCAACAAATCGTTGCATCTTTTTTTGGTATACTTTCCGGCATAAATCCACCCTAATCTACTTGCTTTTAACCAGGAAAGGTGGTAAATTATATCATAACGAATCAATGGGGAATGGCCTTTCCATGCCCCAGCGGGTAACGGGAATGCTCTTTGTTGGGGAACAGAGATTTTCCCGCTTTATTCTGTCATCTATGTGCTTGATCTAAAATTTAGGAGGAATGAATATGCTTTTTGGTGAAATGATCAATCGTCTGAAGGCGAATCCCAAGAAAATCGTCTTTACCGAAGGTACTGATCCCCGTATCCTGGAAGCCGCTTCCCGTCTGCTGGCTGGTTATTTCCTGCAGCCCGTTCTGGTCGGCAACCCCGATGAGATCCAGGCCGCTTCTGAAGAAGCTGGCTACAATATCCGTGGCGCAACCATCATTGACCCTGATAACTATCCTGAAATGGACGAAATGGTCGCTGAACTGTGCGAGCTGCGTAAAAGCAAGGGCATGACCCCTGAGGAAGCGCTGCAAGTGCTCAAGCATGGCAACTACTTCGGCACCATGCTGGTGAAGATGGGTAAGGCTGACGCTCTGCTGGGCGGCGCTACCTATTCCACCGCTGACACCGTCCGTCCCGCTCTCCAGCTGATTAAGACCAAGCCTGGCAATAAGATCGTATCTTCTTGCTTCATCCTGGTTCGTGGCGCTGCAAGTGGTAAGGAAGAAGTCCTGGCCATGGGTGACTGCGCCATCAACATCAAGCCCAACGAAGATGACCTGGTGGAGATTGCTGCTGAAACTGCAAACTGCGCCCGCGTCTTTGGCGTAGACCCCAAGGTGGCATTCTTGAGCTATTCTACCCATGGTTCTGGCTCCGGCGAAGACGTGGATAAGATGCGCAATGCCACTCGTAAGTGCAAGGCAGCCCATCCTGATCTGCCCATCGAAGGTGAGATCCAGTTTGACGCCGCTGTGGCACCTCGTGTGGCAAAGATCAAGTGCCCCGACTCCGAAGTAGCTGGCTATGCCAACACCTTCGTGTTCCCTGACATCAACGCCGGCAACATCGGCTATAAGATCGCACAGCGTCTGGGCAGCTTCAACGCTTACGGCCCCATCCTGCTGGGTCTGAATGCGCCTGTCAACGACCTGTCCCGTGGCTGCAACGCAGAAGAAGTTTACTCCATGGCAATCATCACCGCAGCTCTGGCATAAGCATCCGTTGCTGCTATCGCAAAAAACATCCAACCCGTCTGGCAGAACCCTCTGCCAGGCGGTTTTTTTGCCCTTTGCCCTTTGCTCTTTGCAGCACACAGAACAAAGAAAGGAAAAAAACACGAAAAAAGAGGCTGTCCATCCCAACTTTTATTGCATAGTCCGTTTTTCTGGACATTATTTGTGAGAAAATGTAAGTAAGGGGGGATGAGTCATGTCAAAAAATCAGCACAAGGAGAAGCTCTTGCTTTTGCTTCATATCTTCCAGCGGGAGAGCGATGAAAATCATCCGTTGTCTGTCCCAAAGCTGCTGGACAAGCTCCAGGCCAACGGGATCTTGGCGGAACGAAAGAGCGTGTATGCAGATGTGGAGATTTTGCGCAAGCAGGGGTATGATATTGTCCTCCAGCGTGGGAGGGGATACTATTTGGGCGAACGGAACTTCCAGCTGGCGGAATTGAAGCTGCTGGTGGATGCTGTCCAATCCAGTCGGTTTATCACGGTGAAGAAAAGTCATGAGCTGATTCACAAATTGGAGCAGCAGACTTCCGCCTATGGCGCCCAGACCTTGCAGCGGCAGGTCTTTGTAGCCGGACGGGTGAAGAGCATGAATGAGAGCGTCTATTACAACATCGATGCCATTCATAACGCCATCAACGAAAAGCGGCAGATCACATTTCGCTACTTTGATTACAACATCTGCGGCAGGAAGGTTTTGCGTCACAACGGGGCGATCTACCAGATGAGTCCGTATGCTCTGCTGTGCAGCGATGAGAACTATTACCTGACCGCTTATGATGGAAAAGCGCAGGAGATCAAGCACTTCCGGGTGGATAAGATGCTGGACATTCAGGTGACTGAGCTGAGTCGGGACGGGGAGGAGATCTATAAGTCCTTCGATCTGGGACGCTACGCCAGCATCCACTTTGGGATGTTCAAGGGGGAGGAACGGGAGGTGCTGCTGCGCTGCAAAAACTGCTTTTCTCACGTTATCATCGACCGATTTGGAGAGGCGGTACATATCACGCCGGAGGATGACAGCCATTTCACTGCCCTGGTGCAGGTGGCGGTCAGTCCCCAGTTCTATGGCTGGATCTTCGGGCTGGGCAATGGCGTGACCATCCTGGGGCCAGTGGATGTAGCCAGAGGGATGAAGGAGCAGTTGGAGCAGATTCAACTGAATTATTTAACGATATGAGAAAAAGAGGATGCCTTGGCATCCTCTTTCTCATTGGTTGCGTCATTACTTGTCAGCAGGGGCATCCTGTTCCACAATGCCCTTCAGGCCGGCAGCCAGCCCAGCCAACCCTTGGATTTCGCTGGGAATGATGATCTTGGTGGCTTTGCCATTGGCGGCCGCCTGGAAGGCTTCCAGACTCTTGAGCTTGACCACCTGTTCGTTGGGGGCAGCTTCGTTGAGCAGCTTCAAGGCGTCTGCCTGTGCCTGCTGCACCTTCAGAATCGCCTGCGCCTGAGCTTCTGCTTCCAGGAGCTTTGCTTCCTTAGCAGCTTCGGCACGGAGCACTAGGGACTGCTTTTCGCCTTCTGCCACCAGGATCTGGCTCTGCTTCTGACCTTCTGCCTGGAGGATGGCTTCCCGACGTTCCCGTTCTGCCTTCATCTGCTTCTCCATGGCGTCCTGAATCTCTCTGGGCGGCATGATGTTCTTCAGCTCCACCCGATTGACCTTGATGCCCCAAGGGTCAGTGGCCTCGTCCAAGATGACCCGCATCTTGGCGTTGATGATGTCACGGCTGGTCAGGGACTGATCCAGTTCCAGGTCACCGATGAGATTTCTCAGGGTGGTGGCGGTCAGGTTCTCAATGGCAGCCATGGGGTGTTCCACGCCGTAGGCATACAGCTTGGGGTCGGTGATCTGGAAGAACAGAACAGTGTCCACTTGGATGGTGACATTATCCTTGGTGATGACCGGCTGAGGGGGGAAGTCTGCGATCTGTTCCTTCAGGGAGACCTTGCGAGCGACCCGTTCGATGAAGGGGATCTTTAGGTGGATGCCCACCCCCCAGACTGCTTGGAAGGCGCCCAGCCGTTCCACGACGTAGGCACGGGACTGTTGGACGATGACGATGTTCTTGGCCAAGACCAGCAACACCAGAATGATCAAAATGATCGGGATGATAAACTTATACATAAGCGCTCCTTTCTTATGACTCCGAAACTGAGTCCTTTGCTCGGACGATAATTTTTACACCTTCGATGCGCAAAACCTGAACGATGCTGCCAGCGGGAATGGGTTCCTCCACCTCATTCCGAGCTGTCCAGATCTGTCCATCTACCTTCACCTGACCGGTGGCGGCCAGATTGTCGATATCCTCTGTCACCACACCGTACTGACCTAAGAGCAGATCCAGATTTGTGGGACGCAGGTGCGGCGTGAACTTCTTCTGAGCCAGTGGCCGTACCAGTGCCAGACACAGGGTGGAGACGAGAAGAAAGACAACCAGCTGGATCCAAAAATTCTGACAGAACAGAGAGACCAGCAGAGCCGTCAGCGCACCGGCGGCGAACCAGATGGACACCAGGTTGATGGTGGCCGCCTCTGCCAGCGCCAGCACCACCAGGATGATGAGCCACATCACAGGCAGGGAAAAAGTCAACAGATGCACAGGGAACAACTCCTTTCGTATTGCTTTCTCACCAATCATATCATAGCGGAGTAGAAAAGTCTATCTTGGGACGGTTAAAATGAATTGCGGAAAGGTTAAAATTTCGTTATAATGAAGGACGAAATTGGAACCATCCTGTCGCTTTCCGGCAGGATCATCTGCGAAAGGCGGAAGAACGATGGAAAAACTGAGATTGATGGTACCCTGCTATCTGGGGGTGGAAAAACTGGTGGCGGACGAGCTGAAAAAGCTCAAGATGGAGCAGGTTCGGGCGGAAAATGGTCGGGTCTGCTGCGTGGGCACGTTGTTGGATGTGGCACGGCTGAATTTGAATCTGCGCTGCGGTGCTCGTGTGCTGATGGTGTTGGGGGAATTTTCGGCCATCTCTTTTGAAGAACTGTATCAAGGTGCCTACGCCATCCCGTGGCAGGATTGGATTCCCAAGGAGGGGGAGTTTCCGGTGAAGGGCTACTCCATCAACTCCCAGCTCTTTAGTGTTCCCGCCTGCCAGTCCATCATCAAAAAGGCGGTCTCTGCCAAGCTGGGGCAGGTCTATGGTGTGGAGTGGCTGCCGGAGACGGGGAGCCGGTATCAGATCCAGTTCTCTATTATGAAGGACACCGTGTCCCTTTGTTTGGACACCAGCGGTTCCGGTCTGTATAAGCGGGGCTACCGTGCTGTGGGCGTGGAAGCCCCTTTGCGGGAGACTTTGGCGGCAGCCATGGTGCTCCTGTCCGGCTATAAGGGGCTAGACCCCTTCTGCGATCCCTTCTGCGGCAGCGGCACCATCTGCATCGAAGCGGCGCTCATTGCCAAAAACCGTGCCCCCGGTCTCAACCGCACCTTCGCCGCCCAGAAGTGGAAGGTTCTGCCCTCGGAGCATTGGATGACAGCAGTGGAAGAAGCCCTGGACAAGGAGTTCGACCGAACCTATGACATCTGGGGCGGCGACATCGACCCCAGAGCCATCGACATCGCCCGAAGCAACGCCGAGAAGGCGGAAGTGGAGGACACGGTTCGTTTTGAAGTCTATGACGCCCGCCGGTTCTACAGCACCGAGCCCTACGGACGGGTGGTGACCAATCCCCCCTACGGGGAGCGGCTGATGGAGAAGCAGGAGGTGTCCAAGCTGTACGGTGCGTTCGGCCATGCGGTACGCCTGCTGCCGGAGGGGTGGAAGGTGTCCATTTTGTCCAGTCACACGGAATTTGAGGAAGTCTTTGGCGCCAAGGCAAAGAAAAAGCGGAAGCTGTATAACGGGATGCTAAAATGTGACCTGTTCATGTACGGGAAGTACGGGAAGAAATAAAAAAGTGAGAAAATCAGCGGGATTTCCACCGATGCAACCGCAAAAAGTGCCTGTTTTGGGGAAAGCGCAACCGTTGGTTGACGAGAAATACCGTCCGCTTGGTGGTCGGCAACCGAGCGTTTTGCTAAGATAAAGGGGAAGAAAACGCTCCGGCGGCAGAAAGGATGAATCATGATGATCATGGCGGAAAAAATCACGATGCTGCGCAAGCGCAGCGGCTGGTCCCAGGAAGAACTGGCAGAAAAACTGGGCGTTTCCAGACAGGCAGTCTCTAAATGGGAGTCTGGCGCTTCCCTGCCCGACTTGGATCGGATGGTAAAGATGAGCCAGCTGTTCTGCGTCAGCACCGACTACTTGTTGAAGGATGAGATCGAGGAAGTCACCCTGCCGGAAGGAGAACTGGCGCTGGAATCCGGCGGAGATTATGTGGTGACTTTAGAGGAAGCCAACGCCTTCCTGGACTTGACCCGACAGCTCTCCGCACGCATAGCCATGGCAGTTGCCCTGTGCATCCTCTCCCCTATCTGCCTCATCCAGCTGGCCGGTGTGGCTGAATACAAGGGCAGCATTTCAGAGGGCTTTGCCACTGGCGTCGGCGTGGCTGTTCTGCTGGTCATGGTGGCTATCGGTGTGGCTATCCTCATCTTCGACGGTATGAAGCTCTCCCCCTATCAGCACATGGAAGAGGAGGCACTCTCTCTCCAGTACGGCGTCAGCGGTGTGGTCCAGCGGCGGAAGGAAGCGGATGAACCGGTCTACCGGATGAGCCTGGTGGTGGGCGTGGTGCTCTGCATCCTCAGTGTCGTCCCCCTTCTGCTCTCCGGCGCTATGAACCTGGGCGACTACATCAGCATCTGCTGCGTCAATGTCCTGCTGGCTCTGGTGGCCGCAGCGGTCTTTCTCTTTGTCCGCTTCGGCAGCATCCACAGCAGCTATCAGAAGATCCTCCAGGAGGAGGATTACACCAAGGAGCGGAAGCAGATCAACAAAAAGCTGGCCTGGTTCCCCGGCGTTTACTGGACGTTGACTACAGCCATCTATCTGGCCTACAGTTTCGCCACAGAGCGGTGGGACTTCACTTGGATCGTTTGGCCGGTGGCCGGTGTGCTCTTTGTGGCGGTGTATTGCATCTTGCAGGCTGTGGTACATGGGAAAAATAAGGTATCATAAGAAAAAGGGAACGCCTTTCAGCGTTCCCTTTTCTGTTTGCAATCAGTCCAACTGGAACTGACCGGTATAAAGCTGGTAGTACCGCCCCTTCAAAGCCATCAGCTCCTCGTGAGAGCCGATCTCGATGATCTGGCCGCCTTCCAGCACCGCAATGCACTTGGCGTTGCGGACGGTGGACAGCCGGTGGGCGATGACAAAGACGGTGCGGTTCTCCATCAGCGCATCCATGCCCTGAGAGATGAGCGCCTCAGTACGGGTGTCAATGGAGGAGGTGGCTTCGTCCAGCACCATGACGGGAGGATCCGCTACCGCCGCCCGGGCGATGGCCAGCAGCTGCCGCTGGCCCTGGGACAGGTTGGCGCCGTCGCCGGTGACCATAGTCTGGTAGCCGTCCGGCAGACGCCGGATAAAGCTGTGGGCGTTGGCGGTCTTGGCGGCCTGGATGCACTCCTCATCGGTGGCGTCCAACCGGCCGTAACGGATGTTATCCATGACCGTGCCGGTGAACAGATGGGTGTCCTGGAGCACCACGCCCAGGCTGTGCCGCAGGGAGTCCTTCTGGATGTCCTTGACGTTGATGCCGTCATACTCGATGGAGCCGGCCTGAATCTCGTAGAACCGGTTGATGAGGTTGGTGATGGTGGTCTTGCCTGCGCCGGTGGAGCCAACGAAGGCGATCTTCTGACCAGGCTTTGCGTAGACGCTGACGTTATGGAGCACCTGCTTATCCGGCACATAGCCGAAGTCCACGTTCTTCAGGCGCACGTCCCCTTTCAACTCCACATACTGGACGCTGCCATTATCCTGGGGCACCTTCCAAGCCCAGGCGGTGACGCGGCCGGATTCCCAAGCCCTCAAAGAGCCGTCGGGGTTGTGTTCGGCAGGCACCAGGGTGACCTTGCCTTCGTCTACTTCCGCTGCCTCGTCGATGACCTGGAAGATACGCTCTGCGCCAGCCAGGGCGGAGAGGATGTTGGTCATCTGCATGGAGATCTGGTTCATGGGCTGAGAGACCTGCTTGGAGTAGGTCAGATAGGCCACCAGACCGCCGATGTCAAAGCTGCCCAGAATGGCCAGAGCGCCACCGAAAGCGGCAGTGAAGGCGTAGCCAATATTGGACAGGTTGCCGGCTACCGGCATGATGCAGGTGCTGAAAAAGCTGGCGTTGCTGGCGGCCACTCGGAAGTTCTCGTTCAGTTCATTGAAGGTCTCCTTGGCCTGATCCTCATGGGTGAAGGCTTTGACTACTTTCAGACCCTCGATGGTTTCTTGAATGTTGCCGTTCAGAGTGCCCAGAGCGGCCTGCTGCTTGGCAAAGTAGAGGCGGCTCTTGCCGCCCAGCTGCTTGAACACCAGAAGGGTGACCGCCAACATGACCAGGGTGACCAGAAAGAGCACTCGGCTCAGATAGAGCATCATGACCACGATGCCCACGAAGGTGAACAGGGCGGAGACACACTGGAGGACGGACTGCTCCAAGACCTGGAGGACGTTGTCGGCATCATTGGTGAAACGGCTCATCAGGTCGCCGTGGGGATGCTGGTCAAAGTAGGTCAGGGGCAGAGTCTGCATATGGTTGAACAGATCCCGCCGCAGGGCATTGGTGCCCCGCTGTGCCACACGAACCATCATATTGCCTTGGAGGAAGTAGCAGGCGGCGGCAAAGATGTAGACGGCCAGCAGCTGCAGCACCTTAGGCCCCAAGCTGGGCAGGGTGGTCTGACCGGCGGCCACTGCTGCGGCGATGTCGTTGATGATGGGGCGCGTGATATAGGTGGCGCCCACGCTGGCCAGGGCGGAAGCGATGACGCAGAGAAATGCCACAATGAGCATGACTGGGTGCTGTCCCATGTAGCTCAACAGACGTTTCACGGTCTTTTTGGTTTCCTTGGGCTTCTGGAACCCGCCGATGGGGCCACCGCCGTGGCCGTTGACCTTGCGATTTTTTCTGGGAGCATCAGCCATGGTAGACCCCTCCTTTCAGCTGGGAGTGATAGATTTCCTGATAGATCTTGCTCTCTGCCATCAGTTGGTCGTGGGTGCCGATGTCGGCCACCTTGCCGTCATCCAAAATGATGATCTGATCGGCGTCCCGCACCGAGCTGATACGCTGGGCGATGAGGAAAACCGTGGTGTGTTTCAGGTTCTGATGGAAGGATTCTCGGATGCGGGCTTCCGTGGCAGAGTCCACAGCGGAGGTGGAGTCGTCCAGGATGAGAATAGAGGGCTTGCGGAGCATAGCCCGGGCGATGCATAGACGCTGCTTCTGGCCGCCGGAGACGTTGACGCCGCCCTGTTCCAGCCAGGTGTCAAAGCCCTTGGGGAAGGATAGGATGAAGTCATAAGCCTGGGCGTCCTTGGCCGCTTGGATGATTTCTTCTTCCGTGGCGTTGGGGTTGCCCCACAGCAGGTTCTCTCGGATGGTGCCGGAGAACAGGACGTTGTTTTGGAGCACCATGCCAATACGGTGGCGCAGGTCTTCCAGCGGATAGTCTTTCACGTTGATGCCGTCCACCAGCACCTCCCCTTCCGTGGCATCGTAGAACCGAGGGATGAGATTGACCAGGGTGGATTTGCCCTCGCCGGTGCCGCCAATGACGGCAATCACCTGGCCGGGCTTGACAGTGAAGGAGATGTGGGACAGGACGTTATCGCCGGTGCCGGAGGTGTCATATTTAAAGGAGACATCCCGAAATTCCACCTGACCTGCTTGTTCCGGCAGAGCGGGTGCGGTACCGTCCTGAATGTCCGAGTCGGTGTCGATGACTTCAAAGATACGCTGGGCGCAGGCCTTGGCACGGGTGTACATCAACAGGCACATAGCCACCATCATAACGCTCATGAGCACCATGAGGACGTAGTTCAGCAGCGAGGACAGCAGGCCAATCTCCAGGTCGCCGCGCAGGACGGTCTGGCCGCCCAGGTAGAGGATGAGGACGGTGGAGATGGAGACGCCCAACATCATAGCAGGCTGCATGAGGATGATGCGCAGGCTCACGTTCATGCCGGCTTTGGTGAAGTTGTCGTTGGAGGTTTTGAACTTCTCCTTCTCAAATTCCTCTCGGACATAGGATTTGACCACACGGATGGCGGTCAGATTTTCCTGGACGGTTTCATTGAGCAGATCCAGCCGATGCTGCATGGCACGGAACAGCCCCATGCAGACCTTCATCAGCAGGCCAATGACCAGGGCAATGACAGGCACGGCAATGATGAGGATCATAGCCAGCTGCCAGCGGATATAGATGGCCACTGCCATAGAGGCTACGATCATCACGCCGCTGCGGATGAGCAGGCGCAGAGCCATGGCTACCATGTTCTGCACGTTGGTCACATCATTGGTCAGACGGGTGACCAGAGAGGCAGTGGAGAATTGGTCGATGTTGCGGAAGGAAAAGGTGCTGATCTTCTCAAATTGCGCCTTACGCAGGTTGGCGCCCAGACCCTGGGCGGCAAAGGCGGCGTGCTTGGCGGACATGACGCCGCAGTACATGGCGGCAGCAGCCACCACCAGCATCAGCGCACCCATTTTCAGGATGACGGGCATATTGCCCTTTTGGATGCCGCTGTCAATGATCTCCGCCATCAGCAGAGGCAGGATCAGCTCGCAGATGGTCTCCAGCGCAATGAGCGCAGGCGCCAGGATCGCTTGTTTTTTGTATCCCTTGAAATAAGGGAACAGTCGTTTCATCATAGCAGGTTCTCAGTCCTTTCGTGTTAGAAATGGCAGCGGTGAGGGGGAAAAGGTGGGCAATCCTCCGGACAGTCCTCCCCGCTGAGCTGGGACAGGTTGTTCAGCATTTGCTCCTGATAGCGCATCAGCTGTTCCTGATCCTCTGGGGAAAAGCCTTGGAGCATCTGATTGTCCACCGTCTCAAAGACCTTCACACATTCCAGAACGGCCTGACGCCCCTTTTCCGTGATGGACACTCGGTTCCGCCGAGCGTCTTGGGCGTCCGGTTCCTTGTGGACGTAGCCGCCTCGTTCCAGGGACTTCAACGAGTTGGCCACTGTCGCCGGTGAGACGTGGAGCCATTGCGCCAGCTGCTTCTGGCTGGGCAAGACCGCCCCTTCCTCCAACCCTTTGGACAGGATGAATAACAGCATGGGATTGCCCACATCCTGAAGGTGGTACTGAGCCATCAACGCTGTGACGGCGTTCTGATGGGCTCGGTTGAGCCGGTGGAGCATTAGGATGGAGGGGTTTTTCTTTTGATGCCAAAGATGCAAGTACTCGCCTCCTTTTAAATCGTTTGCGGGCTAATAATTAGCGTGCTTATTATTGTAATGAGATGTTTTTTGATTGTCAAGGGGAAATGTGAGAAAAAATTAGAACAAGTGTTTGTGATTTTCCCGATGCTGTGGTATACTGGCACAGCACGACCCAAAGAGCTTGTAAAAAGTGGAATTGCGAAGCGTCCACGGTGAGAAAGAAGAGGATGCCCTTGAAGAACCGGCTGACCCCCAAACAGAATCAGATCTACGACTATATCCTCGCCTTCACCCAGGAGCGAGGGTATCCCCCTTCTGTCCGAGAGATCGCAGAGGCGGTGCATTTAAAATCCCCATCTACGGTACACTTTCATTTGAAAGCGATGGAAGCCGCCGGCGTCATCCACAGAGGGGTGGGAAAAACCCGATCCATCACCCTGGTGACACCGGAACCGAGGAATCATGTGCAAAAAATCCCTATTTTACGGGAGGTGACGGCGGATTTGTCCGATTTCACCGGAGAGAATCTGCTCTTTGACACCGGAGACGCACCTCAGTTCCACTTTGCCGTCCGGATGGAGCGGGACGCCCTGCGCTACGCCGGCATCCTGCCCGGTGACCTGGTGGTGGTGCGGCAGCAGGAGCCGCAGAAGGCGGGAGAGCGGATGCTCTTTCTGCTGGAGGGGCAGACCGCCTGCGGCACCGCCAGCTGGGAGCAGGAACACCTGTGGCTTACCATTCCGGACAGAGCGCCGGTGGACGGAACAGAGGTGGTGCTGTTAGGAAAGATCATTGCAGTGGTACGCTATTATGACTGAGAGGAGGAACCCTTCTGATGAAATTGTTTTTGACGCGACATGGCCAGACCGATTGGAACACCAAGCGATGCGTCTGCGGCAGAACAGAGGCGCAGCTGACTGACCTGGGCAGAGCCCAGGCTGCCCAAGTGGGTGAGCAGGCGGCGCAGGCCGGAGTGAATGTGATCTTGGCCTCCCCCATGGATCGTGCCCAGGAGACGGCGGCTATCATCGCTCAAAAGGTGGGCGTGCCAGTGCTGACAGATCCCCTGCTCATCGAGCAGGACTTTGGCACCTTTGAAGGCCGCAGCGTAGACGATCCGGAATATCGGGAGAAACGCAAAAGCCTGCTGTGGCACTATCCGGAGGGAGAATCCACAGCGCAGCTCATCCATCGTGCCTATACCATCATTGAAAAGGTGCGGGATACCTATCCGGACAAGCGGGTGTTGCTGGTGTCCCACGGCTGCTTCTGTCGGGCGGCGCGCACGTACTTTGTGGACATTCCCTTTGGAGATTTTTATGAGTTCTATATGGAGAACTGCCAGCTGTTGGAGTTTGATCTGTAACGAAAAAGCCTGTCTTTCCTCAGAAAGACAGGCTTTTGTTGATGTTATAGCTTATCCCATATGCTTCCCGCTGTACTCGGCGTTGTCGATGAGCAGGATGCTGCGCACCAAAAACCACAGAGCGGTGGCGGCCAGCAGCACCTTCTGATACAGCTCCACCGAGTCTGCCAGGGCGATCAGGCAGAGCATCACCGTCAGCAGGCTGAACCAGGTGGCCGCTTGGGGACGGGGAAATTGGAAGGCGAAGGAGGCGGTGAAGTACCAGGCCAGGGCGGCGGAGCTGACGGCGAAGACCTGCCAGGCGAAGGACATGACCGATGGGTTGGAGGCGTTGGAATGATAGGTCAGCACCAGCCAAACGCAGGACGTAAAGCCGGGGATCAACGGCGCCAGAGACCAGCTGCCGCTGTCCCCATTGCGCAGAACCATAAAGAGGATGGCCGCCGTGGCGCAGAGGGACAGGATTCCTAGAAATAGGAGAAATGGCTGGGTCTGAAAGAGCACCGCCAAAAAATTGCCGCCTCCGTTGCTCTGATAAGTCAGGAAAAGTGTGCGGAAGATCATCCCCGTCCCCACCAGAAAGGCGGCAGCAGAGAGAAATTCCAGCCCTTGCAGAGGCGGGTCTGCATGATAGGCGGAGTACCAGTCCTGTGCTTCGTTGGCCACGAAAAAGCTCAAGAAAAAGAGCAGCAGCACGCCCACAATGGTCAGAGCGATGAGGGCGTAGGAATAGGGGTGATGGAGGATGGGCATTCCCGTGGAGGGAGACAGAGCCACGGAGAGCTGCTGCATCCGCAGAAAAAAGCCGATTAAACCCAACCCTAGGGCGATCAAAGGAAAGTAGATTCGTTTCATGGTAAAACCTCCGAAAAACAAGGTGGAAAAATCGCACTGGGTGCGACAGAATCGTTTCATAACGTGTTTTACTATTGTACTCCAAAACCAACGAGATGTCAGCAGAAATTTCATGATTTTCCAGGGGATTTTGCACAGGGCACGCCCCTTGCGCATAAACTAGAACCAGAATGAAACGGAAAGGAATGGTTGGAATGTGCGGCATTGGTGGATTTTGTGATTGGAACCGAGAGAACCGGACGTGGCAATGGGAAAAGACCGGGGAACGGATGTGCCGTTCCTTGGAGCGGCGGGGGCCGGATGACGGCGGCCTGTGGGTGGGGCAGGATTGCGTCCTGGCTCACCGGCGGCTGGCGGTCATCGACCCGGAGAACGGCCATCAGCCCATGGTGCGCCGAGACGGGGATGGAAAGGAGATCGTACTGGTCTACAACGGGGAACTGTACAACACCGATGATCTGCGCCAGGAGCTGACCCAAAGGGGACATCAGTTTGTCACTCGGACGGACACCGAGGTGTTGCTGGAGGCTTGGCGGGAGTACGGCGAAACGATGGGCGACCACTTGGAAGGCATCTACGCCTTCGCCATCTGGGAGGAGCGCACCCGCACCCTGTTCTGCTGTCGGGATCGGTTCGGGGTAAAACCATTCTTCTATACCATGGTGGGCAGCACCTTTGTCTTTGGCTCCGAGCTAAAAACCCTTTTCTGCTACCCTGGCCTGACGCCGGAGGCGGATGAGACCACATGGCAGGAGGTGTTAGGCATCTCCCCTGCCCGCACGCCGGGGGTGGGCGTATTCAAGGGAATCTCCGAGCTGAAACCTGCCCACCAGCTCACCGTCAGTCCAGAGGGGCTCCGCATCCGGCGTTATTGGAACGTGACCAGCCGTCCCCACACCGAGGACTATCCGGAGACGGTGGAGCACCTGCGGCACCTGCTCTCCTCTGCCATCCAGCGGCAGCTGGTCAGTGACGTGCCCTTGTGTACCCTGCTCTCCGGCGGATTGGATTCCTCCATCATCACCGCCGTGGCGGCCAATGCCTATCGGGAGTGGGGACTGCCGCCTTTGGAGACCTATTCCTTTGACTACACTGACAACCAGAAGTATTTCAAAGCGTCCTCCTTCCAGCCTGACGCCGATTGGCCTTGGGTGGAGCGGATGCGGGAAGAATTCGGCACCGATCACCGGATCTTGACCTGCTCTCAAGAGCTGCTGGTGTCCCTGTTGGGAGCGGCGGTGGAGGCCAAGGACCTGCCGGGGATGGCGGATTTGGACTCCTCGCTGCTCTACTTCTGTAGCCAGATTCGGCAACGCCACACGGTCTCCCTGTCCGGCGAGTGCAGCGATGAGATCTTTGGGGGCTACCCGTGGTTCCACCGGGCGGATATGCTGGCGGCGGATACCTTCCCTTGGAGCATGGACATCACCGCCCGCACCGATGTCTTTCGGCCGGAAGTGGTGGAGCGACTTCAGCTAGAGGATTATGTCAAGTGGCGCTACCAAGAGAGCGTGGCGGAAACCCCGCGTCTGGAGGGCGAAACGGAAGCGGAAGCCCGCCGGCGTGAGATTGGCTGGCTGAACCTGAATTGGTTCATGACCAACCTGCTGGATCGGAAGGATCGCATGAGTATGTACTCCGGCTTGGAAGTTCGTGTGCCCTTCTGTGACCATCATCTGGTGGACTATGTGTGGAACATTCCCTGGGAAATGAAAAGTCGGGGCGGCATCCGAAAACAGGTGCTTCGAGACGCCGCCGCAGGCATCCTGCCCGAGGACGTCCGCAACCGTCCCAAATCCCCCTACCCCAAAACCCACAACCCCCTTTTCGAGCGGCTGGCACGGGAGAAGCTGCGGTCGATCTTGCGCCGCCCCGATGCGCCCATCCACAGCCTGGTGGACACCCAGACCTTGGAGGACGGCCTGCTCCGAGACGCTGGGGACTACGGCCGCCCCTGGTTCGGCCAGCTCATGGCGGGGCCGCAGATGATCGCTTACCTGATCGAATTGAATATCTGGATGGAACGGTTTGGGTTGTCTGCTTGATAGTGGAAAAGAGGTGGAGAAAATCCACCTCTCTTTTTGTGCAAACTTCTTAAATGATTCTTAAAGGAAAAAAATGACGATGTAAAAGAATTGTATGCTATAATAAAAATACCAAAAAAGGATGAAGTGGAAGTGACAGCGGCAGAGGTATCTCTGCCCGAAGGTGAAGAAAGGAGCGTAGGACATGAAGCAAGAAAAGAAAGACAGAAAACAGGTGTTGGCCATCGTGCTGCTCCTCTCCCTGTTCTTGAACTTCTCGCTGCTGGCCTTTCTCATCGACACAAGGCACACGTGGCAGCAGGAAGAGAAGCGCCCCACATTTCAGTATGGCACCTATGTGGATGATTTGTCGGGTTCGATGACAAGGAAGCTCTTTACGATTGAGCGCGGGAAGGAATACGCTTTTTACTACTACACAGAGTCTCCCCAGAAGGTCATGGCACAGGGAACGTGCCAGTTTTTGACCAGCGGAGAAGGAGTGCTCCATGAGCAGAGCGGCGCTGTCTGTGGTTATGTCATCCCCATGGCGGGCGGTGACGCGGAGCTGGTCTGGATGAAGGGTGAGATAGTTCGAGTACATCACTATGACAAGGCTGCGATCCTGCCGTCAGTATCATAAGGAAAAGGGACGGAAGCATTCTGTCCCTTTTTATGTTGACAAATTGGGGCGATTACGCTACAATAAAATTGGAAAACAGATTAAAATATAACAAAAGTTACAAAAAGTATCAAAGGAGAACGCCGTGAAAAAGAACGTGGGTGTGATATTACTGGTGGCCTTGTTTGGCTCCCTGCTCTTGAATGTCTGCCAGTTCGTGGGCGTAGGTCACACGGAAAAAGCCAGCCCATGGGTGGGCACCTACATCTGCGGAGATGAGTGGGATGGGGCGACCTATATCGTGCTGACGTCGGACCGGGAGTACTACCGGTACCAGCAGTTCGGAACGCCGGAAAAGGCCGCCTACTCTGTGGATGAGGACGGACAGGTCACCTTGTCGGAAGACAACGGGGCAGTCCTCCTCTACGCAGGTCAGCGGCTGTGGTATGTCCGGGATGGGCAGGCGGCGCCGTATGAGAAGATGTCTGACCAGGCTGTGTTTATCAATGTAGAGGAAGAAGGCTGAAAAGGATGAAACGCCGTAGTTGGGGCACTATCCTTTTGGTGCTGTTCTTGGTGGGATGTTACGCCAACGCGCAGTACGCCATGCGGAATCAACTGCCGGAACGGGATACGTTCCAGTTGGATGTGCAGTGTGAGGAAGGGTTGAAGTCTGGAGATACTGGAGTAATTTTTGCTTCATTGGAAAACTGGGGTGAGGGAGACTACTATTTAAATTATAGTGACTTATTTACTGTATATATGGATGGTAAGCAAATTACACCTCAAAATGATGGAACGGATAGCTGGATGTTGGACAGTGGAGATGAAGTGTCAGAGGACTATGAATTTGTGGCCGGAAAACCTGGAAAGCACCGAGTGGTGGTGCAGGCGCAGTTCCAAGTGCAGAACCAGGCTGGGGACAGCCGGTCGTACCGTTATGAGGAGAAAACTTGGGTGGAAGTGATGGAAAAGGAGTAAGGGATGAAAAAAGGAAAGCAGATATGGATTCCGCTGGTCATCATTGTTTTGATCGTGCTGAACCTATTTACCGCATATCAATACAGCACGCTGGCGCAGAAGTTGGATGGGATGCATACGCCGGATTTTGCCGGGACTTATCAGTTTGCACAGGAGCAAACATATTTGGCTGTCACAACCCAAGAGGTGGAAAAGACCTTCGCCATTTACGACCAATCCAGCAAGCGCATGGCGTCCGGTACTTATGAAACGGTGGATGAGAACGGTATTTCCCTGCGTGTAGATGGCAAGCCGTATGCTGCGCTGATTTACTCCAACGAGAAGTTCTATTATGTGGATGAGAATCATGAGGTCACTGTGATGAATAAAATGATGGATTCGGCAGTGTATTATGAAGAATGACGGACTTAAACCTAAAGTAAGAAAATAATCTGGCTTGTTACAAAATGAAATCAAAAAGGGGCGCAGGGGCAATCCTCCTGCGCCCCTTGCAATCATTGGCAAGGGAGGGTATAATGATTTAATATATCAATCTCTGCGCAGGCTCCAGGGATCCCCACGCATCTGGGGTGTCGGCTGCCTGCCCTTTTTCCACTCACCAGAAGGACGGAGGAGAGAGAAACTGTGGCCCGCTTCCATTCGGCGGCGCCAACAAAGGAGGAACTGCGACAATGGCAGAAAAGTTTTATATCACAACCCCCATTTATTACCCCTCGGACAAGCTGCACATCGGTCACACCTACTGCACCGTGGCCACCGACACCATGGCACGCTACAAGAGAATGTGCGGCTATGACGTGCTGTTTTTGACCGGTACCGATGAGCACGGCCTGAAGATCGAGCAGAAGGCCAAGGCCGCCGGCATCACCCCCCAGCAGTTCGTGGACAACGTGGTCTGCGGCAAGGGCGGCATCAAGGATCTGTGGAAGCTGATGAACATCTCCAACGACCGCTTCATCCGCACCACCGATGATTATCATGTGAAGAGCATCCAGAAAATTTTTGAAAAGATGCACGACAACGGCGACATCTACAAGGGCGCTTACAAGGGCAAATACTGCGTTCCCTGCGAGTCCTTCTGGACTGATTCCCAACTGGTGGACGGCAAGTGTCCCGACTGCGGCCGTGAGGTACAGGACGCCGAGGAGGAAGCCTATTTCTTCCGTCTCTCCAAGTACCAGCAGAAGATCGAAGAATTGCTCAGCAAGCCCGGTTTCCTGGAACCGGAGAGCCGCCGCAATGAGATGATGAACAACTTCGTCAAGCCCGGCCTGGAAGACCTCTGCGTCAGCCGCACCAGCTTCACCTGGGGCATCCCCGTCACCTTCGATCCCGGTCATGTGGTCTACGTCTGGGTGGACGCGCTGAGCAACTATATCACCGCCCTGGGTTACCTGAACGACAAGTATGACGACTACGATAAATATTGGCCCTGCGACGTTCACTTCATCGGCAAGGAGATCGTCCGCTTCCACTCCATCATCTGGCCTGCCATGCTCATGAGCCTGGGCGAACCCCTGCCCAAGAAGGTCTATGGTCACGGCTGGTTGCTGCTGGGCGGCGGCAAGATCTCCAAGAGCAAGGCCAACACCACTGTCAACGTCATCGACCCCATCATCCTGGCCGAACGCTATGGCGTGGACGCCCTCCGCTACTATCTGCTCCGAGAATTCCCCTTCGGCAGCGATGGCAATTTCTCCAACGAGAGCCTCATCAAGCGCATCAACATCGACCTGGCCAACGACCTGGGTAACCTGGTCAGCCGTACCACTGCCATGGCCGTGAAATATTTCGGCGGCACCCTGCCCGCAGAACAGCAGGCGGACGAGGAGAAGGACGCCGAGCTGATCGCACTGGCTTCCGGACTGAAGGCCAAATACTATGAGAAGATGGAAGCCTACACCTTCCAGAGCGCTCTGGTGGACATCTTTGAGGTCATCTCCCGTGCCAACAAGTATATTGACGAGAACGCACCTTGGGTGCTGGCCAAGAACGACGAGGATAAGCCCCGTCTGGCTCGGGTTCTGTACAACCTGTTGGAGGCCGTCCGCATCTGTACCATCATGCTGACCCCCTTTATGCCGGATACCACCGCCAAGATCTTCGAGCAGATCGGCGCAGAAAAGACCGGTTGGGAGGATGCTGGCATCTGGGGTCTGCTCCCTGCTGACGTCACCGTTCATAAGGGCGAGAACCTGTTCCCCAGAATCGACCTGGATAAGGAGCTGGAGACCCTGAAGGAGATCGAACTGGCACGTCAGGCCGAACAGGCTGGCTCCACCGTGGAATTCAAAGACGAGATCGATTTTGAGACCTTTGAAAAGGTGGACATGACCGTGTGCAAGGTCAAGAGCTGCGAGAACGTGAAAAAGAGCAAGAAGCTCTTGAAGTTCATCCTGGACGATGGCTCCGGCAAGGATCGCCAGATCCTGTCCGGCATCGCTGCCTACTACAAGCCGGAAGACCTGGTGGGCAAGACCGTTGTGGCCGTGACCAACCTGGCACCTCGGAAGATGATGGGGCAGGAAAGCTGCGGTATGCTGCTCAGCGCTGAGAAGCATGACAAGCTCCAGCTGATCATCCTGGACGATGCCATTGAAGCAGGCGCAAAATTCTGCTGATTTCACAACCTACAGCCCCGTCCCGTGACGGGGCTGTTCGCACAATAGGAGAAGATGATGAAACGAACCTTTTCTTTGCTCTTGACCGCCGCTCTCCTGGTGGTCACCTGCGCCTGCGGCGGCGAAACCTCCACCTCCAGCCAGAGTGCCGCCCCCGCCCAGAGTGCGGCGGCAGCCAGCTCCGCTCCTGCCCAGACGGAACCGGAGAAGCTGGACTTGACCCTAGCATTCACCGGAGACATCAACCTGGACGATGACTGGTATGTGATGCAGTACCTGAAAAACTCCGCCGGCGGCAAGCTGTCCGCCTGCATCGATCCGGTGCTGTTGGAGAAGATGAATCAGGCAGACCTGTGCTGCATCAACAACGAGTTTACCCTCTCCGACCGAGGGGAAAAGCTGGCGGGGAAGGCGTATACCTTTCGGGCAAAGCCCCAGAATGTCTCCTACCTGAAAGAGATGGGAGCCGACCTGGTGACTCTGGCCAACAACCACATCTACGACTATGGCAAGGACGCTTTCAACGACACCCTGGACAACCTGAGCAAGGCGGGCATCGACTATGTGGGTGCTGGCCGCAACAAAGCGGAGGCGGCAAAACCCCTGGTTTATGACCTGAACGGCCTGAAAGTGGCCTACGTCAACGCAACCCGAGCGGAGCTGACCCTCTATACCCCAGACGCCGGAGAAAATTCTCCGGGGGTTCTGAGCTGCTATGACCCTGCCCAGTTCGAAAAAGTCATCGCCCAGGCAAAGCAGCAGGCAGACTTGGTGGTTTGCTGCGTCCACTGGGGCATTGAGTACAGCTACGAGCTGGAACAGGTGCAGAAGGACACGGCACGAGCTTATATCGATGCTGGCGCTGACGTGATCGTGGGCACCCACTCCCACTGCCTCCAGGGCATCGAGTATTACAAAGGTGCGCCCATCTTCTACAACCTGGGCAACTTCTGGTTCAATGAGAAGGACTTGCTCACCTGCCTGTTGGAACTCCATGTGACCGGCACCAAGGAAGACTGGAAGCTGAACGCTGCCGTTGTGCCTGCCCGCCAGGCCGGATGCGTGACCAAGTACCTGACGGACGGCAGCAGCGTCTACAACCTGTTGGAGTCCATCTCCGTCAATGCCGGTATCAAACCGGACGGCACCGTGTACGAGAAAAAGTGAAAACCACCCAAGCGCCCAGGCAGAAAATCCCTGCCTGGGCGCTTATTTCTTGCTCAGTTGGGCATAATAGCCCCAGAAATAGGAGAGGAGCGCACGCCATGGGAAGCCATCAGGAATATGTCCCTCATCATCCCAAACCGGAGGTGGTCTACGACCTGCCGCTGAATCTGCAAGGGTTGGAGTCTGCCTTCGCCCACTGTGTGGAGTTTGCCAGCCGAGAGATCGTCCTGGTGCAGGGCGGCACCTGTACGGTGTGCTGGCTGGATGGGTTGGTCAAGAGCGAACGGCTCAACGACTACGTTCTGCGTCCGCTCATCACCGGACCGGTGCCGGCGGAGGTGCAGAAGGTGGGTGGCTTGCTCCAAGGGGTCATCTGGAACCTGAACGTCCAGACCCAGACCACCGTGGACGAGACGGTGGCGGCCATGGTGGACGGCAGCTGTGCGGTGGTGCTGCCCGACGGCGTGCTGACCTGCTCCGTGCCCACTGAGGAAAAACGCAGCGTGGAAGGGCCGGAGAATGAGACGGAGGCCAAGGGGGCACGGGACTCCTTTGTAGAGAGTGTGCGTACCAGCACCTCCCTGGTGCGCCGCCGGCTCAAGAGCGCCAAGGTCAAGTGCGAGGAGTACCGGGTGGGACGGACGTCTCAGACGGCGGTGGATGTGCTGTGGGTGGAGGACATCACCAACCAGACCCTAGTGGATAAGATCTCCCAGCGCATTGCGGACATGGACATTGACGCCCTGCTGGCGGCGTCAGATATTGAGGAATATTTGGTGGACAGCCGCAGCACGGTGTTTCCGCAGGTGCTGTTTACCGAGCGGCCCGACCGGTTCTGCCGTGGCCTGATGGATGGTCGGGTGGGGGTGCTCATTGATGGCATTCCGCTGGGATGCCTGGTGCCCTGCGACCTGAATCAGTTCTTGCGGACGTCCCAGGATTTGAGCTATCATTGGGCCATCGTCAGTGTCCTGACCCTGCTGCGCTACCTGTCCATCTTCATTACAGTCCTGCTGCCAGGGTTTTATATCGCAGTCTCCGCCTTTCACCTACAGATGATCCCCACTCAGTTGGCGCTGTCCATCATTGCCAGCAAGCAGGATGTGCCCTTCTCCACCCAGTTTGAGGTGCTGGCCATGCTGCTGGCCTTTGAACTGCTCCAGGAGGCGGGACTGCGGATGCCCAAGACCATCGGACAGAGCGTCTCCATCATCGGCGCTCTGGTGGTGGGACAAGCAGCGGTGGAGGCGAAGATCGTCTCACCGGCGGTCATCATCGTGGTGGCGGCAGCTGGCATGGCCGGATTCACCATGCCCAGCCAGGACTTTGCCAACGGCCTGCGCATCTGGCGCTTCCTGGTGGCGTTGGGAGCTTGCTTTGCCGGCCTGTTCGGCTTGACCACGGTGGCGGCGGCGCTCATCTTCCAGCTGGCGAAAATGCAAAATTGCGGCGTCAGCTACCTGACCCCCTTTGTGGCCAAGGAGTGGCAGTATAAAGGCGGCGGCTGGGTGGTGCGAGGGCCGATGCCAGACATCAAACTGCGGGAGCTATCCCTGAACCCAGAGGGGAAACGGAGGCAAAAGTGAAAAAAGCAGCATGGATCCTTTGCTGTGTGTTGACGGCCAATCTGCTCTGTGGATGCAGTCCTCGGTTCCTGCCCCAGCCCAAGGACATTTCCAATGTGGAATTGGTGCGGACGCTGGCAGTGGACAGTGCTCCGGAGGAGCGGGTCAAGGTCACCGTCTCCAGCGGGGTCAAGCAGGAGGAATCCGGCAGCGGCGGCAAAGAGCCGCTGATTCTGGAACGGGAGGCGGGTACGGTTTTTGCCGCCTGTCAGATGATTCAAAAGAGCGGCAGTGGGTATGTGAGTTACGGACATGTGACAGAGTGCATCATTGGCAAAGGGGCGGCGGAGGCCGGTATTGACCGGATTTTGGATTATATTCAGCGGGACTATGAGATGCGGCTGGATACCCTGATCTTTTTCACGGAAGGGACTGCGGCGGAGATCGTCACGAAATCAGGCAGCAAGGACATCGCTGCTACCGACCGCTTGCAAGAGATCGGCAAAGAGCTTCCCTTGGAGTCCAAAGGATGGGCTTGTACGGTTCGAGAATTTTTGACCGACCTGTATGACAACGGATGGGCCATGATGCCGGTGGTACGGTTGGAAAAGGAGGAGGAACAGCATACGCTGGTATCAGATGGAATGGCGCTGTTTCGAGAGGCAAAGTTGCAGGAAAAGTTCCCACCGGAACTGGGGCGAGGCATCTGCTTGCTGTTGAATCAGGGGGACATGAGCTATCTGGATTTGGCCACCCAGGAGGATGGCGTAGCTGGTGTGAAGCTGACGGGTCAGAACTGTAAGTGGAACGCCTGCTGGGAGGGGGAGGTGCTGACAGACTTGACAGCAGAGATCCAGGTACAGGTGGATCTGTCCGAAGTGAGCGGAGAATTGGACGAATTGGACGAGGATACCATGAGCCGGATAGAGCGGATCCTGGCCAAAACCCTGACAGGAGAAGTGGTGCAGGTGTTGGAACAGGAGCAGAAGCTGGGAGATTTCCTCCACTTAAAACGGACGTTGATGGCGCAATATCCCATGAAAGCTGCGTTGATTCAGCGGCAGTGGGAGCAATGGCGGAAAAACTTGACCTTCCATGTGACGACCGGCTGTGTGATACAGCAAAGCTACGATGTGAGCCGAGGGGTTGGTCAGGGAGAGTAAAGGGGGCGTGAGATGGAGCAGAAAAAACTGTCTGGGGGGCAATTTGGCATCTTGACCTTCGTCATGATGATGGCGCCTATCGTCCATGCTGTCCCCACCCGTATCATTGATGCCCGCCGAGCGTCCTGGCTCCTGCCTCTTTTTGCAATTTTGCCCCTGGCGGTTTTGATGTTCTTTCTCTTTCGCTGTCTCAGCCGTATGCCGGCAGACAGCGGGCTGGGGGAGGTCTATCACCTGGCCTTCGGCAGCCGCTGGGGCAAGGTCTGTTGTGGCTTGAGCGCTTTGTGGATGGTAATGATCATGGTGGTCGATCTGCGCTTTTATGCCGAGCGCTACGTTTCTGCCGTCTATCCGGAGGCTGGAAAGCTGGCGTTCTACCTGGCCATGGCAGTATTGCAGCTTTGGATTGTGCGGGAGAGCCTGGATTGTCTGCTGCGCACGGGGAAAATCCTCTTTTGGGTGGTTATCCTCACGTTGGCGGCGGTACTTCTGCTGGCTGTCGAAAAAATACAGATATATAATCTGTGGCCAGTTACTGATACGAGCTGGAGAGAAGCAGGGCTTGGCTCGCTGCGCCTGAGTACCACGCTGAGCATGGCGGTTCCCGCCGGATTTCTCCTGGGAACCGTAGAGTGGAAGACCAGAAAGAACGGAGCGGTTTGGTGGGTGGCTGCGTTGACCGGTGCTGCGATGATGATTGCAGTTAGTGTGTTGGGAGTATTCGGGCCAGAATTGAGCCAGCGCTTGCAGGTTCCCTTTTTCACATTGGCGAAGGAAGTCTCTGTCACTGGCGCAATGGAACGGCTGGAGTCGATCATTTCTGCCATGTGGATGATGACGGACACTGCACTTATGGGTGTGCTGGCATTCTCCGCCGAACAAGCGCTGCGCCAAGCAGCGGGAGCAGCCAAACGGCCGGAATGGGTGCGGATGAGTTTGATCTTGCTCTTAGTCGCTGTGTGCTGTGCATTGCCTAAATCAACCTTTGATATGGATGCTGGATACCAGGCAATCGGGATGCCGATCAATGTTTTTGTGGGTTATTTCATTCCTGGCACTGCGTTAGTGGTTGCAAAAGTTCGGAAAAGGTGGTAAAAAGATAAGAAAGCAGAAGGAAAGGAGTTGTTCACGAAAAAATGTGAAAAAGTTTGCGAAAAACGCTTGACATTTTGCGACAGGTTTAGTATACTAACAAAGCGCTCGAGAGAGCGAGTCAAAAACTGGAAAGCGAACGGTTCCGAAGCGG
>OGDF01002236.1_pt1 | contig 26711 bp, 19 predicted proteins | sample 1570141 | NCBI WGS metagenome assembly OGDF01 (sample SAMEA4370581, study PRJEB24528) | human gut metagenome | reverse complement strand
CCAGTCCGTAAATTCTTTCGGGCTGGCTGTTCTTTCTTTTACAGCCCGTTTTCTCTGCAACGCTTCTTTCTTGAACGCTTCAAAAGCGGTCAGCATTTCTTCCAGCCGGTCAGCCGGGAAGCCCGCTGTCCTTTTTGCCTTGTTGATCTTGTTGCGCCAGTTCTGGCACTCGTTTTTGTAGAGCAAATCGTAGTTGTTTTCTCTTGCCCTCTCGTCAAACTCCCTCTTGTTTTGAAGTGCCTGCTTCTTTCTGCATTTGTCGTTGCACAGTTCGTACCGCTGGCTTTTTGCGAGGAAGATATGTCCACAGACTTTGCATTTTCGGAAGCACAACCCCCAATCATTCAGCCGGTTCAGATAGTAGGTTATCAGCGGATAGAACGTGGTATAGGCCGCGACACATTCTGTCGTACGCCGGTTGTCCGGATACCAAAGGTCAAGCCGTGTTTCCGCTGCCGGTACGGAGCCGAATATCCGGCTGGAAATATGGAACGGCTGCGGCCTACCGGTATCGCTGTCAAATTGAAGCGGGCTTCTCTGCTGAAAGGTCATGGTAAAGTGACTAATTTTATCCATGAAGCGGTCACAGGCTTCCGCACGTTTCGCCGGTTCCCTTGCCAGCAGATAGCCATTCCAGATACGGAACGCAGCATACATCCGCAGCGGATCGCCGGTATCAAACTTTGTTTTCAGAAATTCCCCTGCGGCCTGCTCTAAGGCTGGCTGCTTCCAGCGGTTTGAGTGCAGGGCATCCCTCAGCGGAGCCAGGCCAAAGCGGTTCCATTCCCCGTCAGGGTCATGTTCAAACTCTGCAAGGAACGTTCCAAGCGGGCGTGTTGTATCGCACAGCACATCCGCATCCATATCCCCCTGTAATCGAAAGCGCACCTGTAATTCTTCCCCAATTAAAATCCGCTCTTTCATTTTCTTCCTGTCCAGCGTCAGGACGAACAAAATCCGGTCATAACACGGCTCATGCCGCACAAATTCCATTTCCATTCTATTTTCCTACCTTTGCTTATGGTAATTTTATAATTCTGTTATATCAGTTACACTCATAGTATCGTAAAAGTATTGTTTCGTCAAGGAGAAGTCGCTATGATAATTGCACATGGTAATTTCGTTCCATGTAGTACCTTGGCAAGTAAATGACCGTCCAAAAGGGATATGACCGGCAGGAGAAGTGACGCATCCGGCGCACCAATGCAAGGAAACGCCGCAGGAATGGGGCAGGATAACGGCTTTTGGGTAGAACGGCAACAGGAAGCAAGAGAATTGATTTTAATATGGGAGGAACTAAATGAGCGATAACAAGAGATTAAAAAATTATGATGATCTTCCGCTGGTGCTGGACGTGGCGGACATCCGGCGCATTATGGGAATTTCCAGAGTGAGCGCCTATGAGCTGGTTCACACCCCCGGTTTTCCGGCGTTCAGAAGCGGCAGGCTGATTAAGGTCAGTAAAAAGGCGTTCTTTGACTGGATGGAAAAGGGTACGGAAACCGTACCGAAAGGCAACAAATGAGCGCATGGTATCTTTCCCTATCTGGAATACTGCCGCCATTTTCAAAGGCGCATACAGAGGGGAAAAACCTTGAAAATGACACCGAAACGCTACACCAAAACCGTCTATCTGCGTATGTCGGATAGAAACGGGGAAAGGAGCCAATTACGCCGAGAATGAGCAAGAAGCGCCGGTTGGAGTGGTCTTTCTTCTTAAATGACCGCAGCCGTGTCACTTATAACGAGCTATGCCGCAGATGCCGCCGTGACTGCAAGCAGAGCTTCCGGGCAGTCGTGATCGAATGTCCGAAGTATCTTTCCAAGCGTTCCCGCAAAGGAGCGGAAAAAAAGAGGGAAAACGGAGCAGAGCCGGAAACGGCAGAAATCCCTTTGGAACAAAGGGCGCACTTCTATACATAGTCTGACGACCATGTATCGTGCGTCCTGCGGAGCCGCCCCCTGACCGCTGACAGCATCAGCAATCCGGGGGCCTGCGTCACTTCGTTCCGTACAAGGGGCTGCACCCCTTGCGCCGCTAAAGCGGCTATCCCTGCGCACCCGATGAAAAGATACACCCGCTTTGCGTCTGCATCTTTTCATCGGGTTTGATAGACGAATACCGACACCCTGACCGTTATCCATACGGTCATTTTTATTTCAGAGCAAAGGAGTGAGAACATGAGCAAATCTTTGGAAGAATTGCAGAGAGAGTACGAGAAAAACACCGTCAAACTGGAACAGGAAAAACGAAAGTTGCGCCGACTGGAAAACCGAAAATCCTATCTGGACAGCGGTTCCCGCAAACAGCGCAGCCATCGGCTGATTACCCGTGGGGCGGCGATTGAGAGCGTCATGCCGGAAGTGAAGATACTGACCGAGCAGGAATTTTATTCCCTGATGGAGCGCATTGCCGAATGGCAGCCGGTTCAGAACATGGTACGGCTTGCGGTTGAAAATCACAGCCAGCCGCAGGATGGTAACTGACGATGGCGCTTTATCATTTAACGGTCAGCCAGATCAGACGCAGCGCCGGACAGAGCGCCATTGCCGCCGCAGCTTACCGGGCCGGGGAGTGTCTTTACAGTGATTACTACGGCGAGTACAGTGACTACACCCGCAAGGGCGGCGTGATCTGTTCCGAAATTTTGTTGCCGCCCCATGCCCCGCTGGAATACCAGGACCGGGCGACCTTGTGGAATACGGTGGAACAAGTAGAGAAACACAAGAAAGCGCAGCTTGCTTACAGCTTTGATATTGCTTTGCAGAATGAACTTTCGATGGAAGAAAACATTGCGCTGGCGAGGGAGTTTGTGCAGCGCTGTCTGGTAGACAAAGGAATGGTTGCCGATTTTGCCGTCCATGCCCCGGACAAGGAGGACGGAGGCATCCCCAACCCGCACTTCCATGTGATGACGACCATGCGCCCCATCAATCCAGACGGCACATGGGGACAGAAGCAGCGCCGGGAATATGTGCTGGATGATGAGGGAAACCGGGTGCTGGATAGGAACGGCAAGCCCATGTTCAACGCCGTACCCACTACCGACTGGGGCAGCCCGGAAACGCTGGAAGAATGGCGGGAAGCATGGTGCCGGATGGTCAATGAAAAGTTTGCGAAAAAGGGGCTGGATGTTCGTATTGACCACCGCTCCTATGTGCGGCAGGGGATTGACTTGATCCCCACCGTCCATGAGGGGCCGACTGTCCGGCAGATGGAAGCAAAGGGCATCCGTACCGACAAGGGCGAACTGAACCGCTGGATTAAGGCGACTAACCGGCTGATGCTGGACATAAAAAAGAAAATTAAATCCCTGTTCGGCTGGATTTCAGAAGTCAAAGAGGAACTTTCCAAGCCTAAGACACCGAGCCTTGCCGACCTGCTGATCTCCTATTATCAGGACAGAAACGCCGGGGCATGGAGCCAGAAAGCTAAGGGCAAGAACCTGAAAGAATTTGCGGAAGCGGTCAACTACCTGATGGAAAACAAGCTGCTGACGCTGGAAGCGTTGGAATCCCGCCTGTCTGCTGTCAGCACAGAGTTTGACACATTGAGCGACACCATGAAAGCGAAGTCAGCCCGGATGAAAGAATTGCAGGAGTTGATACGGCAGGCCGAGAACTACAAGCGGCTGAAGCCGGTGTATGACGAGCTGAACGGTATCAAGTGGAAAAAACAGCGGGAGAAATTTGAAACCGCCCATGACGCTGATCTGCGGCTGTTTTATACGGCCCGCCGGATTTTGAAAGAGAAGCTGGACAGGAAGCCCATCACCCTGGCCGCATGGAAACAGGAATATGACCGGCTGCAAGCGGAGTATGCCAAGCTGTCCCCGCAGTATAAGCCGCTTCGGGAGGATTTAATGAAAATGCGCCGAGTACAGTACTGCGTTGACCGGGTATTGCAGCGGCGGCAGCCAGAACAGGAAGCGCCGAAAAAGAAACAGGATATAGAACTATGACATTTACGGGAGGAAGCATTTGAATGTGTTTGAAGCGGTGAAGCAGTCCGTCACTACCCGGCAGGCTGCTTCTTACTATGGAATACGGGTAGGGAGAAATGGCATGGCCTGCTGTCCATTTCACAATGACAGAACGCCCAGCATGAAAGTGGACAGCCGCTACTATTGCTTCGGCTGCGGCGCTTCCGGGGATGTGATCGACTTTGCCGCTTCCCTGCATGGTTTGGGAAAACGGGATGCGGCGGTCAGACTGGCAGAGGATTTTTCAATCCCCTATGACGGAGCCATCCGCACACCGGCAGCAAAGAGAACGCCGCCCAAGCCTACGCCGGAGCAGAGGTTACGGCAGGCGGAACAGCATTGCTTCAAAGTGCTATGTGACTATCTGCATCTATTGGAACGCTGGAAAATCGAATATGCTCCACAGCCACAGGATGCCGCCTGGCATCCTCTTTTCGTGGAAGCATTGCAAAAAAACAGCTATGTAGAATATCTGCTGGATATTTTGTTGTTTGGAGAAATGGAAGAAAAAGCGGCGCTGATTGCCGAACAGGGAAAGGAGGTGGTGCGGCTTGAGCAGCGAATTTCAGAACTTACCGCCAGCAGCGCAGGAAGCAGTTATGCGGACGATGGACGCAATGGAACCGGCGCAGACGCAGGAAGAAATCCGGGAAATGCTGGAGGGGACGCAGAAAGGCGGCGTGAAGAACAGCATCAAGAACTGTCTGACAGTGTTCCAGCGTGACCCGCTGCTGCGTGGAGCAGTCAGCTACAACATTCTTTCCGAAAGGGTGGATATTGTGAAGCCGCTGGGATGGGAACGGACCAGCGCCACTCTGACCGATATGGATATGAAATATTTGCTTTTGTATCTGGAAGAACACTACGGACTGACCAGCGAAAAGAAAGTAGAAAATGCAATCCAGATCGTAGCCAATGAAAACCGCTACCATCCTGTCAGGGATTATCTGAACAGTCTGCAATGGGACGGAACCGAGCGCATCCGCTATGCTCTGCATCACTTTCTGGGAGCAGACACGGACGAGTACACCTTTGAAGCCCTGAAACTGTTTATGATGGGAGCCATCCGGCGGGTATTTCAGCCGGGGAGCAAGTTTGAAGTCATGCTCTGTCTGGTAGGCGGTCAGGGAGCCGGAAAATCCACCTTTTTCCGACTGCTTGCAGTTAAGGACGAGTGGTTTTCAGACGATTTGAAAAAGCTGGACGATGAAAACGTGTATCGGAAGCTGCAAGGGCATTGGATTATGGAGATGTCGGAGATGATCGCCACCGCCAACGCCAGAAGTATTGAGGAAATCAAGTCGTTTCTAAGCCGCCAGAAAGAAACCTATAAAGTGCCGTATGAAACCCATCCGGCAGACCGGCTCCGTCAATGCGTGTTTGGAGGAACCACCAACCGGCAGGACTTTCTTCCCCGTGACCGCACCGGCAACCGGCGCTTTATTCCCGTGACCGTGTACCCGGAACGGGCGGAGGTTCACATACTGGACGATGAAGCGGCGGCGAGGACATATATCAGCCAAATGTGGGCGGAAGCCATGACAATCTACCGCAGCGGGAAGTATAAGCTGTCATTCAGCGCGGAAATGAACGCTTACCTGAAAGCCCACCAGCAGGATTTTATGCAGGAGGACACGCAGGCCGGTATGATCTACGCCTATTTGGAGGACTACACCGGCGACAGGGTATGTTCCAAGCAGCTTTATGAGGAAGCGCTGGGAAACTGCAATCCCCCGGCAGAGTGGGAAACACGGGCAATCTGCGAGATTATGAATACCGGCATTGCAAACGGCAGCATACAGGGCTGGACAGCCTACAAAAGCCCTAAGAGATATAAGAAGTACGGTTCACAAAAAGGCTGGGAGCGTGTCAACCAGCCCCCAGCAGACAAGGATGGTTTTCGGGAAATCACAGAGGAAGAAGCCCGGCAGATGGAGCTTCCATTCTGAAAAAGCCCCCGGTTGACAGTTTGGTTGACGTTTCAGTTGACAGGAAAAAGTCTGATATTTCAGGCACTTCTCCTCTTTGTCAACCATGTCAACCAAGAAATCAAAGAAAAAGTAAAATAGAATAATAGAGCGCCTGAGGATTGTTTTCAAAGTCTTTTGTGCCGGTTGACACGGTTTGGTTGACATTGGAGCAGTCTACGCCACACATAGCCTGACATTGCCTTGTCGGGCATATTTCATTTATGGAGGTAAATGCCTATGGTAAAAGCCAAGAGCGAAAATAACACCAACAACAGCGGCACTATGCTTACCGCTGCGGACGGCACCCAGTATTTTGTCATGGGGAAAATTCGTATCAAGGTATCGGAGCATTTTGCAGAGAACGGGAAGCCGCTGAACAGCCTGCTGGAAGATGTAATCCAGCACGCCGCCACTGCTTCCTGAAAAATATAGATTTGTGACTGTCAATCAGCCCACGCTTATGATATACTTGTACCAGCGAGTATTGTATAAGCGTGGGTTGTTTCTTTTTAAGGAGGATTTTTGATGAAACAACCATACAATACAACGGTTTATAACACCGCACTTTATTTGAGATTGAGCCGTGACGATGAGCTGCAAGGCGAAAGCGGCAGCATCCAGACACAGCGCATGATGCTTCGGCAGTACGCCGCCGAGCATGGATTGACCGTAGTAGACGAGTATATTGACGATGGATGGAGCGGCACGAACTTCGACAGGCCGAGCTTCCAGAGGATGATCGACGACATCGAGGACGGGAAAATCAACTGCGTTGTGACAAAGGACTTATCCCGCTTAGGCAGAAACTACATTCTGACCGGCCAATACACAGAAATCTACTTCCCAAGCAAAGGCGTCCGCTACATTGCGATCAACGACAATGTGGACACCCTCAACGGAGAAAGCGAGCTTGCCCCATTCCTGAATATCCTGAACGAGATGCACGCCCGCCAGACCAGCAAAAAGGTCAAGGCCGCCATGCGGACACGGTTTGCAAACGGCGCACACTACGGAGCCTACGCCCCGCTGGGTTATATCAAAGACCCGGATAAGACCGGGCATCTTCTGGTTGACACGGAAACAAGGTGGATTATCGAAAAGATCTTTGACCTTGCCGTTCATGGCAGAGGGGCGGCCAGCATCACACGGATTTTGGTGGAAGCAAAAGTACCCACCCCCGGATGGCTGAACTTCCAGAGGTACGGCACTTTCGCCAATATCTATGCCGGAGCGCCGGAGGAAAAAGCCTATGCGTGGACGATAGCGCAGGTCAAAAGCATCTTGAAAGAGGAAACCTACATCGGTCACAGCGTACACAATAAGCAGAGCAACATTTCATTCAAGAACAAGAAAAAGGTACGCAAGCCGAAAGAGGAATGGTATCGTGTGGAGAATACCCACGAAGCGATTATCTCCGAAGATGTGTTCCGACAGGTGCAGGAGCAGATTGCCAGCAGACGCAGACGGCAAAAGGACGGCACAACGCAGATTTTTTCAGGGCTGGTAAAGTGTGCGGACTGCGGCTGGTCGCTGGCATACGGCGAGAATAAGCAGAACAAAACCCCGTATGGCTACTATCATTGCAGCAAGAACGGACAGGGACTGCGCCAATGCTCCATGCACTACATCCGCTATGATGTGCTTTACGCCTATGTCCTCTCCCGCCTGCAATACTGGTCACAGCAGGCCCAGCAGGACGAGGACAAACTTCTGAAAAGGCTGCTCAACGCCAGCGATAAGGAACGCAGCTCTGCGAGGGAGAAACAGGCATCCGAACTGAAAAAAGCCGAGAAGCGAAAAGCAGAGGTTGACGGGCTGTTTGCCAAGATGTACGAGGACTGGGCTGCCGGACGCATTACAGAGTACAACTTCAATATGTTGTCCGAGAAGTATCAGGGCGAACAAAAGGAGCTGGACGAGAAAATCCAGCAGCTTCACGAAGCGATGGAAGCCGTTGCGCAGACCGCCGTTGACGCTGAAAAGTGGGTAGGGCTGATGAGGCAGTATGTCAACCCTACGGAGCTGACCGCCGAACTGCTGAATACGCTGATTGAAAAAATCTTTGTGCATGAAGCGGTTAAGGGCGAGGACGGCAGCCGGGAGCAGGAAGTAGAGATTTTCTATCGCTTTATAGGCAAAATCGACTGACACATCTTTTTTTACCCAACAATATCTTTAACTAAGGGAAAATGGGATTTCGGTTCCGGATGCGGTGATGCTGGATCGGATGGCGGAGCTGTTTGAGGTGCCGGTGAGTGTGCTGCTGGGCGGCGGGCTGGAAGTAGAGGAGGAGCAGCCTTCGGAACTGAATGAGATTGCACAGCAGCTTGCGGTCTTAAATGATCAGCTGGTGCAGCAGGCAGTGCGGAGACGGAAAGTGATCCGGTATGCGTTTGTTGGTGTGTTTGCGGCGATCTTTGTTCTGATTGGAGCGGCGATCGGACTTCGGGTGTACACGGAATCACAGCTGCGGGATGAAGCGTCGCTTCGCACGGTTCGTTATGAATGCACGCTCGACGGGGAATCATATGTATATGAAGCTTCCTATAACAGTCAGTATCAGATCCTGTACGAGGGCGGCGATGCCTGGATTTCGAACCATGTGCGGCCGGAGCAGTACGAGGATGTGAATGTGCTGTCGGCGCAGATGCAGGATTACTTCGAAGAAAAAGGCGGAACATGCACGATCATTGACGAAAATCCGTAAAAGTTTTGTATTATTGTATTTTTTTATGGTTTTGGGTATTTTATCTGCCCGGTAATTCCTCTCTTCTGATATAATGGTAACAATGCATTATACTTAGAGGGAGGAATTTTTTTATGTCACAGACACAAACCCGGCGGAGTTCTCAGGTCGATCTGCTTCACGGCCCGATCCTGAAATCTCTGCTGCTTTTTGCCCTGCCGATCATGGCGTCCCGCGTGTTTCAGCAGATTTACAACACGATGGATACCCTGATCGTCGGCTATACACTCGGCGACTCATCGATTGCGGCGATGGGTGCCTGCTCATCCATCTATGAGATGATGACCGGATTTACGTTCGGCGTCGGAAACGGTCTTGCGATCGTCACGGCGCGCTGCTTTGGACGGCAGGAGACGGACCGGATGAAAAAATCGGTCGCATCCTGTATCGTCATCGGCGTTGCCGTGACACTGGTAGTTACCATTCTGGCGACGATCTTCATGCATCCGCTGCTGCGCCTGCTGAAAACACCGGCGGAGATTCTTGAGGAATCCTACAGCTATATTTCGATTCTCTCGATTTTCCTGTTCGTCATGTTCGCCTACAACCTGTGCTCCGGCCTGCTGCGGGCGATCGGCAACAGCTTCATGCCGCTTGTGTTCCTGATCTTTTCATCGCTGGTGAACATCGTGCTCGATCTGCTGTTTATCCGCACCTTCGGCATGGGTGTCCGGGGTGCCGCGATTGCAACCGTCATTGCACAGGGCATTTCCGTTGTGCTCTGCCTGATTTATATTGTTACGAAAGCGAAAATCCTGCTTCCGGAAAAACGCCACTTCGCGCTGGACCGCGGACTGTACGCAGATCTGCTGGCGCAGGGATTTTCAATGGGATTCATGAGCAGTATCATTTATGTCGGTTCGATCGTTCTGCAGCCGGGCATCAACAGCCTCGGATATGAAACTATCGCCGGACATACCGCTGCGAGAAAGCTGTTTTCGTTCTCCATGATGCCGCTTTCCTCCATGGCGCAGGCCGTCAACACTTACGTTGCACAGAACCGCGGCGCAGACAACTGGGAGCGCGTGCGGAAAGGCATCCGTTACGCTTACATTTTCTGCTTCAGCGTAACCGCGTGCCTGATTGTAATCGTCACCCCGCTTGCACCAACCATGGTACACCTGATCTCTGGTTCATCCGACCCGACCGTCCTCGGAAACGGAGCCCGCTACCTCCGCGTAGCCATCCCGTTTTTCTTCGCCCTTGGTCTTGTCAACTGCAGCCGTCTGGCACTGCAGGCACTCGGAGAGAAAATTCTGCCGTTGCTGTCGAGCTTTATTGAGCTGTTTGGAAAGATTATCTTTGCCATGGTATTCATTCCACGCTACCACTACAGCGCCGTAATCTGGTGCGAACCGATCATCTGGTGCTTCATGGCTGCGGAGCTTGTGATTTCACTGTATCGAAATCCTTATATGAGAAAAGGGAAGACAGGAAACTGATTTTTAAATGAAAAAATTACCGGCCAATGCACGGAAAAATCTGTGTGTTGACCGGTAATTATATATCACATTATATTATTCATAGCAGGCACTGAATGCAGGTCTCATTTCTTCATTTTAAAACACCACCCTTATAATGTTTATTATTATATACGTATAAAACTAAAATATCAATTTTAGAAAGCATTATAAAACGACGGCATAATAAAAATTTGTGGGATTATGGTGTATACTTGAGTTTCGAATCATGGAAAATATAAAGTCAGCATATTTTTATAAAGATCTTTTTAGTCAGGTGATGCAATGAACATTCTATGGAGTTCCATGCTGCTTCTCGGAATCGCATATGGCGCGCTGCAGGGACGGATGCCGGAGGTGACGGATGGGGTGATTCAGGCTTCGAGGGAGGCGGTGGTGCTGGCGGTTTCGCTGGTTGGGGTGACGGGGTTCTGGGCAGGGCTGATGGAGATTGCGAAGAAGGCGGGAGTGATTGACGGGCTGGTGAAACGAATGGGGCCGGTGATGCGGTTTCTGTTTCCGGAAGTGCCGGAAGACCATCCTGCGATGCGGGCGGCGGGGATGAATATGATCTGTAATGTGTTTGGACTCGGCGCGGCTGCGACGCCGCCGGGGCTTGCGGCGATGGAGCGGTTTGAGGAGCTGGAGGAAGAGCGGCGGAAAAGGAGAAACCCGGCCGCAGTTCCAGAAGGAACCGCAAACCGGGAAATGTGTACGTTTTTGATTTTAAATATTTCTTCTCTGCAGCTCATCCCCGTCAACATCATTGCGTACCGCAGTCAGTACGGCAGCGTCCACCCAACAGCAATTGTCGGACCGGCGCTTGCTGCGACGGCTGCGAGTACGATTGCGGCGGTGGTGTTTTGCAAAGTGATGGAAAGAATGGGGCGATGATTATTCAGATTACTCAGCCCAGGTGCCGTTTACAAAGACATCGGTCTCGCTTCCGTCTTCGTGAATACCCACGATATGCAGGTCATCCGATCCAACCATAAAGTCAACGTGGATCAGGGAATCGTTGATACCTTTTGCGAGGATTTCTTCATCACTCATATCCATAAATCCGTCCAGCACCTCGGAAAAGCCGGCGCCGGCGGCAACGTGGCAGCATGCGTTCTCGTCGAACAGAGTGTTAAAGAACATCAGACCGGACTGGTTGATCGGGGACTCCTTCGGAACGAGTGCAACCTCGCCGAGCATCGCGGCGCCCTCATCCATCGCGAACATTTTCTTCAGAACCTCTTCGCCCTGTTCTGCGTGGCAGTCGACAACCTTTCCGTCCTTAAAATCAACGGTAAAGTTGTTGATAACCTGGCCGGACCAGCTTAACGGTTTGGTGGAAACGAGGCGGCCTTCACATTTGCCGCGCATCGGGCTGGTGAAAACTTCTTCGGTCGGCATATTCGGGACATAGAAGGTATTGTTCATATGGTTGATATCACCAGCGCCGCTCCACTTTGCGTCCGGAATCAGTTCAACTGTGAAATCGGTGCCGTTTTTGCTGGTATAATGCAGTTTGCGGAACGCCTGTTCATTCAGCCAGTTGGCTTTTTGGGTCATGCGGTCACAGTGTGCCTGCCAGATTTTTTCAACATCTTCGCCTTCTTTTAAATACAGGCAATCAAAAATAGCATTCCACAGCTTCTCAACCGCAATATCCTCCGGCTCGCCCGGGAATACTTTTCTGGCCCATGCCGGTGACGGAGCGGCAACGATCAGCCACTGATGTTTTCCGTCGAGCTGATCGCGGTATTTTTTCGTTACTTTCCCGCGCATCTGACGGACGGTAGAGAGCAGATCGGCAGAGATGCCGGCAAGCTCATCCGGATCGGAGGAGTCAATGAAAATGCGGACCGGAAGATCTACGGTCATCTGTTTGAGGCGCTCCTCCTCCCAATTCTGAACCGTACCGAGTGTTTCGGCTGTGGCGTACTGATAACTCAGCTTGTTAATCGGACCACACTCCCAGATCAGCTCAACATAGCTTGCACCGGCTTTGTAACACTCTTCCGTGACCATGGTAGCAAGCAGAACCTGATCCACACCGGCCTGCAGACGGACACGCTGTCCTTTCTGTACATTTGCGCCGATTTTTACGATCAGCTTTGCGTATTCTCTTAATTTTGCTTCATTCATGATAAAAAACTCCCTTTTTGTAAAGTTTAAAACTGGAATGGATCGTTAAACGATCCATAGTACGAAACCGGCTCGCCTGCAGTCAGCAGATGGTGTACGTCGCCAACAGTCTGGCAGCGGAAGTACACTTCGCCCGGTTTGCGTTCCTCACTTCCGACGATTGTGACAGAAGTCGGCGCCAGAAACATACCCTGCCAGAGCTGGGTTGGTGTCATATTCAGCAAGTGGGACAGTGCCACGCAGGTAACGCCGAGATGACAGAAGCAGACGATGACAGCCTCGCGGTTCGTCTCATCAGAGGCATGATAGCGATAGCCGTCCCGTACATAGCCGTAGTGTGCAAGCAGCGTATCGAGTCCGTCGGTCACAAAACGGTAATTTTCGTCCATATTTCCGGTTTGCATGATCGGATTTTTCGTCCAGAGATGATTGTCATAGAGATCCCGGTTTGCGTCGAGTACATCCGGCAGAAAATCCCACGGAATCCGGCGCTTCCCGGTTTCCGGGTCAATGACAGGCGCATCAAATTCGCGCAGCCATGGAAGAATTTTGGCTTCGCGATTCGCGTTTTTCAGTGTGAAAGAAGCCGTATCCTTCGCACGTCCGAGCGGCGAGCAGTAAAAATCGGTGACGTTCCATTTCGCCGTTCGCTTCGAAAGCAGCTCAGCCTCACGCCAGCCCTTTTCAGTCAGCGAATCAATCTCATAATTCGGTTCGCCGTGGCGGATAAAGATAATTTTCATAAGAATTCCTTTCTTCGTATGCCACAAATCGTTTGGTTTATGCATCGAAAAGTCAATTTCAGTTCCGAAAAATCTGCGGCAGAGCACAGAACATTCAGAATTGATGTCACTTAGCTTAGTGTATCATAAATTGTCAAACTTGTGTGAGTTTCTGTGGAAAAAGATGCGGCAAATTGGAAGAGGCGTTCGCACGTCTGGTAGGCGGCCTGGGAGGAGTGGTTAAGATTTGAGAGGAGAGTGACAGAGGATGATGCGTTCTGGAAATATTTTTGAACGGGAAGGCAGCAGAGGGCATGGCTGCGATGGAGATGGCACAGAGATTACAGGAGGTGGTGATTATTCTGGTTGGGATAAGATGTATGATCAGGGCAGTATTGAAATAAAGGGGGAGATGCCATTTATAAAAAAACAGTAAATTCGTCCACTTAGGACTAGCCGCCGCGGCTGTAGATTGATACAATAAAAGAAATAGGAAATATCGATTTTTTGCATAGGAGGAACACGGCGGCATGGCGGGATATGTGAGTCTTCAGGATGTAACAAAGACCTATCAAATGGGTGAGATTACCATCAAGGCTGCGGATGGGATCAGCTTTGATGTGGAAAAGGGTGAGTTTGTGATTGTTGTTGGACCGAGCGGTGCGGGTAAGACGACGGTGCTGAATATTTTAGGCGGAATGGACACAGCGACTTCAGGAAAGGTGTTGGTGGACGGGGCGGAGATCAGTAAGTACCGCGGCAAGAAGCTGATCCAGTACCGGCGGGAGGATATTGGATTTGTTTTTCAGTTTTATAATCTGATGCAGAACCTGACGGCGCTCGAGAATGTGGAGCTGGCGATGCAGATTTGTAAGCATCCGCTGGATGCGTCGGAGGTGCTTGCGGAGGTTGGGCTGGAAGAGAGAATGAATAACTTCCCGGCGCAGCTTTCGGGCGGAGAGCAGCAGCGTGTGGCGATTGCGCGTGCGCTGGCGAAGAATCCGAAACTGCTGCTCTGCGATGAGCCGACCGGCGCGCTCGATTATGTGACGGGAAAAGCGATCTTAAAGCTGCTGCAGGATACCTGCCGGGAGAAGGGGATGACGGTCATTGTCATCACTCACAACTCGGCGCTGACACCGATGGCGGACCGCGTGATTAAAATCCGAAACGGAAAAGTGGCGGGCATGAAAACAAATGAGAACCCGACGCCGGTGGAAGAGATAGAATGGTAGGTGGACGATGAGAGCATTTCGAAAAGACTTTATCCGGGAAATCACAAAGAACAAGGGGCGGTTTCTGTCAGTCTTTTTCATCGTGCTTCTTGGCGCGGCGTTTTTCTCGGGCATTCGGTCGGCGGAAGGAGATATGAAGGTTTCGGCGGACCGGTATTATGATGAAGTAAATTATATGGATTTGAAAGTCCTTGGAACGCTGGGGCTGACAGACGATGATCTGGCGGATATCGCGAAGACGGATGGCGTGAAAGCGGTCTACGGCGGAAAAACGGTGGAAGTGCTGCATGACATCGGCGAGAGCGAGCAGGTTGTGAAGCTGATTGCGCTGACGGACGGTGTGAATGAGCCGCGCGTGGTCGAGGGACGGATGCCGGAGAAAGAGGATGAAATTCTTGTTGATACGCAGTTTCTGAAAAGTTCCGGCTGTGAGATCGGAGATCAGGTAACGTTCACTTCCGGAACGGAGGATCCGCTCTCAGATTCGCTGACCGGGGACACGTTTACGATTGTTGGTTCGGCGACACTCCCTTATTATATGGATCTGAACCGGGGAACGGGCTCGATTGGAAACGGAAGCATCAACAGTTTTGCACTGCTGCTTCCGGAGACATTTACCTCGGATCTCTATACAGAGATTTACGTCCAGGCGGACGGCGCACAGGAAGAGGCGAGCTACAGCGATGCGTATGATGAGACGGTGAAGGCTGTACAGACGAAGATTGAAGCGCTCGAGGATGCGGCGTGCGACCGGCGGTATACGGCAGTCAAAACCGAAGGACAGGAAAAGATTGATGATGCAAAACAGCAGGTCGCTGATGCAGAGCAGAAATTAGCGGACGCAAAAACAGAGCTGGATGACGGTGCACAGCAGCTTGCCGACGCGAAAGTGACGATTGCGGACAAAGAGCAGGAACTTCTCGACGGCGAACAGACGTTAAAGGACAAAGAACAGGAGCTTCTTGACGGAAAGCAGACGATTGCTGAGAAAGAACAGGAACTCCTTGACGGAAAACAGACCATTGCAGACAAAGAGCAGGAACTTCTCAGTGCGAAAGCAACCATCGCCGATAAAGAGCAGGAACTGGCATCCGGCAAGGCAACGCTGAAAGATAAAGAGGCGGAACTTGCGAGCGGAAAAGCGACGCTGGAAGCAAAGGCGGCAGAGCTGGAAAGCGGAAAAGCGGAGCTGAATCAGAAAGCCGATGAACTTGCAAGTGGAAAAACCACACTTGAGGCAAAAGCGAAAGAACTTTCCGACGGAAAAGCACAGCTTGCAGAGAAAGAAACAGAACTGGCATCCGGCAAAAAAGAGTTAGAGGAAAAAATGACGCAGCTTTCGGCGGCAAAAACCGAACTGACTCGGAAGCAGACGGAGCTGAATACTGCAAAAGAGCAGCTTTCCAAAAAAGAAACGGAATTGAATATTGCAAAGGAACAGCTTTCCGCTGCACGCGAGGAACTGGACAACAAGAAAGCAGAAACCGCTGCAGGACGCACACAGTATGAAGCGCAGAAGGCAGCGTATGAAGAACAGAAGAGTCAGTATGAGACAGCCAAGGATCAGTTAGCCCAGATTTCCAGGCAGCTTCCGGTGGTGGAGGCTGCGCAGACAGAAGTGACTGGTCAGATCGAGGTGATTGAGGCTCAGCTTGACGGACTGACAGAGGAAGATGAAGCATATGTATCCCTGTTGGAACAGAAAACTGCGCTGGAAGCAAAGCAGACAGAGTTAGCACAGCAGCTTTTCACGATGCAGGAGCAGAAAACATTTCTGGAACAAAACATCGCAGCGTTTGAAGCAGCAAGCGCTGATGCGGAAGCCCGGCTTGCGGCTGCAGAAGCTCAGATTACCGACGCAGAAAGTCAGCTTGCCGCTGCAGATGCACAATTAACAGAAAAAGAGCAGGAATGCGCCGCAGGCGAGGCACAGATTGCTTCTGCAAAAGAAGAACTGGAAAGCGGCGAAGCTCAGATTACAGAGGCTCTTGCCCAGCTTCAGGATGGAGAAGCACAGGCAGAAGCTTATCAGAAACAGATTGAGGATGGCGAAGCCCAGCTTGCATCCGCCAAAGCAGCGATTGCCGACGGAGAAGCTCAGATTGAGACGAACCGCAGTAAATTAAAAGACGGAGAAACTCAGCTTGCGGCTGCCAGAGCCCAGCTTGCTGATGGGGAACAGCAGATTGCATCGTACCGACAGACGATTCAGTCGGGTGAGGCCCAGCTTGCCGCTGCAAAGCAGACAATTTCCAGTGGAGAAAGTCAGCTCGCCGACGCGAAACAGACGATCGCCGATGGCGAAACCCAGTTAGCAGAAGCAAAGCAGACGATCGCCGATGGAGAAAGTCAGCTCGCCGAAGCCAAGCAGACGATTGCCGACGGAGAAACCCAGCTTGCCGACGCGAAACAGGAAATCGCCAACGGAAAAATCTCCCTTGCGGATGCGAAACAGGAAATTGCCGATAAAGAAAAGGAACTTGAGGACAGCAAAGCCGAATATGAAAAAGCAAAAGCCGACGCCGAACCAGAAATCGCGGATGCGAAGCAGGAAATTGCGGACGGTGAGAAAACACTCGCAGACCTGAAAAAACCAACGTGGTACGTCTGGGGACGGAATAAGGTAACGTCAACTGAGAGCTTCGGTCAGGATGCCGGCCGTATCTCGAATATCGGAAAATTCTTCCCGGTTATCTTCTTCCTCGTGGCTGCTCTCGTCAGCCTGACGACGATGACACGAATGATCGAGGAACAGCGTCAGCAGATCGGAACGTTAAAAGCCCTCGGCTATTCCGACGGCGTGATCGCCTTTAAATATTTCGCATACGCGATGCTCTCCACCGTATCCGGCGCTCTCGCGGGCGTGGTGGTTGGAGAAAAAATCCTGCCCTGGGTTATTATGAATGCCTACGGCATGCTGTATACCGGACTTCCGTATTACATGACCCCGCTGAACTGGGAGCAGGGAGGCCTTGCGATTCTGGCGAGTGCAGCCTGCACCGGCGTGGCGACGATCGCGGCATGCTACAAAGAACTCGCCGCAGGTCCGGCAGAGCTGATGCGGCCGGAAGCACCGAAAAACGGCAAACGGATTTTCCTGGAACGCATCGGCGTACTCTGGAAACATCTGAACTTTACGCAGAAATCAACCGTGCGGAATCTGGTGCGGTATAAAAAACGATTCTTCATGACCGTTATCGGAATCGGCGGATGCATGGGTCTGATCCTCGTCGGTTTCGGCCTTCAGGATTCCATCACCGCGATTGCGAAAAACCAGTTCGTCAGCCTCTTCACCTATCAGGCGAATGCTGTGCTGAATTCAGATGTGGATGAATCCGAAAAAGAAGCATTGCAGACCGATCTGGAAAACTACAGCGGCATCGATGAGCTGCTGGAAATGTACTGCCAGAACATCGAACTGCAGACCGACAAAAAGACCGTGGATGCAGTGCTTGAAGTGCCGAAAGAACTGACGAATTTCAATGACTTCTATGCCTTCCGAGACCGGAAAAGCGGAGAAGTTTACGAATTCCCGACCGACGGCGGCGCAGCCATCAGCGAAAAGACAGCAACGATGCTCGGCGTAAAAGCAGGCGACACGGTTCAGCTGAAAAAAGGCGATGATATTGTGGACGTAAAGATTTCGATCATCGTCGAAAACTACGTGCGCCATTACCTGTATTTGGCCCCGGATCTCTACGAGGAGCTGTTCGGCGGAGCGCCGGACTACAACCAGCTTCTGATGAAATATCAGGACATGTCGGGCAATTATGAGACAGCACTCGGAGAAAAAATCATGACGTACGACGGTGTAGCGGCAATCTCGTTCACATCCGACCTGATTGATCAGATTGACAACATGCTTCGTTCCCTCGACATCGTCATCGTGGTGCTGATCGTATCGGCGGGCCTGCTGGCGTTTGTGGTGCTGTACAACCTGAACAACATCAACATCACCGAACGACAGAGAGAGCTGGCAACGCTGAAAGTGCTCGGCTTCTTCGACGGCGAGGTGGCATCGTACGTGTACCGGGAAAACATGGTGCTGACACTGTTCGGCGTTATCGCGGGCATGGGAATTGGAACGTTTTTACATCATTGCGTAATTCAGACCGTCGAGGTCGATATGATGATGTTCGGACGAAACGTGTTCCCGCGGAGCTACGGCTGGAGCGCCCTGATTACCCTGGCGTTTGCTCTGTTCGTCAACTTTATGATGTTCTACCGGTTAAGAAAAATTGATATGATTGAATCGCTGAAAAGCGTGGAGTAAACAACAGAAAAAGGCCGTCCGCGGTGATGCAGAGAATCTGCAGAAACCGTGGGCGGTTTTTTCATTTTGAAAGTGAAATATGAGCCGGAATGCTTGTTTTTTCAGACATTTCGTTGTATAAAAAAGATAAGGGTTTTTATCAGAACAGAATCAAAAAACAAAGAGTAAAGGGGATTTTTACAAATGGGAACAACAGAAACGAAAAAAATGAGAGTCGGCGTTGTCGGCTGCGGAGCGATCAGTGATATTTATCTGACGAACATGATTCATAACTTTGAGAATCTTGAGGTAGCAGCATGCTGCGCAGGCCATCTTGAACATGCGAAAAAGAAAGCAGAGCAGTATGGCATCAAGGGCTGTACCTACGAGGAAATTCTGGCAGACCCGTCGATTGAAATGGTAGTCATTCTGACACCGGCACCGACCCACGAGGGGCTGATCCGTCAGGCACTGGAAGCCGGAAAACACGTTTACACTGAAAAAACAATGACTCTCGCACCGGAAACGGCAGCGAAACTGATCGAGCTGGCAGAGGAGAAACATCTCTATCTCGGTTCCGCACCGGACACCTTCCTTGGATCGGCACTGCAGACCGCAAGAAAAGCGATCGACGACGGGCTGATCGGCGAGGTGACATCTTTCGAAGCATGCGCAAACCGCGATCTTGATTTGCTGGCGAGCATCTTCCGTTTTCTGCGGATGCCGGGCGGCGGTATCTGCTACGATTTCGGTGTTTATTATCTGACGGCAATTGTGAGTCTTTTTGGTCCGGTGGATCGCGTTGTATCGTCCGTGCGAAACCTTGCGGCGAAGCGTGTGAACATCATTCCGGGCAGCCCGGAATACGGACAGGAATTTGACTATACAAACGAAAGTCAGGTCTTTACCATTCTGGAAATGAAAAACGGTGTGACCGGTACATTCTGCGTCAATGGTGACAGCGTCATCAATGATCAGGCGGTATTCACCATTTACGGTAAAAAAGGTATCTTAAAGCTTGTTGATCCGAACAATTTCGGCGGCGATGTTGTCTATATTCCGGGTGTAAAAGACTGGACACAGCAGACTGTTCCGGAAGTTTTACATTATGGCTTTGATTACAGCGAAAACAGCCGTGGTCTTGGCCCGTCTGAGATGGCAGAAGCAATTGCCGAGGGCAGACCAAACCGTGCGAGTGCCAAAATGGCATATCACGTACTCGATACGATCGATCAGATTATGAAGAGTGCGGAAACGGGTGCATTTGAGAAGGTTCCATCCACCTGCGAAAGACCAGAGGCCATGCCGAATTCATAGCCTATTTCTGATAGGATTGCAGGTACATCTGACGGAAGTCGGTAGGGCTTACATTTTTTGATTTCAAAAAGACTCTGTTAAACGTAGAAATACTGTTAAAACCGGATTCGAGCGACACTTCGGTGATCGTGAGATCCGGTTTTTTTAACAGGTTTTCGGCGATATGGAGCCGTTCCCTGGTGACAAAATCCGTGAAGGAGAGACCGGTGTATGCGCGGAACAGCTTGGAAAAATGGCAGCGGGAGAATCCGGCGACCTTTGATGCTTCTTCCAGGGAAACCGGTTCGGTGCAGTGACTCGAGATCCAGGTACATGCAGCAATCATCTGGCGGTGTACCTGTGCGGAATGGCCTGTTTTTTGCGGTGTGGCAGTTTCGGTCGGCACGGAGAGATTTTCGCCGAGCAGAATAAAAAACTGATACAGCAGAACGCATCCGCGCAGCTCGGAAAAACTGATACCGGAGAGGGAGAGCCTGCGCAGTTCTGTCAGAAATCCGCGGAGCTTTTCGATTTCCGGGAAGTTGTTCTGATTCAGAAGACGAATCTGATAAAAAAGATAAGCAACAGACTGGAAATCCACGCGTTTTTCCAGAAAATCTGCATCGAGCTGAAGCATGATCAGGCGATGTTCTCTGTTGGTTGTGGAAACAGCGTGCAGCTCGCCGGGCCAGATAAAGAGAAGATCACCGGGCTTCAGTGGAAAGGCTTCTCCGTTTACTTCATAGATAATGCCGTCATCCTGTGCAAGCACAATTTCAATATAGTGATGCCAGTGCAGACCGAAATAGGCGGGGACATGCGAAATAGAGATATCGTAAACATAGCTGTTAGCAAAATGATTGTTTTCGAAAAAAGAAGTCGAATCGTTTTTCATGGCAAAAGAATCCTCCGTATCTGATAAACGGTATTATACAACAGAAGAGAGAAAAAATATAGAAAAAATCGAAACATCTGGGCAATGATCGGCAATATATAAGTAGTGTTTTACGAGGATCTGTATTATGGTTAAGATATGAAAATTGTGAAGAACGGCAGAAATCGGAAAAAGAGTGATGTGGTTTTGGCGAAAATTCACAAAAATATAATAAAAGTTTATGAAAAGTGAAGAAGTGGGAGGTAAGCGAAAAATGCAGATTTATGTAGATGGAAATGCTGTGCGAAGCGGAAATGGGCAGAAGGAATATCCATTTCAGACGATTTCCGAGGCGGCAAAAATTGCAAGGCCCGGCGACGAGGTGCTTGTAGCGCCTGGCGTATATCGGGAATATGTAGATCCGGCGAATGCGGGATGTGAGGATGCAAGAATTGTGTATCGTTCTGTGGAACCGGGAAAAGCTGTGATTACCGGTGCGGAAATTGTGGATAACTGGGAGCATTTGGAAGGTGATGTGTGGACAGCGCGCGTTTCGAACGGATTGTTTGGGGATTACAATCCATATACGACACTGGTCAGCGGTGACTGGTTTATCGCATCCTACACGGCACACACCGGAGAAGTGTATCTGAATGGAAAATCCATGTATGAGGTGACAAGTCTGGATCAGGTGAAAAAGCCGGAGATCTATAAAAAATCCTGGGATCAGGCATTCACGGTTTACACCTGGTATGTGGAGCAGGACGAAGAGAAGAATGAGACCGTTTTCTATGTGAATTTCCAGGGGAAAAACCCGAATGAGGAAACGGTGGAAATTAATGTGCGCGAGAATTGCTTTTATCCATCGAAGGAGGGCATTGGTTATATCACGCTGTCCGGCTTTGTTGTAAAACAGGCGGCAACCCAGTGGGCTCCGCCGACGGCATATCAGGAAGGAATGGTCGGCCCGCACTGGTCAAAGGGATGGATCATCGAGGATTGTGAGATTTCAGATTCGAAGTGCTCGGGCATTTCCCTTGGAAAATACAGACAGCCGAACAATGACAATAAATGGCTCAAATGGAAATTCAAAGATGGTACACAGACGGAGCGTGACTGTATCTGCCAGGCGCAGCGAGAGGGATGGACGAAGGAAAATATCGGAAGCCATATCATCCGCCGGTGCAACATCCACGACTGTGGACAGACGGGTATTGTAGGCCACTTAGGTGGTGTGTTCTCGATTATTGAGGATAACCACATTCACCATATCAATAATAAACAGAACCTTGCGGGTGCGGAGATCGGCGGCATCAAGATGCATGCAGCAATCGATGTGATCATTCGAAGAAACCATTTCCATCACTGTACGAGAGGCCTCTGGCTCGACTGGCAGGCACAGGGCACACGTGTTACGCAGAACCTGTTCCATGACAATACGCTGCCGAACGAGGAAAATGCAAATCCAGAAGGTATGGACGGTATCGGCGAGGATATCTTTATTGAAATTTCCCACGGACCGACGCTGGTGGACAATAACGTACTGCTTTCGGACCGCGCGATGAAGCTGGCAACACAGGGTGTTGCGGTAGTACATAACCTGATCGCGGGATCGTTTACTGCTGTCGGCCGAGGTGTCAACAATGGCTCCGACAAGCTGCCGTCGCCGCGCTACACACCGTACCATGTGCCGCATCGCACGGAGATCAACGGATTTATGACAGTTCTTCACGGTGACTGCCGGTTCTACAATAATATCTTCATCCAGAAGCCGGTTCGTGCGGGAATGGAAGAAATCCGTAAACTGACTGGGGATAATGAATGGGATGACGGAAATCTGACAGCAGGAACCGTGCCGTACAGCGGATATCCGACGCTGGAGGAGTACGTGGCAAGATTTGAGGGCTACTGCGGAATGGGCTCCGGAAAGTCACCGGATCTGTATTACGAGAAGCTGCCGGTATGGCTTGGCGGCAACGTTTACTTCAATGGGGCGAAGCCGGCAGAGCAGGAACAGGACGCTGTAGTGGATACCGAGCATGAAATCACCATCGGTGTAAAAGAAGAGAACGGAAAATGGAAACTGGAGACCAATGTTTACGATTATCTGCCGCAGAATGCCTGTGCAGTGATCTCAACGGAGACGCTTGGCATGGCATTTGAGCCGGAACAGAAATATGAGAATCCGGATGGAACGCCGATCGTGTTCCGATATGACTACTTCGGAAACCGTCAGGGCATTCATCCGCTGCCGGGCCCGTTTGCATCAAAAGAGGCTGCGGAAGAAGCATTATCGTAAAGAAATTCTATAGACCCGCAAAAAAATAGCGTAAAAAATTCAGCGCCGCAGAGAGTGAATGACTGCGTCACAGCCTTTTTTGCAGTGTTTTCGGGTTTTACTATAACAAAAAGGAGTATAGAGAAATGATTTACTATGTCAATAATTCCGCTCCGAAGAATGGAAACGGAACAAAAGAGATGCCGTTCAAGTTCATCAACGATGCGGCAAAAATTGCAAAGGCAGGAGATGAAGTTCTGGTTGCACCTGGTATTTACCATGAATATGTTGATCCGGTCAACGGCGGAACCGAGAATGCAAGAATCGTCTATAAGAGTGAGAAGCCGCTCGGCGCAAAGATCACCGGTGCGGAAACGATGAATGACTGGGAGCATTACAAAGATAATGTGTGGGTATGCCGTGTAGACAACGGAGTTTTTGGCAATTATAACCCATACACGACAATGGTCGGCGGTGACTGGTATTTTGCACCGGTGGTACGCCATACCGGCGCGGTTTATCTGAATGACCGCCAGTTATACGAGGCAGAGACGCTCGAGGAGTGTATCAAGGGCGAGGTTTATGCGCCGTCCTGGGAGCCGGAGTGGTCGGTTTACAAATGGTATACCGAGCAGGACAAAGAGAAAAATCAGACGGTCATCTACGCAAACTTCCAGGGTAAAAACCCGACGGAGGAAAAAGTAGAAATCAACGTGCGCCGGAACTGCTTTATGCCGTCGAAAACAGGCGTAAATTACATTACGTTCAGTGGATTTGATGTCAGCAAGGCGGCAACGACATGGGCTCCGCCGGCCGCTTACCAGGACGGTATGATCGGTCCGCACTGGTCGAAGGGATGGATTATTGAGGACTGTGAGGTCAGCAACAGCAAGTGCTGCGGTATTTCGCTCGGAAAATATTACGATCCGGAGAACGACCATTACTTTACCAGAAAACACGTAAAAAGCCCGACCCAGATGGAGCGTGATGCTGTCTGCCGCGGCCAGTATCATGGATGGACGAAGGAGAACATCGGAAGCCATATCATCCGCCGCTGCCACATCCATCACTGTGAGCAGACCGGTATTGTCGGACGGATGGGCGGTGTGTTCAGTATTATCGAGGACAACCACATTCACAACATCAACAATATGCAGCAGCTTGGCGGAGCCGAGATTTCCGGTATCAAGATGCATGCAGCGATCGATGTTGTGATGAGAAGAAATCATATTCATCATTGCACGATGGGCATCTGGTGCGACTGGGAGGCACAGGGAACACGCCTGACCCAGAACCTGCTGCACGACAACTGCCCGCCGGAGGGAACACCAAAGGCAGAGGGCGCAATGATGAGTCAGGATATTTTCATCGAGGTTGGCCATGGTCCGACACTGATCGATAACAATATTATGCTCTCACCGGTCAGCGTTCGTATGGCGACCGATGGTATTGCCTGCGTACACAATCTGATGCTTGGCTCATTAACTGCAGTTGGCGGCGGAACAGGAGACCGTTACACGCCGTATCACATCCGTCACCGTACCGAGGTTGCCGGATTCATGACATTCCTGCATGGCGATGACCGGTTCTACAACAACATCTTTATCCAGAATTACCCGGTTGAGGAAACAGAAACGGTTGAGGACATGGGCTTCAAGATGGAGGATAACCAGGAGGTCGGAACGCATGTGTTCGACGAGTATCCGACCTATGACGAGTGGATCAGCCACTTTGAGCTGGACAAACCGGCCGACATGAGCAAGCTGGAGCCGTATCACAACAAGTGCCATCTGCCGGTTTGGGTAAACGGAAACGCTTACTTTAACGGAGCAAAGGCGTGTGTGAATGAAAAAGAGAATCTTATGGATAACGAGAACCAGGTTAAGGTGGAACTTGTGGAAAAAGACGGCCACTATTCCATCAAGACGAACGTGTATGAGTTCCTGAAGGATTTCCGGACGGGAATTATCAACAGTGATATTTTAGGATACGCCTTCGAGCCGGAGCAGAGATTCGAAGATCCGGACGGAAGCACGATTATCTTCGATCAGGACTATCTTGGCGAGCACCGCGGCGTGGCAGCAATGCCGGGACCGTTTGCGGATGGAGCTGAGGCAGAGAAGATTCTGTGGTAGAAAAAATCAGAACTTACCGGTTGATACGAAAAAAACAGGGCGCTGTGCAGGAAATGGCACAGCGCCCTGTTTTGGTAAAAGGAAAGTCAGGATGCCTTTGCAGAATCTTTTGCCGTCGGCATTTTCTCGTATAAGATTTTCAGCATAATCGGTGTTGCAATACTCGAGAAAAGAATCAGCAGAATCACGGCACTGAAGAAATCGCCGGATAAAAAGCCTGCATTCAGACCCTTTTGCGCAACGATCAGACAGACTTCACCACGGGTCATCATACCGACACCGATTTTCAGGCTGTCGCCCCAGGTAAAGCCGCATCCCTTTGACATCAGGCCACAGCCGATAATTTTTGCGGCAAGGCCGACGATGACGAAACAGATGGCAAAGAGTACGAATTTCTCGTTCATGCCGCTGAGCGTTGTTTTGAGTCCGATACTTGCAAAGAAAATCGGTCCGAAAATCATATAGGAGCTGATATCCATTTTTTCTTCGATGTAATCGGAAGAATCGAGGGAACACAGGATAACGCCCGCAACGTATGCACCGGTAATATCGGCGATGCCGAAATATTTTTCGGAAATGTAGGACAGTCCGAAGCAGAGTGCAAGACCCAGAATCGGGAGACGGCGGGTGTGCGGAAATACGGAGTTCATGCGGTTGAACAGCTTAAAGCAGAGAAAACCGAGCACAATCGCAAGGGCAAAAAACAGAATGGTGGAGGCTGCTACTTTCAGCGGATTGGATGTCGGATCTTTAAAACCGATGACAACAGTCAGCACAATGATACCAATGACATCGTCGATGATGGCTGCATTTAAGATGGTTGTTCCAACCTCTGTTTTCAGCTTGCCGAGTTCTTTCAAGGCCTGTACGGTGATGCTGACCGATGTCGCAGTCAGAATAACACCGATAAAAACAGCGTGGTAAAATTCTTCCGTTCCGACAGCAGAGAAGCCATAAAAGCTCATGTATAAGATGGCTCCAAGAACGAGAGGAACAAAAACACCGGCACAGGCGATCAGCAGGGATTTCACTCCGGTGCGGAGCAGATCCTTCAGGCTGGTGCCAAGACCTGCGGAGAACATCAGCAAAATGACACCGATCTCCGCCATTTGTGCGAGAAAGTCAGATTGCTGAACGAGTCCCAGCACACTGGGTCCAAGGACAATACCGGCAATCAGCTCGCCCACAACCTGCGGAGCCTTGCATTTTCTGGCAAGAATACCAAACAATTTTGCGAATACGATAATGATTGCCAGGTCTTTTAAAATGACATACGTATCCATGAAAAAGATACCCCCTTTTATGAAGTTTATGTATGTGTCGGCAGCTTGAAAGAGCAATGCCGGAGTTTGATACGCATACATTTTCAGTATAACAAAAATTGAGAAAAAATACTATCGGCAAGAAAGAAAAAATAAAGTAAAACGGAAAAATGATGCAGGCGTATGGAACCGTTCTTTTGTAAAACAAAACTGGAAAAGAGGATTGTGAGGGTTATTGTCAGATTAAGAGGAGTGAACGGTAATGGAAAAAGAGATATAGAAAAGAGCATGTAGATATAGTATGATCAAAGCAGCAAATAAATTTTACATGGAGTTTAAAAAGCGGGATCAAAGAAAAAACG
>OGDF01002235.1_pt1 | contig 26723 bp, 27 predicted proteins | sample 1570141 | NCBI WGS metagenome assembly OGDF01 (sample SAMEA4370581, study PRJEB24528) | human gut metagenome | reverse complement strand
GACAATAGAAATACCCCCAATAATTCGGATGTCCAAATTATTGGGGGCACTACATTCCAGTGCTTTTCCATCGTTTTCTATCGCATCAATCATAGTGACCACGGCAGGAAATAATGATCAAATCGTCTTCGATCACCGTATAGACAATCCTGTTGACATGATCGATTCTTCTGCTCCAATAGCCTTGCAAGTCAGCTTTCAGGGGTTCTGGTTTGCCTATGCCATCGAATGGACTACGCTGCATATCTTTAATAAGGCTATTGATGCGCTTCAATGTTTTCTTATCCTCGCTTTGCCAGGACAGATACTCTTCCCAGGCATTCGATTCCCATAGCAGCCGCATCGCTACACCTCGATCAGGTCATGTTCCACCAGTGTTGCCTTGCCGGAACGAATGTCGTCCGCTACCTTCTTGAGATGGTTCATGTTTTTCTCCGAGTAAAAAGGATCGGCCGTTAGTTCAAAAGGAATACGCTGTTCGCGCGCCACTTTTTTGGCGTAGATGGTGAAGGCAGCGCTCAGGGTCAAGCCCATTTCCCGGCAGGCTTGTTCCATGGCTTTTTTGGTTTCCTCGTCCAGCTTGAAGTTTACATTGACAGTGCTCATGCTCTTACCTCCCATTCCTGATTAAAAATACTGCGACGCTTTCTTTTATTGTAAAGCAGAATAAAGCTATTTTCAACACATCTTCTTTATTTTAGCATGATACATGTTGAATCTTTCTGCTTATTGTTATAGCAAAAAAGCCTCATCCGCGCAGACGGATGGGGCATGAAAATTATTCAACAGATTTCAGGGATTCTGCCATGTGAATCTTGGCGATCTTGCGGCGCATAATGAGCTGCGTAATGAAGGCAAAGATCACTGTCAGTACCAGTGCCAGCAAATAGTTCTGCGGGCTGACGTAAACGTCGAAGCTCAAGCCATCGACGACAATTTGTCCCATAACGAAGGCATGGAAGAATTTGCCGAGCACCAGCCCCACAAGCGCGCCGAACAGCGTCAGCACGTTGTTTTCGCGGAACACGTAGGCGTTCGCTTCTTTCGCGTAGAAGCCCAGCACTTTCAGCGTCGCAATTTCGCGGATGCGCTCGCTGATATTGATGTTGGTCAGGTTGTACAGCACGATGAAGGCCAAGGCCCCTGCACAGAGAATGACCACAATGACAATCACGTTCAGGCTGTCGAGCATGTCTGTGAACATGTCCATGGAATCCTGAGAGATCGACACATTGGTGATGTTGGTATCACTGTTCATCAGCTGAGCCGCCAGTTCGTGCACGTCGCCGTCACCCTTGAAATTGATGTAGGCGCTGTTGATGTCGGTCTTGCCGAAGTCATTGGCCAGCGTCCCACGGGAGATGTAGGCATTGTTGGAAATGTAGTTGTCGTAGACACCGCTTACGGTGAGGACGGCTTCATGCATGTCGCTGTCACGCACGGTGACTTCGTCGCCCACGCTCACACCCAGACGGTTTGCCAGACCGCGGTCCAGCAGCAGTTCGCCGTCGTCCGGCAGATCGTAGGTGGTTTCATCGGTGTGCCAGCTGAAGAAGTCGCCCAGATCGCCATTGTCCACCGGCGCGTTCATTGCCACGCTGTGGGTGGTGCCGTTGGCGGAGATGTCCATGTTGCCGGTGTAGGAGAACAGGGCCCCGGCAACGCGGTCGCCGTTGTTGTCCAGAAACGTGTTCATCTCGTCTTCGGTGAGGCTTTCATTGAAAGACGCTGTGGCGTCGTAGAGGTCGATTTCGTTGTATTGCAGGTCCGAAACGCCCATGAAGTTGTCCTGCAGGGCCAGCGCCGTCACGATCAGTGCGGTGCAGCCGCCGATGCCCAGGATCATCATGAAAAATCGCGCCTTGTAGCGGAACAGGTTGCGCACGGTGATCTTCTGCAGGAAGGACAGCCGTTTCCAGATTGGCGTGATGCGCTCGAACGGATTGCGCTTGCCAGCCTTTGGCGCTTTTGGACGAATCAGGTTCGCCGAGGTCTGGGTCAGAGCGCTGTAGCCGCACAGCCAAGTGACGCCAACGGTGCAGAGCAGCGTCACTGCCAAGGAAATCGCCAGCAGCGGCCCGTTGAACACATACATCACCTGGTCAGGCAGGGCGTAATAATAGCGGTAGGCGCTCCAGATGATCGTCGGGAATCCCCAAGTGCCAACGAAGTAGCCGATGAGGCAGCCAAGAATGCCCGAACTGCCCGAGTACAGCATGTATTTCATGATGACGCTGCCGTTGCCGTAGCCCATGGATTTGAGCACGCCAATCTGCGTGCGCTGTTCATTCATCATGCGGGTCATCGTCGTTACACAAACCAGCGCCGCCACGAGGAAGAAGAAGATCGGGAAGACTTTGGCAATCGAACTGACGATGGACGAATCGCTCTTAAAGAACTGGAAGCCCACATCTTCGTCGCGGGTCAGCACATAGAGCTCTGGCTCCTCGGGCACTGTCAATTCATCCAAGGTCTTTTGTGCTTCATCAGCCTGCGCTTGAATTTTAGCAATCGTTTCTTCACCAGCGCCAGCTTTCTGCGCTGTTTCCAGCGCCGTCTTGGCCTGGTCCAGGCCTTCCTGCGCCTGTTTGCGGCCGTCGTTGATCTCACTGACGATGTCGTCATAACGGGCATTGACGCTGTTTTCCGCAGCCTCTGTTACGATCGGTTCCTCTTTGTCAATCGACGCGTCATACTCATCGCTGTAAATTTCGCCCTCTGTGTCCACACTCACATACATTTCGGTGAAATACTCGGACGTAAACACACTTTCCGGCACATAGTAAATGGCTTCGACTTCACCGGAGCCGATCTCGCTGCTGTAGCGTCCCACGCGCATATACAGCGGCGATTCCACCACACCGACGATTTTCATCTCATGCTGTGACATTGCATCCAGGGTGTCCGCTTCGTTGTCGGCGCTCACCGTCACGGTGTCGCCGATGCTGCCGCCTGTGTAGAAGGACGAATCCACAACGCACTCATTGTCATTTTCCGGCAGGCGGCCTTCTTTCAGAGCCAGTTTGTTGACGTCTGCAGTGATCGAATGAAAGCGCCCGACTTTTTCTTCATCGCCGCCGTCATTGACCAGCGCATCCACCTGATAGGCGCCATCGGCCGCAGTCACGCCCGAGGCATCGCGCAGCGCCGTCACATCGTCGTCGTCAAACCCCAGCGTCGACATCAGCCGAAAATCGTAAAAATTCTGGTCATTCAAATAGGTGTCGCCCGTTTTCAGCATGGCCTCTTCACTGACCATCAGCCCCGAGAAAAAGCCAACCCCCAGCGCCACAATCCCTAAAATGGCAATGTAGCGGCCAAAACTTGACTTGATCTCGCGCAGGGACGACTTCAGTAAGCTCTTCGTCATTGCGCTCACCTCACCATTCGATGTCGTCGATGGACATAGGATGTTCGTTCAATTCCACTTTCTGAATCTGACCGCTCTTTACATGCACCACGCGGTCCGCCATTGGGCACAGCGCCAGGTTGTGCGTGACGATGACAACGGTCATATTGTTCTTGCGGCATGTCTCCTGCAAGAGCTTCAAAATCAGCTTGCCTGTGTTGTAATCCAAGGCACCTGTCGGCTCGTCGCACAGCAGCAGCTTCGGATTTTTCGCCAGTGCACGGGCAATCGCCACACGCTGCTGCTCGCCGCCGGAAAGCTGCGCCGGGAAATTGTTCTTGCGCTCGCCCAGACCGACTTCGTCCAGCACCGTTGCCGGGTCGGCTGGGTCCATGCCGATCTGTGTCGCCAGCTCGACATTTTCCAGCGCTGTCAGATTCGGAATCAGATTGTAAAACTGAAAGACGAAACCGATGTCATAACGGCGGTACGTGGTCAGTTCTTTGTCCGAATAACCGGCAATGTTCTTGCCGTCCAGCCACACCTCGCCGCTCGTCAGGGCATCCATGCCGCCCAAAATGTTCAGCAGCGTGGTTTTCCCAGCGCCAGACGCTCCGACGATGATGCAGATCTCGCCCTTCTCCACCTCAAAACTCACATCATGCAGTGCCTCAATGTCCACCGAACCGACACGATAGATTTTCTTCACGTCTTTAAAACGAATGAATGGTTCCACTGTCATGTTCCTTTCTCTATTAACCAAACGAAAGCAAAATTTTATGGTAATTTCTATATCATAAATTATAACATCTTTGGCAGAAAATTTGTGCAAATAATTATCCACCTTTCTTTACAATAACAAAAAACGTTTCCACAATTGTGGAAACGTTTTCGTTCAGCGTGGAAATCCTCAGCGATCTTTGCTATACTATATAACCGGTGTCGCTTTTTCAGACGGCGGCACGATGAATCCGTACAAAGAAGGTGCAAGACAAATGGCTTTCCATTTGAAACAATTTCTTCAAGGCCCTACAGGGCAAATGTCTGAGTCGTTTATCACCGCCAGTTTCCTTTCATTGTCGGGCGGCTTACAGGATGCTTACACGTACATTTCCCGCGGTCAGGTATTCGCCAATGCCCAGACAGGCAACCTCGTGCTGCTTGGGCAGACACTTTACGAACGTCACTGGTTCGCAGCGCTGCATTATGCCGTGCCGCTGTTGTTTTTTGCGCTTGGCGTCGCAGTCGCCGAGATGATCCGTGAAGCGTATCAGCAGGCGCAGCGTCTGCATTGGCGGCAGATGGTGCTGGTGCTGGAGATTGTCATTCTCCTGGCAGTCGGCTTGGTGCCAAACGCGTGGAACCTGATCGCCAACGCCATGGTTTCTTTCGCCTGCGCCATGCAGGTGCAGACGTTTCGCAAGGTCCACGGCTGTTCCTTTGCGAGCACCATGTGCATCGGCAACATTCGCAGTGGCATGGAAGCCCTCGTGAAATATCACCAAAATCGCAGCACCGATACCTTGCACAAAGCCGCCTATTATTGGGGCATCATCCTTTTCTTCACCCTGGGCGCTGTACTCGGTGCGCTGCTTTTGCCAAAGCTCACCATGCACACGATTTGGGTTTCCTGCTTCCTGCTCTTTATCAGCTTTTCGCTCATGTTCATCAGAATGGAAATCGAGCAGGATGACACTCTTCTCTAAAACACAAAACAGACCATCTGTGCAGATGGTCTGTTTTTTTCTTGATATCAATGACTGTGCCAAACAGCGCCAACAAAAAAAGCTCCCGCAAGAGCGAGAGCGTGATGGTGTGGTCAAACCTCGGAGAAGCGCGGCGCAGCGCGTCCGCTTACTCTTCGTGAACGTCGATGTCAGACGCGGCTGGCTTGTTCTGCTGCATGGCATCGAGGGATTTCTGGATATCGGCACGACCTTCCTGTACCACTTCGTAGTAAACAGTCAGCTGATTTTCGAGCTTGTCCATCAGATCGTGGGCATAAAGGAAGGCACCTTCAACGATCTCATGAGCTTGGCCTTCTGCATGCGCGATAATGTTTTCTGCTTCCGCATTGGCGCGGCGAACAACTTCGTCTTCGCTGACAAGCAGCGCAGCGTGATCTTTGGCTGCCTGAATAATTTTATCGTGTTCTTCCTGAGCAGCAGCAATGATGCGTTCTTCGTCTTTTTTGATCCACTGGGCATCCTGAATGGCTGTTGGGATGCTGTTACGCAGCGCATCGATCAATTCATACACTTCGTTTTCATCGAGGATGATCTGATCCTTATTGAGCAGTGGCTGCTTCGCATTTTCTGCCATATAGGCCAGTTTGTCGATTAAATCCAATATTTCCATGTCGTTTACCTCCAGCTGGGTTCAATTGCGCCTGAAAAAATTCAGGACCGTTTCTCCGTAGGATCTTGTTTTATAAAGGTTGAGGCCTTCTTCCTGCCAGGAAAAAGGTATACTTTTTGAGTGTTCCGATACAAGTATACCATATTCGCTGAGCAAATGGTACTTCAAGACAGAAAAAAGAACCGCTTCATATAAATTTTTTCGATACGGTGGGTCAACAAAAATCAAGTCAAAGGCGGTGCCTGTCAGCTGCGGCAAGATGCTGAGCGCATCACCGCTGATAACGCGGGCACGGTCTTCATAGCGGCATTTTGCGATGTTCTGTCGCAGCACAGCAAGGGCCTGTGGATTTTCTTCGATAAAGACGGCTTCCCGAGCGCCGCGGCTGAGGGCTTCAAGGCCGAGAGCACCGGTGCCGGCAAAGGCATCGAGGACGATGGTATCACTGTCGATGTCCATTTGAATGATGTTAAAAAGCCCTTCTTTGACGCGGTCGGCCGTTGGCCGGGTGTTAAGACCAGGGACAGCTTCAAGTTTGGCGCCCCGGCGTTCTCCTGCGATGATTCTCATGAGGGGTGGTCTCCTTTTATGGTATAATCTTGCGTTCGATGTCCTGGATCATTTCACGGGCGCCATCGGTGAGCGGCTCGCGGGCACAATCGCTGGCAATGGCCTCAGCGAGGGCAAGCTCTTTTTGATGAAAGCCTGGGCGCGCGAGGCGAAACAGCCCTTGACCATGCTGCCGCAGTCCAAGGAGTTCACCTGGACCGCGCTGGCGCAGATCTTCTTCCGCGATGGCAAACCCGCTGGACGTGGTCGCCATGAGCTTGAGCCGAGCCTGGCTGTCCTCGGAGCGGGCATCGCTGACCAGAATGCAGTAGCTTTTTTCGCTGCCGCGGCCAACACGGCCGCGCAGCTGATGGAGCTGAGCCAAGCCGAAACGTTCCGCATTCATAATAACCATAATGGTGGCATTGGGAATGTCCACACCGACTTCAATAACAGTGGTGGAAACGAGGACATTGATGAGGCCGTCTCGAAACTGCTGCATGATGGCCTCTTTTTCGTCGGAGCGCATGCGGCCATGAAGCAGGCCAACGGTCCATTTGGTGAACACGGTGCTTTGCAGCTGTTCAGCGAGGGACATGGCGTTTTCTAGGTCGATCTTTTCGGATTCTTCGACAAGCGGGCAGACGATGAACGCCTGACGGCCTTTTGTGAGTTCTTCTTTGATGAAGCCATACATGGCTGCAAGGCGCGGCGAATTGATCCACATGGTCTGGATTTTCTGGCGGTTCTTCGGCATTTCATCGATGACGGTAAGGGCGAGATCGCCGTAGACGGTGAGCGCCAGAGAGCGTGGAATCGGCGTAGCCGTGGTAATGAGCAAATCGGGGTGGCCGCCTTTGCGTTCAAGGGCTTCGCGCTGGCGCACGCCAAAGCGGTGCTGCTCGTCGATGACAACAACGCTGAGGCTCTGGAACTGCACAGGGTCTTCAATGAGCGCATGGGTGCCAACGATGCACCGAATGCTGCCATCAGCGAGGCCAGCAAGAACGGCCTCTTTGTCACGCTTCTTCATCTGCCCGGTGAGCAGCGCCACATTGACGCCAAGCGGCGTGAACGCAGCGGCAGCGCCGGCGTAATGCTGGCGGGCAAGCACTTCGGTTGGCGCCATGAGTGCTGCCTGATGGCCGTTGGAAACAGCCGTGAGCATGGCATAGAACGCCACATTGGTTTTGCCGCTGCCGACGTCGCCCTGAAGCAGCCGGTGCATTTGCTGCGGCGACTGCATATCCTTGAGAATGGCAGCGATGGCACGCTGTTGGGCGCCGGTGAGTTCGTAAGGCAGCGCTGCTACGAAAGCATCTGCCAGCTGCGGCGGTTCGGTGTGAGCAATGCCGTTTTGGGAACGGCTGCGCGAAAGAGCACCCCAGAGCGTAAGCGCAAGGAATTCGTAGACGACAAGGTCGTGAAAAGCGCGCTCAGCCTCGGCCATGCTGGCCGGACGATGAATCATGCGGATGGCATCGCGGTAGCCAAGGACGCCATGCCGCGCTGCCTGTTCAGGCGTCAGCGGTTCTGCCAATTCGGGAAGCGCTGTCAGGGCTGCATCGCTGAGATGAAGCATATCGACTTTGCCGATGCCTTCTGTTAAACTATACACAGGATGGACGGTCAGCAATTTTTTAAGCTGAGCCTCATTTTTTATAAACTGATGCTCCTGCACCGACAGCTCCATGCTGTAGTTGCTGTTGACACGTCCGTACACCAACATGCGCACATTGGGATAGAGGTATTTTTCCATTTGGTAGCGGCCGAACCAGGTAGCAACGATTTCCCCTTGCTGGCCTTCAAGCACCGCTTTCACCACTTTGACATTGCGGCGGCTGGTGTTGGAAACATCCACATGGGTCACCCGGCCAACAAACACGGCGTTGTCCCTGCCGCGCCATTCGCGCACAGGCAGCAGCTGGCTCCAGTCGTCATAGCGAAACGGATACAGCTGCAGCACGTCGCGCAGGGTATGAATGCCCATCCCTTCCAATAACCGCTGTTTTTTGGGACCAATGCCTTTCACAGTGCCTGGTCCATCGCTTAAATGTGCCATAAACTCACCCCTATTCTTTTCGGAGGTATTACATGAAACAATATTCCACTTTTCTGTTTGATTTTGACGGCACGCTGCTCGACAGCAACCATCATGTCATCCATTGCTTCCAACTGGCATTCCAGGAAGTGCTCGGCACCGATCTGCCAGAAAAAACCATCACGGCCACCTTTGGCATTCCGCTGGCGCAGGCGCTGGAAGATCTCAATCCAGAACATGCAGAAGAATTGCTGCGCGTCTACCGCAAGCACTCCGATGCCATTGGCATGAGCCTGCTCAAAGAAATCGACGGTGCCCGTGCAACGCTGCAGGCTCTGCACGATGCTGGCTGCATCAACGCCATTGTCACCTCCAAAAAGGAAGTGAACGCTCAGGCGCAGATGAAGCACATCGGCATCACCGATCTTATCGATCTTCTTGTGGGACCGGAAAAAACCACCGCACACAAACCAGACCCGGCACCCATTCTCTACACCATCGATGCCCTTGGTGTGGATGCCAGTGAGTGCCTGATGATTGGGGACAGCCCCAACGATATTCTATGTGGCAAAAACGCCCACGTGGATACCGCGGGCGTTCGTTTCACAGCAGTGGATCTGGACAGCCTTCTGGCAACACAACCCACTTACATGATTTCTCATTTGTCGGATTTGCTGCCGCTGGCAAAACACCGCTGACTCAATACTTTTTACGCAACGCTTCATAGACAGGCGCTGGCACAAAATCCTGAATATCGCCGTGAAGGCTGGCGATGTTGCGAATCATACTGGAACTGACCATGGAGAATTCACCATCGGCGGTAAAAAACACGGTCTCAATATGAGGATTCAAGTGTCGGTTGAACGATGCCATCTGCATTTCATATTCAAAGTCAGAAATCACACGCAAACCGCGCACAATGGCAACGGCGCCGCGGGATTGTGCATAATCCACCAGAAGACCGGTGAATTTTTCTGCCTCAACATTTTCCAGATCCGCCACACTTTCTTTGACAAGTGCCACGCGCTCCTCTACGTCAAACAACGTGTTCTTATAAGTCTCCTCGGCCACTGCAATGTAAACTTTGTCAAACAGGCCGATGGCGCGTTTGATGATGGACATGTGGCCGTTGGTGATGGGGTCGAAAGTTCCTGAGTAAACTGCAATTTTCATGGTTTTTCCTCTTATTTTCTTTTAAAAATTGATTGCACCATTGTGCAAAATATCGGCTGTCTGCCATTGGCAGGCAGCTTTTTTATGACAGCCTACTGCTGCTGGCTGTATTTGATGTTGATGTTGGCGCTGCCATAACCGTCGCGCAAGCGTGACCACAGCGCCGGATCGTCATTGACCCAATAAATCTCATTGAGCAGCACGACACGGTGATCGTTCATGTAATAGAAGAACACCGGAACGTCGCCGCGTGGTTCCCGCGACAGGAATTGCAGCACATTGTCTTCGCTGTACGGCAGCGCTGTATCGATCTTAACGAATACGCGCACCGGCGCCTTGGCAGGATCGACAGCGTTGAGCCGCAGCGGTTCGATGGCTTCAGCGAAGATTTTCTTCTCGTCGTCCTGAATGCTGACGCGGCCGACGACTTTACAAATGTTGTTTTCTTCCAGCTGGCTGCGCACCTGCGGCAGCGTGCGCGGAAAGATCAGCAGGTCAATATCGCCTTCGCGGTCACTGAGCGTGGCATACGCCATGAGGTCGCCTTTTTTGGTGGTCTGCATGCGAATGCCGGTAAGAATGCCGCATAAGGTGACGGTGACATTATCGAGCTGTTCGCTGATTTCGCCAATGCTGCAGTTGGCGATGCGCTTGATTTGGTCCTCCACACTGTCCAATGGATGCCCGCTGACATAGATACCGAGGAGTTCCTTTTCATAGCGCAGGCGCTCGTTTTTGTCAAATTCTTCATTAACAGGAATTTCAACGGTGACTTCATTGAGCGCCGGCGCATCCACAAAATCAAACAAAGACATCTGATTGGAGTTGCGGCTCTTTTGCAGCTGCTGTGCCTGCGCGACACAATCATCGAGAACGGCCAGCAGACCGCGCGTGCCTTGGCCCAAAGAATCGAAGGCGCCGCATTTGATGAGCGCTTCGATGACGCGCTTATTGAGGGTGCCGCCGATTTCGGCACGGGTGCAGAAATCCTGAAAAGAAGTGAACGGCGCTTCGGCACGTGCTTCACAGATGAGATCAACAGGGTGCTGGCCGACGCCTTTGATGGCGCTCATGCCAAAGCGGATGCCTTCATCGGTGGCGGTGAAGTTCACGCCGCTGGCGTTGATGTCAGGCGGCAGCACAGGAATACCGAGGCGTCTGCACTCGTTGATGTAGAACGTCACTTTATCGAGGCGGTCAATGAAGGAATTCAGCGTTTCTGCCATAAATTCCTTTGGATAATGGCACTTAAGCCAGCCTGTCTGGAAAGCGAGCAGCCCGTACGCCGCGCTGTGACTCTTATTGAAACCGTAGCCAGCGAAGTATTCGATGAGCTCGAAAATCTTCTGAGCGGTTTCCGCAGAGGTGCCGCCTTTCTGGGCACCTTCAATGAACTGCGTCTTGTAGCCAGCGATGATCTCCGGCTTTTTCTTACCCATGGCACGGCGCAGCATATCTGCTTCGCCGAGTGTAAAACCGGAAAGCGCCGAAGCGATCTGCATGACTTGTTCCTGGTAGAGAATGACGCCGTAAGTGGTATTGAGAATCGGCTCCAGCTTTGGATCAAGATAGGTGATTGCCTGCTCGCCGTGTTTGCGCGCGATGAAATCTTCCACCATGCCGCTGCCGAGCGGACCTGGACGATACAGTGCCACCAAAGCGATGATGTCTTCCAGGTTGTTAGGCTGCAGCTCTTTGAGCACAGCGCGCAGGCCTGTGCCTTCAAGCTGGAAAACACCGATGGAGTCACCAACAGACAGCATATGATAGGTCTCCGGATCATCGTCTGGTATGGTGTCAAAATCAACCTCGACGCCGTATCGCTCGCGGATGGACTCGATGGTCTTATTGACCACCGTCAAGGTGCGCAGGCCAAGGAAATCCATTTTCAAAAGGCCGATGGATTCTACATCGTCTTTCGGATATTGGGTGATGATCGCATCTTCCTTAGTCTTCTGCAAGGGCAGATAGTGATCGGCCGGCTCTGCTGAAATAACCACCCCTGCCGCATGGACACCAGCGTTGCGTGGCAGCCCTTCCAGGCTTTTTGCCATTTGGATCATGCGGGCGATGCTTTCATCGCTGTCGATCAATTCTCGCAGTTCATCGGAGGCATTGATGGCTTTGTCGAGGGTAATGCCAAGCTCGTTTGGAATGAGCTTGGTGACTTTGTTGACTACCGACAATGGCACATTCATCACACGTCCAACATCGCGCACCGCACCTTTTGCCAGCATGCTGTTAAACGTAATAATCTGAGTGACATGATCGGCACCATATTTTTCCGCCACATAATCGATGACTTCGCCGCGACGTTCGTAGCAAAAGTCAATGTCAATATCCGGCATGCTGACACGCTCCGGATTGAGAAAACGTTCAAAGAGCAGCTGATACTTAAGCGGATCAATGTCGGTGATGCCCAGCAGATAGCTGACAATGCTGCCTGCCGCTGAACCTCTCCCTGGCCCAACAAAAATGCCATGGCTCTTGGCATAATTGACAAAATCCCAAACGATTAAAAAGTAGGTATTATACCCCATTTTGTCAATGACGCCAAGTTCATAATCCAAGCGCTCATACACACCAGTATCAGCATCAGGATAACGTCGGCGGATGCCGTCTTCGCAGAGACTGCGCAGATAGGCTTTGTGGTCCATGCCATCCGGCGTGTCAAAGTTCGGCATGAAATGATGGCCAAGTGTGAAATCGAAGTTGCATTTTTCAGCGACGCGCACCGTCTCATCCAGCGCTTCCGCATCATCGGGCAGCATGCGCAGCATTTCCTCGTAGCTTTTGAAATAATACTCACGGCCGCTGAAACGCATGCGGTCATCGGCATCCAAGGTGGTCGCCGTCTGAATGCAGAGCATCACATCCTGCACTTCGGCATCTTCGGCACGGACGTAATGGTTGTCATTGGTGGCAACGAGCTTCACGCCCAGCTCCCTGCTCAGCACATGCAGGCCGTCGTTGACCTTGACCTGCTCCGGAATGCCATGATTCTGCAGTTCGAAATAGTAATCGTCGCCAAAAAGTTCCTTATACCAGCTGGCTGCTTCCCTTGCCCCATCCATGTCATCGTTCATCAGATAACGCGGCACCTCACCACCAAGGCAGGCACTCATGGCAATGAGGCCCTCATGATGCTGGCTGAGCAGCTCACGGTCCACACACGGATGGTAGTAGAAGCCTTCGAGCGAACTCAAGGTTACCAGCTTGCAGAGATTGCGATAGCCAGCATCGTTCTTGACGAGCAGAATCAAGTGGTATGGCGAGGCATCCCGTTTGTTCTCTTTGTCAAAGCGCGTGCGCGGCGCCACATAAACTTCGCAGCCAATGATCGGCTTGATGCCAGCTTTTTGGCAGGCACGATAAAACTCCACAGCGCCATACATCACGCCGTGGTCGGTGATGGCCAGTGCCGGCATCCCCAATTCCGCAGCACGCGCTACTTCATCAGAAATGCGGCCGGCGCCGTCAAGCAGGCTGTAGGCCGTGTGATTGTGCAAATGAACAAATGGCTTCATAAAATTCCCCTATCAATTTTCGCGGATCAACAGATCAACCTCACTGTTGGCAACCAGTCGTCCATCGACGGTTTCAATGCGCACCGAAGCATGGTGATGACCGTTGAACTCGGAAAGCATCGGCAATAGATAAACTTCTTCGTCGGCACCAATCTCACTGTAAAAACGCGTCGTAACCTGAAAAGCCTGCCCTTGCAGATTTTTAACCACACGCAAGGCAATCACCGCTGCGTTGGCGCTGAAAATGTTGCAGGTACCCAGGCTCAGGGTGCCATATTCATCCAACATGTAAGGAATGATGCGTCCAGACAGAATGACATCGGGCTCACGCGCCACCAGTGAGAAACCGCTCATGCATATGTTGTCGGACGTATCGCCGAGGTGTGGCTGTTTCTGAATGGTTTGCTGTGCTTCGATGAAATCTTTGAGGCCTACCACACCAATCAAGGTATTATCCGCATCGACAACCGGCACCAGTTCAACCTGCTCAAGCACCAAGAGTCGTCCCAGATAGCTCACCAAGGTATCACTATGCACCACAACAGGATTTGGCGTCATGACTTCTTCGACATAGGCCGAAGTTGGTTCGCCGGTGACATCATAAGCGGTCACCATCCCTTCGAGCTTGCCGTCGGCATTGACCACCGGAAATTCCCGATGACCTGTGTGCAGGCTCAGCGCCTGCCAATCGCCAACGGTATCAATGGGCTGCAAGACGTAAGGATCGGTGGTCATGATGTCTGCGATGGTCACCAGCTCACGCTGCTGCACACTGCCAACAATCGCCTGATTGATGGCGATGATGGCATCAAAAATGTCGTACGGTGTGGAAATCACCACCGTCTTATCTGACATGGCTGCCAAGCGATTTTTAGCGGCAATGCCACTGTCACCAGTCAGCATCACTGGGAGATTGTGACTGTATACATAGTCCATCAGTTCTTTGCTGTACTCACCAATGATCATTGTTGATGGCAAGGGTTTCTTTTCCCGCAGATGGGTCACGCTGCCGGCCACAAAAAAAGCCTTTGGCGCACCATCGCTCTTATCGGTGCCATGCAGCAGCTGGCCTTCAACAATGTTGGTCAGCTCACGATAGGTCAGCGAATCAATGGAGCGTTCTTTTTCCTGTTCGATACGAATCGTGCCCACTTTTGGTATGGAAGAAACGAGTCCTTGGTTTTCTGCATCTTTGATGGCACGATACACGGTGCCTTCACTGATGTTCATTTGCCGCGCCAATTGACGCACAGACACCTTTTCGCCGACCTCCAAGCTTTCGATGTATTCAATGACTATATCATGCTTTGTCTTCTGCATGTCGTTCCTCCTTTGCTTGCGCCACATCTTCTGCTGCAACGCAAAAAAGCCTTTGCCGAACAGACAAAGGCTACTTCTTTTTTAAGAATGAAAGTCAGTCTCAGGCTGGCACAGATGCCAACCTGCTGTCATGCGATCAGTCTTCGTCCAGTTCATCGTCGAGGACGATCTCGTCATCTTCCACTTCTTCATATTCGTCTTCTCCGAGAACTGCAACGACAGCGTCGCAGTTTGGACAGAGGACTTCTACAGGTTCATCATAGTCGCCCTGATAGTAACCAACGGTTTCACCGCAAACAGGGCATTCCGTTTCCACGAAAATGTCATCATCGTCGAAATCAACATCATCGTCATCGTCAAATTCGTCATAGACAAATTCTTCGACATCGCCGAGATCTTCGTCAATGGCTTCTGCATATTCTGTTAATTCATGCACATATTCTTCGAGTGATTCAATTTCTTCTGCCATGTCGTTGATGCAGGCAAGCAGCGCTTTGACAAAATCGCCTTTTTCAGCATCTTCTGTTAAACCTTTGCCTTCAGCCAAACCTCTCAAATAAGCTGCATGTTGTGATAAATCCATTTTCTTGAAACCCCTTTCGGTCTTCTATCCAAGCACTTATGCTCTTTCAATATATTGACCGGTACGTGTATCGATACGAAGCACATCGCCGGTGTTAACAAAGAATGGTACGTTAACGACCACGCCAGTTTCCATGGTTGCAGGCTTGGTACCGCCAGACTGGGTATCGCCCTTGATCCCTGGTTCGGTTTCAGCGACGGTCAGTTCTACGGTGTTTGGCAGTTCAACGCCAAGGATGTCACCATTGTAGCTGTTGATCTGGCAGTCCATGTTTTCCTTCAGGAACTTTTCACCGCCCTGCAGCTGATCAGCGGACAGGCCAACCTGTTCGTAGGTGTTGTTGTCCATGAAGACATAGTTTTCGCCGTCAAAATAAAGATACTGCATCATCGCACGATCGATGGTGGCTTTTGGCAGTTTTTCACCGCCACGGAAGGTCAATTCAGTGGTAGCACCGGTCTTCAGGTTTTTCAGCTTTGTACGAACAAAAGCGGCACCCTTCCCTGGCTTTACGTGCTGAAATTCAAGTACTTGACATGGTGCACCGTTGTATTCGATGGTAACACCTGGTCTGAAATCATTGGATGAAATCATGCGTTAAACTCCTCCTAAAAAATAACGTGTCTAATTTATTATACAGTAGGTTGCCGAGAATATCAATATTTCCGCGGCAATCAAACAATGATAAGCTCTTTTGGCGACTGTGCAAGATTATCATAGCCCTGCGGCGTCAGCACAATCAAATCTTCGATGCGTACGCCGCCGATGCCTGGCACATACAATCCTGGTTCCACACTGATGACGGTGCCCGCCGGGATCTGCTCCTTGACATTGCGTGAAAAGCGCGGTTCTTCGTGGATGTCGAGACCAACGCTGTGGCCGAGGCCATGGCCAAAATAGCTGCCAAAGCCCGCTTTGTCGAAAATTCCCTGCACAAGATCCTGCATCTTTTCACCAACAACGTCGGCACGTGCCATTTTCAAGGCAGCCGTCTGTGCCTTCAACACGAGGGCGTAGAGATCTTTCTGAGCCTCACTCAACTGCCCGATGCCAATGGTGCGCGTCATGTCTGAACAATAGCCGTCATACACGCAGCCAAAATCAAAGACAACGAGATCGCCGTTTTCAATTTTTTTGTCAGACGCTACGCCGTGCGGCATTGCCGAACGCACGCCAGAAGCGACGATGGTGTCGAAGCTCAGACCGCTGGCGCCCTGTCGGCGCATGGCCAGCTCCATTTCAAACGCCACTTTCTTTTCCGTCATGCCTGGCTTGATGATCTCGAGCACATGCGCAAAGGCTGCGTCACCAATGTGCTCAGCGATGCGGATTTTTTCAATTTCATCTTCGTCCTTGACAGCGCGAAACTGTTCCACCGCTTTTTCGATTGGCATCAAGTTGGCACGGCCAAAGCAGGATTTTAAGCGATCGTAAAAATCAAAAGAAAGATCGTTGCGCTCGAAAGCCAGAACAGCCCAGTTCTGCTGTTCACAAAGCTTTGCAATGCTCATCGGCGGTGTGTAGCGTTCCAGTTTGACGAGAGAAAAATGCACGCTCTGCTGACGGGCCTGCATGGTGTAACGTGAATCGGTCAGAATGAACGCCTTGTCTTTGCTGATGACCAGATAGGCAAAGGTTCCTGTAAAACCGCTGAGATAACGAATGTTGGAACGGTCCGAAATGAGAATGGCATCGTACAAACCTTCTTGCGTAGCTAGCCACGCTTGAAACCGTTTCAATCTGTTTTCATATTGCATCGATCAACGACCTCCTTGTTTTAGTCCAGCTGCCAGAGCATGAGATAAGCTGTTTTTGTCGGCGCCGGCTGAGACAACTCGGACAGCGGCAGCATCGTCGGGCCATCCGCTGCGGCAGGTGGCAGCTCAGTGTCCGCATTTGCGGTTGTCTCATCTGGTGTTTCTGTCTCCGGTGGATGCGGCATGTAAATGGTGTCCGCATCGATGCACGCCAAGGTGTCCTCGCTCACATCTTCGCCCAAAACCACCGTTTCAGCTGAAAATCTCACACTCTCACCAATCGTCAGTGTACCATCAATCCAGGCGGTTTTGCAACTCAAATTGCTGAGAAGATGGAGATCGCCAGCAAAAACCATACTGCCTTCGCTGAGGAGGTCGGTATACAAGGTGGTGGAAAAATCGTCACCACTGAGATGGGCTACATACAGACTGCCAGCCAGCTGTACCGTGCTGCCGCCGCTGCCGAGCGCGTACACATCACCGGGCCGACGGTCGCAGACAACGACGAGATCCTGCTCAGCATGGTTTATCAGCCAACGATCCGGCACACCGCGGTCAGCGTCATAATAGAGGGCGCGCTCTGAACGCGCAAAAGCAAAGCGTTCTTCCAGCGGCAGCGCAAAAATCTGCATATGATGTCGACGCTGGCTGCCGTCATCGAGACTGCTGGTGCTTTCAAGGGTCAGCACCTGACCTTCAACCGCCGTCACCGTAAGCAGGCGCTGCTGTCCCGCAAGCGGCGCATCTGCAATCAGCACGCGGCCCAGTGAATAGGCCTCGCCGCTGGCATTCATGTCATCCAGAGCATCTGCCAACGCTGTGCGATGCAACTGTTCCAACTGCAAACCAGCGATCTGATTCTGCCGGGAAGCGCTACGCAGTCCTGCCACTTCGAGGCCAACCATAAGCACAAGCGCCAGCATGGTGCAGGCAATGAGCGTAAGGATCAAGATATTTCCTGGCCGTTGTTTCATGCTGAACGCCTCCTTTAGACAGCATCACATCTGCACGCTGATACTCAGCTGACTGGCCGCCTCATCTTCCGAATGAAGCTGGAACGATAAAATCTGCCGATAACGGCCTTCAGTTTCCAACCATGCGTAAAACGTCTGAAGTGCGTCTCGTGAACCGCTAAGCACCAGACTGCTCTGACGCACGTCTTCGTTGGTGTGCACAGCGTCCAACACCAGGCCCAGTTCCTGTGCCTTCATGCTGCATTCATAAAGGGCTTCACTGCTCGTCCAGGGCACTTCCACCGTGTCTGCGGCATCGCTGAGCGCTGTCGTGCTGGCCGGTGTTTCCTGCCAATGCCCGACAGCCTCGGTCCAAAGCAATAGACCAATGACGAGCAGCAGGGCATAGAGATAGCCTTTGCGGATGCTCATGTACCCTCCCTCCCTTGCAATGAGATCTGTACCACAAAATCGTAATAATACACATTGTCCGTGCTTTTACGTGTCATTTCCAAAAGCAGCGGATGCAGCGCCGGTTCTGACACCGCCAGCTGACGCATGTAATCGGCCAGGTCAAGGGCCTCGCTGCAGCGTCCACTGAGAGCGAGTGCATCGTCGCCAGCCTCCTGATTGAGCAGGGTGATGCGATCGCTTTTAACAGCATAAGCCTGGGTCAAGAGGGTATGGTAGTCACTGCGCGCAACCGTTTCCACCGCCTCTGTGCCCGCTTCTTCCGTCACTTCCGCCGGGCGCAGCATGCTAGCAACGAGCAAAGCCCCCGGCAAGGCCACGCAGCCAATGAGCAAGGCTGCCAGCACGCGGTCAGCGGCAACATTTGGCAGCGCAATCTGCGCCGATCTGCTCAAAGCCGCTGCCAAAAGCGCCGCTTCCTGCGGCACTGCATCGGCTGACTGCGGCAGCGGCTGTACATTCTCCGGCAGCGACAAAAGGTCGCGGTGTGCTGCCAACAGGGTCTGCAAAAGCCCGAACGGCTGACCGCCATATTCGGCACGTGCGTCAACGATACGCCCATCCCGCACAGCAGCCACGGTTGTGCAAAGCGGGTCCTGCAAGCTGTAATAGCCATCGGCCAGTGCTGTATGCTGCGCCGCTGCATAGTCTGCCGCACCGATCAAACGCACCTGCCGGCGCTGACGGCCAAAAGCTAACAGAAGATCGGCCACTGTTTCCTGCTTGCAGCCACAAAGCGCCGTCCCCTCGGAGAGCGGTGTCACCGCCAGCCAGGAAGGGCACTCGCCCAGCACAGGCAGCAATGCGTGAGCTGCCATGCTGCGCAGCTGGCGTTGATTGGCGGCTTGCGGCAGCTTGAGAAAACGGCGCACCAACCACGTCTCCGGTACCACCACCATAAGTGTCTGCTGCCGTTTCAGGCGGCCCGACACACAGGCCTGCTGCAGCCATTGCCGCAATGCCGTTTTATCGATGCGCTCACACCAAAGGCGTTGGTTGTCTGCTATAGCCTCCATCTGATACTGCGCACCATGCTCCGAAACACACACAATCACCGGTCGTCCCTCCTCACTCGAACTTTGCCGTCAGCGGAATATGACGGCTGCGCGTCACCGTTTCGCCGTCTTTGGTACAGCCTGCAAGCCGAACGTCAACACCGGCAATGTCATCTGCCAGTGAGCAGGCTGCACCATTTTGATCATAATAGTAAATCTGAAGCCCTTTCGGCGATTGCGATAAGGTGTTCAGATAAAGCGCCAGAGACTGGTCATTGCCGCTGTGCAGGCTGTCCTCCTGGCTTCGATAAAGAATGCGGTTCGGACGCGGGCGCTCTTTTGGATTTTCTTCATTATATAAGCCATCACTTGGCTTCAAACTATAGACGATGCGCCCCAGTGCCTGCGAATCGCCTTCATCGGCGCTGAGCAGCCGCAATTCAAAAGAGGTGCGAATCTCCGACAAAGGGCGCGCATCCACGCGGTCAAAATAATCTGCATCAATGTCCACCGCATTGCGCACATCGTACTCCATCATATCCAGCGCCTGTTCCAGCTGATCGCCGATGACGTCTTCTTCATAGCCAACATGGGCCCAGGTGAGGCTGTTGGCAAGCGCATTGGACAGCAAGCTGATGAGGATGGCAGCAATAACCAGCACACACACCATCTCTATCAAGGTAAAGGCACGGCGGGCTTTCATGGCGATTGCTCCCGAATCAGAAAATCATGCTGTTCGTCCCAGCGTTCGTGACTGACACGAAGCATATAGGCATCACCTTCGATCCGCGTTTCATAACGCCAGCCGTCTGTCAGCGTCCCTGAGCGCACTTGCGGCGGCGCGCCTTCCAATTCGCTGAGCAATTTCTCCACCGCCGGCACCAGCGCCGCATCCTCTGCGTCACGCGCATCCAGCAGACTGAGTCCCCCAACGCCGCGTACCAGTGCAATCAGGCAAAGCGCCACAATCGCCAGGCAAACCACCATCTCAATCAATGTCATGGCACGTCGTTGTCTCATCATCCAGCCACCCCCACTCGCACTCGTCCCAGATTGTTCACTACCACTGTCCGTGTCTGCTTGCCACATCGCAGCGTCAGTGTGCACTTGTCATAGGCCGTGCCGCGCGGTTCGAAAATAATACGGCCGCCGCGCGAACTGGCCGATAAGGTCATGCGCGCACTGACCAGCGTACGCATTTCGCGTGCACCGTCCACCGACAAGCTGTAGCTGTCGCTGTCCTCTCGCTGGAAGATGGTCTTTTCGCCGCAGCGCTGCGCCTCCCCACGCAGCCAAAGCAATTCCTGTTCCAGCAGGCGTGCCTGCTGTTCCACCAGCTGCCGGTCATAAAGCGCGCCCACACGCGGCACCACGACCATCAATAGCAGCGCCATGATGGCCAGCACCACCACCAGTTCAATCAAGGTAAAGGCGCGCCGAACTTTTCTCCGCGCGATAGCTCCCTTTTTCATACACCTCATCGCCCTTCTTCAATGCCGCCTTAACCGCTCCTGATGCCGCATGAACGTCATATGTATAGCCCTGAATGGGGCTTTCCACTGTCTGAGCCAGCACACCAGCGGCAACCAAATCACGCTGAGAGGCAGCGATGTCATCCGGGTGGCGCTGGGCAAACTGTTCGCCAGCAGTCACCAGCATGGTTAAATCGGCGTCAATGCGCGTCTGCTGCGCCTCGTCCAAGGTGCCTGTGATATGCACGCTGACCAGCGTCGCCAGCACACCGATAATCACAAGGACCACCACCAATTCCAGCAGCGTAAACGCCCGTCGTATTTTCATGGCATCCTCCTTTAGGTGACCAAGAGCGACTGATAAGATTCCAGCACTGGCACAAAAAGCCCCAATGCCATCAAAAGCACCAAAAGGCCCAGCAAAACAATGGCAAGTGGTTCCATAAAGCGCAGCCACAGCCCCATTTTTTCAAATAAAATCGTCTCATAATAAGCCGCCGCGTCACACAGCGCCTCCGGCAGTTTCCCATAGCGCTCCCCATTGCGCAGCATCTGGCATGCCAGCGCTGGCACGAACGGCGCCTTCGCCAGCGTCTGCGACAGACTGCTGCCGTGGATCATGGCGGCAGCAATCGCTGCTACGTCGTCGGCGAACAGCGTGCGCGCGAAATACCGCTGCAGCTCCTGCAAGGCGTCACCCACCGAAACACCGGAACGCAGCATCTGCCCAAAGAGACGTGAAAAAGGCACGAACACCTGCAGCAAGGCAAACTGACGCAGCAGCGGCAATCGCAGCGCCCCACGCTTGCAAAGCTGCCGCCACCGCGCATTCGAACTTTTGCGCAAATAAAAAGCGACCATCACCAGTGCCACAGCCAGCAGGAGCAGCACGCCACCGCTGTCTCGCAGCACATCATGGAGCAGCAGAAAAACGCGCATTATGACTGGCAGATCGGCTTCCACGTCCAAGAACTGAACCGCCAGCACCGGCATCACCACCACGCTGAGAAAGCCGCCCACCACCAACACCGCTGCCAAAACCATGAATGGATAAAGCAGCTGCTGTTGGATGCGTTTTTTTAAGCGTTCTTTTTCTTCGAGATGGTGGTAAACCTCTTCCAGCATGGCTGCCAGCCTCCCCTGTTTTTCACCAATCGCAATCCATTGGCTGAGCATCGGCGTTACACCTTTTTCGCGTGCCAGCGCCTGCGAAAAGGACAAGCCTGCAAGCACCCCTTCTTCCAGCCGCATCACAAACGCCCGCTGGCGCGCGCCATTCTGCTCGTCTGCCATATACCGAAGCGCTTCCAATAACGGCACACCACTGGCCAGCGCCACCGCCAACTGGCGAAAGAACAGTGCCAGTTCCCGCGGCGACTGACGGCGTTCACTCACGCCTGGCAGCTGCAGCCTCAGTACAAAGATGGGATAGATGTTCTGCGCAGCCAATTGGGCACAGCAAACCGCTTCATTGGCGGCCTGTGTCCACGCCAGACGCCGGCGGCCATCGCCGTCCAGATAATGATAGATATACTTTGCCACGACTCAGCCCTCCTCTTCGCTCAAGGGCAGTCCTTTTTGCTGCGCATCATCAGCCAAGGAACAAAAACCTTCTGCCAGTGCTTTTTTCCGTAGAGAAAAGCCGCTGCTCCCAGCAGCAATCGCCGCGCGTGCAGTTTCATCCAGCTGCCAGATTTCCTGCACGCCAGTGCGGCCTGCATGACCGCTGCCCATGCACTGCCAGCAAATGCCGCCTTCCGCGCTGCGCCCTTCTCCGCTGCAAGCGGCGCAAGGCTGCGGCAGCAGACGCTGATTGACCACTGCCGTCAGCACCGCGCTCAGTAAAAGATCGCTCAGGCCAAGGTCGCGCAAACGGTCTACAGCCTGATGCGCGTCCCGTGCATGCAGAGTTGCAATCACCAGCTGCCCGCTCAATGCAGCACGCGCAGCAATGTCCACCGTCTCTTTGTCGCGCAGTTCGCCGACAGCGATCACGTCCGGGTCGCTGCGCAGGATGCCGCGCAGCCCCGCGGCAAAGCTGAAACCACTGCGCAGATTTACCTGCATCTGCTGCACCTCTGGCAGCACCGCTTCAACAGGATCTTCGATGGTATAGACAAGCCGACCCTGGGCGCTCAGCTGTCTCAGACAAGCATAGAGCGTGGTCGTTTTTCCACTGTTGGTGGGACCTGTAATCAAAAACAAGCCCTTCGCCTGATGCAGCAGCCTCAGCAAGCGCGCTGCGTTGGCATCGCTAAACCCCAGCACCGACAGTGACTTGCGTCGCTGCTGCTCTGGCAGAATGCGCAGCACAATCTTTTCGCCTTCCAAAAGCGGCAGTGTGCCCAAGCGCAGGTTATAATCGGCCTCAACGCCCTGCAGCTGTATGTGCCCATCTTGCGGCAGCCGATGCTCAGCAATATCCATCTCTGCCAGCAGCTTAAGTTTATTGATCAAACCATCTGCAGCCGACGGCGGCAGTTCGGCGTACGTCTCCAAACGTCCATCTATACGAAAAACGACGCGGAGAGCAGCGCCCATTTTGAACAAATGGACGTCCGTCGCTTCCGCGTCGATGGCATCATCAAGAATGGTTCCTATCAATTGATCCACATGGCCGGGCTGACTGTTTTTCAGCGCTTCTAAAGAAACCCTGTTTGCAGGCGCCGATGCAGCCAAGTCCAGCGTCTGGGGGCGTAAAACCAAAGAATGCAGGCGCACCGCATCGGTCAGATAAAGCGGCGTCTGTCCCATCACAGACCGATAGGCGCGATAATCATCCGCCTGCGGCAGGCGCAGACACACACAGCTGCCGTCGGACAGCCGCTGATACACCTTCCAATCTGTTCCATTCAGCGTCACTGGCTGCAGCGATGTGTTGGCATCCAGCTGCAGATACGGCAGCCCAAAATAGGCTTCCAGCACCGGCGCCGCTGCCGACAGCGACACCCCCTGAGCCGTCAGCCAATCGCCCAGCACATCCCGCTCCGTCCAGCCAGCATCGGCGGCCAGCAAACCAGCTTCAGCCAGCACTGTCAATAAACGCGCATTCACCAGACCCATGACACACGCCCCCTTCGTTTGATGTTGTATCACTTCTATTATATCGGCTCTCCCTATGTGCCAGCAACAACAAAAAGCAAAAGATTCGGATTTTTTCGTCGATTATTTTATCAATCCTCATGCGCCGCCATTGTCTCGCAAACAGAACATAAAAAATACACCCCCAGAACGGCTAAAGGGTGTATGTTTCACAGTCAAAGTTGCTCCACATCCGTTTGCGGACAAAACTCGCCCTCCAGCAAGCGCTGGAGCTGGTCAGCGAGAATGTCCAGATCCACATTCGGTTTGTGGCTGTTCTCAATGAGCACGCCGACAATGGCGCTGGAATAAAACGTCAGCATCACATCAAGATCGCTGGCATAGCGAATGCGCGGCTGGATGGCGCTGCGGCGCATCAGCTCAGAAAAAAACGTCCGCGCAGCATTGAAAAAAATACGCTCAGCGTCTTCGCGCTTGCGAGATTTCATAAGCTGAGTGACAAAATCCGGCTGCTCCTCGATCGTTGATAGAAGCACACGAATTGCTGCCTTGGAAGAGGACGCCGCCAGCGTTTTTTCAAGCAGCACATCAACATGCTGGGCCATGAGCCATTCCACTACTTCCAAAAGATCCTGGAAATGATAATAGAAGGTTTGCCGCGTAATGCCACAAGTGTTTACAACATCCTTCACCGTCACCTTATCAATAGGCTTATGCTTCGCCGCCTCAAGAAAGGCCTCTGCAATCATCGCTTTTGTATCGCCCGCCATGCGACCACCTCCTCCAAATCTCTTTCCGTTTATCTTATCACAGATAATTCATGCCACACAAGTCTGCCAACCACAAAAAAACCGGAACAGAAATGACAAGCATTTCTGTTCCGATGTACGTTAGGTTCCCACTCACTTCACTGTGATCAATTCATACTCGCGATTGCCGAGGCCAATCTTGGCGGCGTGTGCCAGGCAGGTTTTGTATTCTGCGTTTGGCGTAACATTTTCAAAATGATCGTGATGATCACAAAAATCTTCCTTCGCCATTTGCTCGGTGAGCAGGGTGTTTGGCAGTGGTTCCTGTTTCAGGCAGGCATCCACGCATGCTTGGTCGATTGCCAGCGGGTCGGTGGACGCAAACATGCCAACATCCGGCAGCATTGGCGCATCGTTGCCACTGTGGCAGTCGCAGGTTGGTGAAACATCGACAACAAGCGAAATATGGAAGTTTGGACGGCCATCGACAACAGCTTTGGCATACTCTGCCATGCGGCAGTTGAGTTCAGCCACCGCTGCATTGTGTGCAAAATCGATGGCATCAAAGTTGCAGGCGCCGATGCAGCGGCCGCAGCCCACACAATTGTCAGCATTGACAGTCATTTTCTTATTCACTTCATCATAAACGAGACCATCGTTGGCGCATTCACGCAGGCAGCGCTTGCAGCCACGGCATTTTTCTGGATCGATGATGGCCTGACCATTGCAGTGCTGGTCCTTTTTGCCCGCACGGGACCCGCAGCCCATGCCAATGTTCTTGATCGTGCCGCCGAAGCCTGTCATTTCATGGCCTTTGAAATGGGTCAGCGAAATAAAGACATCCGCATCCATGATGGCATGGCCAATCTTTGCTTCTTTAACATATTCGCCGCCATGCACCGGCACAGCAATGTCATCGGTGCCTTTAAGGCCATCGCCGATGATGACCGGGCAGCCAACAGTCAGCGGCGTGAAGCCATTTTCCCATGCACAATAAAGATGTTCGAGGGCGTTTTTACGGCTGCCTGGATAAAGGGTGTTGCAGTCGGTCAAAAATGGTTTTCCACCGTGAGCAATGACATAATCAACGACGGCTCTGGCATAGTTTGGCCGCAGATAGCTCATGTTGCCCAGTTCGCCAAAGTGCATCTTGATGGCCACAAACTTACCTTCCAAATCCATGGCACCAAGGCCTGCTTGATCGATCAAGCGGCTCAGTTTTGTTGCAGGGCCTTCATCGACTTCACAACGAAAATCGGTAAAATAAACCTTTGATTTTTCTAATTCGCTCATAAGATTCTCTCCAATCTCTTTAATCATACGGCAAAATCTCTCTCCTTTAAGAATAATCCTGAAAGCCCTCATTCGTCAAGGAGAAACCCAACATAAGAAAAGAGCCTGACACCTGTGCCGGGCTCTCAAAACGTTTCAGATTTTTTCTTTCCAAACCTGTCTACAGCGTTGAATTATCGAGACAACATTTTCAGTCTCAGGTCAACACCGTCGTGACAACAATCGCCGTCATGAGACCATCGAGCTGGCGGATGACATCCGCCACAATCTTGCCATTTTCAGTATCAGCAAGTGCTTTTAGCTCTTCTTTCATCGCTTTCATTTCTTCTTTTGAAAAATATTCTTTCAAGCAGCCGCCTTTGTCCAACAAAATCACCAGCGCCGCCGTCGTTTCATCGACTGGCGCATCGGCCAGCAGTTCTTTGCGCAGAGCATCCACAACCATGTTCTCAGCTTTTTCCGATGGCACCAAACTTTCTTTATTGCCAAAAAAGCCGGACTGCACCTTTTCAGTCAGCCCCTGCGCACGCAGTGCATCCATTACACCATCCAAAAGTTCCGTAAAGAGTTTGCCGGTGAACGTCATATAGAACTCATTGACAACCTTGTTCACCTTGACAGGCTCTTTTTCACAGATGTACGCATACAATGGCTTCAGATAAGCCTTGTCCCGGGACGGTTTCATCTTGCTCGTGACTTTTTTGTCAGCAATCAGAATACACCCATCCAGTTCCAATTCCAACAACCCTGCGACAATCAAGCAAACCATTTTATTTTGATCAAAAGTCGAAATTTTTCCTTTATCGTTGACGGCACATACAACATACTGCTGCATCACAGACAATTCTTTCATAATGTCGTCCTCCTGTGTCAATGCTCTTTGCTTATTCACTACTATACAGGAGATTCTGCGGCTGTCAACAAAAACTGCCGCCGATAAAAAGCGTTTTTCTAAAAAAGGACCCAACGGTTACTGTACTGCCCCAAATTAAACGGACAGTACAAAAGAACCCCTGGTAGGAAAATATTTAGTTTTGTGCAGAGTGGCGTTGCGTGAGCGGCGCCACTCCTGTTTTTAATTGGATACGTTG
>OGDF01002222.1_pt1 | contig 26809 bp, 18 predicted proteins | sample 1570141 | NCBI WGS metagenome assembly OGDF01 (sample SAMEA4370581, study PRJEB24528) | human gut metagenome | reverse complement strand
TTGTTGCTCAGGAACTTATAAATAAAGTTAAATTATAGTGTTGCGGAATTAAGGTATATAAAATAAATATCCATCTACTTGTAGTTATACATAGTAACAACACAAGTAGACGGATTCTCTATAATGGAAAGGAAACAATTTCAAAAAGGTATCACTTTCTGTCCTGTAATCTAACTACATAACATAAAAATCATATGTAAAGATTCCGTGTATTACAGAAACAAATCCCCTTTACGCTAATCGTATTTGCTAGAGTAAGCGTTATTCCCATATAATTTTACAGACTTTCCGCCAGCTATAACAATATACATCCCATTTGAATTTATAGGGATAACGTTGAGACTTTCATTTGAGACACCCTTATATATGATTGTACCATCTGTCATAGCAACGATGATTTTCTGCCCTTTAGGAACTCCTTGCACATAAATATTAGAATTGTGTGACCAAATATTAATTGTATTTTCCTCTGAAGTGTCATTTATATCAGTAGTTGCCGTTGTCTTGACCAAACATCTTATACTGAAAATCCTGTTCGCATTATCTATTATTGTAGCCGTTATGTTTGATGTGCCTGCCTTTTTTGCATAAATGATTCCATTGTCCTCAACGACAACGCATTCTGGATTAGAGGAACTCCATGTTATTTCTTTATAGTCTGCTGTAAGAGGATACGGAAATACAGGAATGACACCTTGTGAACCGGCATTCACTTCTATTTGTTTTTTATTGCATACCAATCCTTGGAGAGTACTCATCGCCATTCCCTCCAAAATTTGTTTTGGAGCGGACGATATTTCAGAGAAATTGTCTTGTTGTCCAAGAATGTTATTTTTATTCCGTCCCCAAGACCACACGCTACCATTCTTCTTTAAGGCGAATGAAGACTCACATGCAGTTCTGATTTCTTTGGCATTGTCCATAACTTTAACTGGTAATTGGGGAACGTCAAATGTTCCGATGCCTAATTGTCCGTAATTATTAACCCCAAATCCCCAAACAGTTGCGTCATCCTTTATGTAGAGTAAGTAATCCTTGCCGACAGAGACCATTGAAACATTCTTGTCAAGAATCTTTGGCTCCTTATAGTTTCTTCCCCAAATAATAAGATTGCCATCTGTCTTTATTGCTGCAAACAAGTTGCTCTCTGTGGCAGAGGCAGACACATAAGCGATATCTTTTAGGATAACCTTAGGAGTTAAAACATATTCTACAATGTCGGTAAGCAACTCTCCATTACTGTTACGCCCCCAAGCATAGAGATTATTGTCGTCGGTTACGGCAAATGAAACGCCCCAACCTGCGACGGCACTTTTAACATTGCTCAAAACTTGAGTAAATGTCTTCACCATGTTTGTCTTTCCATTGCCAATCTGACCGAAATCATTTCGCCCACACATCCATAAAGTATTGTCTTGTTTTATAATGGCAGTGGTTTGTCCTCCAGTTGAAACCTCACGTACTCCACTTGAGAGAATTTTTACAGGGGTAGATGATGCCGTTGTTGTTCCATTACCAAATTCTCCACAATATTGTCTGCCCCACATCCAGAGTGAACCATCATTCTTTATTAGAGCGTGATGTGTAAATCCCGACGATGCATACTGCACATTGGACATTTTGAGTGTTGGTGAAGGCGCAATATTATATTCATAACTTCCGTCAGAATTAGAACCTTTTGAATATTGGCTTCCCCACACATATAGTGAATTGTTTGTCTTGATAGCTTGTGCCATCTCGGGACCGCTTGAATTAAGGAATTTGACAAAATCGCCTGTAGAAAAAGTAAATTCTGCGGCTTCATTGTATTCACCTTGCCATGTCACAATAGCATTACTCGGTATGTTAACTTTATAAACATTGCCAAGTTCTAATCCCTTCGTCGGTATTATGTAGATAGAACTGTCCGAAACAATAACTTGTTTTTCTACTTCTCCAACACCCATACATTGCATCACTATCTTGTCTACATTAGAGGACGCTTCAATTTTATTGCTAAAAGTGACACTCGGCATGACATCCTTATACACGTACAATGGATTTGCATCGTTAGGAAAGGTCTTCACAACAGCAACATTACTGATGATGTAAGTTTTGTGTAACTCATCGCTATTCTCGTATCCCTCAAGCATAGCAATAGCTCTTAATTCCGTGTCTTTTTGAATTGTTATGGCCCCTGTGTACCGCTTGCTTTTTTCTGTAGGCGTGGAATTGTCTGTTGTATAATAAATGGCTGCGTTTGATTTGTTTGTTGTCAATTGTATAGCCGTACCCTCTTTCACAAATTTATTGGAAAGTGAAGATTTAAGTGAAAGCTTCTCCAAGTTTCCTGTAGAAAATACCAAATTGATTTTTGAAGGATAAGGAGTCCCCCACTTGTTCTTCACTGCATTGGCTGGAATTGACAATGTATATTTTGTGTTGGCAGCAAGAGGTTTCTTAGGCTTGAAAATGACAGACCTACTTCCAATCTCCGCAGTGCCATTTACGCTCCCTGATGAAGTTGTTAGAGCAATTCCATCGAATGTCTCCCCTTTATACAAAGTGTGAGAAAAAGTGACGCTTGGATTGGAAAATACACTTTGTTCTGTAGCATTGTTGCTGGGAATCGTGCTTGTCTGTGTGAAAGACGGTTCTATAACACTTACTGTTCGCAAGGCATACACTCCATTTTCTGCCGTAGCCTTGACCGTAATTTCACCAGGGGAAAAAGCCGACACTACTCCAGAACTGCTAATTGACGCGATTGAAGAACTCCCTTTATAAAGGCTCCATGATATGTTCTGGGGTGAACCTGTCGGATAAACTTTCGCGTTCATCGTTAAGCGGCTGTCGCAATATACCGAGGCAGGTGACGGAGTAATCTCTACTTGTTCTGGATCTATTTTTCTTACAGTAATTGTAACGGAAGAAACATTATTGCTTAAGTTTGATTTCGCCGTTATGTTTGCTGTTCCCGCACTAACTCCTGTTACATATCCGGATGGAGAAACCGAAACGACTCCGGAAGGTGATGCAGAATATGAAATTTGAGCGCTTGAAGAATAATAACGATTATCAAAAGAAGTGGAAAGTTGTACTCCCTCGCCTGGACTGATGATTGTTTTGGAAGCCGATATTGTTAGATTGTTATTCTTGCATGAAACAGAGTGGCTCTGTGTCGTTGTCCCATATTTTCTAGAACCTGACGGCGATTGTATGTAGTAGTAAATTCGGCATGTGACTATTTCCGAACCAGAGAAATATGAACTGATTTCCGCTTCACCTAAGGAATTATTTTTTATGTTTACATGAAGGGTCGGTTCCCATTGATAGTTATAAATGGCAGCATTGCTTACCGATAATGAAGGAACTGGTAAATAGAACGACTCTCCAACATACTTGCTGTAGCTGTTTGCAAATGCAGAATTCCATGAAAGAATTACAATTAGAAACCAGAATGCCCTAATTATTGTACTTAATTTCGAAGAAACTGAATTCATATTTTTTTGTATTAAAGATTTATTACTGCTGCTCTTTTCTCATTATATCTCTCTGTCTTATCATCCTTGTTGCGCAAAGTGACCACAAAACGGTAGTTTTTTCCCGCCTTTCCGCTAAATGAAGCAGATGTGGAAGTCGTATTGTGCATCCATAAGATAAAAGGACCATCATCCTCTGACACATAAACGTTATAGTCCTTTATGTTTTTGACATGGCTTGCAGCACTCCATTTTAATGCTATAAGATTGGTCGAAGTATTTGCATTGGCTGTAATGGATGATTGCAGAAGTGGCAACACCTCAATTTCTTTGTTGTCAAAGACGGTGGAGCCATCCTTGGCTGTAGCTTTTATACTTACAACGCCTTCCTTGTGTGCTGTCAATGCGCCTTCTTCATTAATCGAAGCTAAGGTGGGGTCTGACGTTTCCCATAGAACTTCAGAAATCGTGGCGTTTTCCGGTTCGTACGAAATGGTCAGTTGCATCGTCTCTCCTTCTACTATTTGTGTCTTGTCGCTGTTTATAGTCAGACTTGTAATATAAACAGGGAGAACTTCAACTTCGCAAGTCGCTTTAACGTTTGTACCATCAGCAGACGTGGCTGTAATCGTACATTTTCCTATGTTTACTCCATGAATTTCACCCTTGTCGGAAACAGTTGCAATAGTTTTGTCCGACGAAACGTAATTTAATGATGTGTAAGAGGCATTTGTAGGTACTATTTTTGCAATGAGGTTCACCTTTTGCCCGATAGTCACTTTGTAGTTACTCTGCTCAAAGGAAATCGATTCAACAGGAACCAACTTCTTGACGATGACATTACATATGGCTGTTAAGTTTGTTCCGTCGGTGGTTGTTGCTGTTATTATTGCTTCTCCATCAGTGTGAGCCGTGACTAATCCAAATTCATCTACCGTTGCTATATTGTCATCAGATGAAGCCCATGTGAAAACTTCTGACGCGTCTAATGGGTATACTATCGGATTGACTGCGAATGATTCATTGGGATAAACATTGAAGCGTTCTTGTTTGAACTTCAAACTGTCGGCTTTACTGTCGGCTGAATATTCTATTATGCCATAGAAATTTTTCCACTTGTCGGCTTCCTTGTATCGTTCGATACTACCCGTAGGAACGAGTAGCTCACAATTGATGTATGTATTATTGGAAAAGTCGTTGGTTAAAGTTTGGGGCTTTCCTGCATAAACTTTGATTTTTTTCAAAGATTGAACGTTATTGAAATCCGGTATGGTTTTTATGTGTGAGCCTATTTGCAATTCGTCAAGTTTCGTACATTTATCAAAAGATGGAACTGTTTCCAACTTGTTTCCCAATATTAATTTCTTCAGTTGTGGCTGGTTTGCTAAAGAGAGGTCAGGGAAGTTGTTTACATGATGGCCTATAACGAGAGACTCTATGTTCTTATTCAGATTGAATGGAGCGTTTTCTGAGGAACAAACGATGTCGCGGCCCAAGTATACATCTTTTAAAGGCAGTGATGCGAACAAACCTGCGGTTGAATTATGTCGCGTATCACATCCCACGATAATGCTTGAGTCTGCGTCAGCGATGTTCAGCGTAGTTATTCCAGTGCATTTATTGAAAGCGCTGTTTGCGATAGAGTCAATTCCAGCAGTGATATTTAGCGCAGTAAGACTGGTGCATCCAAGGAAGGCTTCGGAACCAATAACCTTGAGATTGCGCTCAAAAGCAAGTCTGCTTAGCGACTGGCAATTCTTAAATGCGCATGGCTTTATGCTATCCAATTCTTGTGGCATTCTGAATTCTGCAATACTTTTACATTCTTCAAACGATGCCGTTCCAATTTGCTTTACGGAATGTGGCAATTCTATTGTCGTTAGAGATGTACAGTTGTAAAATGCCGAATCGGCCACAGCTTCTACATTAGAGCAATCAAATACTACGTTTTTGAGGTTGTTGTTGTTTTTTAGCCAATTCGGTATTGATTTTCCTACTCCTGTAATTTTCACTGTCGTAAGAGGCAATTTTGACAAGTCTGCCTGAACGTTTTCTATTTGATTGTCAATATTCAACTCGCTAAGTCCCGAACAACCAGAGAAAGCATTTTTACCTATGGTCTTTATCGATTTAGGAATTGTAAGCTTATTTACTAATTTTGATCCATTGAAGGCATCGTGCGATATGCCGACCACTTGGAATGTACGTCCTTGATACTGTACGCTTTCAGGAATTACGATTTTTTCTTGGTTATAGCTTGAATAATAAGGCGTGTCAAAAGTTACTTCGCAGGTGCGGTTGGCTAAATCAACAACGTTATAGTACAACCCATTGACTTCAAAATCACAATCAGGGCCTTCAATAGCGGCTATCTTGGCAAAGGTACTCCAAGGATATTTATTTCGATAAGTTCCAAGAACATTTCGGGGAACATACAAAGTGCCTTCATAGGTAGTTGAGGAGAAAGTGTTATAACTAATGTTTAAGGGAGTTTGCCTATAACAATAAATAGTTTTTAAATTACTACATTCAGAGAATGCATAATCTCCAATGGATTTAATATTGCTACCAAGTGTCAATTTCTGAAGACTTAGGTATCTTGTAAATGCATATTTGTTTATACAATCTAAACTTTCATTGCAAATTATCTCGTTTATCTCATTAAAGTCTAAATATAGTTTTGACCCTCCATAAAGTGGATTGCTTTCTATATTCTCGAATTTAATTTTACACCATGAGGCAATGTCATCAATATATATGCGTTCAAGATTGCTGCATCCACTAAAAGCATTATCTCCAATGCTATCTATAGAAGATGGAATATGAAGCTTCTTTATTGTCGTTATGTTTTCAAACGCATTATTACCAATTGATGTCATAGGATATGATTTCCCATCATAGACTATGCTGTCTTTGATGGACACGCTGTCGGATTGCGTGTTGACTTTATATAAAGTCCAATTTCTTTTTTGTATATCAAATTTATAATCCAAACCATCAGCGCTATAAAAGGGGTGGATATCAATGGCTGTAATGCAAACGCTTCCTGCAGTATTGATAAATGTGGCACTCGGTTGAGAAAGCACCCATTCAAGATCTTCTTCTTGTGTTCCTGAAAAAGGCTTTGCTGTATTTGATTTTTCTTCTTTGATGATAGTAGATTTTTTCAAAAATGGTTCACAGTGCAATCTTAATACATATTTATCACAATAACCTTTTTCCTCACAAGAAACATTCATTACGCTGTTGATAGTGTTATCATTATTAAACATGATATCTCCCCATCCGTACATAGGATTGGCTGGAATATAAGTAGTATAACTGGATAAAGCATCAAGTTCAACATTGATACCATTTGATAATTGCAATTTGGCCCCATTATAAAAAGTGCTGTTACCATTTCTCCTTTTGCTCTTGTACGATAATATTGTCACTTGTTTATAAAATGAAGACTTGTCGTTGCTGTCTGCTTTTGTTACTGTTGGCAACAACATGAAACATAACAAGATTAGCCATTTGCGTAATAGCAAATTGTGGATGATTCTTTTTTGCATAATGATATTTTTATTGGTAAATATTTTAGTTTAGCATTGAAAAAACGATGAGCATCTTGTTGTATGTGTCAAAAGAAAAACAACCAATACTCTCCTCGAAAAGAATATTGACTTGCTATTCTTTTTGAAAGACTCCTATGAAATCTGTCGGTATATACGCTGTTGCCACTAAGCAAAGCCCCGAGATTTCAACTACGACACGTTGTTGTCCTGCAATACGTGCGACCCTACCGATAGTTCCTTTAAAATCTCCTTTCATCACCTTTACCATATCACCGCTTTTATAGTGGCATTGTTCTGGCGACACTATTCGCACATGTTCGTTATCTGTGCTTGTAGCTCTTATGAAATTTGTCATTGCTGCAAATGGAATGGTAAGAGGAGGATGCTTTCCATTTTCTTCCAAAGGTTTTGTCTTATCAAGATAAAATTTTAAAACAGATGTTTCATCTCCCTTTTTCTTGATAATGGAGTTTACAACTTCCCTTGTAGTATATACAAAAAGAAGATTGGGAAGAAGAGGCTGTAAAATTCGCTTCTCCTTCCCAATCTCTTTCTTTACAACATAATGCATTGGCATATATGACTGAACGTCAGAGGTTGATATGATGTCATGTGCTTTCTGTGTTCTGTTGTATGTAACTCGCAACACGAACCATTCGTGATTTGCTTTTTGTACATAGTCCGAGGACGCCCCTGTATGTGAGCGTTGTGCTTCGGGGAGGACATTGGAGGTAAGTCCAACGTAAGGAGATCTGCTTCGACCTCGATGGGTATGCGCATTAATCAATGCGTTCATATCGTTTTTATGTCTTGCATTAAATTAGCAACTATTTGACACAAAAAAAGCGTGGAACTATCTCGTTCCTAAACGGCTTGATTTAGCTATGAAACGAACTGAAGACAAGTTCGTGTAAATAACTGAAAATAAGGCAAGAATCGGCAAAAACGGAATCTTAAAGTTTACTAACGGGATAGCAGTTATTAGGGGATAATCGGGAACGGTTCCGGGAAAAGTTTTTATCTTTGCAGCGGATTTGAATCAGGGAAAAGAACCCTCGGCTTTTTGATGATGCATTCAATTATGCAGAAGTCATAAGTCGGATTTCTATTTCCCTTCCATTTCGAAAACTCAAAGATAAAAACGCATATGAAAATTACAACATTCACCAAAGAGAACAAAAAGCATGTCATGCTCAGCGATGGCATGTATGATTCCTTCCTCGGTTTCCGTATTAGGGAGAAGGGCGTTGACTTGAAGGTCAGAACCGAAATCAAGGTTGTCGGTGAGCTATGGGATTGCAACACAAATTCCTATAAGCGCACCCGTAAGTTGTCTGCCGATGAGCAGAAGAAATTCAACACACTTGTTACATCCATCATTGACACCCTCACTGACGAGTTTGACTACACCACGGCTTCTGCCGAATGGGTAAGGGAGGTTGTTGCCAATTGCATCAATCCAAAGAGAAAGGAGTCTTCCTTCCCTACCTTTGCAGAAAGAATTGAACAATACAGACGTGAGCGTCTTATGGAAGTGGGTTCTTCCAAAGCATTTATACCTACCATCAATAAACTGAACAGATTCGTTGCCTTCAAGAGAGAGATTGAAGGGAACGAAGAATATGAGTTGCACGTTGAGACAATACAGGCTGATGACTTTGAGGACTTCCGCGACTATGTTGTCAATGAGTGGCATCTGCGAGAGGAATATCCAGTGTTTTATGCTCAGTTCGATTTCGGCAACCGAAAGCCGAAGGAACTGTCACGAACAGGAATTATCAACATCATGCACCATCTCCGCATTGTCCATCACTGGTGCATAAGGCAAGGCATTACCACCAATAAGGCATGTGATGAGTTCACAATACCTGCCGCTACATACGGCACACCTTATTATCTGACCTTGGATGAGCGCAATATAATCTATGATGCCGACTTCAGCGACAATCCTACACTTGACCTCTATCGTGACATGTTCATCTTCCAGTCCCTTGTCGGGTGTCGTTCAAGCGACCTGTTCAAGTTCACTTTCGAGAACATTCATAAGGGTGTCCTTTCTTTCGTACCTCAGAAGACCAAGAAGAAGACAACGGTCTCTGTACAGGTTCCTCTCAACTCCAAGGCAATGGCTATTCTCCGTAAGCATAAGGCTGGCAAAAAGGTTTCAGACAACATCTTCCCTCGCAAGCAGATGAATGATTATAATCTCGCCATCCGTGCCATTCTGAAGAAGTGCGGCATTAACCGAACAGTCACCATTCTTAACGGCAAGACCAACGAGAATGAGCAGAAGCCAATCAGTGAGGTAGCATCAAGCCACATGGCAAGGCGTACTTTCATCGGCAATCTCTACAAGAAGGTGAAAGATCCTCTGCTTATCAGTTCCCTCACTGGGCATGTGAACGGCAGTCGAGCATTCGCCCGATACCGGGAGATAGACGAAGAGACCAAGCTGGAACTCGTAAACATGATAAACTAAAGTCATACATTATATATAATATACTACTCCCGATATGAAAGTAACAGCATTTATACGCAGCACCTCTGCAAAGAACAATACTTCCGACAAGACACATGTGTTCTTCCGTGTGCGTGACGGAAAGACAGACATGAAAGCCGTCAGCGAACTTTCCATCAATCCTAACCATTGGAGTGCAGAACTCCAGGGTTACAAGCCACGTGTATCTCTCGTAGCAGAGAGCAAGCGGCTTGCCTTCGACAAGGCGGTGCATGACATCAAGAACCTGATTTCCGAGAAATACTATCGTGGTGCTGATGGTGCCTGGCTCAAAAGTGTCATCGAGGAATACCATCATCCTAATATCAACAAGCTACACGGCAACAAGTCTGACAAGAACCTGTTTACAACACGCATCATTGAGTATGCCGACAACCATCCAATGGAAACCACTACTTCCAACAAGTTGAAAGGCATAGCTCGAAAGGTGGAACGTTTTGAGAGATACAAGCGAGAGATTCTTAAGCAGCGTGGCTATGTCATGAACATAGACCTTATGACCGTTGAGGACTTGAAGGATTTGCAGGACTTCGTCTCTCATGAGTGTGTGTATTTCAATCTCTTCCCTAAGTTCTACGAGGACTACAAGATTACCAAGCCAATGATGCCGCTATGTGACAACTCACTGCGTTCCGTATTCCGCAAGTTGCGCACAGTAGTGAACTGGTGCATCAAGAACAAATACACACAGAATGATCCGTTTGCAACCTTTGAGATGCCGAAGGACATCTATGGTCCTCCGTTCTACCTCACGCTTGAAGAGCGAGACAAGGTTTACTACGCAGACCTTTCAGACTGTCCCGACTCCATGCGTGTCTATCGTGACATCTTCATGCTTCAATGTATGATAGGTTGTCGTGTCGGTGACCTTCACACAATGATGAAGGCAAATGTCGTCAATGGTGCAATAGAATACATTGCACGCAAGACCAAGCATCATCAACCTCGTACCATTCGTGTACCTCTCAATGAGAAGGCAAAGGCTATCATCGCTATGTACGAGGATGTGAAGGATAGGCTTGTTCCTGAGTTCAACTTCACAAGGTACAATGAGAACATACGCAAGATTCTCAAACATCTTAAGATTAACCGAAAGGTCGTACTTCTTAATAAATTCACTCATGAACAGGAGCTGAAGCCTATCTGTGATGTGGCAACCAGTCATACCGCTCGAAAGACTTTCATCGGCAACCTGTACAAGAAGGTGAAGGATCCTGCTCTCGTGGCTTCCCTCTCTGGTCACACCGATGGCAGTCGTGCTTTCGCCCGATACCGTGAGATTGATATGGAAATGAAGCAAGAGCTGGTTGGATTGATCGACTGACAGGATGTGTAGATTATCGGCAATTATTCCCAAAATTGCCGATAATCTACATTCGTATGGTATGTGTGTTCCTGTGTGAGAAATATCTGAATTCAGAAATCTATTCCTTAAAAATGCTATTCTTTGTTAAATATCACGATTAGATTTACTGTTTTCAACAAATCTGTTTCCGTATTTCAATTATTTTCCTTACTTTTGCAGCAGAAATCTAAACGTCAAAAGATATGATTGAGGAAATCTCCTTCAAGAACATATTGTCCTTCAAGAACGAAGTGACACTGAGTTTCGAAGCGTTGCCAGACAATGATCTGGAGAATGCTCATGTTAAGATCATGCCAAACGGAACACGTTTGCTCCGCTTGGGCATTATCTATGGTTCCAATGCAAGTGGCAAGTCAAACGTGCTGAAAGCTATTGAAGCACTGCACAACTTCTGGTTTGCTGAGCCTCAGAATATGGATTCCATGACAATGACCAAACCATTCCTTCTTGATTCCACATCATCGAAGGAACCTTCCGTGTTCAGCATGAAATTCTGGGTGGATGGTGTCCGCTACTGGTATCAGCTCACAATGACACGCAACAGAGTGCAATACGAAAAGCTGTCTTACTACAAGACTGTTCAGCCAATAATGGTCTTTGAACGTCAGTTGGAGGAAGAGCAATCTGTAGTACGTTACAATGCCAATGTGCAGAAGATAAGTAGCGATGAACAGAAAGCCCTTCTGCTTCATTGCTTGCCTAACATGTCGTTCATGGCTGCTCGTGGTCGTGTCAACATGAAGATGAAACACGTTGATAGCGTCAGATTGTGGATGCGTCAGTTCATGCCAGTCATTGCTCCAGAGCGCAATCTGTCCGACTATAGCCGTGATATGCTTGAAGAGAATGTGGATTTCCGTAGTTATATTCTTGACTTCCTCGGTCATGCCGACTTCAACATCACGAATATGCGTGTCAAGAAGAATGTTATCGGTTTTGAGCATACCGTTTCCAACGACAATGGCGCAGAGCATTATGAGCTTGGCATGGAAGATCAGAGTGCAGGAACCAACCGTGTGCTTGGTGTGGAGGCTGCCGTTTTTGATGCTATACAGAAGAACACCCTTCTGATGATTGACGAGATGGAAGCATCACTGCATCCGGAACTGATGGAGTTTGTCATTCAGCAGTTTCTGCGTGCTGACAGCAATAGCCAGTTATTGCTTACCACACATTATGACGGACTGCTTCGTCAGATAGACGATCTTATCCGCAAAGATAATGTGTGGTTCGTAGAGAAAGACAAATCCGGTGTTTCCGACTTATATTCCCTTACCGATTTCAAGGGGTTGTCACGCATGTCACCAAACAGCATCTGCAATGCTTATCGTCACGGACAATTTGGTGCCCATCCTAACATCTAACCGCTATGGCACGTAAAGACAGAAAACAAAAGGAGAAACGCCCATCTATGCCAGTGGTTATTGGTGCTGGCATAACGGAGCAATGGTACTTCACCCATCTTAAAAAGCTGAAGGAACTCCAGATACAGATTCGCCCTCGTTTCTTTGGTGACGAGCACATGCACGCCTTGGAAAAGAATGTTGAACATGTCCTTGCCAGTGAAGGACGTGCAATAGTCGTATTTGACACAGACGTACAAGCATGGGATGCTGGTGAGAAGACTCGTTACGAGGCATTCATGAAGAAATACGGAAAGGATGAGCGTGTCATTATCTGCGATAGCCTCCCTTCTATTGAATACTGGTTCCTTTTGCACCACATCAACACAAACCGTTACTTTGGAACTTCCAAGGCTGTAGTCAAGGAATTGCTTCACTACATCCCTAAGTTCGAAAAGACAGAACGTTTTCTCAGTACCCATAAATGGGTGGAAGATCTGTGTGCAGACGGAAAGATGGAACTTGCAACCACAAGAGCATTGGCTTTTGGCGATAAAGGAGAATCGTACACCAACATACCAAGGTTGCTGCAATCATGCACTCCTCAACCTGCTACCAACAAGAAAGACTGAACATCAGTGAAAATGCCAGAACCTGTTTATGAGTAAAAAAGAAAATCAGGAAAAGTTTGAATCATTCAAGGCAGAAGTCCTTAAATGGCGTAACGAGCATCTTCTGGAATGCAAGATGTTCGAGAAACGCATGTACGAGAATAACGGTGCACCATTACTTGACGTATATAAGGACGTTATGATGTTACTTCCTTCGATGGTCAAGAAGTGGGAAGGTCTTTCGTCACAACCATCAACATACGAACTGAATCATCTTGACGAACTTGTAGAAGGTTCATCGCTGGCAAGTAAGTTAATCAATGACTTTAAACTGAATGCTGTGCCAAAAGCTGGTATCATTCTCAGCTGGATATTCTATGGCGACTTCTATGAGGTTATTGTCTCTATCAATGAGAAATATGCCAATGACAAGAAGAATCTTAACCTCATAGAACGCAAAATCTGTGCCTTCGTTGCCAAGAGTGCTGTAAAGAGCAGTATCAAGGCTGGCTACAGAACCAAGGAGCAGTGGGATGACTATTACCGTACAAGCCAGATGCTCGAAGATGGTGACGTTCTTGGTTGGATAAAGGCAGACCTGGACAAGGACATTGAGACAGAAAAAAAGGCTCACGAACAGACTCTTCTCCAAGAGGAACACGCCAGAACGCAGGAGGCAGAACGCAAAGCACAAGAGGCAGAGCGTAATGCGTTGGAGTCAGAACGTCGAGCTATGGAAGCAGAAAAGGAAAAGGCTTTTGCGGAGGCGATACTTAAAACTAAAGAGGAAATGCTTGCTCAGTCTCTTGCAGAGAAAGAAGCAAGGGCAGAGAAAGCAGAGCAACTTGCCATGCAGGAAAATGAACTTCGCAGGAAAGCCGAAGAGGATGCAGAGAAACAGAGACTCGCGCGTGAAGAGGCAGAGGCTACCATCAAAGTGTTAAGCGAACCGCCAGCGCCAGACGTAGCTCCTTCTGATTTGGAGCCAAAGGAAAAGGAAGATGCGGAAGAATATCCTCCATTCTCCAACATCCTTAAATGTCCATTGGAGAAGAAGGAAGCTGTGGTTAATGCGATTGGCGAACATATTCAAGAAAACCATACTGGTTGGGATCTCGCCTATCTCAATAAGGCATTGGAGATTCGCGGAGTTCTTGACAAAGAGGACGTTAAGAATGCAACCTTATACTACAATGCTTTGATAAAGCAATATCCAAAACTCGAATCAATCATTCCATCTCTCAGGACAATCCAGACATACATGTCAAAACTAAGAAACACCACGATGGGAGTAGGAAAGAAAGATATGTTTGAAAGAGATGAGTTCAAGGTCGAATTAGACAAGGCATTAGAAGTCATTGATAAGGCTCTTGGAGCATAGTCATATTTATTCATCATATAAAGGCACGTTTTTGTGGCGATACCACAGAGACGTGCCTTTATTGTTGTTCGTTCATCTATAGGAGAAGCAAACCACCTTATTGTATTTCCGTTCTGTCCGATTGTTTTCTATAGCATTAACAACTCCATTTTTATCTAAAAAACACCAGTTCGGCAATTTATTTTTATTGCGTATCATTGCGTATGTTGCGTACGCAATCCGCATGCAACACGTTGTGGTATAGAAAGTTGCGCAAATATTGAGAAACTGGTAATTTTGCATCGTCAATTTCGTTCTCAGCGAGATTGGCGGTGTTTCTTTTTCCTAAAGCTGTCGGATTTAGAGCACCCTGAGAAAATTAGTGAGACAGCGCAGTGTTCTACCTCTAATATATTTTATATGGAGATAAACGAAATCATAAAGTCTGGCAACAACGTTATGCTCGTTGTTTCCTCTGATGACCTCATGCGCTTTGCCACATTACTTATAGAGCAGGCGCACAAGAGCAAGATGGAAGAACTCGCCAAGTTCCAGAAGGAGGAGCAGGAAGAAAAGTTCCTTACTACCGACGAGGTCAAGCAGATCTTTGGCGTTTGTGATTCTACCCTCTGGTCATGGCACAAGCACGGCTTGCTTTGTCATAGGAAGTTCGGACGCAAGAACGTCTATGCCCTTTCGGACATCAGACGATTCATGAACGAACATGCCGAGACGGAAACAGTCACAGGCTATGTCAAGTGGCACGAGGCTAAGGCGAACATGCCGGAGTAGTTCTGCGTAGTGGTGGGTGGGCAGGCAAAATATCATGCGTTCCGATTTGGTCATTCAGAACGCCTACGACAATCGCCATCTGACCAATGGCACCTAATACCGATTTGTATGTATTCTATCAGCAATATCGAGAAAACCGAGAACCTGATTCTTCAGGTCTCACAGTTGAAGCATCGTGTCGATAACCTGGAGAACGTCCTTCGCAACGGCAAGGATGTACTCACACTCGAAGAGGCTTCGCTCTACACTGGAATTTCACGCAGCACTCTCTACAAGTTGACGAGCGCACATGAGATTCCATATTACAAGCCACATGGCAAACTCATACTTTTTGAGCGCAAGGAACTCCTCGCTTGGGTTCGTGCCAACCGTATCGCAGCAAAGGATGAGGACGAAGAGGCGTAAGTGGGATAACAGAATTGATTACCTTGCAAAAATGCTACTGCCAGAATCGGGATAACAGAACATCACCGTTGGCAGTAGCACAACGAGAACGTAAATCAACCAAAGTATGGCAAACAAAAATGATAATACACTTCACTTCGGGAAAGTTCGTGTCGAGCTCTCTCTAGAGGCTTGTGAATACCTTGGTGGGATAACAAATGGAGTAACAATCTGGAGTATCTATTCGGAACTACTAAATCAGTTATCCCAAACCAATGGTACTATCGTCAAGCGAGGCATTCAGATCACCCTATCAGAGGGAGAACTGGATTGCTCGGTCAACTCTCTCTGTAAGCGACTCGGCATAGGACCGAAACCCATGACCAAGGTACTGGACAGATTTGTGGAACTAGGTCTTATCCGTCGCACTCCATCCAAACTGGCATCCATAGCAGATATGGTATCTGTTGTTGGATGGACTGATGAAGATGGCTATCATGAGTTACGCCATTCTGGAGAACAAAAGGCTGACGCATTGCAGAGTCCTACGGATGCTGTTGAAGACAATCCTTCTCCCTCTGGTCATAATCCCGATGGCACACCCATTGAGCAACCTGACAGGCAGATATTGCCCGATGAGTGTTCCACCCAGGATGCAGACGAGCATCATGTCAAATATGACGATGCTGAGCAGTTCCAATCTGGCAACCTTCAGCAGTCTGACGAGCAGACACCTGATGATTTACCAGACGAGGCAGATAATCCTTCGGAGTCTATCGAGGCTCAGGAACCTGACACATCTGTTAATATAGATACGCACGAAACTTCTGATGAAGATCCGTCCGTTTTAAAGGACTTGCAGGAGCAAGGAGATTCGTCACCGACAGAGGCATCCCCACTGTCTATGACTGACATCGTAAACCAGATGACTGGAGCCAACCAGGGCTTTTTAATACCTTCGGTTATCACAGCTCCACCAGTAAGGCAGAAGCCTCACGGCAAGCGTTCAAAAGTCGAAAACCAAGGCTGAAAGCCATGCCGTAAACGCGTAGATAATAGGTAGGTGATTTTTCAAAGCAAGTTAGTGTTTTGAGTACTCAAAACCTACTCATTTTTCACCACCTATGGCGGTTCGATGAGTCTGACAGCAACGGTCTTACGACCTGCCGAATGACGCTACGCTGCTTCCTATGAGTATTGGCTGTGACTTCAAGATCCATCGCTATGCTTCTGGAACTTTCTGTCACTCCCAGTACTCGGTAGCGAGAGTTGAAAAATCACCTGTAAGCCATGGTTAAAGCATCCTGTGGTATTACATCCTCAGATGATGCCTGAGGGCTTTACACCGATGCCGGAGAGTTATTCATTTGAAGGCTACTGCGTAGAACCTATGGGAATGATCGGCAATGCCATTCAGCCTAAGGATATGGCAGAGCACACGCCATCTATCTGCCTAATGCTGTCAGAACATTGGCGTTATGTTGAACTATAATTTTACAAGAACATGTCAAAACAAAATAGAATAGATACACAGAAGAAAGGCGGTCGCCCTAAACTCGAATTATATCAGAAGCGTCGCCACCAGTTCAAGGTTTCATACAATGACACTGATCTGGAGAAGATGGAAATGGAAGCGAAGAAGCATAAGAGAACGCCTAAAAAGTGGATGCACGATGCACCACTCCAAAAGACAGATGTGGCATATACGGATGAGGAACAGACTGACTATGTCCGTAAGCTTGCTGGCATGGCTAACAACGTAAACCAGATTGCTCACGAGGCACATATAGGAGGTCTGCATTCCCTCGAAGATAAGTGCAAGGAAGTACTGAATCTGATCACCACTTTGATAACCCGAATCTTCAAAGGTGGTGACTTGTCGAAAGCCTGATGGGAGAACAGTCTGGAAAAACAAATCAGCAAAACAAATGGGATAACAATGGTTGCAAAGATTGTAAAAGGACAGAACTTCAAAGGTGCCATTGATTACATCACTGACATCTACGGCAAGGACAAACAAAAGAAGGGTGCGCGTCTGATCTATCATTCATCGGGAATACCGCCCAATGCGGATAACAGAATGATGGCTATGCTTATGGATTCGTATGCCAGAAAGGGAGATCATAATCTTGGGGAGCCTGTGCGACACTTCATCCTGTCTTTTAGCAGATGGGACAGTCCTAAGCTGACAGACGAATTGATGACCAGGATATGGCTTGAGTTCTTAACCCGAATGGGCTACAAGGACACAGAGAATGTCCTTGCTCGTCATAAGTCAGCAAAGAATCCTCACATGCACGGCTTAACCACTCGTGTTGATTCTAACGGCAACGTAGTTAGCGATTCTTTTGAAGAAGGACGTGCCGCTCGTGTAGCACTTGAACTTACTAAGAAATATGGTCTTCACATTTCGTTAGGAAAGGTAGATGTCAGCCGTGACAGACTTCGTGGCAAGGATAAGGCAAAGTACAAAATCTATGATGCCATCTGTGCTGCAAAGGAGAAGACTGAAAACTGGAAAGGTTTTGAGAATGAACTTGCAAAAGATGACATCAAGATGAAACTCCATGTCAACAATGTGACCGGAAAGATTCTCGGTGTTTCGTTCAGCACAGACGGATTCAGTTTCAGCGGAAGACAGATTGACAAGTCTATGACTCTTGCAAAACTCTCTGAAAAGTACGGCGATTTTATTGAGATCGTTCATGAAAACGTCCGTGAGCACTACGAGGAGAAGCGTGAAGCCTACCTGCATCGCTTGCCTATGAGCGAGTATTTCACTGCTCTTCGCACCACTAAGACGTTCGATGACATTTATCCTAATGGAGTGCCAAAGCTCAAATTGCCTAGTGTCAGAACGGCTATCGGTGATTCGATGTACGACAAGTTGGTTGACCAGGGCGACCTCATTCCATCCAAGGATGGCAAGTCTGACTTCGTGCCTATGGCAGTACTGCTATTCGTCATTCTTACCCCATATCAGCCTCAGTTGTCTGTTGGTGGTGGAGGTGGCGGTCAGTCAAGTGGCTGGGGCAAGAAGGATGATGACGATGAACGCTGGAAGTTCAAGTTCAACATGAGTGTTCTACATTCCAAGTCAAAGAAACCACAGTATAAACCAAAGCGATAAATTATGGCTAAGAAAAAAGAACAGGAACCACAATCTGAGGGTGCTGTTATCATCGAACAGGTTGGTCAGATTAACCAGACGATTCAAGCACAAGGTAGTAGCAATCGCACTCGCCATAATGCCGTTATGAACGGTCTTGCCTCGTTAGGACTGTATTTTGGCATGACCATCAAGGATGATGGTACTGTAGATGAATACAATAAAGATGCGCTGAAGGTAACTTTCAACCAAGAAGGTTATAAGACTATGGCAGAATCCATTCTTGCCAGAATGCCAAAGCCTGCACCACCAAAGGTTGTTCCTGCCACGGTTGATGATAGCGTTCATTACAAGAACAATGACTATCTAATGGAGCACCTGCTTCTTCGTTGGATGAACTGGAAAGATGAACGCTACAAAGAGGAGAAGGAAGAGATTCTTGCTACCGTCAAGGAACACATAAGGACAGTTATTCTCGAACACTACGAGCAGGAAGCCAAGAAGAAAAAAAGAAAGTCTTCATGGCGTAAGACCAAGCGCAGATTCGTGAAGTTCTACAGCGGATATGTCTCAGACAAAATTAAACACATGGTAGCCTTTACAGTTGCCATCATGGGTATTGTCTTCGGTGTTGCTGCTTATGTCGCAGTGGATGCGTATAAGGCTAAACTCGATGATGAGTTTTTCGAGTACAGAACTATTCGCCCTTTCCTCGTTGCTGACAAGGATTACATTACGACCATTGAGAACCTGAAAGAACTCATTCGTCGTGAGGACAAGCAGCACCTTCGTAACGCTTACGATTCCGTTGCCTTCGAAAAGTACATGAAGAAGGAATGGGAGAAGCGTCAGCATCAGGAGGCTGAAAAGAAGAGAATAGAAAATCAGAAGTGATCGTTATATCTTTATTATTAACAATTTAACAACTTTAAGACAATGCAAAACAAAATCATTGTAACGGTTGGACTTAAGGGTGGCGGAGGTAAAAGTACCGTGTGTGCTAACCTCGCCATGCATCTTGTAGACAAGGGCATCCCTGTTATAGTCTATGATGCGGACATCCAGCAGACGCTTGTCCGTCATCGTCAGCGTGAACTGGCAGAGCATCCAGATGCAGAACTGCCATATCAGTTATTGCCTTTCAGCACAGCCAATGCTGACGAGGTGAAGTCAAACATGCAGAAACTGAAGGAGGTTCCGGCAGTTATCCTCATTGATTGCCCTGGCAACATCAACGACGCTTGCCTTCAGCACATCTACGCTGCTGCTGATTTGGCCGTGGTACCAACTCGCTATGACTTCGACAATCTCGACACAACAATCCTCTTTGCAGATTTGTTCGTTCAGATTAGCAAGGCTAAGATACTGTTCATTCCTAACTGCATCAGTGAGATTGAGTTGCGACGTCCAGAGATTCAGGATGCTCGCAATAAAGCTAAAGACCTTCTTGAAGTTTATGGCGATATTACACCTCGTATCAAGCAATGTGTTACTGTGAAGTGCTACAGTACCATCTTTCCACATGACAAGTATCAGCGCAATGCGGTGAAGTTTGCATTTGAGAAGATTGTTGACGTGATTCAGATGTAATCAGTAGTCTTTCGACAAGGCAACCTCTATTGCAAATTGGCTCTTTATCGTCATCTTGGAGATTGCTTTGTGTTCTACAGCTCTACTCATCTACTATGTGATAAGGTTTGGCTGGTTATAATGTGTTAGTTGGGTCATTAGGTTTTGATTACGAGACAGCCCCATCCGTGAGGACAGGGCTGTTTTTTATACTGGAATTATTGAGAATTTTAGCTAATACAAAGGATTCTACACTTCGATTTCTCTTTAATATCTATAAATATCTATCAAAACAGTTTTAATTTCATGTGTTTTCGAGGGATATACATAGTGAAATTTGTATATGTGAAAAAAAAAGCGTAATTTTGCAAGCAAAATTTAGAACGTTAAATAATAATTGATATGGCAGATAATCCTTCATACAACGGAATTGGATCTTCCAGTAAGACCGTTCTTAGAACTACTCGTAAAGAAACAGAAAATAGAGTATCAACCCAACGCCCAGCACCTTCAACTCCTTCACCAAGAGGTCACGCATAATTAATTCTATGGTTGAATACAAAGAAGCATCTTTCTTTACCGAATTCTTCAAATCGCATGGAGAATTCAATGTAATAGAAGAATTTAAAGTGTCAGAGGATGAAGAAGAACAGAATCTCTACATTGGATCTGTAGAGGTCCTAGGTACGATTCTTCCTCTGACATTACGAGTGGAAATCCCTTTTACATTTCCACATAACAAACTTGTCTTTCGTACTAAGTCGTTAAGCGGCTATCCCCATTTAATTCATACTGGCAAAATCAAACATGGAGATTGGTTTTGTCTCAATACTCCATTTGCAGAAACTGCAGAAGAACAACTTAATCAAGAGATAATAAGGCTTAAGGAGTGGATACAACATCAAATGCGAGAGGATTTACCTTCTGTAATAGAAGACAGAAATGTAAAACGTGCTTTAGCATTTGCTAATGCCTATGATTGGGAGAATCTCGATGAAGTAAAGGAGTTTAGTTCTCAAGCTATGCTCACTTTTGTAGGAGACTTTCATAACAATCTAGATTTCTTCAGGGAATCCTTAGGACATCTATCATGCATTAAAAGTCCTGACGATAGGTTTTATGCAGTTCAAGATTCTTCTTTGTCCAATTATAAGCTTCCATACATCATCGTTGACGAAGCTCCTAAATCGGTCGAGACATTATCTGATTTTGTTCAGTTAAAAGAGCAATATGGATGGGATGACAAAACATGTGAACATCTGCTTCCGAATTTCAATATAACTGATAATTGGCATAAAGCAAGCTCACAAACTTTAGGCAGCACAAAAGATTGGTCAGAGGAAGAAGCATTACAACAAATTGAAATCTTAGAGCAAGAATTAGCCAAAGAAGAATCTTATTTAGCTGCTGCTCCAAAGAAATCTAGAGGTACAATAGCAGAACTAAGAGGTGACAATAAAAAACCGACAAAAATCCTTTCGTCTCAGAAAACGATTCTGCTTGATGAACTTAAATCTATTAAAGAATCTGTCACTAAAGAGCATAAGTACAGTCGGTGGGGAAACCTTCAACTCACCGTCTTAAAAAACATGACAGATGAGGAGAGAGAGGAACAATACTATTTGGAGTATATGGGTAAAGAGATTTACCCATATGAGTGGCATCATTTCGCATTTGGAATCAAGTGTGATAATGGCATTATTTGGTACGTTCTTTTCACAAATCATTCATCAGGAAACTACGAGAAGCTTAATATAGATTTATCACTAAGAACCATCGACATACAAAAGCTAATATCTTATCCTCTTAATAGGCTTGGTGTACAAGTGATTACAGAAGATATGTTTTTCGGAAGAGGAGCCTTTTCTTCAAATCTTAAATCGAAAAAAATAGCACTTGTTGGTTTAGGCGCAATCGGATCGATGGTTGCATCTTCACTTGCCCATACTGGAGTGTCAAAAATCGGATTATGGGATTTTGACATAGTCGAACCGGGCAATATATGTAGAAGTGCTTATTCTCTTAAAGATATTGGAGAAAGTAAAGTGACAGCTACAGCTTCAATTATCCGATCAATAAATCCTTTTATTGAAAGCAAGGAACTATGCCCACATGGTTATTGGTTAACTCATAATGCCAATAGCAAGGAATTCATTGGTACATCATTCTATGCTAATGTAAACTACAAAAATCAAGAAGAAGCCATCAAAGAATTAGAAGGATACGACCTAATCATTGACTGTACTGGTAGTAATGAGATGTTGCATTTCTTGAGTTATGCAGCTAAGGACAAAGACATCATTAGCATGTGCATAACCAATCATGCGGATAATCTTCTGTGTATCGCTAATAAGGATGGTAATCCTTTTGAACTTAGAAAAGCATACTTGTCTCGTATCGAACAAGATACCAAGAATTTCTATATTGAAGGAAGTGGCTGCTATTCACCAACATTCTTGGCGAATAATTGCGATATCGCTTCTTTGGTTAATCTTGCGCTGAGAGACTTAAACAAAAATATAGAGGATGGTAAATTGATGCATTCATCCATTTATTCATACTCAGACAGGGGAATTGTATCTGACAGATTATCAACCTTTAAACTTGAAGGCTATGACATTCGATTGACTGTATCATCCGAAACACTATATGATGCAGAAGATATGGAAGACTCTCCTTTGGGCGATATTGGTTACCTTTTAGGCTCTTATAGTAGAGACGGTAAACAAATCATGATTACTCATATTGTAGATTCATTGAATGCAAAAGACTTGCTTACCGATGCGTATGCTACATCTAAAGGGCTCATTGATTACATTGGAGATTATAGATATTCTGGAGAGTCACAAGACTCCTTTAATGCGGAATCTTTTGAGGTTATCGCATCAAAGGCTGAAGATGACAGCATTAATACAAACAACCCATTGTTAGCTGTAAGGAATCCTGATGGCTCAGTTGCCTTCTTCCTATACATTAACAATGAGCTGGTAAAATTCACGAAAGAACTCTAACGACGGATTCTCAATCTATTACTGCGAATGTTACTACCATGGCATTCGCAGTATATTTTTCCACTACCACATGGACACATATCGTATTCCTTAATAATCGAAGTACGTGGACGTAGTTGGCGGTAAGGTTTGCATCTTGACATTTGTTCTTGTTGTATGAATTCGTTTCTAACTTCAAAAGGAATTGAAGAATTCAGCAATCTGCTTAGTATGATAGCATTAATTTCATCCATCATTTTAAGATATTTGCCATCTAACATCTCAATTTCTTTCTTATCAAGATTACCCATCATATGCAGCACGATTTTTTTCCATTCTTTGTCATAAATCTGCAATATAATCTGTCGCTTGAATTCCTTACAAAAATAGTCGTAACTTGCAATGGTAAGTTCAACCTCCAATAGTACAGCAAATGGATGAAGTTTATCTGAAAACGGTACGAAAACAGACGTTCTATTAGGATTATTCTTTGTGCTCCTGATGACCAATTCCTTAGTCTTTAGATACAATTCAGATAGATGACAATCAATTGATTCGAAAGTTATATTAGAAAGGTCGATAATGTCTTTCACAATGGATTCTGCAACTTCGGAACTAAACAACACTGCATTTCTTTGTTCGTAGAACTTCTTGCGTTGTGGTGCTATAATATCATCCTTTCGAGCTGTTTCCTTTCGACAAGTTTCAAAATACTTTTCGCGATTAGCTTGTGCCTTTTCAAAGAAGTGTCTAATTTTATCGTCTAAAATCTCGCCATCTTGGAGCATTGATGAATATTCATCCAACGAGCGTAAATCGTCTTGTTCTAGATTCTTTAGTATTTGGTCTTCGAGAGATGCAAAGAATACGGATGAGCCAGGATCACCCTGTCGCCCAGCACGCCCTTTCAATTGTCTATCAACGCGGACAGATTCAAACAAATCTGTCCCTATAACAAGCAAACCTCCTGCATCTATAGCATCTGTAGAAGGCTTTATATCAGTTCCACGTCCTGCTACACTAGTGGAAACGGTAATAGTATTACTTAATCCTGCTTTTGAAATCGTAAATGCTTCGTCTTTTATCGTCTTAGCATCAAGTTTGTTATATTTTATGCCATGTTCATTTAGTTTGTTGCAAATTTCTTCTGAACGTTTAACTGTAATACTGCCTACTAAGGTTGGACGCCCTGATTTATGGTTGTCAATTATAGCCTTAATAATTGCATTGTCCTTGTCTTCTGTATTTTTGAAAATTCTAAGGGGATTGTCTTGACGGATTAAAGGTTTGTGCGTAGGCAAGGATGCACACTTTAGGTTGTAGATTTCTTTCAGTTCATCTTCAACAGGCATTATCGTTCCTGACATTCCCGCAATCTTTTTATACAGCAAGAAATAGTTTTTTAGTGATATGACTGCCATTCCATCAAAGTCGTTTTGGACTTCAACGTTCTCTTTTACTTCCATCGCAGTATGCAAACCATATTCCCAACGATTGGATTCCTTTACACGCCCTGTATGTGGATCAATGATATTGACTTTCCCACCATCAACAAGATAATCCACATCTCGTTCATAAACTGTCAACGCTAAAAGCAGTTGATGAAAAACATTTTGAAGATAGAGTTTCTCACGTACTTCATCTTGCTTTTCTTGTGCCATTTCATCAAAATCAACAAGTTCGTATGTTCGTTCTATACTATATAAATCGGGCATTTCTTTCTTGTTAGAAAGCCATTTCTTTCCTTCTTCTGTAAAGTCAGCTGATTTCCTTAATTTACTACATTCATATAGAACTTCTGAATTTTCTTTATCCAACAGTTCCTTGATCAAAGGAAAATTCTCTTTGTAGATTTTGCCATTATTGTAATAATTACCACCACCAACTATGTGTGGTTCATCTGCATCATCAATTAAAATGGAATCAAGTTCATCTATAATTGCATAATTGTGATTCGTCTGAACACATTCTTGTGGTGTTATAGCAATGTGATCAAAAAGATAATCAAAAGTAAAGCTGCTATTGGTACCGAAAACAACGTCTAATCTATATGCCTCCTTATGTCGTCTATCATATCTAGGATATTTTTCTATACAATCAGCAGTCAATCCATAAAACATATATATTGGGCGAGTTGTCTCAAAATCGCGTTTTGACAAATAATCATTGACTGTCATAAGATGTACTCCTTCATGAGTCAAAGCATTCAGAAAGACAGGCAATGTTGCAACAAGTGTTTTACCTTCACCTGTAGCCATCTCAGTTGCAAATCCATAATGGAGAAGTATTCCACCTAGCAACTGTTCATCGTAATGAACCATCTTCCAAATCGTTGGCACGCCCATTACATCCCAATGATTTTTATATATAGCCTTGTTACCGAGTATTTCTACGAAATCATATTGGTTGGCTAATTTAACATCGTTGGGATTTGCAGTAACTGCAATATTTCCTTCTGAAAATCGACGAGCTGTTTCCTTTACAATAGCGAACACGGGGACAAGATATTTTTCTATACCCTCTTGTTTGTTGTCATACTTGTTGATGGCAATTTCAATTTTACAGAACTCTTCTCGCAACTCATCGTTTGATAGATTATGAAGACTATTGAAATTAGTATTTATTGAGTCTACCAAGCATTGGTATTTATTTAATATACTATTCATATTTCACAAAGTTAGAATCCAACGCACTAACGGTCAGTTTTTGTCCAGATTTAGAACATGAAACATCCACCCTTAGGCTTCCATTATCCTCTAAATTCATAGAAAACTTGACTGGAAGATTTTCCTCGCATGTTGCTTTTGCTACTTGCATCAAATCCACTTCCTTAATCAGATGCCATTCATTTTTATTGTTTGGATTGCCAAAAATGAACAAGCATGGGAACTCCTTCATGTTTTTACTATCAAAGAAAAGTTCTATTTCTGTAGAACGATATGGCAACTTTGTTCCTGAATCAATGAATGGATCAAAAATTACATTATCATTACTGTCAAGTGCTTGAACACCGATAGCATATTTTGCTAATGGAGTCTTTTTAATCTCAGTTCTTACGACTTCGGTTTTAGTTTCAAAAATTCTTCTTATAGGTTTATTTTGAACTTCGCAAATACGCTCAATCTCGTAATTAAGTTCCTTAAAGTCAACATCATTTCTGGCTTCTATGTCATCCCAAGATAAACGAGGACATGAAGATGATACGGTTAACAAGTTGGACAGTCTTCTATACTCAGCTAAATAGAGACTTACTATTTCGGAACTATCGGTAATGAAAATATTCTCTACATTTCTTGTCTCTGCATAGTATGTCCAATTGTAAGAACCAGTAATAGCAATTTTTCTATCAACTACACAGAATTTATGATGCATAAATCCAACACTAAAATCAGCAATTCGTAGAGTGCCGCCTGCATTTACAAATAGGTTAAAGTCAGGAGCATAGTCCATATAATTGATTGCATTATCCAAAAGAACCAAATCTACCTTGACATTTCTTTCTAGGCAGTCCAAAAGCTCTTGGAACAATTCACCACTTGTAAACCAGGCCATAGCAATTACGATTTCCTCTTTTGCTTGTTGCAAATAAGGAATGATTTCGCTACGTATCTTAAAGAAATATGCTTTTTCCATTTTAAGTTAAATCTTATTTAGTGTTTACTGAATAATTTATAACTCTCTGATATTTAAGTTCATATAACTTTATTTCTTCGTTTATTTAACAAAAAAATCGTACCTTTATGTAGTTA
>OGDF01002209.1_pt1 | contig 26920 bp, 19 predicted proteins | sample 1570141 | NCBI WGS metagenome assembly OGDF01 (sample SAMEA4370581, study PRJEB24528) | human gut metagenome | reverse complement strand
TACACCGGTCTGATATCGTGAAGGTGGACGTACTGTAGGATCAGGACGTGTTGCTTCTATCATCGAGTAATCACGAATAAGCATAAATTAAGGACTTCCAGAAATGGGAGTCCTTTTTTTGATACGAAAATGATACTAATTTTTTACAATAAAATGCTTTAAACGTTCAGTAGTTTATTGACAGTTACTTGGGTAAAGAGCATAGATGCTTTGAAACATCAGTTATTAGAATAGAAATAATACATATTGTTACTGCTTAATAATAAGCGAGATAGCATTTTTAGAATGCGTATGTTAGAATATAAATGATGATAAGAAATAGGAAATTAAAAAGATAAAAAAAACAGTGTATTGGGTTACAATATAGAGGGCAGGTATATTTCTGTGGAGGGGGGACAAAAATTTGAAAAAGAGAATGGTGGCAATTTTATTATGTGTAGCAATGGCTGTAGTTAGTCTGACAGCATGTGGAAATTCAGATAAAGCAAACGATAAAGATAATGTATCTGCGGGGTCAATTAGTGAAACAGATACTTCAAATAATACAAATAGTCCAAAGTCGGGACAAAAGGAAGATCAGATAGATTACATTCAGGCGGAGTATCGAATCATAGATGCAAAAGAATTGTATGTAACTGCAGATAACTTGGAAGCAACAACGGATTCCGATGGTAATGAGACATATATTAATACAGAAAATTACACAAATCAGAATGTGTGTGACAATAGAGATAAAGAAACAGTGTTGCAGCAATTGATGGCTTCACTATGCGGTATTGCAGGTGCCATTGATTTAGATACTGCCAGAAATGAAGGAGTATTCGATAATGTAACTGAAGATGGTGCAATGGAGCCGGTAGCATTTGTCGGCGCACCATGTATAGATGAGAATGGAACTGCATTAGGTGATACAGTACCAGTATTTCGAAAAGTATTTGACGATGAGATTTTGAATGATCTTTTTGCTTATAAGCCGGATTATAAGCTGGTAGAGGTAGACGGCGAGGATGAAAAATGGTATAAATTTACATGGAGTCTGGAGACAACCTATGAAAGTATTTATGCGGAATCTTATTTGCAGGAGCTTGCTGGTAAAAAATCTGCGTTTCAAACTGCTGTGAAAGAGGCAAACAATGGCAGCGATACGATTGAATTAACCGTGTCTCCTGAGACTGTGGCAAAATGTCTGGATAAATATAATCTGGATGAGGGTTACTGGTTTGTATTTAATGGTCTGGAAGATTATAATGCGGCTTCCTGGAATAATGATATGATTTATAACGGTGTTCGTTATACATCAACGGTGACAAATGATGATGTAAAAATCATGCTGGAGATAAATGGTGAGCCACAGACGGTCATTATGCAACAGTGGTATACAGATCTGTTGTTAGACAAAAATCCAGAGCTGACGACAAAGGAAGAAGCGTTCTTTGGCAGTGAAAAATATCAAAGTATTGCGTATTCTGAAGGAAGAATGTTGAAACTAGAACAGAATCAGAAATCGGCATTTGAAGCATGTGGATTTAGGATAGATGAGTATAGATAAAAAGGAAATATACTTTTTATGTATTGCTGATGCCAGCTAAAAGATAGAAATATTTGAAACCATAAATCATTATATGATGGAAAATATATAGAAATGTTGCGAGTCTGCGATAAAATCAAGATACATTTTGAAAAATTTATATAAACAAGGAGAACAAAATTATGACACGACAGGAGCTGATTGCCAGTATCGAACAATATCAGCCATATAATGAGCAGGAAGAAATGGATAAACCGCTTATTCTGGAGTGGATAAAAAATAATGACAATGCATTTTTGCGCGAAAATATCGTGGCACATATGACAGCATCTGCCTGGGTGGTAAATAAGGACAGAAGCAAAGTGTTGATGGTATATCACAATATTTATAATTCCTGGTCTTGGTTAGGCGGTCATGCAGATGGCGAGACAGATCTGTTATCCGTGGCGGTTCGGGAAGTGAAAGAAGAAGCTGGTATCTCCAATGTGACTCCGGTGTCGAAGGATATTTTTTCAGTGGAATCGCTTACCGTAGACGGGCATTGGAAAAATGGAAAATATGTTTCCAGTCATTTGCATTTTAATGCGACATATTTATTGGAAGCTGATTCAGAAGAAGCGGTTTCGATAAAGGTAGATGAAAATAGCGGTGTGGCATGGTTTACGCCAGAAGATGCACTGAAAAAATCAACGGAGCCGTGGTTTGTGGAACATGTATATGCGAAACTGATTGAGAAAGCAGCACATGCGAATTGAAATGTGTAAAAATATGCCCGTGATTTAAGGGTTGTGCTAATTACAAATAGAAGCAGAAAAATAAGTTTTTTTATAAATACTTATTGTAATAAATTTTGTAACAGACAGAAAAATAGTAATTTTTGTAAAAATATATAAATTTAGAAAAGAGGACAGCGCATGAACGAATTATATGAACTGATTGAGCAGAAAATAAAGGCATCGGGTTATCCGAGAGAGATTTCAGGTGAGGCAGTATACAATGATATTTGTGATCAGATTGATGGAAAAGAGAATGGCGTGTATATTCTGTTATCAAAATTTGAGGAAGATGTAGTGTTTGAGTATCACATTACCGTTCGGGATGAGGACTTCAATCTGGGAATTTTAACGATGCGTACACCGGAAGGCGTATTTGAAGCAGATTTTGACGCATAAAATGATCATGCAAACATTGGATTGCGAATGCTCACTTTATTAAAGAAAAATAACTTAAATGAGAAGTTTTGAGAACATTGGAGGAACTATGGATATCAAAGAACAAATTCATGCATTATCTGATGAGATGATCGCAAATTTAGGTAAACTGGTAGCGATTGACTCCCAACTTGGCACACCGACAGAGGGCAAACCATTTGGTGAAGGTCCTGCAAAAGCACTGAGCGAAGGTCTGAAAATCGCAGAAGAACTTGGTTTTCACACCGTAAATCTGGATAACTATTGCGGTTATGCAGAAATGGGCGAAGGCGAAGAAATCGTAGGAATCGCAGGACATTTGGACATCGTGCCGGTTGGCGGTGACTGGAGTTATGATCCTTTTGTGCTGACACGAAAAGGAGATTATGTGTATGGACGTGGAACGACAGATGATAAAGGCCCGGTGATCGAGGCACTTTATGCGATGAAACTGCTTCGTGATTCTGGTGTGAAGCTGAATAAGCGGGTTCGTCTGATCATGGGATGCAATGAGGAGACCGGTTCCAAATGTATGGAGCATTATAATGAGGTCGCTGAGGAGTTATCCTGCGGATTTACGCCGGATGCGAATTTCCCGTGTATTCATGGCGAAAAAGGACATATGTCTATGATGGCATATTCCAAACATACCAAAATCATTTCCATGAATGGCGGTTTTGTATCCAATGCGGTGTGCGACTGTTGTACAACCGTGATTCCGGTAGAAACAGGATTAAAAGAAAAATTGGAAGCTACGTTTGTTGATACAAAACTTCAGGAGTACAAAGTAACAGAGGAAAACGGTCAGATTGAGATTTATGCAAAAGGCGTTCCGGCTCATGCAAGCACACCGGCACTTGGCATTAATGCAGCTGGCGTAACATTTGAATGTTTGGAAAAAGCAGGTTTTGACGATGATTTTGTAAAATTCTATAATACACACCTTGGAACATCCTGTGACGGAGCCGGAGTGGGCTTGAAGTGTGAGGATGCCTATGGTGATCTGACATTCTGTAACGGAATTGTAAAAACTGAGGATGGTGTGATTTCCTGTACGATTGACATTCGTGTGCCGGTTACTTTAAAAGAAGCAGATGTTCGAAAAATGTGCGAAGGCAGACTGGAAGATGAAAATGGACGGATCGAGATAGAAGAAATCGGTGATCCGCTGTTTTTCCCACGGGAGTCTCCGCTGGTAGAAGCGCTGTACAAAGCATATGTGGATGTGACAGGAGATACTGAGCATGAACCGATGGTAATCGGTGGTGGAACTTATGCAAAATCTTTGAAAAATATTATTGCATTTGGTCCGGAAAAAATGGGCATGGATTATCATATTCACAGTGCAGATGAATTTATTCTGGTATCAGAAATGGAAGAAGCGGTTCTGATCTATATGGAAGCAATCAAAAATCTGCTGGCAATTTAGATACAGAATAAGATAGAGATGCATCCGGGGAAGTGATTAATGACACACGTCCTCTAAATATAAATATCGGCTATTTCTCTAGTGAAAAAGAGAAATAAAATTAAAAAAATTTTAAAGGTTCTTTTCAAAAAATCTAACGTTTCGATTTTATAATAAGTGATAGTGTAAAGCGGACATTCGCAATCCGCTTTCGTTACTTGCTCATGAACGCAGTCGCTTTGCGACCTGTCAGTGGGAGCTTTTAACTCCCACTGACATAAGCATCCCACTTACCCACCGATTGGTGCTCTATGCACTTGAAGCGGGGGAATGCTTATTCTGCGTTTAAAAACCGAAGTGTAGAGTGCAGAGATTCTGAAAAGAATATGTCACAGTTTACTCTGACCAGAATCACGCACCAGGTCTTACGTGCGTTCGACGTAAATTTTTTGGGAAATGCGAAAGGGGAAAAGCCGATGAAAATGTTTTGGGTTATCATGTTGTCATTGCTTTTGGGGGCATCAGGAAATCACCAATTGACAAATACTGTTGAGATGGCGCGGATTTCGAAGACACTGGATCTTGCGTTGGCGCAGGGAACTCTGATTGAAAATGTAGATACCCATACTGGTTCTCATGGGGATGGAGATTCTTTGCAGACATGGACGTTTGCAGATGATTCTTTATTAAAACAGATTCAGGCAGATTTTGCCTGGAAGCCATTTCCTTTGACAGAAAATCTGGAAGCATTGCTTTATGGTGTTACATATGAGGAGGGATTATCGGTAACGCTTGTTGGCCCATATGTTTCTTTTTCAGAAGAACAGCTGCCAAGAGTAGAACACGGATATTATTATTTTGTGGATCGGCAGGCGGAGTCAGAACAGCAGCACAGTGATGAGCAGATCCTGGATCGTTTATCGTTTAATTTCAGTATTGCGATTTATGATACAGATACGAACACGTTATATTACGTGGAGGCGGATTCCTGATATATGACTACAGACAAATATTTTTCAGGAAAAGCAGGATGGGTATTACAGGATGCATATTTTGTGATAAGAAAAATATAAAAAAAGAAAACAGAAAATAAGGAAAGAGATTGCAAAGTTTGATAGATGCACCGAAATTAGATTTTGCAGTCTCTTTTTATATGCGGTATAATTATTTCATGTGACAAAAAAATGGAAAAATGCAAATTTCTGATATAAGAAATATTACAACACGAGAAAAGTAAATTTCTAAGGCAGCAAAATATCATAATGAAAAGAAATACTATGACGATGAAGGAGATAGAATAAATGGACGATTTTTTATATATCTTAAAATTGCAGTTAGAAGGTCGCTTAAGTGACGATCAGATCACCGATCAGATGCACATTTACGAGGATTACATTCAGGAGCAGGTAGCCGGTGGAAAGACTATGGAGCAAGTTATGCGGAAACTGGGTGATCCGGCGAAAGTTGCAGATATGATTGTAGAGCATTATGAAAAACTGGAAAAACAGCAGCAGCGCGAATCTATTGGAAATATGACAGCAGAGGAGATCAATGCGAATGTTCAGAATCCGGAGCATGGATTTCATGCGGAATTTATCGAGAATGAAGGATGGGATGTTCGTCTTGGAAAATTAAAACTCAATACCTGGTATGGAACACTGATCATTCTGGGTGCGGTACTTGGTATTTCGGTATTGATTTCTATAATAATGCAGTAGACCTTGCGTTAGATAAGGATTCTGCGATGTGCAGGAGAAGTATATAGTATATCGTGCGTTGCATTATGCACATTTTACAGCAAATATGCATAGGGGATTTTGGAATTGGCAGAAAAAGGAAAATCAGGGGAGAGCAGTAACGATGAAAAAGGCAGCTGGATATCTGGCGTTATTTAGTACCATATCAGCATTAAGTCTGAGCGGATGTGGAACTGCGACGAAACAGGAGGCAGATTCCGAAGCAAAAGCGGATACATATGTGACCTTGAGGGCGATCACTGTTGGAACTATGCCGGAAAATGGAATGGATGAATTTTACGAAGAATTGGATGATATGACAGAAGAACTGGGATGTCATCTGCGGTTTGACTATATTCCATGGGGAGATGAACGTTCACAGATCAATATGGCGATTGCTTCCGGTGAGTATGATTTTATCTCAAATGGTAATTTTTCGGATTATTATCAGCAGGCAGCAAAAGGTGCATTTTTGAATCTGAATCAATATCGTGATTTGGTGCCGGATCTGTTTTCCCATTATGAGGATTATCGGGCGGATTTCCTGACCAATTTGGAGTGGAACGGTGGCTTGTATGGAATTCCGCAGTTTAAGTCAGATTCCATCAGTGATACCGGTGGTGGATTTTTTTATCGAAGTGATTTATTGAAGGACTGGAATCTTCCGGAAGTGACAGATTTCGAGAGTATGCAGAATTATCTGTATGCCGCGAAAGCTGATCCAAGGTATGAAAACGCTTCATTGATTACAGATAATCGGGTATGGACTGCTCTGTGGCCGATTTTTAACAAAGAATATCAGGAGATTGAATCAATTCATACCATGCCGTATGCGGTGGTGGATGCCACAGATGGGAAAACCGTGGTGAGCCGTTTTGAGACAGAGGAATTTCGACAGATTCTGGATGTGGTGCATCAGTGGTATCAGGATGGAATCTTGAATCCTGGTATTTTAGCTTCCTCAGATAATGAGGGTATGACGGCTCTTGAAATGTTGCTTGGGGATGAAAAACCGTGTGAGACAAATGCACCGATTTGGTCTGTAAATAATACCTATGTACCAGTTTTGTATGAAAAGCATCCGGAGTGGGAATATGGATTTTTCGATTATGATCTGTACAGTGGAAATATCACAAAAACAAGAAGTGGAAAGGAATTGTCCTGTATTTCTGTGTCTGCGAAGTGCCAGAATCCGGAAATGGCAGTAAAGATTCTGGAAAAACTGCATACAGATCAGGATTTCTATAACCTGATATCTTATGGGGTGGAAGGGATTCATTATCAAAAAAAAGACGGTGAGATCTCACATGAAGAAATTGCAAGTAAAGACGCTTTTTCCTATTGGGTAGGAAGCCCGGATCATACGCTGGAGCTGCCGAAATATATTGAGTATAAGCAGTGGGCACAGGTATATACAGATTTGCAAAAGCGGCAGCAGGAAGTAGAAAAAACTGCACCGGACAATCCGCTCATTGATTTTACCTGGGAAGATGATGGATTAAAGGCGATTGAAAGTCGGCTGGAGGAAGTACGCAAGGACTATCTGCTGCCGTTATGTTGTGGCGTGTCGGATGATATTGATGCAGATTATCAGACGGCAATTGACAAGCTGTACGAGGCAGGATTGCAGGAATATCTGGATATTTTGCAGCAACAGCTGGATCAGTATTGGGAGGAACGATCATGAAGCTTTTGATTGTGGACGATGATGTGTATACAAGGGAAGGACTTGCGGAGAACATTCCATGGGAATTATATGGAATCGAAGAAGTAATGCAGGCAGAAAATGGCAAAGAGGCTCTGCACACCGTGTCATGGTATCTGCCGGATCTGATCATTACAGACATTCGTATGCCGCAGAAAAATGGCATTGATTTTTGCAAAGAAGCAATTCGTTTGGTGCCGGAGTGCAAGATTATATTTATCACGGGATATATGCAGACAAAGTATCTAAAGGATGCCATTGATCTGTCGGCAGTGGCTTTTATTGAAAAACCGATTCAGCCGGAGGCAGTTTTGGAGGCATTGGAAAAAGCAGTAGGAAAAATCCGCAGACAGCAGGAAACAGTACAATTGCAGAAAGAAAATATTTCCTATCAGAAGACAAGATTTTTGCACTTATTACAGCAGAAAAACATAGCGGAAGAACTGTTGGAAGAAATCTGCCAGAATTGCGGATTTGTATGTGCCAGAGATGAGAAATATCTGTGTGTAGAAATCCGATTTGAGAATGAAATGACAGAGTTGGAGCAGTGCAGGGAGCAGCTGGAACAATATCTGGCAGACAGTACGGATTTCCTGTTGTTGGATTTGATGCCGGAATCAGAGGCTGCTACTACTTCCGTTGCAGTTGTGGCATGTGGAGCAAAGCGGCATTCGCCGTAAGCTGCATCAGTTTGTGGCAAAATACCCGGAGTATACCGTTGCGGTGGGATATTTTGTGGAGCGGTTATCAGAGGTGTACAACAGCAGCCGCATGGCACAATTTGCCATGGAACAGGGATTTTTTCAGCCGGAAGTACATTATCTGGAGTTGCAGCGTCTGGTAAAACACGAATTTATCGATCCGGGAATTTATCAGGTGTTTCTTCAGACTTACCGGGAAAATCCGTGGCGTGTCCGTGACTGGTATTGGGAGCAGCTGGAACAATTTTGCGCGCAGAAGGATGTAATACCGGAAGGCGCACAGCTTATTTCACTGACAAAAACCTTTGCCAGTCAGATTTTGAAGGATTATCCGGAAAGCCTGAAAAATGCAGGACTGGAGACAGTGGAGCATTATATGGAATATTTGTCAGGCAGCAGGCACATTCAGGAGTTGAAAAAACGGTTTTATCAGTTGCTGCAGGGAATGGAACAGTGTCTGGAGAAACAGAAAGGATACAGCCGGGTGGTCAGTGATATCCGTACCTATTGCAGTCAGCATCTGTCTGACAGTGCCCTTGGCGGTCAGATGATCTCAGATCATTTTGGGTTGTCAGCGACATATTTGAATCAGCTTTTTAAACAGGAACTTGGCATGACCATCAAGCAGTATATCAGTGAGATGCGTATGGAACGTGCGGAGCAATTGCTGGCGCAGATTTATGAGACGGTGGATGAGATCGCAGCAAAATGCGGTTATTCCAACGGAAACTATTTTGCAAAAGCATTCCGGGAAAACCGGAAAATGTCACCGACGGATTATAGAAAGATGATGGAGAAACGTTATGAAACAAAAGGAACAACGTAAACTGTCATTTTTTTATCATTGGAAACTGTCAAAGAAGCTACTGTTGCTCTTTTTCGGAATCGGTATTCTGCCGATCACGGTCATTTTTGGCATTACGCTGTATCGAATGGTGCAAAATTCCAGTCAGATGCAGCGCTACACCATGGATAAGAACTTTGACCAGACGGAACAGACTATGGATAATATTCAGGATCGTATTGGACGTATCGGTTCGCTGGTTACGGTGTCGGATCTGGTAGGCGATGCTTTGCGCAGCGATGTTAGCGACGATCTGGTGCAAGAATTGCAGAAATTTGATGCGTTGTCGGATTATACCTATCAGCTGGAATTGAGTTCCGATGATATTTCTATTTTATATTATATTCCAGAAAAATTTTTGATTTCACAAAGCGGAAATGCCTGCTATCGACCGTTAAATGATCTGACTAAATGGAATGTGGATGCTGGAAATCTGGAAAAAACAGCAGGGGCTTCCTGGAGGATTGTACACGAAAAGAACCGTTATGGACAGAAGAAAAGATATCTGGCAAACTTTCGGCCACTCTGGAATACAGAACAGTATTCAGAACTGCTTGGAATCGTAGCAGTCATGATTCCGGTGGATGCCGTTAGAAACAGTATGAATGGAATGATGGATCAGCAGACGTTGTATCTGCTGGATGAAAACGATACGATACTTTTATCTGGTGGGAGCAAAAAAATATCGGAGGAACGTCTGCCAAAATTGGATGGGACATCCGCTGATACTCATATGGAAAATGGTGCGTGGCTTGTGCGCAATAAAAAACTGGAAGAAGGCGGTATAGCGCTGGTCTCCATTGTCCCGCGGTACATTCTGATGCAGAAATCAGGAAAAATCATCCGGGAAATGTTCATTTTTTATGTTGTAGTCTGTGGGATTTCCTTCGTGTTGCTGCAGCTTGGGACCAGACCGTTTCTGGGACGTATCCGCAAGTTGGATACTACCATGGAAGCAGTAGATCAGGGGATAATGGAGCCAATTTCGGTACCGGAATACAGAGATGAACTTGGCAGACTGACGCAACGTTACAATAAAATGGTGGAACAGATTCAGCATTTGCTGGAAGAACAGTATGTGCTAGGTAAAGAAAAATCGGAAGCACAGCTTTATGCGCTGCAGGCGCAGATCAGTCCCCACTTTTTGTATAATACGTTAGACATGATGAACTGGATGGCAGTAAAAGGTGAGACAGACAATATTCGAAGTGTACTGTCCTCCATGTCACGGTTTTACCGGATGGTTTTGAGTCGTGGCGCGTATATCATTACGATCGGTGAGGAAATCCGGATGTGTCAGGCATATATGGAAATTCAGGTAATGCGCAAAAAGAAAAAACTGCAATTTTTACTGGATGTTGATGAGGAAGTTTTTCCATATCTGATTCCGAAAATCACGTTGCAGCCGCTTCTGGAAAATGCAGTCAGTCACGGAATTGATGAAAAAGACGGCGGTCGCGGAACGGTGCGGCTTTCCGGACGATTAATGGGGGATGAGATTGTTCTTCAGGTACAGGATGATGGTGTGGGCATGGATCCAAAGATGCTGGACGAAGCGTCGCCGGATGATGGTAAGACACATTACGGTTTATCTAATGTAAAAACGCGTCTGATGATTTTTTATGAGAAAAATGCTGAGGTAATTTGCAACAGTGCACCGGGAATCGGAACCGCCATCACATTGAAATTCCCCAAAAAAGAGGATATGGAAGAATACAACGGGTAAAAATTAAAACAGACAGGTAATTTTTGAAAGTACATGGAAGAAAATGCAAACTTCCATGTGCTTTTTTTGTTTGAAAAATGGCAGAAAATACAAAAAAAGTCCTCTTAAATTGTGCATATTCCATGGAATATAATAAAACCAGAAAGAAACACAGAACAGAAAATGGAAGAAAACGTAAAAAACTGTGTGGGATAGAAGTATAATAAAAAATCAGAGTTGTTACAATCAGATTATGTAAATGCTGAAGATGAAAACGAATATTTGTGAGCAGCAAATGGAAAGCGAATGAGAGACAGGTATTCGTCTTTGGAGGAATTATGAAAAATCATCTGGAAAAAGAAAATGTGGAATTTCGCTATTATGAAATGCCACAGGGAATGCCGGTTTTGCCGCTGCTTGGAGAAAAATGGATTACACGCTATGGAGCAGATCCCATGCATTTTCACAATTATCTGGAACTTGGATATTGTTATTCGGGAAAAGGTGTCATGCATTTTGGCGATGAACTTGTATCATATCGGGCGGGAACCGTTATTGTGATTCCAAGAAACTTTCCGCATCGAACAGAGGGCGAAGACAATAACCTGCAGAAATGGGAATATCTGTATGTGGACAGTGAAAAATTTCTGAAAGAACAGTTTTTAAACAGAGGCAGGATGGCAGAGGAACTGATCGCACGACTGCACAGCAGGATGTTCGTGATCACAAAAGAGATGGATCTGAAAGTCGGAAAGCAGATGCTGATTCTGCTGGATGAACTGCGGGAGAAGAATGAATTTTATACGGATTCCGTAAATGGAGCCCTTCTGTCGCTGCTTTTGATGATCATCCGGTTCAATCCGGGAGACCGGGAGCAGGAGCCGATGACGTATCACAACCGATATCTGGCAGATATTTTAAAAACAGTGGAATATATGGATGCTCATTACAAAGAAGAAATCCGCATTGAGAATCTGACGCAGCTCAGTCACTTAAGCGAGACGCATTTCCGGAGAAAATTCAGCGAATACATGAAAATCACACCGGGAGACTATATCAACCTGCTTCGGGTAAAAAAAGCATGTGAGCTACTTCGTTATACGGATTGCAGTATTGGTGATGCGGGAATCCAGGCAGGATTCCGGACAGACAGTGCATTTATAAGAAATTTCCGTAAATTTGTCGGGACAACACCAAGAGAATGGCGCAAACAATCGGGAAAAGAAATCGATAATCCGATGAATTATAACATTTCCGTGTTGAAAGGATGGTGAAAAGAGGAACAGGAAAAGGACTTTGCCGAAAGAAGGGAGTTTTTAATTTGGGGTACAGGCAGTATAGGCGGAGGGGAAAATCTGCATGAGTTAAGAAAAAGGAGGAGAACCATGAATAAAAATCGTAAGAGATATTCAAAGAAAACAGGGATAAGAGCAATGGCACTTTCCATAGCTGCGGCAATGGCCGTTACCCTGTATCCGATCCCGGCATTTGCCGTGGAAAACGGACAGGCAGCAGAGCAGACAAAGGTACAGGATAAAACCGGAGGAAACATTCATGATTATGGAAAATCGGGAGATGATCCGACGACACCGGATGTGGATGAATCTGCAGTTGTAGCTAACAGTGATGTGTTAAAATCTGCACAGTATCAGGAATCAACCAAATATGAATTGAAAGTAAATGGTACACCTGTTTCTGTTTATAAATATCAGAAGCAGGAGAATCCAGGTCAATTTTATCATATGGATGTAGCAAGATTTTCTTCGGATGATGCAGAACCGGTATTTGAGATTACCTTGAAAGACGGTTCTACGATTGACAGTGTTTATGTCAGTCCGGAAAGATATTATCCGCAGGATTCCTTTGAAATCAGTGCAGATAAAAAGACGGTAAAATTTAAAATGTCAAATGGTCTGCGTTATTGCATCGTTAATATCAACGGAAGCATCAATGATACCAGTGGAAAACCGCAGCTGGCAATCATCAACGATCCGACAGAGACGAACAAACCGGATGTGGCAGCAACCAATGTGCTGAATTTCAAAGAATTTGCAGAAAAATATCTGCAGGAACATCCGATTACGGATACGGTGGGGGAAGTTTGTACGGAGGCCGGAACTGTTACAGACACATCTATGAATGATGGAAAAGAGTATACATGGTCTTATGGACAGGGAGTATTTCAGGATTATAATGCAAAACAGGTTGTGTTCCCGAATAAGCGTGCACGGCAGAAGAATGATGTGTCTGAAGCATTTCAGGCTGCACTGGAAGAAGTAAAAAACAGTGATACACTGGATACGATTTATTTCCCGGCAGGTACTTATCTTTGGTCAGGCTTATCGATTAAAAACTGGGATGGAAACGGCAAAGACGGGAAGTTAAATATTTATCTGGATGAGGACGCATTGCTAGTCAACCGTCTGCAGGAATGTACACAGGCGATGGAGCCGGCCATCGGCATCTGGGATTCTTCCAATATCACAATTTCAGGTCGTGGTATCATCGATGGACAGGGTACTTATGGGTATACCTGGGATCAGGCACATGCAAGACTAAGTGGACATCAGGGAGGAAGTATGGTAGTTCGCTCACAGGATATTACCTTTAACGATACCTATGTTCGTGATGTAAAGCAATGGAACTGGGAATGCCATACAGTAAAAGATATTACATACAATAATATTAAGGGCTTATCTCCGTTCCAGCATTCCTGGGTAGATGGACTTGATCTGACCAGTGGACAGGGAATTACCGTAAATGGTGCGATCACAATGGGAAATGATGATACGTTTGCATCCGGACATTACAATCCAAGTGATGGATTTCCAGCAGGACAATTGAAAGGGAAAGATCTAAATAATCTGTCCACAGAAGATCAGAATATCGCTGCTGCAGCCGCCATTTATAACAAAGACAGACTGCAGTGGGATACCGCTGATACAACAGATGTAAATATCAACAATACGCTGGGATGGAGTACTTTTGCCAATGCAATCCGTTTGGGACATAACACACGTTTTAAAGTGGATGGCGGAAGCTATCAGATGCGGGATTACACATTTAATAATGTCAATACATTACATGTTACCGGTTATGGTGTAAATGGTGGCGGTGGTGCACTGAGTATTCAGAATGGCACAAGTGGATGTAATCCTAATTATGAAAGTCTGACATTTAATAATTGTTCCTTTACAGCAAATAACGGAAACAATGCTGCAAATATTCCGAATGGAAATGACCTCAATCAGTTTAATCCGAAGAACGTTACCTTTAAGGATTGCTGGTTTAAAGATGCAGACACACCGTTTTCATTCAAAAACATTGACAATGTAACGATTGATAATCTGTATCTGGGCGGAAAGCTGGTAGAGTATGATTCACAGGTTGATCTGACCGTTGCAGACAGTGTGAAAAACTTTACATTCCTTGCAAACGGTGAAAATATTAAGAAAAATGCGGCACCGGTATTTGAAAATCTGGAAGGTGAACCATTTAATATTAAGGCTGGTGAAACAGTATCTTTCCAGTTGAAAGCAAGCGATCCGGAAGATCAGAAAGTGACAATATCTGCTGTCAGTGCACTTCCGAAAGGTGCATCATTTGATGCTGAAACTGGCACATTTACATGGGAAACCTCTGACAGTGACAGTGGACGGAAAGAAATTACATTTAAAGCAGTGGATGAGTATGGGGCTTCTTCAGAGAAAACGGTTACTGTCAATATTGAAGCCGGTGAGGTAAAGCTGGTAAATATTACAGCAACAGAGGATACATATCTGGCAGGTTGGAAAACAGAAAAAAATACAACCTATTCAGACAATGACTATCTGCGTGTTCTTCGAATGGCAAATGCAAAGTCTGATCCGGAAAAGTATGGATTATTCGGTGAAAGGATAACAGATACTTCCGATGGAAGTGATGGAAAAATCAGTGTTCTAAAATTTGATGTATCAGACCTGAAAAAAAATCTTAAGAATCTGGATAAAGCGGAATTGGAACTTACCCTGATTAACAGACGCAGTAATAGTTCAACAGGAACAGATCGGCTGATGGTTGTTCCGGTGTCCGGAGAATGGGATGCGAAGAAGGCAACCTGGAATACACATCCGGAGTGGGATATAGAAAAAGCTGTTTACTCAGAAGAATTTCAGGTTGATAAAAACAGTGAAGTGAAAAATAATGTTGCTATTACTGACTCAAACTATGATGGAACAAAAGCAATCGTAGATGTGACAGAACTTATCAAAAATATGGATGATGCCGAAAATACACTTTCTCTGGCTGTATGTGATGAGAATGGCTATGAACTGGCATTTGCAAGTACCGAAGGCGCAGCAAAACTGGATGCAGAGAAGGAAGCGGCTCCTGTCATCCGTGCAACTGTGAAAAATGTTATCGGAAAAGATGCAGAAGTATCCAGAACCGTCGTATCTCAGGATACATTTGCAGGCAGCTGGAGCGGAGATCAGACAGCAGACTTTGGCGCAAAGAATTTCCTGCGTACTTCTTACGGAACAGATTCGAAAGGAACATTGGGAACCGCAGGTGGAAGTGACAATAAAGTTACATATCTGAAATTTGATGTGTCACAGATTGATCTTACTCAGGTTGACCGTGTAAAACTGCAGATGACTTTACTGGGTGTACGCTACAATGAAGCTGCTAATCTGGATGCACAGCTTCAGATTGCCATGGCAGAAAATACAGACTGGACAGAAAATTCACTGAACTGGAAAAATAAACCGGCAATTCTGGATGAAAATGGAGTAATTACTTCTGAAGAATTTAATCTTGGAAGTATTGTAAGTAATGATCCGGGACAGATCAGTACTCCAAATGGAACAGTAGCAACAGCAGATGTTACTTCATTTGTTGCGGCAGCAAAAGCAGCTGGACAGGACAGTATTACACTGGCTGTAAATATGGTTGGTAAATCTGTTGATAAAGCAAGCCGTATTTTCTTTGTAAGTAAAGAAGGGGCAAAATCTTATGCAAATGCAGAAAATATGGCTCCGGTACTGGTAAGTACAAAGACAGTAGCCGTTTCCGGAATAAAAGTAAATGCACCGACAAAGACAGTATATGATCTGGGTGAATCGCTTGACACAACCGGTATGACAGTTACTGCTTCTTATGAAGACGGAACAGAAGATGTTGTAGATTTGTCCAAAGTAATCGTAACTGGTTTTGACAGCAGTAAAGTAGCAGAGAAACAGACAGTTACTGTAAAATATGCAGGAAAGACAGCGACATTCGATGTAGAGATCAGAAATGTTACATTAGAAAATGCAAAAACTGCAGCAAGTAAAGAAATTACTGATTATGCAACTGCTCAGAAAGAAGCAATCAAAAATCTGAAAGGTTTAAGCGAAGAAGAAATTACAGCTTATAACGAGAAAGTAGAGAAAGCAGCTGATGCAGCAAGTGCAAAAGTCAATGAAGCAGCAACAACTACAGATGTAGATCAAGCAGTAGCAGATGCAAAGACTGCAGTAGATGCACTTGTAAAAGAAGCAACAGAAGTTTCAGAGAAGAATATTGCGGCTGCGGAAGCAGAGGAAAAACTGAAAGCAGCAAAAGAAGAAGCTGTAAAAGCAGTAACCGAAAAAGCTACCGCTATCACAGCAGAAATCGAAAAGCTTGCAAACTTAAGTGCAGATCAGAGATCCACATACGAAGCAGATGTTGAATCTGCAGTAGCAGCAGCGAAGGAAGCAATCAATGCAGCAACAACGACGGAAGACGTAGCAGAGGCACAGAAAGAAGCAGAGACATCTCTGGATGAAGTGCTTACAGCTGCAAAAGATGCTGATAAAAAAGCAGAGCCGACACCGGAACCGAAGCCGGTACACAAAGACGGACTTTCTGATGAGAGAGATGCAGACGGAAACTGGTATTACTACAAAGACAACAAGATTGCAACAAACGTAACTACCGTAGCGAAAAACAAAAATGGCTGGTGGAGAGTAGTCGACGGAAAAGTAGACTTTAACTGCAACAGTGTCGAGAAGAACGAAAACGGCTGGTGGTACATCCGTGGAGGAAAAGTAGACTTTAATTACACAGGAATAGCAAAAAATACAAACGGCTGGTGGAGAATCGTTAACGGTAAGGTAGATTTCAACTGCAACAGCGTAGAGAAAAACGAAAACGGCTGGTGGTACATCCGTGGAGGAAAAGTAGACTTTAGTTACACAGGAATAGCAAAAAATGTAAATGGCTGGTGGAGAATTGTCAATGGAAAAGTTGATTTCAACTGCAACAGCGTAGAGAAAAACGAGAACGGCTGGTGGTATATTCGCGGAGGAAAAGTAGACTTCAGCTACACAGGAGTAGCAAAAAATGCAAATGGTTGGTGGAGAATTGAAAACGGAAAAGTAAACTTCAATTTCCGTGGAATTGCCCACAATGAGAATGGCTACTGGTATCTGAGAGATGGAAAAGTTAATTTTTCCAAAAACGGAACGGTCAAAGTACAGGGAAAAACTTATCGTGTAGTAAATGGTAAAATTAAATTTTAACAGGAAAAGTTAAATAATTACCAAAAATAATGCAAATATTTTTACAATTTTGGTTAATCTGTTCCTGCTACACCTGCTATAATGACATTGTAACAAATAAGGAACTACTTAACAAAACCTCTTTGTAGAAGGCTGCTAAGCAATTCAGATTTTTGGAGGAAAAGATAAATGAATACTTTAAAAGCTGAAAAAAGAAGCATGGATGTCAAAGCAAAGAAACTCAGAAGAGAGGGATTCGTAACAGGTAACCTGTTCGGTAAAGAGATCGAGGGTTCTGTTCCGCTGAAGATGAGCAAGATGGAAGTGGAACGTCTGCTGAAAACAGAGCACAAAGGAAGCCAGATCATGCTGAATGTGGAAGGACAGGATTACGATGTTCTGATCAAAGAGGTAGATTATAATTCAATGAAACGTTGTGTTGATGAGATTGATTTTCAGGCACTGGTAAGTACCGAGAAAGTTCATTCTACAGCAGCAGTAGTAATTGAGAACCGTGAGAAAGTTCTGGAAGGTGCTCTGCAGGAGTGCTTAGAGGAGATTGAATACAAAGCATTACCGGCAGCATTAGTTGACCATGTAAATGTTGATGTAGCAGGCATGAAAGTCGGCGACGTTATTCGTGTCAAAGATCTTGAAATCTCTAAGAACCCGGATATCGACGTTCACACAGATCCGGAAGCAATCGTTGTTATGGTTGATGCAATCAGAAACAGCATCCCGGAGGATGAGGCAACTGACGAGGGAACAGCAGAAGAAGCATAAGAGTAAGAGCAGAAATGCTTTTATAAAAATTGAAAAAAGCATGAGAAGCGGAATCACAGAGTTAAGCGCTGTGGTTCCGTTTTTTGGTTAAAAAATTTGTTAAGGTAAAGGTGTGGTTCAGGAAGCAATAAATATCTGCGTTTAATTTTGAGGAAAAATGTATAAGATTCGTGCAAACTATGCATCTTAAATGGAGTGAGAACTGTTCGATTATTTAATCGCAATACAATTTATGTGACAAAAAGGACGGTTATAAACGGATTAAGATGATTGGAGGAATTGTCATGCAGAATCATATGGAACTTGGATACGAAATGTTTTGCTATCAGTGTGAACAGACTGCAAACGGAAAAGGCTGTACCAGGCAGGGCGTGTGTGGAAAGACACCGGAGGTTGCCAATTTGCAGGATCTGCTTATTTTTCAGTTAAAAGGTATCAGCTGTTATGGAAAAATGCTGCAGGATCAGGGAGAAAAGCTGGATAAAGGAGTGATCTCTTTTATCGAAAACTGTCTGTTTACTACGTTGACAAATGTAAACTTTGATGCGGAAGTGCATGTAAAGCTTCTGAAGGAAGCACAGAAGATCAAAGATGAAATGCGTCAGAAGATCGGTGGCATTGCAACGGAAAATATCTATATGTCCTATTGTTTGCCACAGGAAAAAAGTGAAGTGCTGCGCACCGCAGAGATTGCCGGAATCATGTACGATCAGGATTTGGATGAAGATATCCGTTCTTTGCGCCAACTGATCATTTATGGGTTAAAAGGAATCAGTGCTTATGGACATCAGGCCCGGGAATTAGGTTATTTTAGTGATGCAGTGGATGATTTTTATGTGGAAGCATTGTCGGCTGTGACGGATGATAACATGACGGTGGAAGAATTGATCCGTCTTTCTATGAAAGCCGGAGAGATGGCGCTTGCAGTAATGAAGACACTGGATGAGGCAAATACACAGACTTATGGAAATCCAACGCCACATGCAGTATCAACAACGCTGAAAGCAGGCCCTTTCATTATTGTTTCCGGACACGATTTTCATGATCTGGAAATGTTGTTGCAGCAAAGCGCAGGAACCGGCGTGAATATTTATACTCATGGAGAAATGCTTCCGGGACACGGCTATGAAGGTTTGAAAAAATATCCGCATCTCATCGGAAACTTTGGCGGAGCGTGGCAGGATCAGCAGAAACAATTCGATAATCTTCCAGGATGTATTCTGATGACAACAAATTGTCTGATGCGTCCGCGGGAAAGTTACAAAGACCGTATTTACAGTACGAATGTCGTTGGATGGGACGGTGTCAAATATATCGGAAAAAATGCAAACGGCGAGAAAGATTTCAGTGAGATCATCCGTCAGGCGTTGGAACTGGGCGGCTATTCCGAAGATCAGGATGTAAAACCAATAGAACCGTCGGATTGCCCAAGTTGTCATCTGTCATCTGAACTTTTGACAGGTTTTGCGCATGAAGCAACTTTAAGCCATGCCGGAGAGATCGTACAGGCAGTCAAAGACGGAAAAATCCGACATTTCTTCCTGATCGGCGGCTGTGACGGTGCCAGACCGGGGCGGAATTACTATACAGAGTTTGCAGAACTGGTGCCGGAGGATTGTGTGATCCTGACGCTTGCCTGTGGAAAATACCGGTTTAATAAAATTAATTTTGGAACGGTGGCAGGCCTTCCGCGTCTGCTGGATGTGGGACAGTGCAACGATGCATATTCCGCGGTACGGATCGCCACAGCACTGGCGGATGCTTTCGATACAGATGTCAACAGTCTGCCGTTGTCGATGATCCTGTCCTGGTATGAGCAGAAAGCGGTAGCGGTTTTGCTTGCGTTATTAAGTCTTGGGATCAAGAATATTTACCTTGGTCCGATCCTGCCGGCATTTTTAAGTCCGAATGTGGTGCAGTATCTGGTGGATACGTTCCAGCTTCATCTGATCAGCAATGCTGAAGATGATATAAAAACCTGTCTGAAACAGGAATTGTAGGTTGCAGGTTCAGGTGTGAGAATGAAAATAGTTGAAAAAATGCATGTAAACCAGTAAGTCTTGACTAAAAAAAGTAAAAAAATTGCTTCTGCCATATTGTAAAAATGCAAAAAATCATTTACTATAAAGATTAGTTGATGCATTTTTGCAATTTTATAAGGAGCAAAAATATGAATTTGCAGGAAAAAGATTCCGGAAATCTCCAGGTGGAAGATTATCTGGAAGCAGTTTTGGACAATTTTCATGACGGTATTTATATTACAGACAGGGAAGCGAATACGGTGTATCTGAATCACAGTTACGAGCTGATCAGTGGTCTGAGAAAATCTGAAATGATTGGGAAAAACATGAAAGATCTGGTGGAAGCCGGCGTAGTATCCATGAGTGGTACACTTTCTGTGCTGCAAAGCGGAGAGTCTGTGACCAGTGAGCAGATTTTCCGAACCGGAAAGCGGGCAGTCATCACAAGTACACCGATTTTTGATGGTGATGACAAAACGAATCTGGTTATGGTGGTGACACTGGTTCGTGAGATTACAGAAATCTATTCCATCCGAAAGGAATTGCAGCGAAAGGAGCAGCAGAATCGTCAGTATATGCAGGAATTGGAGCGTATGCGCAAGGAACTGGACGGAGATGTGGAACTGGTTGCGGTGGCAGAACCGAGCAGAAAATTGCTGGAATTTGCCCGGAAAATGGCACAGGTGGATTTGCCGGTACTGTTTTATGGAGAAAACGGTTGTGGTAAGTTCCGATTGGCAAAATATATCCATGCACATTCTGATCGAACAGAAGCTGCGTTTTTACGCCTGAATTTTTCAGCTGTACCGAAGAATGATCTGGAGACTTACCTTTTTGGAACACCGGGAACTGCAGAGCATGAGCCGCAGATCGGCTTGCTGGAAAGTGCGGAAGGCGGAACCTTATATATCGAAGAACTGGCAGCTGTGCCGGAAGATATTCAGGGAGATCTGCTGGCAGTTCTCCGGGATGGATATTGTGTGATGAAAGAAGGATATTTACAGAAACTGAATATCCGGATGATCGCTGGCAGTAAGTATTCTGTGCAGCAGTTAGAGCAGATGGCAAGTGTTAATAACTTACTGTTGCAGCAGTTTTCACTGTTTTCCATGGAGGTACTTCCATTACGGGAACGCAGGGAGGACATTATTCCGCTGCTTGATTTCTTCCTGAACCAGTACAATTATAAAACCGGGCAGAACAAGCAGTTTGACCGGGAAAGTTACCAGTGTCTGAACGATTATCCATGGCCGGGAAATATTCAGGAACTGAAAAATCTGGTACAGCGGGCAGCAATCATCAGCACCGGTGATGTGATCCGGGCGCAGGATCTGTTTATGCATGACCGTCTTGAAAAAGTGGAAGAGAAGCAGGAAAGCTATCAGGATCAGGTAGATCTGAAAATGGAGGTTGCCAGATTTGAAGCCGGGTATCTGGACCATGCGTTTTCCAGATTTGGAAACATCCGTGAGGCGGCAGCGAGCCTTGGAATGGATAGTTCTACTTTTGTACGGAAACGGCAAAAATATGAACAATTGGGTTTGATGAAAAGCCAGAAAAAGAAATAATGAGAAAACGTTAAAATTGCGTTTTTACAGCACTAAGGACTGCTGTTTGTGCATATTGTACAGAAACATATGCACAGACAGCAGTCTTTGTTTTAAACTTGCAGAATATTTTGTGAAACTGCATAATTGCAAAAATACATATAATGGTGTATAATCGCATCATAACATAAAAATGATGCAAAAATGCAATTAAATCAACGAAAAAATGGGAGGAACAAAAAATGGCACTTATGACTGGTGAACAGTACATCGAGAGTATCCGCAAAATGAACATGGAGATCTACATGTTCGGCGAGAAGGTAGAGAATCCGGTAGACAATCCGATTCTTCGTCCGTCATTAAATTCTGTAAGAATGACATATGATTTGGCTCAGGACCCGCAGTATCAGGATCTGATGGTTGTTACATCTCCGTTTACAGGCGAGAAGATTAACCGTTTCACTCATATCCATCAGAGCACAGAAGATCTGAAAAACAAAGTAAAAATGCAGAGACTGTGTGGTCAGAAAACCGCAGCCTGTTTCCAGCGTTGTGTAGGAATGGATGCGTTCAATGCAGAGTTCTCCACAACTTATGAAATCGATAAAAAATATGGTACATCTTACCATGAGAACTTTAAAAAATTCATGAACTACTGTGCAACAAACGATTTAACCGTAGACGGCGCTATGACAGATCCGAAAGGTGACCGTTCCAAAGCACCTCACGCACAGGAAGATCCGGATATGTACTTACGTGTTGTTGAGCGCCGCCCGGATGGTATCGTAGTTCGTGGTGCAAAAGCACATCAGACAGGTATCTGCAACTCACATGAAGTAATCGTTATGCCGACCATCGCTATGGGACCGGATGACAAAGATTACGCAGTATCTTTTGCGGTACCGGTTGATTCCGAAGGTATCTTCATGATCATCGGACGTCAGTCCTGTGATACAAGAAAACTGGAAGGTACACAGATGGATGTCGGAAACTCTGAGTTCGGTGGTGTAGAAGCACTGGTTATCTTCGAAGACGTATTCGTACCAAACGATCGTATCTTCATGAATGGTGAGACAGAATTTGCAGGAATGTTAGTAGAGCGTTTCGCTGGTTACCATCGTCAGTCTTATGGCGGATGTAAAGTTGGTGTAGGTGATGTTCTGATCGGTGCAGCAGCAGTTGCCGCTGAGTACAACGGTGTTGCAAAAGCCTCCGCAGTAAAAGACAAACTCATCGAGATGACTCACTTAAACGAGACATTATACTGCTGTGGTCTTGCCTGCTCTACAGAGGGTACCGCTACAGAGTCTGGTGCATATATTATCAACCTGCTTCTTGCAAATGTATGTAAACAGAACGTTACACGTTTCCCATATGAGATCGTTCGTCTGGCAGAGGATATCGCAGGTGGTCTGATGGTTACAGCTCCGGCAGAGAAAGATTTCCGCGATGAGAAACTTGGCAAATACATCGACAAATACTTTAGAGGTGTTGCTGATGTTACAACAGAGAACCGTCTGAGAATCCTTCGTCTGATTGAGAACCTTTCCCTTGGTACAGCAGCTGTTGGATATCGTACAGAGTCCATGCACGGTGCTGGTTCTCCACAGGCTCAGCGTATCATGATCGCACGTCAGGGTAACTTAGGTGCTAAGAAACAGCTTGCAAAAGCAATCGCACATATCGAGGAGTAATACTTACTTTTTATATGACATAGGTTCGACTGAAAGGCATGTATGAGTTACGTTGCCATCGGTAGAAAATTTTAATACCTGCATTTGTTTCCTGTTTACACAGAGACAGATGCAGGTATATAATTAAAAGATAAAATGTACGGAATGATCCGTAAAATATCTTAAATTTAAGGGCAAAATTGTATTTTTGAGGAGGAACCACCATGGGAGAATTAGAGATCAGCAAAATTGAAGAAGTTTTGGATGAGCGGGTGCGCCCGAATCTGGCTCAGCATGGAGGCGATATCGAGATTGAAAAACTGGAGGACGGAGTTCTTCATGTGAGAATGCATGGACAGTGCAGCGGATGTCCTTCCGCAGAGCTGACCTTGGAAAATCTGGTCAACACAGAGTTAAAAGAAGCGTTTCCGGAACTGCAAGATGTTGTGCTGGTGACAGGTGTCAGTGATGACCTGATCGCACAGGCAAGACAGATCATGCGCCAGAGAAAAGAAGCAAAAAAATAAGAAATGATCTGTAAGCAGATGAGACGCAGAAAGAAATAAGCAATTATCTGTACACGGAGACGGAACGCAAGATGATGGAAAAAGAAGAAATAAGGAAAATTTTGCCTCACAGAGAACCGTTGCTTTTGGTAGACCGTGTGACGGAGCTTCAGTTGCCGGATCGGATCGAAGCAGAAGTGGACATACAGAAAGACTGGCAGATCTTTCAGGGACATTTCCCGGAACAACCGATTTTGCCGGGTATTTATATTATGGAAAGTATGGCGCAGACAGCAGATATCCTGTTATTGCTTTCGGAGCAGAATCGTGGGAAACTGCCATTATTTTTTCAGGTAAGCCAGATGCGGTTTTACCATCCGGTGTATCCGGGAGAGCGATTGTATCTGAGTGCACAGTTGATTTCCAATGCAGGAAACGGTATGTATGACTGTAGAGTGACGGCGAAGACCGATGCGGGACGCGCAGCAGCTGGTGTGATCACGCTGGCAATGAAGGCAAAATCAGAATAGCATAAAATATATGAGGATAAGACAATGACTAATCTTGAGAAATATAACAAAATTTTAAAAAGAAATTTGCAGGCAACAGACGAAGATCTGAATGATGATGTGCTTGTGTATAATAGATTTAAAAGATGGGAATCTGTTCGTCATGTAGACATGGTGGCAGATCTGGAAGAAGCATTTGGTGTGTTCTTTGAGACACTGGATATCACATCTTTCAGCACCTACAGCAAAGGAATCGAGATTCTGGAAAAACTTGGCGTGGATATGAGCAAATAAAGAGTGTTGGCGTTAAAATGCTAATTGGGTACACTATACGAATGGAAAAACACGTCATAAGATTTGACCTGTGATTTTGTTGCGTGTAAGCAGGCGTATTTTTCTCAGAATCGCTGCATGGCAGACAGTAATCCTGAGAAGGATTATTTATAAAAAGAAGGTATGACAATGTATTTTGATATGGAATTAAAACCTGCAGAATGTCCTGCATTGCAGACGGATACAGGCATTTGCATTACATACGGGGAGCTGCGTGAGCAGATTGCAGAATTCAGACATGCAGTCCGCCAGCGCAGCTTTGTTTTTTTACTATGTGAAAATACACCGGGAGCGGTGATCGGATATCTGGGCTGCTTAAATGCAGGGGCAGTACCGCTGCTGCTAAACACCGAGCTGGATGAGGCACTGTTGCAGGAAATGTATGAGCGGTATCAACCGGAGTATGTATGGATGCCGAAGAAAAAGGCAGAGGCATGGAAACCATGCAATTTATCAGAAAAACAGAATAATGAAGATGAAAATATCAATAAAAATGATGAAGAAAATTGCGCTATCACATACGAAAAAGCGGAGTATGTCTTATATCAGACCGAAGCTCCAAAATGTGAGCTTCATCCGGAACTGGCATTGCTGCTGGCAACCTCCGGAAGTACCGGAAGTCCGAAACTGGTACGTCTGTCACGACGGAATCTGGAAAGCAACGCGGTATCGATTATGGAGTATTTGAAATTGACGGAGTCAGAACGTGCGATTACTTGTCTGCCAATGCAATACACCTATGGATTGTCCGTGATGAACAGTCATTTTCAGGCGGGAGCCTGTGTGCTTCTGACGACCAGCAGCGTGGTACAGCAGCAATTTTGGGATTATTTCAAATCAGCGGAAGGAACCAGTCTGGTGGGCGTTCCATACACGTATGAACTGTTTCGACGTTTGCATCTGTTTGATGACCGGGTGCAGAAACCGGGAGAGCAACCGTGGTATCAGCATCTTCGCTATATGACACAGGCAGGAGGCAGACTGCCGGAACCTTTGCAGCAGAAAGTTGGAACCTGGGCGAAAGCGCATGGTATTGAATTTGTAGTTATGTATGGTCAGACCGAAGCAACTGCACGTATGAGTTATCTCCCGGCAGACCATTGTCTGGAAAAAATCGGAAGTATCGGCATTGCAATACCGGGAGGAACTTTCCATCTGGAAGATATTGATCCGGCAACCGGTGTCGGAGAACTGATCTATGAGGGATCAAATGTAACACTTGGCATGGCAGAATGCCGCGCGGATCTGAGCAAAGGCGATGAGCGTCAGGGTGTGTTACATACCGGAGATCTGGCAAGAGTTGACGAAGATGGCTTTTATTATATTGCAGGTCGCAAAAAAAGATTTCTGAAGATTTTCGGAATTCGTGTCGGATTGGATGAATGTGAGCGTATTTTACAGAAAGCCTATGCAGAAGTTGAATGTGAATTTGTATGTGTGGGAACGGACGATCATTTGCAGATTTATACGACGGATCAGGCATGTGCCAAAACAGCAGCAGAATTGCTGGCAGACCGACTGCACATCAGTAATCGTGCGGTTGAGGCATATTATATTGCAGAAATTCCGAAAAATGCATCCGGAAAAACACAGTACAGTAAATTTCTGCAGTGAAGGAAGGGGAGAAACTTGGAGGAACAAAGAGAACATGAAGTATATACTTTAGAAGAAGCGCAGAAAGAGGAACAGCTCACTATACAATTAAAAGAACTGACGCATTATCACAGAGAACGTTGCCCGGCGTATGCCCGTATGCTGGAGGCTTCCGGATTTGATGAGTCGAATGTAACGCATTACCGTGATCTTCCATTTCTCCCGGCAGGATTATTCAAACGGATCACATTGAGTAGCATGCCGACGGAGGAAGATGATTACAAAGTTGTAACATCTTCCGGGACAAGCAGTATGGCATCCAGAATCGTGCTGGACGGAGAGACGCGGACGCGTCAGCAGGTGGCACTGGCAAAGATCGGTGCAGATTTTCTTGGAAAGAAGAGACTTCCGATGCTGGTGATCGATGCCACTTCCTCATTGTCTGGAATGCATCAGTTTTCTGCGCGTGCGGCAGGTATCCGTGGATTTTCCCTGTTTGGCAGATACCGCACCTTTGCGTTAAAGGAAGACATGTCATTGGATCTGGAAACATTGGATGACTTTCTGGAAAAATACGGTAAGGATCCGTTTCTGATTTTTGGATTTACATTCCTGATCTGGCAGTATCTGGTGCT